>Ga0070665_100003133_pt1 | contig 17806 bp, 23 predicted proteins | sample KBSS13metaG_FD_65862 | JGI IMG/M metagenome (GOLD analysis project Ga0070665, IMG submission 65862) | Switchgrass rhizosphere microbial communities from Kellogg Biological Station, Michigan, USA - KBS S1-3 metaG | ecosystem: Host-associated > Plants > Roots > Rhizosphere > Soil ...
GACGTTACCGACCGCAAGGGCCAGTACGACGTCGAAGCGACCGTCAAGGGCGGCGGTTTGTCGGGCCAGGCGGGCGCTGTCCGTCACGGCATTTCGACGGCGCTGACCCGTTATGAGCCGGCGCTCCGCACGACCGTGAAGCGCGAAGGCTTCCTGACGCGCGACCCGCGTACTGTCGAACGTAAGAAGTACGGCCGCGCGAAGGCTCGCCGTAGCTTCCAGTTCTCGAAGCGCTAACCCGCTTCGCTGTTGCGTTACGCGAGGGGCGGTTGGGGCTTTCCCAGCCGCCCTTTTCGATTCTAGTCTGCGCGATATGCCCCGCCTGATCCTCCTGCTCGTCGCGCTCGCGTTCGCGATCCCCGCCGCCGCTGCGCCCAAGGGCGCCATCCTCATCTTCTCCGGCACCACCGGCTATCGCCATGATTCGATTCCCGCCGGTATCGAGGCGGTGGGCGCGCTGGCCAAACAGCGCGGCCTTACCGTCATCGCCAGCGAAGACCCGGCGGTCTTCTCCACTGCGAATCTAAAGCGCTTCCGCGCCGTCGTGCTCCTGAGCTGTACGACCGACCCGAAGAATGCCGTGTCCGAATGGCTCGTTGGTGATCGCCGCGCCGCGCTTCAGCAGTTCGTCCATCGCGGTGGCGGGATCCTCGCCATCCATGCGGCGGCGGACTCGCATTACCATTGGCCCTGGTACGGCAAGATGATTGGCGGCCATTTCGCCCGCCACCCTGCGGGGACGCCCTCCGGAATCGTCGCCCTGGCCTCGCCGCCGAACGCGCTCGTCGCGGGATTGCCGAAGGTCAAGCGTCGTACCGACGAATGGTATTATTTCGACGATTACGACCCGACATCGCGGCTTCTGGTGACGCTCGATCCCGCGTCGATCGGCGAGACGGACATCAATCCCAATCCGATGGCGTGGGCTCGCGAAGTCGAGGGCGGCCGCGTCTTCTACACGGCGATGGGCCACACCAAGGAAAGCTATTCCGATCCCTATTTCCTGCGACTGGTCGGCAACGGCATGGACTGGGTGCTGAGGCGCAAATAACGCCGCAGCCGATCCTCAACAGGAGCAATTGCATGACTAGCCTGTCCGCCTGCCTAATGAGTTTACTTGCCCTCCCCGCTGCGGCTCACGCGGGGGCGCGGCAGGAAGCGACAGTGCTGCTTTCGCAAAACCCTGAAGAGAGGAAGTTCCAAGAGGATTGGGGCTATGCCGATGCCGTCGTGACCGGCGACACAATCTACCTGTCCGGCGTCGTCGCAGGCCCGCGCCCGGGCGAGACCGACCTCACCCTTGGCTATGATCGGGCGTTCAAGCGGATCGGCGCGATCCTTCAGCGCGCGGGCGTTAGCTGGGACGACGTCGTCGACATCACCAGTTTCCACACCGACCTGACGACGCAGATGCCGGCGATCGTCGCGGTGAAGAAGAGGTACATTACCGGCGCGCCGCCCGCCTGGACGGCGATCCAGGTGGCACGCCTGATTCCGGACACCGGCATCACCGAAATCAAGATGGTGGCCAAGCTGCCCAAGTCGCACTGATGCCGCGCGCTTTCACCCGCGCCGTGAGCCCGCGTCTCGCGGAGTGCCAGCTGACCCACCTCGAGCGCGTGCCGATCGACGCCGCCAAGGCCGCGGCGCAGCACTCCGCCTACGAGGAAGCGCTCCGCGGTGCGGGGTTCGAGATCATCCGCCTGCCCGAGCTTCCCGACGATCCGGACGCGGTGTTCGTCGAGGATACGGCGCTGATCCTAGGCCAGCATGCAGTGATTACGCGCCCGGGGGTGGCTTCGCGCGCGGACGAAGTGGACTCCACGGCCCAAGGGCTGGACGGTTATTTCAAGATACACCGGTTACGTTCGGGTCACCTCGACGGAGGCGACGTCCTGCGGATCGGCAAGCGGCTGCACGTCGGAACCTCGACGCGGACCGACGCGGCGGGGATCGCCGCGCTCGCCGACCTGGTCCATCCCCTCGGCTATGAGGTGGTGACGGCCAGCGCGGGCGCGTGCCTTCATCTCAAGACCGGCGCAACCTACGCTGGCGATGGCGTCCTGCTCTACGACGCGCGATCGATCGACCCGTCGCAATTCGCCGGCATCGAGCCCGTCGCCGTCGACGAACCTGCGGCGGCCAACTGCGTGCTCGCCGGCGACCGGCTGATCCTTCCCGCGGGCAACCCGCGCAGCGCGGACGCGCTGCGAAATCGCGGCTTCACCGTCGTCGAGGTCGATGTCTCCGAGCTTCAGAAGGCCGAAGCCGGAGTCACGTGCATGAGCCTGATCGACGAGCGCTAGAGCAGCGCTTCCGCCTGATCCAACACCTTCGAGAAGCTGCTGACGATCAGCTGGTACGGCTCCGCGGTGGCCATATCGAGCCCGCCCTTCTTGAGCAGGTTATAGCCATAGTCGGACCCGCCGGCGCGCAGCACGCTGAGATAGCGGTCGCGGTCGGCCGCCGTCCCATGCATCACCTTCTGCGCAAAGAAGTTCGCCGCGGTGATCGAGGTCGCATACTGCCAGACGTAGAAGCCGAAATAGAAGTGCGGGATCGCGGACCACTCCGCGCCATAGTCATTCTCGATCCTGACGTTCGGCCCGTGATAGCGGTGCAGCAGGTCGAGGTAGATCGCGGCCATCTTCTCGCCCGACAGTCCCTCGCCCTTGGTCGCGAGGTCGTTGATGGCGAGTTGGAACTCGGCGAACATCGACTGGCGGAAGAAGGTCCCGCGGTAATTCTCCATGATCGTGCCGAGATAGAAGAGCTTGTCTTCCTTGGTCTTGGCGCGCTCGACCATCATGTTCGCGAGCAGCAGCTCGTGGCAGGTCGACGCGACTTCCGCGGTGAAGGTCGGATAGTTGGAGAGTTCATAGGGTTGCGCGGCGTTGGCGAGCATGGAGTGCATCGCATGCCCCCATTCGTGGGCATATTCCGAAACGCCGCCATATTTGTCGGTGAGGTTCAGTAGCAGGTACGGGTGAACGTCGAACGCGCCCGGGTCCATGTAAGCGCCTGACGCCTTGCCCGGCCGCGGAAAGGGATCGACCCACGGCTTCGCGCTCGAAGCGAGGAAGAGCTTCACATAGTCGGGACCCAGCGGAGCGATCGCCTCGGACGTCAACTTCCGCATGTCCGCCAGGCTGTAGGTCCGGTCGGACTTCACCAGCGGCGGATAGATGTCCCAATAACCCATGTCGGAGATGCCGAGCATCCGGGCGCGCAGGGCGAAGTAGCGGTGCAGCACCGGAAGCCCGCGATTGGTTTCGGCGATGAGCGAGCGATAGACCGCTTCGGGCAGGTTCGCGCCATTGAGCGCCGCTTCGAGCGCGCTGTCGTAATGCCGCGCCTTGGCGGTGAATAAAGCGCCCTTGGCCTGAGCGGCCAGCGATGCGCCAAGCGAGTTCTCGAACGCTTTGTAGCTCGCCCAATATTTGTCGAAGACCATTTTCCGGTCTGAGCGCACCGGCGAGGTGCGCGTCTGGTTATAGCCTTGGTCATCCAGGCGAACCGTTTTGCCGTCGCTCATCGTCACGGTCGGCCGCGGAATGTCCGAAGAGGCGAGCTGGTCGCGAATGTCCTGGGGCCCGGCGAGCGGCGTGCCGGCAGACGCCAGCAACTGCTCTTCATCCGGCGACAGAGTGTGGGGTGCCTGGCGCAGGGTATCGCGAAGCCCGAACGCGAACTTGTTGAGGCCCGGGTCGGCGGCGATCAACGCGTTCACGCGCGCAGCGCCCAGCGCGACGATTTCCGGATTCGCCCATGCGGTCGCTTCGCCCAGCGCCGTGAACACGTCCTGCGCCTTCTGCTTGCGTTCCTGGTTCGGCGCGACGCGGCGGTCTTCATCGGCCTTGAGCGACGCATAGCTGTAAAGCCGCGATGCGCGCCGGTTGAGGTCCGATCCGGCCTGCAACGCGGCCTTGAGCGTCGCCGCGCTGTCGCCGAGCTTGCCCTGATATTGCTTGAGTGACGGGATCGCCGCCATGATCGACTGGCGCTCCGTTTCCCATGCAACGTCGGTCGGGAAGATGTCGCGCAGGTCCCAGGCCGCGCCAGCCGAGTCAGCCGCAGCCGCGGCTTGCGCGAATAGAGCGCTCGGCGTTGCGGAAGCAATCGCGCCGGTGGCGACGGTGCCAAATAGAATCTCGCGGCGTGAAATATCGAACATCTGCCTCTCCCCTGGATCGGCAGCGGCTTCGCACGGCAATTCCCGTTTCGCCAATGTCGTTCGACGAATGAATGTAAGTATTGACTTACCGTAAGTATTTGCTTACCTCAGGGCCATGGACAACCGAGCTTTCGCCGCTCTCGCGGACCCCACTCGCCGCTCCGTTTTCGAGCGTGTCGCGGAGCATCCGCGCAGCGTCGGCGCGCTCGCCGCAGGTCTTCCGGTGAGTCGCCCTGCGGTATCGCAGCACCTCAAGGTTCTGAAGGACGCCGGGCTGGTGATCGACGAGGCGCGCGGCGCATCGCGCGTCTACCGGATCGACCCCAACGGGCTTGGCCCAATGCGCCGCTGGCTCGACCAGCAATGGGAACGCAGCCTCGACAATTTCAAACGGCTTGCCGAACAGGAGGATCAATGAACGACCTTGCCCAGCAGCGCATTGCCCCGGCCGCGATCCGCAAGACGGTGACCGTGAACGCGCGCATCGACCGCGCCTTCGCGGTGTTCGCGACGCGCATGGGCGAATGGTGGCACAAGGAGCATAGCATCGCTCGCGACACCACGCAGGTCGACGTCGTGGTCGAGCCGCGGGCGGGTGGCCGCTGGTACGAGAAAGGCGCGGACAGTTCGGAATATGACTGGGGCCGGGTCATCGCCTACGAGCCCCCGCACCGCCTCGTACTTGCCTGGCAGCTCACGCGCGACTTCGCTTACGACCCCAACTTCGAAACCACGGTCGAGATCAGGTTCGAGGAGCAGGACGGTGCCACCATCGTCCACTTCGAGCATCGCGACCTCGAGCGCATGGGAGCCGATGCGGTTCAGACGCTCGAAGGCATGGACGGCGGCTGGGGCATGCTCCTCGACCTATTCAAGGCCGAAGCTGAGCGCGCCTAGAGGTTGACCGCTGCCATGCCCTGCGCGTGGTAGCGATCGCCTGAAGCAGCGCCCGGCGGAAGGATCGCGTCCAATCGCTCCAAGTCCGCATCGCTGAGCTGAACATCCAGCGCGCCGATATTCTCGTCGAGATATTTGACGTGCTTCGTGCCGGGGATTGGAATGACGTCGTCGCCCTTCGCCAGCACCCAGGCGAGCGCGAGCTGTGCGGTCGTGCAGCCCTTCTCCTGGGCAAGTTTCTCGACTTCGCGGACGAGGTCGAGGTTCTTCTGGAAATTCTCGCCCTGGAAGCGCGGATGGTTCTTGCGGGCATCGCCCTCCGGGAAATCGTCCGGCGACTTGAATTGTCCGGTGAGGAATCCGCGCCCTAGGGGCGAATAAGCGACATAGGCGATGCCGAGCTCGCGCACAGTCGGAAGCACTTCGTCCTCGGCGTCGCGGCTCCATAGGGAGAGCTCGGTCTGCACAGCGCTGATCGACGAGGTTGCGTGCGCAGCGCGGATCGTGTGCGGAGCGGCTTCCGACAGGCCAAGGAAACGGACCTTGCCCTCGTCCTTCAGCCTGGCCATCTCGCCGACCGTGTCCTCGATCGGCACCTTGGGATCGACGCGATGCTGGTAATAAAGATCGATCACCTCGACCCCGAGCCGCTTGAGGCTCGCTTCGCAAGCCGAGCGCACATATTCGGGATCGCCGCGAACGCCGAGGAACTCGCCGTTCGGCCCGCGCACGTTGGCGAACTTGGTCGCCAAGAAGACCTGGTCGCGGCGGTCGCGGATCGCCCGGCCGACCAGTTCCTCATTTTTGCCGACGCCGTACATGTCGGCGGTGTCGAGGAAGTTCACGCCACGCTCGATCGCGTGATGGATGGTGGCGATGGATTCCTGCTCGCTGCCGCCGACGTAGAAATCGCTCATGCCCATGCAGCCAAGGCCGATGGCCGAGACTTCCGGGCCGCTCTTTCCGAGCTTTCGTTTTGCGATTCCGAACATGAGACTTCTCCTTTGTAAGCTTAATCCATCGCCACGTGCTGCTGGCCACCCGCGCCCGCCTGGTTGCCGCGCTTCATGAACAGCAGCAGCGGCAGGACCGCGAAGGTCACGATCATCATCAGCTTGAAGTCATCGAGATAGGCGATGAACAGCGCCTGCTTCGTGATCATGCCGTTGATGTAAGCAAGCGCCGCCGGCCCGGCGACCGGGATCGCGGTCTGAAGGATTTCGGGACTTGCCGTCGGAATAGTCTGCTGCGTGATCTGGGTCGCCATGTCGGCATGCGCGACCTGCGTCATCCGCACCAGCTGCGTGCTGACGACTGAAATGCCGACCGAACCGCCGATGTTGCGCGACAGGTTGAGCAGCGCGGCAGCCGTAGTGCGCATGCGCGGCGCAAGCGTTTCGAAAGCAAGGCTCTGCAGCGGAACGAAGATCAGGCCGAGCCCGAGGCCCTGGACGAGGCCGCTCATGATCACCGGACGCGACGGCTGGTCGATCGCGAAGCCGGTCATCATGTAGAGGGATACGCCCATCAGCACGACGCCGATCCCGACTAACAGCCGCGCGTCGATCTTTCCGGTGAGCCTTCCCGCAAGCAGCATCGAGAACAATGTCCCGACGCCGCGCGGTGCGGTCAGGAAGCCCGACTGGAGCACCGAATAGCCGTACATCGTCTGGAGCAGCGGCGGCAGGAGTGCGAGGCCGGCAAGCAGCAGCACCCCCGTCACCGCCATGAAGAGCAGGCCTGTCGCGAAATTGCGATCGGCGAACATCGAGCGCTCGAACAGCGGATGCTTGGACGTGATCATGTGGACCACGAACATCCACGCCGCACCGATCGCCAGCCCGGCTTCGATGATCGTTTCCCAGCTTGAGAACCAATCGTTCTGCTCGCCGCGGTCGAGGCAGAACTGGAGCGCACCCAGCGCAATTGCGAGCAACGCAAAGCCGAACATGTCGAACTTGCGCTCGTGCGTCTCGGTTTTGGGCATGAAGCGCATCATGATGAGGATGCACAGAATCCCGACCGGCAAGTTGACCAGGAACACCCACCGCCAATTGTAATTGTCGGTCAGCCACCCGCCCAGCACCGGGCCCAGGATCGGACCGATCATCACACCGCCGCCGAACAGCGCCATCGCCTGGCCGTGCTTTTCGCGCGGGTTGATGTCGAACAGGGTCGCTTGGGCGAGCGGCACGATGAACGCGCCGCCGACGCCCTGGAGCGCGCGGAACACGACCATCTCACCCAGCGACACGGCCGTCGCGCACAGCACCGAAGCGACGGTGAATACGACGACCGAAATCAGCAGCAGGCGCTTTCGCCCGACCTTGTCGGCGAGCCAGCCGCTGATCGGCAGCGCGATGGCGGATGCCACGATGTAGCTCGTCAGCACCCAGTTGATCGTGTCCTGCGTCGCCGAAAGGCTCGCCTGCATGTGCGGCAGCGCAACGTTGGCGATCGTCGTGTCGAGCACCTGCAGGAGCACGGCCATCATCACCCCGATGGTGACGATCAGCCGCTCCCCGCTGGGCAGCGGATGGGTTGCAACGCCAGGCGCGTCAGCCATTGGGGCGGTTACTTCTTCTCGTCGAAATAGACAGTGGCGTTGACTGACAGGCCCGCGATCATTGGCTTGGCGGGGTGCCCGTCGAACGCGATGCGGATCGGCACGCGCTGCGTGACCTTCACCCAATTGCCGTTGGCGTTCTGCGCCGGGAGGAGCGAGAATTCGCTGCCCGTGCCGGCGCCGATGCTCTGGATGTGCGCATCGAACTTCTGGCCCGGATAAGCGTCGACCTCGATCTTGGCCTTCTGGCCCGGAACCATCTTACCGACGTCCTTCTCCTTGAAGTTCGCCTCAACCCAGGCCGTGCTGCTGTGCACCAGCGACACCACGCCAACGCCCGTGACTGCCATCTGCCCGACCTGGAGATTGTCGGCATTCTCGATCACGCCGTCGGTCGGGGCGCGGATCTCAGTCCGCGACAGGTCGAGCTTGGCCTTGTCGACCGCTGCCTGAGCTTGCGCGATCGAGGGCTGCTCCCCCGGAGCGATCGCGGCGTGGGCGTTCGCTGCCCGCGCACGGGCATCGGCGAGGTCCTGCTCGGCGGTCCGCACTTCGTTGAGCGCATCCTCATAGTCGGCGCGCGTGGTGAACCCCTGCTTGAGTAGAGCCTGCTGACGCGCGAGCGCATTCTTCTTGATTTGCACGCTGGCCTGCTCGCCGACGATATCGGCGCCGGTACCTGACGCCTGAGTCCGGAGGACCGACGTCTGCAGCCGCGCCGCCGATAGCTGCGCCTGCGCCTGCTCCAGCGCCACGCGGAACGGCGCGGGATCGATCGTGAACAGGAGATCGCCGCGATGCACCTGGCTGCCGTTGCGCACGTAGACATGCTGAACCGGCCCCGCGACTTGCGGGCTCACCGACACGATGTCCTGCTTCACTTGGGCGTCGTCGGTCGACACGCTGCCGCCGCTGGTCAGCCACCAATAGCCGCCGAGCACGAGCAGGATGGCCGGAACGATCAGCATCAGCACAGTGCGCATCGAAATGCCGCCAACCTTGCGTGCTGCCTTCGGCGCTCCTTCGGTCGCGGCAGCGCCGGTCATCGGTTCGGTGGCCATCTTGTTCATTGGTTCGCTACCTTGTTGATTACGGCAGACTGCCCGGCCCGCTCGCGAACGAGGGCGAGGACCCGACGGGTCGTTTCAATGTCTTTGGTGTCGATTCCGGCGAATGCTTCGGCGGTCATGTCGTCGGCGATCGCACGGAGCTTCTCGACGAGCGGCTCGGCCTTCGCGGTGACGTGAAGACGCCACGCGCGACGGTCGGCGGGATCGGCGACGCGCTCGATCAGGCCCGCCTCCTGAAGTCGGTCGAGAAGCCGGGTCAGTGTGATCGGCTCGATATCCAACATGTCGGCGAGCTCGACCTGCCGGATGCCCGGCTTACGGCTTAGCTTGAACAGCACCTTCCACTGCGCGCCGGTGACGCCGAGCGCGGCCGCGCGGCGCGTGAACGCCTTGCGCAGCGCATGCGCGGTCTCGCCAATCTCGGGAAGAATCGTTTCCATGTGCAACGGATATAGTAAGCTTGCTTATATTATGCAACGCCACAAGCCACCCCAACGCGTCGCCGGACGTGAAGTTTCGTGAAGTTTTTGTCAGGCCTGCGGGATTTTGGAGCGGGTAGCGGGAATCGAACCCGCGCGTTCAGCTTGGGAAGCTGACAGGCTACCATTACATCATACCCGCGGCGCCGTGCGACGAGTTAGGTTGCCGCCTAAGATGCGTCAACGACGCTGGACTTAAAGCCCACCTTCGACCGGATCGAATCCCGCCTCCCGCAGGCGCTCTGCTAGGTCTTCGCCCGTCGCCCGCGCGAGGTCGCCATCTTCGGATCGGATCACGAAGTTGGAGCCGTGGCGGCCGTCCTTGAAGAACGGGTAACTGCCGATAGCGACGCCCGGATGGGCATCCTCGGTTTCCTTGAGAAGTACGGCGACGTCGCTTTCGGGCGCCCTCGCCCCGACGGTCACCGACACCACCGGCTTGCCGCCTTCGAGCTTGCCGGTCAGCGCACCGAGCATCGCGGCGGCGATATAGGGCACGCCGGCGAGGATATAGACGTTGCCCATTTTGACGCCCGGTGCGCCCGAGCTAGGGTTCGGAAGCAGCTCGGCCCCTTCCGGCACCCGGGCCATGCGAAGCCGCGTTTCGGTCAGCTGCAGCCCGTCGGCGCGGTTGCGGTAATGGTCCTCGAGCATCCGCCGCGCTTCGGGATGGACGATCACCGGCACGCCGAACGCGGCCGCTACGGCATCGACCGTAATGTCATCGTGGGTCGGACCGATGCCGCCAGTCGTGAAGAGATAATCGTGCGCCGCCCGTAGCTCGTTCACCGTCTCGCCGATCCGCTCCATGTCGTCGGGAACGATCCGCACCTCCGCCAAACGGATGCCATGATCGTTCAGCCAGGTCGCAACTTGCGCGACATTCTTGTCCTGGGTCCGGCCGGACAGGATCTCGTCGCCGATTACGGCGAGCGCGGCGGTCCAGGTCTTTTCGCTATTTCCCACGCGGCTCTCCGGTGACTTCGGGCGCCCGAATGCCTATCTACGCGCCATGACTCAATACATTACCGTCGCCGCCGACGACCGCGTCGAAGCTCGCAATGGCGTGATCAAGCTTCACGGACCCGAAGCGTTCGAAGGCATGGGCCGCGCCGGCCGGCTTGCGGCCGAGATCCTCGATGCGCTGGTGCCGTACGTCGTTCCCGGCGTCGCGACACAAGAGTTGGACGACATCGTTCACCGCATGACCCTCGATGCGGGCGCGGTCCCCGCGACGCTTGGTTACCGCGGCTACACCAAGAGCTGCTGCATCTCGGTCAATCATGTGGTCTGCCACGGCATCCCGGGGGAAAAGACCCTCAAGGACGGGGATATCGTCAACATCGACGTGACCCCGATCGTCGACGGCTGGCACGGCGACACCAGCCGCATGTACCTAGTCGGCAATGTGCCGATTAAGGCGAAGAAGCTGGTCGACGTCACCTACGAATGCCTGATGCTGGGCCTTGAGCAGGCCAAGCCCGGCAACCATCTCGGCGACATCTCCAACGCTATCCAGCGCCATGCCGAATCGCATCGCTACAGCGTGGTTCGCGATTTCTGCGGCCACGGCGTCGGGCGTCTGTTCCACGACAGTCCCGAGGTCGTTCACGCCGGCCGGCCCGGCACCGGCCCTGAGCTCAAGCCGGGCATGATCTTCACTGTAGAGCCCATGATCAACATCGGCCGCTCCGATGTGAAGATGCTGGATGATGGCTGGACCGCGGTCACCCGCGATCGCTCGCTCTCGGCCCAATTCGAACATTCGATCGGCATTACCGAGACGGGCTGTGAGATCTTTACGAAGAGTCCGAAGGGGCTGGACCGTCCCCCCTATTGACACATGTGTCAGCAGGTGAGAGCCTGTCGACATGTTCCGTCACCCTGTTGCGATAGAGCCCTGCGACATCGACCACATGGGTCATGTGAACAATGCCGTGTACCTGAAGTGGGTGCAGGACGCGGTGGTGGATTATTGGCGCAGCGTCGCACCGCCTGACGCGGTCGCGTCGCACCTGTGGGTCGCCCTCAAGCACGAGATCACCTACCTGCGGCCGACCTTCCTCCAGGACAATGTCGTGGCAGAAGTCATCGCCGAGAAAGTCCAGGGAGCCCGCGCCTTCTTCCGTACCGTCGTGCGCCGCGGTGAGGATGTGCTGAGCGAAATTCAGAGCTGCTGGTGCTGTCTAGATGCCGCAAGCCTGCGCCCTGCCAGACTGGCACGCGACGTAACCTCCCGCTTCCTTCCCTAGGCGAGCTTCTTCATCCAGCCGGCGACTGCATCGAGCGCTTCGGCTTGCGCCTGCTCGGCTGTCCGCCCGCTCTTCGCAGGCACGCGAAGGCCATGGTCGGCATCGTCGATGACATGGAGCGTGGCTCGCTTGCCCAGATCCTTGACCATCGGCTTCAGTAATTCGATCTCGGCCAACGGGTCGCGCGACCCGGATACGAACAGCATCGGGATTTCGACATTCTTTAGGTGCTCGGCACGTTCAATGCCCGGCTTGCCGGGGGGATGCAGCGGGAACCCGAGGAAGGCGAGCCCGCGAACGCCGGGTAGCGGCGCAACCGACTGCGCTTGCGCGGTCATACGCCCGCCGAACGATCGGCCGCCCGCGAACAGGGGCAGGTCCTTGGCCATCTCGCCGGCAGCTCCCACGGCCGCGCGCACGGCGACTTGCGCGATCCGTGGCGGATCGGGGCGCTTGGTCTTCTTTTCCATGAACGGGAAATTGAAGCGCAGCGTCGCAATGTCCCGCGCCGCCAGCCCGTCCGCATAAGCGACCATGCTTGGGTGCATCATGCCCACGCCCGCGCCGTGCGCGAACACGTAGAGCGCCTTGGCGTTATCCGGGCGAAGCAGCAGGCCCGTCACTTGCTCGTTGGCGAAGCGAAGGTCGACCTTGGTCCGTTGCATCTAAGCCGCCACCCTGGCTGCTGCGTCCCACCGCGCGGTTAGTTCGCGTGCGTTATCGACGTCGGGCGGGAAGTCGACCTCGCCCCATTCCTCCCCTTGGATGTCCAAGGTCGAAACCTCCTGGCTCTGCGCCATGTGATTGATCACCCGAAGGTACCAGATCGTGGTGCCCTCGCTCGTCCGCATCGCGGCCTCGATCGCTTCGCGAAATTGCTCGGCGCCGCCGCCGCGGAACGCCAGCAGGCCGATCGATTCGGCGTTGACGCCCTCGCTGATGCGCTTGCCGATCGCCTTGAGCCGCCCGCCCTGTTCGACCACCTTCATGTCATCGTCGTCGTAGCCGTCGGTCTTGCGGTCGATGGTCACGCAGATGCCGGAACGGTCGTTGCCGACAACCTTGGCCATCAGTGCGCGCGACACCAACGTGTCGCCGTTCCACACCAGGCAATCGCCGCTCAGCTCTTCCCGCGCCATGTACAGCGAGCCGGTATTGTCGGCGACCTTGTAGAACGGGTTGAAGATGGTGCGGACGCTCGGTCCGCCGCTGCGCTTCGCGAGCGCTTCCTCGATCCGGTCGTCGTGAAACCCGGTCACGACCACCGCTTCATGGATGCCGTTGGCTTCGAGCGTGTCGAGCTGGCGGTCGAGCAAGGTCCGGCCGTTGAAGTCGATCAGGCACTTCGGCCGGTCGTCGACGAGGTGGCCGAGCCGTGATCCCTGGCCGGCGGAAAGAATGATCGCTTTCATGGCGCGCCACTGCCTAGCAAATACGGCGGTGATTGGGCATTAGCGGTTCGGGCATTCGCATGAGGGCTTCCGGGTGAAGAAGATCGAAGCAATCATCAAGCCGTTCAAGCTGGACGACGTCAAAGACGCGCTCCACGACGTCGGTGTTTCCGGGATCACGGTCGTCGAAGTGAAAGGCTTCGGGCGCCAGAAAGGCCATACCGAGCTCTATCGCGGCGCGGAGTATGTGATCGACTTCCTGCCCAAGGTGAAGGTCGAGGTGGTGGTCGAAGACAGCCTCGTCGACAATGCCGTTGAGGCGATCGAGAACGCCGCCCGGACCGGCCGCATCGGCGACGGCAAGATCTTCGTCCTGAACGTCGAGCAGGCGATCCGCATCCGCACCGGCGACCGCGGCGCCGACGCCATTTGATGGACGAACGCCTCGCTTCCATGTCGCCCGACGAGCTTCGCTCGGCGATGCGTAGCCTCGGCTACCGCACGCAGAACGACCTTGCCCAGGCGATCGGGGTATCGCGCTCTGCGGTCAGCCTGTGGCTCGAAGGCAAGGTCGGAGTCCCGCGCCCAGTCGCTATGCTACTAAGGATGCTCGTCGCCGCCCAGCGTCGCGCTTACTGACGCGCAGCCTGTCGCGCGGCCCGCGCCGCGTCGCGCTCTGCAGCGCTAACAACGCCGTCATGATTGGTGTCTTCCGCATCGAAGCGAGCGAGCGCCGCCGCTTCGAACTGGGTCAAGGTCAGCGATTGCGCGGTGCCGAAGGTACGCTCGATCATGTGACCGCGCCCGCCCATCTGCTGGACGACTGCCTCGGCCTCCTGCCGAGTGAGAGTCCCGTCATGATTAGTGTCGAGCCGCTGGAACATCGAGTCGGAGAATTGTTGCGCCTGCTGGCGAGTCATGTCCTGCGGAAGGGCGCTCTGCGTTGGTGGCGCCTGCGCTGGTGCCTGTGCGCCTGCCTGGGTCGAAGCCACGGCCACGCCGATTACACCCACGATAGTCAATTTTTTCATCTAAAAAGCCCTTCCCGCCGCTGTCGCCCGACTCACTGGCCGGTCCCGCGTGAACGCTGGATTTATTCCCGCATTTCCGCACATTAACTCTGTCTAGTGGTCCTTCTCCACGCGGTGCCGGCCCTCTTGCCGCTCGGCGGCGGTCAGTATCCCGTCATGGTCGGTGTCCATCTGGTCGAAATGGGCGAGCATGACCTGCTCGAATTGCCGCCGGTTGACCGACGAGGCGCTCTCCAGCGCATGCTCGAAATATTTGAGCGTATGGCCACCGATTCCGGGGGCGCGATCTTCTCCAGTCGCCAGGCGCTGGGCCATCAACCGGGAGCCGGCAGCGCGGGCCTCGTCGCGGGTCAGTACACCCTCGTGATCAGTGTCGAGCAGCGTGAACAAGCGATCGGCGCGCTGAACCGCCATTGGCCGGGTGATGTCGTGGTCAGCTGCTCGATCGCTGGAAGCAGCGCCGACGGACGGCGCGGAGAGGATCGTCGCGCCGAGCGCGAGGGTGGCTAGCAACTTCATTCTCGGTCCTTCCTTGCAGGCGCGGTTGCGCCGATCCGGACCCCCTGTCCGTCACGCTCTTGGCCGGTCGCGCGTGAAATCTCGGTTTAAGCCACATTACATCTCGGTCAGGCGAGCGACTTGCGTCCGGGCGCGGCGGATCGCATGGGGCGCGCCATGGCTCCGCTCGACGACCAGCAACAGGCAGCGCGCGACTGGTTCGAAGGTCTGCGCGACCGCATCTGCGACGCGTTCGAAGGGGTCGAGCGCGACGCAGGCAGCGACGCCTCGTTCCTTTTCACGCCTTGGGATCGCACCGATGCCTCGGGCGAGCCTGGCGGCGGCGGAGTCCGTGGCCAGATGGCCGGCAAGGTGTTCGAAAAGGTCGGTGTGAACGTCTCCACCGTCGGCGGCACCTTCAGCCCGGAATTCGCGAGATCGATCCCCGGCGCCGAGGAAGACCCGAGCTTCTTCGCAACTGGCATCAGCCTAGTGGCCCACATGGCCAACCCGCATGTGCCCGCGGTCCACATGAACACCCGCTTCCTGACCACGACCAAGCGCTGGTTCGGCGGCGGCGCTGACCTCAATCCGGCGACCCCGTATCCGGAGGACACGGAGGCCTTCCACGCCCGGCTCCGCGCGGCCTGCGCCGCGCACGACCCAACCTTCTATCCGCGCTTCTCCAAGTGGGCCGAGGAATATTTCTGGCTTCCGCACCGTAACGTCGCGCGCGGTGCCGGCGGCATTTTCTACGACCATCTCGAAGATCATTTCGATGCCCATTTCGCCTTCACGCGCGACGTCGGCGAGGCGTTCCTCGATATTTTCCCGCAGCTCGTCCGCAAGCGCATGGAAACGCCGTTCACCGATGAGGACATGGAGCGGCTGCTCGAATTTCGCGGCCGCTATGTCGAGTTCAACCTTCTCTACGACCGCGGCACCTTGTTCGGGCTCAAGACCGGCGGGAATATCGACGCGATCCTGATGAGCCTGCCGCCGCTGGCGAAGTGGAAATGAGTTACGAGGCGGTCTCGAACGGCGACCTTGCGGCTGTCGTCACCTATCTCGAAATGCTCGCACCGCCGGCGGCCGCCGTGCCTCCGTCGACCCTTCAGCTCAGCCGTCTCTCGAGCCCGACCGCAGAGCAATATCGGGCACTGTTCCGCAAGGTCGGATCGCCGTGGCTATGGTTCTCCCGCTTGGTGATGCCGGACGAAGAGCTCGAAGCCATCATCCGCCACCCCGATGTCCTGCTCTTTGAAGTCGCAGCCGTGGAAGCGGTGGTCGGCATGCTCGAGCTCGACTTTCGCGAGGAGGGCGAATGCGAGCTCGCGTTCATCGGCCTCGTCCCCGAGCTGGCCGGGCGCGGGCATGGCAAATGGCTGCTCGCCGAGGCCGTTCGCCGCGCATGGCGCGAAGGCGTCGCCCGCGTTCACGTCCATACCTGCTCGCTGGACCATCCGGCGGCGCTGTCCGCTTACCGCCGCGCCGGCTTCACACCGTACAAGCGCGCGATCGAGCGCTTCCCCGACCCGCGCCTGCTCGGCATTTTACCGGAGGAGTGCGCCCCTCAGGTCCCGCTTTTGGGGACGGTGGCCCGGCTGTCCGCCCCGCCCGCCAGCTGAGCGTAAATCCGCGCCAGCATCGTGAAGAACATCACGGAGAAAATGGCACTCAGGAACTGGCTTGCGATCGCGATCAGAAGCCCGCCCACCGTCATCGGCCCGACGTCATCGAAAACAATCTTCACCAGCGCGCCCATAATGAACGCGACAGCGCCGAGCAGGACCATAGCGGCGATACCGACCAGCAAAACAAAGGCGAACAGCCGCCACCAGTTTCCTGCAGTGAGGGACCAGCTGCGTCGCAGTATGTGGAGGGGATTGGCGCTTTCCAGGCTGGCGACGGCGCCGGTCAGCATTAGGCGGACCGTCAGGAAGAACGCCGCGAACGACACGACCAGCAAGCCTATCGCCACACCGAGCGAAGGATGCTCGGGGTCCTTCTTCAGAAGCCCGACGAAGAGGCCCAGCACAATGACCAGCGGGATCGCCCACAACAGGAATGCGCCAACATAGGATGGTAGCCGCTTAAAGCCGTGGCTGATCGCTTCACCTACCGACAAGTGGGGGCCCGTCGCCAGGCGCATGACCGATAGCTGGCCCACAAACGACATCAGCACCGCGAAGGCGGCCACGGCAATCCAGGGACCGGCGGGTGGCAGTTGATCCGCCGGCGCTTCCGGCATGGTAACGTCGAGGATCAGTCCAGGCAGAACGAACAGGGCAAGAGCGACAGACACCAACAGCCGGCCGTCCACAGCCAGTACCCCCTTGGTCTCATCCCATGCCCTGGATAGCGAAATCTTGTTCATCCCCGTCCTCTCTCTTCACTCTCGGCTTACGGAGAGGTGGCGGCTGGCGCAATGAGGCTTGCTCCGGCCAGCCAGCAACGCCATCTGCCCTTCGTGAACGATATCGAATGGATCGCGAGCGCTGCGCCTGTCCCTTATGAGGAGGCGCTGGCCTTCATGCAGGACCGCGCGGCTGCGATCCGCGATGGCACCGCATCCGAATGCGTTTGGCTGCTCGAGCACCCCCCCTTATTCACCGCCGGCACGAGCGCGGACCCGGCCGAGCTGTTCAACCCGATGCATTTTCCCGTCTACGAAGCGGGCCGCGGCGGGCGCTACACGTATCACGGTCCCGGCCAGCGGGTCGTTTACCTGATGCTCGACCTCGAAAAGCGGGGGAAGGACATCCGCTGCTTCGTCCATGCGCTCGAGCAATGGATGATCGACACGCTCGGTCAGTTGGGCATTTCCGCTCACCGTGCCGAGGGTAGGATCGGCATTTGGGTCGGCGAGGGCGCGGACGAAGCCAAAATCGGGGCCTTGGGCGTCCGCGTGAAGCGCTGGGTAACGCTCCACGGCATGGCCCTGAACGTCGCGCCCGACCTGACTCATTTCGCCGGCATCGTGCCCTGCGGGATCGCGGAATATGGCGTGACGAGCCTTGTCGAACTTGGGAAACAAATCCCGCTTGAAACGGTTGATGCGGCCCTGAAGCAGAGTTTCCGTCCGTTTCTCAAGAGCTTGCAAGGTGCATGCAAAGTCTCTTGATGGATACTCCTGCTTCAGACTATTGTCCGCGCGATTTGCGAAGCGGGCGACCGCTCTCAGATCGCAATAAATAGGGAGTCTTGAATGCGTGCTCTTATCCTGGTCGCCGGTGCGGCCCTGGCGGTTGCCGCTTGCAGCAGCAACGACAACGCCAACAACACCATGAACGTCGACGAGAATCTTGCGACGACGGACATGAACGCAACTGACATGAACGCGACGATGGACATGAACGCTGCTGCGGACGCCAATGCGGCGGCCGATGCGGCGAACTCGGCTGCGGACGCTGCGAACAGCGCCGCCAACGCCGCGACCAACAACGCG
>Ga0070665_100003134_pt1 | contig 17806 bp, 9 predicted proteins | sample KBSS13metaG_FD_65862 | JGI IMG/M metagenome (GOLD analysis project Ga0070665, IMG submission 65862) | Switchgrass rhizosphere microbial communities from Kellogg Biological Station, Michigan, USA - KBS S1-3 metaG | ecosystem: Host-associated > Plants > Roots > Rhizosphere > Soil ...
GATGCTCGAACGATAGCCCTGCCGGGCGTCCTCGGCAGTGCGGTCGAAGGCTTCCAGGCGGTCAATGAAGCGACCGGGCTGCAAATCCGCGAAGTTCTTGTCAATTTCCGCCATGAGGGCATCGCGCCGGCCGGGTTTGGCGCGCACGACATAAAGACCGTTCGGACCCGGTGCAATGATGGGCAACAGAACGATCTGGGTGGCAAACTGGTCGTACTGAGCCGGAACCGGATTGGCACGCATCTGGTCTACGATGCCGACAATCACGGCCGATTTGTTGATGAGGCCGGTGTAGACAGTCTTCCCCAACGCATCCCCTTTGGGAAACAGCTTGTTGGCGAATGCCTGGGTAACAACGAGCTCGGGTACCCACAGTGCCATCGCAGCGCCCCAATCTGCCTGCGGCGGTTTCACAGCGCTGGCGGCGAAATTGCGTCCGGCGATGAGCTTCAGACCCAACGCATCAATCAGCTTTTCGGTCCCGAAATACAAAGTACCGGAGGTACCCCCATTCGGATTGAGCAGCGTCTGCGGATCCGTCGCGAACGGCATGTCCGAGTTCGAAAAGGTCTGCGGCACGTGGTTGACTGTAGAGGCCGCCACCACTCCCGGCAGGGAATTCAGGTAAGCCAGATCCGCCTTGACGGCTGCCTGATAGTTGAAGTCGGCTGTGTTTGCCTCGGTCGAGATCCAGAACGTGTTGTTCAAGTCCAGGCCGGTGGGCTTGTTGGCATCCTGCAGCTTCTGCTGAACAATGTAGGCCACGTTGACCACCACGGCGAGTGTGAGTGCCACCTGGGATGCGACCAGCAAAGGGCCGGTCCGGTTGCGCCACAGGGCGCTCAGCAGCGCACGAATTTCCATCTGGGTTCCCCTTTGCGAAAATCTACTGAGTCTTGAGAAACGTGGCGGGCGCGAGCCGGCCGATGCGCCAGGCCGGGTAGAGTCCCGCCAGCACGCCTGCCAGCAATGACAGCGCGATGGCCGCGAACAGGACTGGAATGTCCATGTGGACGAATGACTGCACCAGCGCCACGCGATCCGGATTACTGGAATGCGCCAGGCGGCCCGAAAACATCAGGACCTTCAGTGAGGTCAGTCCACCCAGTGTCAGCGCCATGCCGGCCGCTCCGCCCAACAGGCCTACAACAATGACTTCGAGCAGATGCTGCCGGATGATATCGATGCGGCGCGCACCGAGCGCGCGGCGCAACCCGGAGATCGGCGCGGCTGTCAGGAATTTCGCCAGCATCAGGCCGACGGTATTGAGAACACACACGGCAAAAAACACCAGGCCGAGCGCGAGTTGCATGCGACTGTCGTCGCCCACCACATCCCACATGGTCAGCCAGGTCGGCACGTCGACCACCCGATTATTGTTCTTGCGGGGAAAGCGCCCGTGCCGCCGTTGCTCGTTGGCGTAATTGTCCACGAATGCCTGATATCGATCCCGATCGGCCCGGCCGCGCAGTTCCACCCAGTATTGCAACCACACGCAATCCTGGGTGTACAGCGATTCCAGGCCGTCGATTTTGGCATTCCTGCTCACGCAACTGGTATTGCCGTGCGGCGACATCTTCAGGGCACGGCCCCAGCCAAAGGGTATGAAGACCTCCTCCGGGATCTCCCAACCGCCCCAACTGTTGAGATCGTAATATTTCGGGCGCGGCATCCACGCTGCGATGACACCCACCACCCGGTAGGACCGGCCGTCGAGTACTACCTCGCGCCCGACGCTGTTGATGCCGCCGAAGATCTTCTCATTCATGTATTTCGACAGGACCACAACCGAGCCCGGTGCATCGTCATCCGTCGGCGCCCAACCGCCGCCATAAATGAATGGAACATCGAACATCGAGAAGAAATGCGCCGTGGTCACCCGGGTGGAAACCGTGAAGGGCTTGATGCCCTTGTTGGCCGGTGTCAACACCTGGCCCGACCGGAACATCATGACCGAGTGCACCGGGATATCGGACGCATACAGGGCGCGGGCATCGCGGTAAGTCAGTTGGAAGGGTGGATATTCCGGATGGCGCTCAAAGCTCTGCGGCGGCTCGTCATCGCGGATATCGAGAGTGACGGCATACAGCTTGTCCTCCTTCCAGGGAATGGGATGGCCGGCGCGCGCATGATAGAGCGTGATAGCAATCATGGATGCCGCGATGCCCACGGCGATTGCACCGACCATGAGAGAACTCAGAACGGGATTGCGGCGCAGGCTGCGCACAGCCAGGTTGAGGTCGTGAATGAGCACGGCACCCTCCTTCAGACAGCGACGGACGAGATCGCCGGCGCCGGCTGCAGTGCTTTGAAATGATGGATCTGGTCGATCCGGCCGTCGACGATGTGGAGCTGGCGATGCACCTTTTGCGCCAGTTCCGGGTTGTGCGTCACCATGAGGATGGTCGTGCCCGCCGCGTTGATCTCGAGGAGCAGGTTCATGATCTGGTCCGACATGGTGGTGTCGAGATTGCCGGTCGGCTCATCGGCCAGGATCACCCGGGGGTCGCCGCAAATGGCGCGCGCAATGGCCACACGCTGTTGCTGGCCACCCGACAATTGCGACGGAATGTGCTTCATGCGCGTGCTCAGACCAACACGCTCCAGGGCTGCGGTGATCCGCCGATGGCGCTCGGCTGCCGGCATCCGCCGGTAATGCAACGGCGCTTCCACGTTGTGATAGACGTTGAGATCCGGAATCAGGTTGAATCCCTGAAAAATGAAGCCGATTTTCCGGTTGCGAATACCCGAGCGCTGATTGTCGCTCAGGCGGCTGACATCCTGGCCGTCAAACGTGTAGCGGCCGCCGTCGAGCTCCTCGAGCAGCCCCGCCACATTCAGGAACGTGGTTTTACCGGAGCCTGAGTGGCCTGTGATGGCCACGAATTCACCGGGTTCCACCTTCAGAGTCAGATCCCGCAACGCGTGCGTCTGCACGACTTCCGTGCGAAACACCTTGCTGACAGCTTGCATTTCGATCATGGCCACTCTCTCTTGTATTTAATCGACCAGGTGAACTTCCGGAGCATCACCCAGATCGCTGACACTCGAAACAATGATCTGGTCACCCGCGTTGAGGCCGGAAAGGATCTGTACTTCACCCACACTCATAGGACCCAGGGTCACTGGTTGCCGCGTAGCGATGTCGCCGTGCACGCGATAGACGGTGGATCCTGCGTCGACGAAGCCTCCGCGTTCGACCTTCAGCACGTTGTTGCGCTGATCGAGAACGATGCGGACGCTGACTCGCTGGTTCTGACGGACTCCCGGCGGCGCCTGGTTCGCGAAGCGCACCCGGCCCTTGACTTCGTTCTGCTGAACTTCCGGTGAAATGGCCGTGACGGCGCCGCGATAGTTTTTGCCCGCGTAGTTGATGTCAGCCGCCATGCCGATCGCGAGATCCGACGCATAGCTTTCCGAGATACTGAATTCCACTTCCAGCGCCGACAGATCCACGACCGTGAGCAATCCTTCGTTTTCCGTGACGGCGGCTTTCTGCCCAACCAACAGGCTGCCCACCATGCCTTTCACAGGCGAGCGGACCGTCAGGGCATTCACGCGACGCTCCAGGTCCGCGACCACGAGGCCCTGGCGGTCAACGTCCGTGCGTTTGTTTTTGAGGTCTACATTCAGGCTGTCCTGCTGCAACCGGGCATTCGAGACTGCGTGGTCATAGGTGAGCCGCGCGTCGTCCCGGGCGTCCTGGGCTTTGTCCAGGTCCCGCTGTGCCACTACGCCCTGGTCGATGCCGCTTTTCATTCGCTCGAGCTCACGTTGTGTCGCCCGTACCTGGGTGGTTGCGAGATCGACGGTCTGCTTGCTTTCGAGAATCTGCCGGTGGGTCTCAATGGACTGCCGCTCGAGCGCCTCCTTCAGCCCTTCCAGTGTCGCGCGCTCCCGCGCCAGCTCATTGTTCAGTGCGGGGCTGTCTACCGTGGCCAACACCTGCTTCGGTGTGACGGGGGCGCCGGCCACGACGTCAAAGGTCACAGTGCCAATGGCGGAAGAAAACAGAGTGGGACTGTTCGCAACGACCACGAGTCCGTCAGCCGCGACGTCGCGGACGAAAGCGCCTCGCGTGACGGTGGCAACGCGCACTCGCGCCCGCGGTATGACTACCTTTGCAGCCATCCAGGATCTGGCGACCCAACCAAAGACCAGGAGCAGCGCGACTGCGCCCCCTCCCAGCAGCAGCAACAGCCGCCGGCGCCGGCGCGCACTGCTGCCCGGATCGACGATCTCATCCTGCGCCGAGGTATCGCGCACTTTGGTTTCAGTGTTGGAATCCATGGTTACATTCATTTGTTGGCGACCAGCAAGCCGTCAATGACTTCCAGATCGCGCTCCCCCAGACGGCCGGCCTGTTGTTTCAGTGTCAGCAGGGCCGTCAGGTAGTCGTAGCGCGTCTGGCTGTAGGCCCGTTGGGCCGCGTAGTAATTGTTCTGGGCGTTGAGCAGATCGAACACGCTGCCGGTGCCGAACTCCACGTTGCGTTGGCTGGCCTCTACCGAGGCGCGCGCGGACTCGGCGGCATGCTTTGCCGCACCGATCCGGGCAATTCCGGTAACGACTCCGCGGTAGGACGCCCGCGTCAGCCGCTCGGTATCGCGCTGTGCCGTGTCGTAAAGAGCTTCCGCCTGCCGGTACAGAGCCCGCGATTGGCGCACGGCGGAAGCAACGGCGCCGCCCTGGAACAAAGGCCAATTGAATGAGACACCGGCGGCATCGAAGGATTGATTGCCACCGAATGCCGGATCCTGCCAGGTGTGCGAGGTGCTGACATTGAGACTCAAGGTCGGTAAACCCTTGCCCCGCTGTACGGCGATATCCCGATCCTGAGCCTGCGCCTGCAGTTCGGCGGCGCGTACCGTCGGGTTATCCTGCCTGGCGGAGACGACCCATGCATCCACCGAAGCGGGATCGGGAGAAGTCAGCGGGATGTCGTCTATCAGCGCAGCGATGTTGGCGTCATGAGGGCCGACAATCGCGGTCATCGCCAGCTCGGCGTCATCGAGAGTATTCTGCGCGTCAATGACGCTCTGCTCGGTCGCGTCATAGAAGGCTCGAGCCTGAGCAACATCGCTGCGCGGACTCGTCCCGATGCGCTCGCGAATCCGCGCCTGATTGAGCAGAGTGCCGAACGCGTCCCGCGCGCTGCGATTGGTCGCAAGTTGGTCCTGGGCTGACAGTATCCCGAAGTAGGCGGTGGCCACGCGAAGCAACAGGCTCTGTTGGGCCGCGAGCAGGTTGGCCTGTGCGCCGGCGGCCAGCAGGCTGGCTTGCTTCAGGCGGCTGAAGGACTCGAAGCTCCACAGCGTTTGCGTCAGCGTGAGTCCGTAGGCGTGGGTGTTCGAGTAGCAGTACTGTGTCGGCTGATCAGCCGACAGCGTGCAATTCGCCGCCTGGGCGCTCGTCACTGCAGTCGTCGCCGCGGCTTCCTGTGAACCCTGACGTTCCCGGCCGGCGCTCGCATTTGCACTGAGCTGCGGCAACAGTTGCGCGAGCGCCTGCGGGCGCGCCTCGATCTGCGCATCGCGTTGGTACGTAGCCGCTTGCAGCACGGCATCCCGCGACAGCGCCAGCCGGTACAGTCCCAGCAAATCATTGGCGCACGCCGGCTGTGCCAATCCGACAAGGGCCGCCGCCATGATGAGATTCCGCCGCCTGACCAGTGGACTACTCCCCGCGCTCACTGCTTTGGTGCTGTAGAGATGCGGCAGGGTCGGAAAGCGTTTACGCAGGCCGCGAAATTTCTTGTGGATCTGCGCAAAACATCACGGATCTCATTGATCCAATTAGCTATATCGTGCAGTGCAAATTTGGGAACGGACGACAACGACCTGAGGAGAGGGTCCGCCGCGTGGGTACAGATCTGGATTTTCGGCTGCTGTTCGAGGAATCGCCCGATGTGCTCCTCGTTTTGCTGCCGGATTCGCCCCGATTCACCATGGTGGCTGCCACGAATGCCCGGTGGCGGGCGACCCATACCGGCGCCGACACGCTCGGACGCGGGCTCTTCGAGGTATTCCCCGACAATCCCGACGACGACGCCGCCACCGGCACGAGCAATCTGCGAGCCTCGCTCGAACGGGTGCTGATGACGCGGCAACCGGACACCATGCCGGTGCAGAAGTACGATATTCGTGGCCCCGACGGCACCTTCGAGGCACGGTACTGGAGTCCGAAGAACTTGCCGGTCCTGTCTCCTACCGGAGAGGTGTCATACATCCTGCATCGCGTGGAGGATGTCACCGATCTCGTGCGCGCCAGTCAACTGGGCGATGAGCTTCGTGGCCGCCAGAATGCGATGGAGCGCGAGGTCCTGCAGCGCAGCCAGGAGCTCGCCACCGCCCTGCGCGAGGTCCGGGACGCGAATGCAAAGCTCGCCGAGCTCGACATTGCAAAGACCGCCTTCTTCAACAACGTCAGTCATGAATTGCGCACTCCTCTGACGCTCATGTTAGGGCCGCTCGAGGATGAGCTGCGCGAGCGTGCGCAGCCACTGCCTCCCGAGCGGCGCGATCGAGTGCAGACCGCGCATCGCAATTCATTGCGACTGCTGAAAATGGTGAACGGACTGCTCGAGTTTGCGCGCATTGAAGCGGGACGCATGGACATATCCTACGTGCCCACCGACTTGAGCGCGCTGACCACGGAGCTCGCCAGCAGTTTCGAATCGGCTACGGAACGCGCGGCATTGACTCTGACAATCGACTGCCCGCCCTTGCCGCAACCGCTGTACGTTGACCGGGACATGTGGGAGAAAATTGTCCTCAACCTGGTTTCCAATGCGTTCAAACACACGTTCGTGGGGGGGATCACGGTGCGCCTTGCGTGGGCAGGCAACGGCGCCGAGCTGACAGTGGAAGATACGGGCATCGGCATCGCCGCCCATGAAACCGCACGCCTGTTTGAGAGATTCCATCGCGTCAAGGATGCGGCCTCGCGCACCCATGAGGGGACGGGGATCGGCTTAGCCCTCGTCAAGGAGCTGGTGCAACTGCACGGAGGTAGCATTCGCGTCGAGAGCGAGTTCAGCCGCGGCAGCCGCTTCATTGTGAGCCTCCAGGCAGGAATGGCTCATCTGCCGCCCGATCGGGTCGGCGCTCGCGAGCCTGCCATCACGCGGCATCACGAGACCGCGGCCCACGTCCAGGAAGCACTCTCGTGGCTGCCTCCCGAAACCGATGGCGAAGTGGCGGCAGGCCGAAAGCTCGAAAATACAACTCACCGTCAGCGGCTGTTGTTGGCAGACGATAACGTCGACATGCGCCGCTATATCGTTCGACTCCTCGAGCCGCGCTATGAGGTGCTGGCGGTCCCGGACGGTCAGGCGGCCCTCGAGGCGGTGCCGGACTTCCGCCCGGATCTCATCCTTTCCGATGTGATGATGCCCCGTCTCAATGGCTTTGAGCTTCTGAAGGCGCTGCGCAGCAATGAGCGCACCCGGCAGCTGCCCATCATCCTGCTGTCAGCTCGCGCCGGCGCCGAATCCGCAGTCGAAGGCCTCGATACGGGAGCCGATGACTACCTGATCAAACCTTTCTCAACACCGGAGCTGCTGGCCAGAGTCCGCGCTCATCTGGACCTCGCGCAGCGCCGGCGCGAGCTGGAGACCGAGCTCGAGCAGAGGGTGCAGAAGCGCACCGCCGAGGTGGCTCGACTCACCCGTGTGCTGCACATGCTGTCGGGAATCAACTCCGCGCTGTTGCGCATCCGGGACCGTAACCAGGTCATGGCCGAAGCCTGCCGGCTCGCCCAGGTGGTCGGCGGATACACCCTCGCGATCGTTGCCTTGATTGATCCGACGACCCGCCGGGCGCGCCCCGTGGGATGGGCAGGATGGGAGTTCATGGCCCCACCCGAGCCTGAATTCCCGGTCGCCGATCGGGAAAGTGATGACTCGAACCTGATAGGCCGGGTCATACGGACCGGCGCGGCGGTCCTGTGCGCCGATATTGAGCGCTTCCCTCACGCCATCGGCCACCGCGAACAGCTGCTCGCCGCGGGTATCCACTCGCTGGCCTGTATCCCCCTCAAAGTCGATGGCACGCCCATTGGCGCTCTGTTGTTCGGCTCACACAAGAGCGAGCGCATCGGCACCGACCAGATGTTGCTGCTGGAAGAAGTGGCAGCCAACTTGTCCTTTGCGCTGCAGTATCTGAATGAGCGCGACGCCGTCGAGTTCCTGTCCTATTTCGAGCCGCTGACAGGACTCGCCAAGCGCGCGCTGTTCTGCGAGCGGCTCAATCGGCTTCTGACCCGTGCCAACGAAGGTCTGCCCCGGCTGGCCGTCACTGTGTTCGATATAGCGCATCTGGCGGTCGTCAATGACACCTTCGGCAGACACACAGGCGATCGCCTGTTGCAGTGCGTCGCCGATCGGATGAAGTTGCACTACCCGGACAGCGATCAGTTGGCTCATTTGGGCGGCGGAACATTCGTGTGCGTCAGGGCGCTGGAGGAGCGAAGCAACAGCGAACCGCATACTGTCTGCGACGATCTGACACGGATCCTCGACGCGCCGTTCAATGTGGACGGTCACGAAATCATCGCCGAGATCAAGTGCGGCGTCGCCTGTTATCCGGAGGACGGGCGCGAGCCGAATGAGCTGGTGCAGAACGCGGAATCGGCGCTGAAGGCAGCCAAGAGCACGGGCGAGCGCTACCTGCATCACCGGATGGAAATGAATTCCGAGCTCGCGCGCCGGGTTGAGTTGGAACACCGGTTGCGAAACGCGCTGGAAGCGGGCCAATTCCAGCTCTACTACCAACCCAAAGTCGAGCTGAGCACCGGCCGCGTGGTGAGTGCTGAAGCCCTTCTGCGCTGGCATGACCCGGAGCAGGGTTTGATTGCGCCCGCCGAATTCCTGCCAGTGCTCGAATCGGGTGGGCTGATGTCAGCCGCCGGCGCGTGGGTGTTGAAGCAGGCCGTCGCCGACTGCCGCGACTGGCGTCGCAAAGGGCTGCCGCCCATCCGAATAGCAATCAACATATCGCCGAGTGAGCTTCGCCGGCGGAACATTGCACGCGACATTCTCGATGCCGTGGGCGACCTGGTTGGCAATCAGGACTGGGGAATCGATGTCGAGATCACGGAGGGAGCGCTGTCCGGTGACTCCGCGCCGTGCGTGCACGCGCTGCGACTGTTGCGCGCTGCCGGCTTAGGCATTGCGATCGATGACTTCGGCACCGGTTACTCATCCCTCGGCCGCCTGTCCGAGCTGCCCATTGATACACTGAAAATCGACCGGACCTTCACCAGCCGCCTGCCGGCGAGCGCCAACTGTTGCACGCTGGTCTCCACCATCATCGGCCTGGCACGCGCGTTTGACATGACCACGGTCGCCGAGGGTGTTGAAACCCGCGCCCAGTTCGACTATCTGAAGCAAGCCGGGTGCGATGAATCGCAGGGCTACCTGCACAGCCGGCCGTTGCCCAAGGCGCAATTCGAGCAATGGATTTGCCGGTCCGCCCGAAATATTCACATCCAGGGGCCGTGCGCCGAGCTCGGGTGATATCCTGTAGCAACACCTCTACTACAACAATCGGTGGCACGGCATGTCCACACGCCGCAGTTTCTGCATCCAATCCTCACTGGGGCTCGCAGGGTTTGTCGCTGCTTCAACAGCCGCTCCCGCTGCCACCGCACCTGCCCCTGGCGCGACCGGGCCTGCGGCTGGTGCGTCCGAAGGGCCGGTGCTGCGCTGGATCCCGAACCATTCAGAGCTCGCCTACACCTTCGGCGGCGTCGCTCCCAGAAAGCGCATCCAATCGGGCACCCGCATCATCACGTGGACTGAGGACTGTTTTGACGGCGTCGTCAAAACCCCGGCGGACAAGCTCTCCAGGGTCCTGGTGCCCGGGCGGGACAACCCCCAAACAGGCCCCTTTTATGTGGAAGGTGCCGAAGTGGGCGATACGCTTGCTGTTCACATTCTTGGACTCGCGCCGGCCCGCGACTATGCCGTCTGCGCATTCAGTCCAGGGTTCGGAGCTCTGGTCAGCAATGATCGAACGGCGTTGTTGGGCGGTGAATTGCCTGAGGCCACCTGGCGCTATGAAGTCGATGCGAGCCGCAAAGTAGCCCGAACCTCCTCGGGGGACGGCAAGCTGAGTTGGGAAGTACCGCTGGCCCCGTTCCTCGGATGCCTGGGAGTAGCCCCGGCCCACGGCGAAGTCCGGCCGACCACAGTGCCCGATATCTTTGGTGGCAACATGGATTGCCCGGAGATACGCGCGGGCAACACGGTCTACCTGGGTGTCAACATGCCCGGCGGGCTGCTTTCCTTTGGAGATGGCCACTATGCCATGGGCGACGGTGAAATCATCGGCGGTGCCATCGAAGGGGCATTGAATGTCGATGTGCGGGTGAACCTGCTGAAGGCAGTGAAGACACCCATACCGCGGATCGAAAACGATCGCGAAATCATGTTCGTGGGGGCCGCCAGGCCGCTCGAGGATGCGGCGCGCGTAGCCTTCAAGGCCATGATCGGCTGGGTGCGCGAGCAGTCAGGCCTGTCGGAAGTGGATGCCTACCAGTTCGTGTCCCAGAATGCCCGGGCCCCCATCATCCAGATGGTGGACCCGGAGTACACGGTCCTCGTGAAAATTGACAAGAGCCGGGTACCGCGTACCCGGCCCGGTTGACTTCAGAACTTACGGTTGATGGACAGGCCCACTGTCCGTGGGCGAACTGTCAGGAAGCCGTAGGGGTCCTGGGTTGAGTTGATGGCCGATATCTGCGCGCGTTTGTCGGTCAGATTGCGGGCGAACGCCGTGATGCTCCATTGCTCATCGAGCACACCGGCCCGCAGGTTCACGAGCGTGTAGCTGTCGAGCGGAATATTGAAGGTATTTGAAGAGAAGTAGGAATCCACGGCACCGCGGTAGTTGATGTCCGTGCCCAGCGTTCCTTTCCAGCGGGCCGTGATGGGATGCGTATATTCCAGGCCGACATTGAACTGCAGCTTCGGCACGTTGGGAATGGATTCCCCGGTCAGTCCCAGTGTCGGATTGGCCGCCTTCATATCCTCGGTCGCTCCCTTTGTCAGGTACGCGTCCTGATAAGAACCGGCAAAAGAGGCTGTGACATACTCGATGGGATGAGCCGTAACCTCAAACTCCACGCCTTTGACCCGGGCAGTGCCGGCATTGCCAATGTAGGGGAAAGCTCCATCGGCGGTGGTTTCCTGCACCTGGATGTTGCGCCAGTTGATGACGTACGCGTCGAGCTGATACTCGAATTGATTGTTGAGCAGCATGCCCTTGCCGCCGATCTCGTAGTTGGTCAATGAATCGGGAGCAAAGGATTTGGGGATGGGCTCAAACGGCTCCGATTGCGGATTCAGGCCGCCGCTGCGGAAACCCGTCGAGGTAGTTGCGTAGAGCAGCAGGGCCTCGTTGATCTTGTAGCTCGCATTGAGCTTGTAAGTGATCTTGTTGAAGCTCTGGTCGGGATCGGCAATGGGTCCCTGGATGGGTCCGGCGGGAAAGCCGCCGAAGGGATGCGTGGACTCCTGGACGCCCTGCAACTGCTCGGTGAAGTAGCGAAGTCCGCCCACCAGCGTGAACTGGTCGGTCACCTTCCAAGTGGCCTCGCCGAATCCGGCCCATTGCGTGGTCCGGCGCTGATCCGCCTGGCCGAAGAAGGTATGGCCCACACCCGGATTGGCAAGCGCATCCTGGTCATTGTCGCGGCTGAAAGGCCCCTCTACCTGACCCAGGCTGTTCGTGGTGATGACATTGGAGATCCAATGGGTCCGCTCTGCCTGACGATACGCGCCCACCACGAAGTTGACGGGCAGCGGCAAGTCGCTGGCAAACCGGACTTCGCTCGAATTCAGTTTCCGCGTTTGCGGCTCGAGTGTTTCCGCCGGCACCGGCACCCCGAACGACACCAGTATGGGCGTGGAATCGAATGCGAACCCCAGTGTCCGGTTGTACTGGTTGGTAGTCGCAGTGACTGTACCGAAACCGGTCTTGTAAGCCGCCGTCAGTCCAAATACCTTGAGATTGTCCGACCAGGGACTGGCGGTCACGTCGGTATTGCAAAGATCACAACCCTGCACCGCCGGCATGTTGTCCGAACCCCAGGAGGTCACTCCCGCCGGCGTGAACCGCGACGAGCCACCGGATTTCTCCGTCTGCACAGTGAAGTTGGCATCGATGGTCAGGTTGTCCGTGGGCTGGTAGCGCACACTGGCCCGGCCACCGCCGACGTCGTCATCATTGACTCCTTTCACCAGACCGAGCGGCGTGCCGACCGCGCCCACTCCGACCCGGATCTGATCAATGTAGCCGCTGTCGTACAGTTTCCAACCCACCAGGCGCACCGCCAGCAGGCCCTCCACAATGGGCAGGTTGATTGCACCATTGAAGTTGTAATTGCCGCTCGCATGGCTCGTTTGCGACCCTTCCATCGACAGGTAGCCCTGCTGTTCGGTGAGATTGGGCGCTTTGGGAATGAAGCGGATGGTACCGCTCATGGAGCTGGCGCCGTACAGGGTGCCTTGAGGACCCCTGAGGACCTCGACGTGATCCAGGTCATAGAGGCGAATGTCCGAGTTGAATCCGCCTCCATCATTCGCGTTCGAGCCACTGATGACCGCCTCACCGTAATAAATGCCGGTGGTGGAGTCGCCGTTGGAATTGATCCCGCGGATGACATACTTCTTGTCGCCGGGGCCCAGGTCCTGCACGGACAGCCCGGGAATCTTGCCCGCAATATCCATGATTCCCGCCGCCTGGGTGCGCTCCAGGGAGTCGCTGCCGATGGCCTGGATCGAGGCGGGCACATCCAGGATTTTCTGGGTGGACAGCTTATTGGCCGAAACCACGATCTCAGTGAGTTGCGATGCATCAGCATCATTGCTGCCGTCGGCGGCAAGAGTACTGACAGGAGCGGCCACGAGCACGACTGTCCCTGCAACGACCCGAGCGAGGCTCCCTGCCCCGCCCGTTCTTCCGGCTTTCACAATAGACCCCCGAGGGCGAGCGATGTTTTTGCTTGTTGGTCGCCAGTATAGGACCGGGGAAGCTCCGGCAAGGGGGATTTTGGGCCGCGCGGACTAGACGCCTCCGGGGTGCCAGGCCACCGTCTCGAGAGTTTGAACGGTATCGATGCGCGAGCAGGCGATCCATTTGCCGTCCGGTGAAACGCGCGGGTTCACAAGATTCCCCTGCCCGTCCGACAGGCGCTTCATGCCGGCCCCGGTACGCGATACGGAGTAGATCTGCATGTGACCCTGGTCGATGGCCGCGAATACCAGGCTCTTGCCATCCGGCATCCAGGAGACGCCACCGTAGGTCTCGCTCGGGTAGGAAACCACTTTGGTCGCTGAGTCCAACCTGGCGGACACGATCCAGAGCGTGCGCTCACGCGGACCTGACGCATCTTCCACTGCGATTTCCTGGCCGTCGGGCGACCAGTCCGCAACCTGCGGGCTGTGGATTTCTTTCGGCAGCTTCAGTCGCTCGGAGCCCAGGATCTTGCCACTGTCCGGATCGACGTTGGTGACCGCGGCATGGAACTTTCCGGGTTCACCGTCACGATCCCAGCTCGTGTAGATGACCTTGTGGCCATCGGGTGACCAGTAAGCCCAACCTGTCTCCCACAAGCCGTGTGTCAACGGGCGTTCAGGCGCATGGGTATCCTCCGCGGCCCGAATCCAGATCTCGTCAGTGACACCGGGCGCGTCGTAGTAGGCGGGATTCTTGTGGGGATCGCGGTGTGAGTGCCAGACGATCCATTTGCCGTTCGGTGACCAATCGACAGGAAAGTCTTCGTGATTGCCCTCCACGAACATCTTCGGCTTCGATGTTGGGCGCGCGTTGGAGTCGACATCGACAATGGCTACATCCTGAGACAGCGCCCAATCGACCAGGCGGTACTGCCCCACCACGTAGGCGATCCGCTTGCCATCGCGGCTCCAGGAGGGGTGATAGCCCTCGCTGCCGCTGATCACGGCATGCGACGGTCCGCCCGCGGCGGGCAGCGCTTCGACGGCCTTGGTGACACTGATATTCACCCAGTACAGGTTATTTCCGGCGATGCTCGGATCGGTGTGATCGTGACCGGCAGCCGGGCGCAGGATCCCGAGCCGGCCGGTCCTGGAATCAACGCTGGCGATGGCCAGCCAATGATTGGCGATGGGCTTCTGACGCTCGGCATCGTCCGGCTTGTGCAACGAGCCCAGGGCGACAATCAGTTGTGTATCACCCGGTGCGATCGCGATGTTGACTCCGGCGAAGGGCCAGGCGTCCAGGTCCCGCGCGACAGTGCGTATTTTTCCGGACTGAACATCGATTGCAAAAACCGATGAGGCGCCATCCGCCTGGCGCGCGATGGGGTACAGCGTTTTGCCGTCGCTCGAGTACACCGCTCCGGTCACTACGCTACCCAACGCTATCTTTTTGAAACCCTTGGCAGTGCCTGCATGGATTTCCGTGGGCGGCGGAAGCTCACGGCGCGGCGGATAGGAAGTGAAGTGCGCAATTTGAGTGCCATCCAGAGAACACGCAGGGGTGGCTTGCGCCGGGATGGCAGTCGCCGGTCCGGATTCGCTCTGAGTACCCGGGCCAAACCAGGCATGCGTGCCACCGCGGGTACCCAGGCGCAGGAATCCGTGAGCCCCGCAGAAAACCAGGCGCTCGAGGCTATCGAGCCCGCCGCGCAGCACCGCTTCGGAGGGCTGCAGCCCAGGCAGGCTCAGCAGTGTCTCGTTGCCATCGACACTGGTGCGCAGGATCCATTGTGCATCCGGCGAAACCTGGGTGCGGACACTGAAGTCCTCGAACATGCCATCGCCATGCCAGGTTGCGATCGGCGCCGCGTCAGTGGCGGCTCCGCCTGCGGGAGCGGCTGCGTGCGCAGTGGCGGCGTGCGCGGTGGCGGCAACCGCCAACAAGGATGTGACAACACAGGTCTTTGCAATCATGTAACTCTCACACGCTCGAGAAATGGAATCAGTGCGGCAAAGTAGCTGGCCTGATCGTCGTACATGGCAAGATGGCTACCCTGCGCACAAATCTTCACTTCCGAGTGGGGGATCCGCCGCGCCATCTCACGCATGTCATCCGGATTGATTTCGTCGTATTCCCCACCCAACAGCAGCGTGGGTGCAGCAATCCGCCGCAGGTCATTCCAACGATCCCAACCGCGCATGGAGCCCGTGACTTCGAATTCACTCTTGCCCTGGATCGCGTTATAGACGGGTTGAGCCAGGAATCTCACAGCCCGCGCCACCGGCTCCGGCCAGGGATTGATGCGGCAGACGTACTTCGGATACAACTCCTCGAACATGATGTTTTCATACTCGGGAGAATCGTAGTCACGGGTTGCCTCGAGCGCTTCGAGGCGCTGCAGCGTCCGCGGTGGCAACCGTTTACGCAGTACCGCCAGATAGCGCAGATAGCTGGCGGTACTCGCGGTCATGTTGGAAATAACCAGGCCGGCGAGCCGCTGTGGATGCTGCAACGCGTATTCCAGGGACAGCAAGCCTCCCCAGGAATGCCCGACCAACACCATGCGGTCCAGGCCCAGGGCCGCGCGAACTTCCTCGACCTCCGCTGTGAACCGCTCGATGGTCCAAAGCGACGCATCGGTCGGCTGATCCGAAAAGCCACAGCCCAATTGATCGTAATACCAGAAAGAGATGCCGGCCGGGGGCAGGAAATCTTCAAAGCACTCCAGGTAGAAATGCGGGAAACCCGGACCTCCATGCAGTGTCAGTACCGGAATGCCGCCCCGAGCCGCTGCCACGGGCTTCACCCACACATGGTGGCCACCGCTGATGGGGATCATGCGCGCCCCTCCGGTGCGTACCTGCGCAGATGCTTGTGGCATTGCCGGCAGCGAAGCAAGAGAGGTGACTGCCAAACCCTTACCCAGCAGATCCCTACGCGTCAGGTTCTTCATCCGCACAGGTTAGGATTGCGTGCCGCGCCACACTTGACGTGGAGAGGCAGAAAGTTGACAGCACGCACGCCGCGCAATCGCTGTCAAGAAACTGTCCCTGCGTGTCAATCACGCATCAGTGAACAGTGGCACAACACCCCCCGTCATAAAATAACGGGGTATCCGGGGCATGAATCGTCTTCTGATCGCAACGGCCTTTGCCGGTATCACGGCACCTGTCGTGGCTCAAGTCGCAACCGAGCCAGGCGCCGACAAAAGCGGGCTCGAAGAGATTGTGGTGACCGCGCAAAAGCGGGCCCAGAATCTGCAACAGGTGCCGGCCGCAGTCACCGCGTTCACACCGGAGACCCTCGCTGTATCGGGCATCGAAGACACCATCAGCCTGCAGACGCGCACGCCCGGAATGCTGGTTTCAACCAATGGCCCCTACGGACAGCCCTACATTCGCGGTGTCGGCTCCGACATCATCAACCCGGGGACCGATGCGCCGGTCGCTGTTTTCGCAGACGGCGCCTATCAGCCGCGACCCAACGCCGCCATTACCGAATTCTTCGACATCGATCGGGTCGAAGTTCTGAAGGGGCCGCAGGGCACGTTGTATGGACGAAACGCCTCGGGCGGCGCCATCAGCATCGTGACACACGATCCGGACAAGACTTTCTACACGGACGCGGATGCAACCTTCGGGAACTTCGCGCGAATGACATTCCGCGGCGCACTCAACGCACCGGTCTCCGACGACGTCGGGTTCAGGCTCGCCGCCATGTACACCGGCCACGATGGCTATTCCAGGAATCTAGTTTCCGGAGACCGTATTGACAACGAGAATCTGTGGGGCGTGCGTGCCAAGCTGAAATATACCCCGACCGATGACATCACGGTTGTGCTCACGGGAGAGCGGACCCGCGAACACGACTCGCGCAACCTTGTCGAGAAAGTCATCGACAACCCGGCGCTTCCGTTGCCGGTACGCGACCTCGCGCCATTGGTCGGCTATCCGACACCGACCATTCCTGCCGATCCACGCTCGGTGCGTAACGATTTCCCCAACAACCAGGTCGTGAACGAGACCCGCGCGAACGCAATCGTGACCTGGGAGCTGCCCTTCGTGGAATTGCGCTCGACAACCGGCTATACCGATGTCGACAACGCCGGTGTGCTCGATCTCGATGGCACCGAAATCAACTTCTCCTATGACCGCGAGACCGATCATTCGAAATCCATTGATCAGAGTCTGCAGGCGAGCTCGCGCCTGCCCGGCCCCTTCCAGTGGCTCGCGGGTGTCGAGTATTTCCATGAAACCGGCGGCCAGAACTTCGATGCGCGCCTGCCGCTGTTTGGACCGGAGTCACCGGTAGTGTTCGGATACGGATCGCCGCGCGCCGGTTTCATCTGGGATTCGTCCATTACGACGCGCGCGACCTCAGGTTTCATTGACGCCAGCTATGCTTTGACTTCACAGCTCACATTGAATGCCGGCGTGCGCTATTCGACGGAACACAAGGAAGCGACGTTCCTCGAAACACTCGTGGATCCGTTCGGCGTGTTGACCGGCGCCCCCGGCACGCTGCAGATACCCGCCCTTCCGAGCGCGACATTCAACGCCTGGACACCCAAATTCCGGCTCGAATATCGGCCCCTGGATGACGTGCTCCTGTACGCATCGGCCACCCGCGGCTTCAAATCGGGCGGCTTCAACCTCATGAACACGGGTGAGGAGTTTCAGCCTGAGAAGATCTGGAGCTATGAGGTGGGTCTGAAGGCGACCTGGCTGGAGAACCGCCTGCGCACGAATGCGGCGGCGTTCTACTACAACTACAAGGATCTGCAGGTAAACCAGTTTTCCGGTGTGAGCAACCTGGTCACCAACGCTGCGAACTCAAAGATC
>Ga0070665_100003136_pt1 | contig 17803 bp, 15 predicted proteins | sample KBSS13metaG_FD_65862 | JGI IMG/M metagenome (GOLD analysis project Ga0070665, IMG submission 65862) | Switchgrass rhizosphere microbial communities from Kellogg Biological Station, Michigan, USA - KBS S1-3 metaG | ecosystem: Host-associated > Plants > Roots > Rhizosphere > Soil ...
GCCGCCATCAAGGGTGAGGATCGGGTCGCGGCCACCTGGATCGGCGAGGGATCGAGCGCCGAGGCGGACTTTCACCATGCCATGACCTTTGCCCAGGTTTACCGGGCGCCGGTCATTCTCAACGTGGTCAACAACCAGTGGGCGATCTCCACCTTCCAGGGCTTTGCCGGTGGCGAGGTCCAGACATTCGCTCGTCGTGGGCCGGGATACGGCATGCCCGGCATCCGGGTCGACGGGAACGACTTCCTCGCCGTCTATGCCGTGACCCAATGGGCCGCCGAGCGGGCCCGGCAGAGCGGCGGGCCGACGCTCATCGAGCACGTGACCTACCGGGCGGCGGCGCACTCGACGAGTGACGATCCGTCCCGTTACCGGCCGAAGGAAGAGTGGAAGGCGTGGCCGCTGGGCGATCCCGTCGACCGCCTGAAGCAACATCTCATTGCCCTCGGCGAGTGGTCCGAGGAGCGGCATACGGCGCTCGAGAAAGAGCTCGAAGCGCATGTCACGGCATGCTGGAAGGAAGCGGCCAGCTACGGAACCCTCACCGAGGGACCCCAACTCGATCCGGCCACCATGTTCGAGGACGTATACAAGGAAATGCCCCAACACCTGGTCCGTGAGCGCCAGCAGTTGCTCGACTTGTTGCAGCGGCAGCCCGCACCGGGGTCGCAGGAACAACGCGAGCTCGACCAGCAGACCCGTTCCATGGCGAAGGAGGGCTGAGGTCATGGCGCATATGAACATGGTCCAGGCTCTCAACTCCGCCATGGACATCATGCTCGACCGTGATCCGCGGGTCGTGGTCTTCGGGGAGGATGTAGGTTACTTCGGCGGTGTCTTCCGGGTGACCGACGGCCTGCAGCGCAAGTATGGCGAGCATCGCGTGCTCGACACCCCGATCGCGGAAGGAGGTATTGTCGCCGCGGCCATCGGGATGGGCGTGAATGGCTTGAAGCCGGTGGCGGAGATTCAGTTCGCCGACTATATCTATCCGGCCTTCGACCAGGTGGTGAGCGAGTTGGCGCGCTTGCGCTACCGGACCGCGGGCGAATTTTCCGCTCCCGTCACCATCCGCACACCCTGTGGCGGAGGCATTCGTGGCGGGCAGACCCACTCGCAGAGTCCGGAAGGCATTTTCACCCACGTTTGCGGCATCAAGGTCGTGATGCCGTGCACTCCCTACGATGCGAAAGGCTTGTTGATAAGCTCGATCGAGGGTGACGATCCGGTAGTCTTCTTCGAGCCGAAGCGCATCTACAACGGGCCATTCGATGGAGATCCGCACAAGCCGGCGGTTCCATGGAGTGCGCATCCGGGTGGTGCGGTGCCGGAGGGTTACTACACGGTGCCTATCGGGCGCGCGCAGATCGTCCGTCCCGGCTCCGACGTGACGGTGTTGGCTTACGGCACGATGGTTCACGTCGCGGAAGCCGCTGTGCGGGTTGCGGGTGTTGATGCCGAGATCGTGGATGTTCGGACGCTCGCGCCGCTCGATACCGACACCATCTGCTCGTCGGTCAACAAGACCGGGCGGTGCGTGGTGGTGCACGAGGCTACACGGTTCAGCGGGTATGGCGCTGAGCTCGTCGCCACGGTGCAGGAGGAATGTTTCTGGCATCTGGAGGCACCGATCCAACGTGTTACGGGTTGGGATACGCCTTATCCCCACGCGTTCGAGTGGGAGTACTTCCCCGGGCCTGCGCGCATCGCGGCGGCTCTCAAGAGTGTCATGGAGGCCGCGTGAGCCAGTTTGTCTTCAAGCTGCCGGATCTTGGCGAGGGTACGGTCGCGGCGGAAATCGTCGGGTGGCGGGTGAAGCCGGGCGACGTGGTTGCGGAAGATGACGTCATCGTCGAGGTGATGACAGACAAGGCGGCCGTGGAGGTGCCTTCGCCGGTGTCGGGGAGGGTGGTGTCCACGACGGGCGAGCCCGGGGACTCGGTGCCGGTGGGGGCGGCGTTGATTGTGTTTGAGACCGAGGTGGGCGGTGCGGCCGAGTCTGGCTCGGGCGCCGCCGCAAAGGCGCCTGCGGAGCCCAGACCCGCGGAGTCGAAGCGGGAGTCACCGCCGCCGGCTGCGGGCACCCCCGCGGGAGCTGCCTCGCGCAAGACCAACATCACGCCGGCATCCTCGGGTAACGGCTTCGATGCGTCCCATCAGGCGAATGGGCACCGCTCGGGGCGTGTGGCCACTTCACCCGCGATTCGTCGCCGGGCGCATGAGGCCGGCGTGGATCTGCGCATGATCGAAGGGTCGGGGCCCAACGGGCGGATCGTCCGGCGGGACTTCGACACCTACGTGCAAAAGCGGTCCAGGGGCGGCACGCCGGCGCCCGAGAAACCCACTCCGCTGCGACCTCGATCCGCGGACCTGGGCACGCCGGAGACCGAAGAGATCAAGGTCATCGGGTTGCGCCGCCTCATCGCGCAGCGCATGAGCGAGGCCAAGCGAAACATCCCTCACTTCGCTTACGTCGAGGAGATGGACGTTACCGAGCTCGAGACATTGCGTCGCCATCTCAACAGCAAACTCGCTCCCGGCACGCCTGCTTTGACCTACCTGCCGTTCCTTGCCCTGGCACTGGTGCGAGTGTTGCAGGATTTTCCGCAGGCGAACGCTCTGTATGACGGCGAGCGGGGCGTCATCATCCGCCATCGGGCCGTGCATCTCGGTATCGCCACGCAGACACCCGAAGGGCTGAAGGTTCCGGTGGTGCGGGACGCACAGAGCCGCTCTCTCTGGGACCTCGCCGCAGAAATGCGCCGTGTGAGCGAAGCCGCGCGCACCAACAAAGCGACTCGCGATGAGCTCACCGGCTCGACCATCACGGTCACGAGCCTGGGCAAGCTTGGCGGTATTGCCAGCACGCCGATCATCAATGCGCCCGAAGTCGCCATCATCGGTGTGAACCGGGCCGTCGAGCGACCGGTCGTGTTGAATGGCGCCATCGCGATCCGGCGCATGATGAACCTGTCGTCGTCCTTCGATCACCGGTTCGTCGACGGCTACGACGCCGCGGCCCTGGTGCAGGCCCTGAAAGAGCACATCGAGCATCCGGCGACGATTTTCATCGACGCCTGATTGTATCGCTGGCCGCGACGGGGCTCTTGCGAGAGCCTCGCTGGTTCCGTTTTCGCGGATGTGCGCTTCGTCGGGTCGTAGGCTCGGGGGCCGCTGCTATCCTCGTCGTCGGGGTGTGCCGTCCAACGGAGAGAGGCCTGTTCAGGATCCTGGAGCTGTTCGCCGATGCCTCGGCGCTGCTGAATCAGGCGGCGTTGCTGGCGGTCGCCGCCCTTTTCGGCGGTATCGGCGCGCTATTGTCCGGGAACAGGCTCTATTGGCGCATCCGGTCGCGGTCGGTTCGCGGCACCATCGCCGGGGTTCGCGTTTCCGGCCGACTCTATTACCCCGTCTATCGTTACCAATCGCCCGCTGGTAAGCGCTTCCAGGCGACCTCCGACGTCGGTGTCGGCGCGAGCGCCAAGTTGGTCACGGGGCGCAAATTGCGGCTGCTGTTCCTGAAGAAGCATCCAGACCGGGTCGCCGAGGCGGGTGTCCAGATCGTGGAGGCTATCGGTTGGGCGCTCCTGGTCGTGGCTGCCATCGCTGTTGGTCTGGCAGTCGGGCTGTGGCCCGCCACGATACCGACATGGGTGATGCTGTCCGGCGTTGTCGTTTTTGTGGCTTATCGCTTGCGGCGTGCGATGCCGGCTCGTGGCGAGAAGCCGTTCACTTCACTGACGCGCCAGCCTCCCCCCGAGGCCCTCGTCGGCACACCCATCCAACCTATCGAAGCGATCCTGTCCGGCCCGATGCGGGCGGAGCGCCAACGAAAGCAGCGCATTGCCGGGCTCATTGTGACGCCGATCCTGGTGGCGGCCGGCATCGCCGTGTTCGCGTTGGGTGCGCATCTCGGCCGCACGACGTATCTGTTGCTATCGACCGGGGAGCGTGCGCACGGAACGGTATTGTTCTGTGAGTTGGTCAAGACACTGCACGGGTCCAGTTATTACCCGGTGGTACAGTTCGCCACGCGGAAGGGATTGGCAGTGCAGTTCCGCGACAAGATGGGGAGCACTCCGGCGGCGTACCAGGAAGGGCAGGCGGTGGACGTGCTGTACTTTCCGGCGGGGCCGGAGGGTAGCGCGACGATCGACCATGGGGTGCTCAACTGGCTGGCGCCCGGGATTTTATGCGTTGGAGGCGTTTTTCTGGCGGTAGTGGCGCTTGGAGCGCGGCTTGGAGTGCCGCGGGCCGGGCTGGAGGCGCAGGTGCGGGGGGCTGGGAAGGGCTCGCAGGCTAAGAACGCACAGGCCCGGGGGCCTGGCGCCAAGGGCTCGCGGCCTTGGGACGTGGAGGCTCAGGGGCTTGGTGCGAAAGGCTCGCGCGCGGCCGAACGCAAGGGTTCCCGAACGGCCAAAGGCGCTTCTTGAGCGGTTTGCCGGCCTCTGTCTGCCGGGTCACCGCGCTCACCCTTTCTATGCATGCCCTGGACACCCCGGTCGTGGCAAGATCGCGCCGGAGGGTGGCGTAATGGAGCTCATTGCCCAATATGGGCTGGCCCTGGTCTTCGTGAATGTCCTGCTGGAGCGGGCGGGCCTGCCTTTGCCAGCCACTCCCACGCTGCTCATCTGTGGTGCGCTCGCAGCGACCGGGCGCCTCTCCGTCTGGTGGATTTTCATCCTGGCGCTGCTCGCCTGCATCATCGGGGACACGCTTTGGTATGCCGCCGGCCGCTACTACGGTCGTCGCGTCATGAAGTTCCTGTGCCGCGTCTCGCTGTCACCGGACTCCTGCGTCCGGACCACGGAGAACCGTTTCGAGCGTTGGGGCCGGCTGACCCTGGTACTCGCAAAGTTTGTCCCGGGTTTGTCCACGGTGGTGCGGCCGCTTGCCGGCGCCATGCATCTGCCGTTGGGATCGTTCGAGTTGTTGAATGGGATCGGCAGCGTGCTCTGGGCCGGCGCGGCGATCGGTACCGGGATGTTGTTTCAAACGCAGATCGGGTTGGTCCTGCTGCGGATCCGCGAATTCGGAACCGAGGCTGGGGAGCTGACGCTGGTGGTTGTGCTCCTGTACATCGCCTACAAGTGGTGGGAGCGGCGGCGTTTCAACGCCGCGTTGCGCCTGCCGCGCATCGAGATCGAGGCGTTGCGCAGCCTCATCGCTGAGAGCAAGGCGCCCATCATCATCGATGTGCGTTCTGCGTTGGGGCGCAACCAGGAGCGACGCTGCCTGCCCGGCGCTCTGGAGATGAGTCTCGATGAGATTTCGACCCGGCTTGCCGAGATTCCCGAGGATCGGGAGGTCGTGTTCTATTGTGCCTGTCCTAACGAGGCCTCCGCGGCGCTGGCGTGCCGCAGACTGATGGATCGGGGGTATAGCCGCGTTCGGCCTTTGAAAGGTGGCCTCGATGCGTGGATCGCGGCTGGATATGAAGTGGAGCTTCGCCCGAGCGCCAAAGCGGCTGCCGCCGTAGCGGCGGCTCGCTCAGCGGCAAGCTCCGCCCGCGCGGCTTAGGCCCGACGCCGTGTTAGCGCAGTCCGCGCCGTTGAGCGGCCCATCTCAATCAGTCGCGCCCGAGGATCTCATCCCTCACGTCCGCGATCTCTCGTGCGCGCGAGGGACGTGCCCCTTCGCATCGATCCGATCGCGGGCAGCGCGTGCTGCGCGGACAGATAATACGCGCTGGATGCGCTAAAGCATCCTCGATCCAGGCGATGTTGAGCACATTCGCCACCGCGTTGAGAGTCTGGGTCGCTGCCTTGGGAATACGCGCTTCACCCCGCCGTTGCATGCAGTCCTCGAACAGCGAGTCAATGAGCTCCGCGCTGCGCGCGCCGTTGGAATCCAACGCCGGCGCGAGATCCACACCTACTGACAACACATGGGGGTTGCCCGCCATGTCACGCACCCTCATGGAGTGACAGCAATAAAGGAGCGAGCGGTCGCCGTCCCGCAAGACCGAGATTTGCGACCCTGATTCTCCCCGGTTGCCGTCAATCATCCGGAACACTGCCCAGTTGGGGCACGGATCGCTGACCTGTGCCAGGTTTCCCCAAGGCAGCGGAATGCCGTTGCCTCGATAGACGGCCCGCAGGTATCCGGGCGGATAGGCATCGAAAAAGTGCCAGTAAGGGTAGGGCGAAACCTTGGTGACGCGCCGCATCACTACGGCGGGTGTCAGCTCGAGTTTCAGACCGGCCTCGATCCGATAGCGCTCGCGTGCGAGAAAGCGCCTGAAAGGTACTCGCGGCGCCAGCAGGGCACCCGCGAAGAAGCTGCATTCGAAGTCGCGCCAGGCATGCAACACGTCCTGCGCATCCATGCCGGCCGCCCCGGCGCCACCTTCAGGACTCCCACCCATTTCCCCGCCGGTGGCATGGGCCGACTTCATTCCGTCGCCGCCGTGCAGCACCTTGTGGGCGATATGGGCCGCGAGATCGAACTTCAGGCGGGCCTGGTCCGCTTGCAGGGCGCGGTTGGCGTAGATGGTGCCCGGGGGCTCGAAGAAGGAGCGCACCATGCTGCGCACCTCGCGGTCCTTGTCCCTGGCGAGGATGGGCTTGCGGTCGAACCAACGGATCTCCAACCCGTGTTGTTTGCACAGGCGCAGGAGATCATCGCCGGTGAGCGGAAAGCGGCGTCCCCCGACTTCGTCCGCGGCCCGCTCGAGATCGGGGAAATCGTTGCGCGACATCTCCTGGTGCGAGCGGATGAGCAGGTGTGCGAACTGCCTCCCGGTGGTGCCCGTCTGGGCCAACAGCTCGGGGATCGCAGCCTGCAACACGTCCTTGGAAAACAGGAACGCGGGCTCGAGTGGAATGCGCGCCGCGCCGCCGGCGGGGGCCCGGGGCGGCGAAAGCTCGAGGTCGGCGGTTTCGTCCAGAAACCAGGCGGGCTCGCGTTGGAAGACCGCGGCGAGCAATTCGAGGGTCTCCTGCGAAGGGGTTCGCTTGCCGCTTTCGATCATGCTCAGGTACGAGACCGACGGCGCGAGCTGCGCGTCTCGCTGGATGCAGCGGGCCGACAGCTCCTCCAATGTCAGAGCATTGCGTTTGCGCAGGGTGCGCAGTTTGGCGCCGAGAAAATGGCCTTTGCGCAGAAGCGGTGACATGGCAGTCCCCCCAGAAGTTATCGACTCAGGGCAGCGAAGCGCCAACCCTGCCCACCAAAGTTACCGGCTCCGGGCAACGAAGCCCCCCACGCTGCCCAGCAATCGATCTTTTCTTTGATTTCGGCTATGTGAAATTAACAGTGTGAAGTTTCTATAGTCAAATTTTGTCGCTTTGGCGGCTATGCTGGCCGCCTATGAATGCGCAGCCCCACGATGTGTTGTATTCCCGCGAGCAGGGCGGCCCCCGCGTCGAGATCCTGGGGCCCTACGTCGAGCGCTCCGATGAGGCTCTCACTCCGCTCGCGCTTCAGCTTCTCGCCAGCCTGCATCGCCGCTTCAATCCGCGGCGGCTGGAGTTGCTCGAGGCGCGCGAGCGTCGCCAGCAGCAGCGTGACGCCGGCGAAATGCCTGACTTTCTGCCCGAGACGGCCGCGATCCGGGCAGGGGATTGGCGCATCGCGTCCATCCCTGCCGACCTGGTGGATCGGCGGCTGGCGGTGACCGGGCCCGTCGATCGCAAGACCGTCATCAACGCGCTGAACGTGCCGGTGCGGGCGTTCGCTGCGGATTTCGAGGATTCGTGCTCGCCGACGTGGGAGAACATGATCCTCGGGCAGGTGAACCTGGCCGACGCGATCCGTCACACGCTCACCTACGCCGATTCCAACACCGGCAAGGTATACCGCTTACGTGACCGGACCGCGACGGTCGTGATGCGCCCGCGCGGTTGGCACTTGCCCGAGAAGCACGTGCAGATCAATGGCGAGGCGGTGTCGGGTACCTTGTTTGATTTTTCACTGTTCATCGCCAACAACCACAACGCGCTGTTGCAACGGGGCACAGGACCTTACTTCTACCTGCCGAAGCTGGAGAGTCACCTCGAGGCGCGGCTCTGGAACGACGTGTTTCTGGCCACCCAGGAGGTGCTGGGGCTGCCGCGCGGCACGATCAAGGCGACTGTGCTGATCGAGACGATTTCGGCCGCGTTCCAGATGGATGAGATCCTGCACGAGCTGCGGGAGCACGTCGCGGGACTCAACTGCGGGCGCTGGGACTATACGTTCAGCTTCGTCAAGACTTTCCGTGAGCATCCTGATTTTCTGTTGCCGGATCGCAGCTCGGTTAGCCTGGACCAGCACTTCCTGAAGTCACATGTCGATCTGTTGATCCAGACCTGCCGACGGCGTGGAGCGCACGCCATGGGGGGCGTTGCTGTCTCCGGCACGGATCGCAACGTGTTCCCCGGAGACCTCATCCGGACGCCGGAAGGGGAGATCACCGATGCGGGACTGCGGGCTGCTGTTCGAGTTGGCGTGCAGTACATCGAAGCGTGGTTGCGTGGCACCGGCTGCGTATCGCTCTACAACGTCATGGAGGACGCGGCCACGGCCGAGATCTGTCGCGCACAATTGTGGCAGTGGCTGCGCCACGGTGTGTGCACGACCGATGGCCGACCCGTGACTGCAGAGCGTTTTGATCGTCTCTTGATGGAGGAGCTCGACCGGATTCACGACGAGGTCGGCCCGCTGCGTCTCGCTGCAGGTGTGTTTCCGACTGCGGCGCGCCTGTTCGAGCGCATGACCAAGCAGGACACGTTCGACGAGTTCCTGACCCTGCCCGCCTACGAGCTGTTGAATTGAATTCCAACGAGGAGAGTGATGTCATGACAGGATATCGAGCCCTGCCGTCCGCCGAAGAATTGCGCCGCCATTGGGCGGACAGTCCACGCTGGCGCGGCATTCAACGCGGGTACCAGGCCGAGGACGTGGTACGCCTGCGGGGGACGATACCTGTGGAGCATTCGATCGCCCGTCTCACGGCCGAGAAGCTGTGGCGTTATATGAACGAGAAGCCGTTCGTGAACGCGCTCGGCGCACTCACCGGCAACCAGGCGATGCAACAGGTCAAGGCCGGGCTGGATGCCATCTACCTGTCGGGTTGGCAGGTGGCCGGCGATGCCAACCTGGCCGGTGAGATGTATCCGGACCAGTCGCTCTATCCGGCCGACTCGGTGCCGGCGGTCGTCCGGCGCATCAACAATACTTTGCGCCGCGCGGATGAGCTCCACCACGCCGAGGGCAATGACAGTATCGACTGGTTGAAGCCCATCGTGGCGGACGCCGAGGCCGGTTTTGGCGGCGTACTCAACGCTTTCGAGCTCATGAAGCAGATGATCGACGCCGGCGCGGCCGGCGTGCACTTCGAGGACCAACTCTCAGCCGCGAAGAAGTGCGGCCACATGGGCGGCAAGGTTCTGGTTCCGACGCAGGACGCGGTCAGCAAGCTCGTTGCCGCGCGGCTCGCCGCCGACGTGTCGAACGTTCCAACCGTGCTCGTGGCGCGTACGGATGCGGAGGGAGCGAACCTGCTGACAGCCGATGTCGACGAGCGCGATCGTCCCTTCATCGACACGACCAAGGGGCGCACCAGCGAGGGCTTCTACTACGTGAAGAACGGCCTGAAGCAGGCTATCGCGCGCGGTTTGGCCTACGCGCCTTATGCCGATCTCGTCTGGTGCGAGACGGCAAAGCCGGATCTCGGGGAAGCGAAGGAATTTGCGGAAGGCGTGCACAAACACTTCCCGGGCAAGCTGCTCGCCTATAACTGCTCCCCGTCATTCAACTGGAAGCGCAAGCTCGATGACGCCACCATCGCCCGGTTCCAACGGGAGTTGGGCGCGATGGGTTACAAATTCCAGTTCATCACCCTGGCCGGCTTCCACGCGTTGAATTATTCGATGTTCGACCTGGCACGGGGCTACAAAGCGCAGCAGATGACCGCCTACGTCACGCTGCAGCAAGCGGAGTTCGCCGCCGAGGAAAGCGGTTATACGGCAACCAAGCACCAGCGCGAGGTCGGTGCCGGTTATTTCGATGCCGTGACTCAGACAGTGGCCGGCGGGACGTCGTCGATCACTGCCCTGCGAGGAAGCACCGAAGAGCAGCAGTTCGAGCGGGCGTAAGCGCCCGCTCGCTGCTGCCATAGGCCATAGAGGAGCGCGCTCAGGCCTTGCGAGCGCGCTTGATCTCTTCGCTCAACTTGCGCATGTCGTCGAGTGTGCGGCGCGCGGTCTTCGTTTCGCGCGGACCGTCGACGGTGCTGTACGGGTTGTGGCTCCCCGGGCTGTGACCCGGTGGGAAAGTCTCGGGCGCACCCAGGTTCGCCTCCGTTGCATCCGTCAGGGCTTTCACCTGTTGCGTGTCGATGTCGGATTTGAAGGTGCCGGTCTCGGTGCGCCATTCCCATACGGCGGTGCCGCGGTCGTTGAAGGCAATGCGGCCGCTGGGATTCCTGGGATCAAACTTCGGGTGCTTGTTCATCTTTCGTGCTCATTCCGTGAGATTTCGCGCGTACGTGGTCGAATCTCATCTCGTCAGTCGTCTCGAGGCGTCTGTTATGTTGCGTTATGTAAGTAATCGTTATGTAACAAGAATTTGACGCAACCAAGACATCATCCACACTCATTACAGCACAAACTGCGAACTGGCTCACAGAAACTCCGCGCGGCGGGGCCCATGGCCATTGGTCGGTAGGCGCTCCGACTTTGTGCTGAAAAGTTGCGGTACGCGAGCGGGTGCGCTCACGGCGGCCGGCTCTTTCTTGTGACCCCCCGTTCCAAGTACGAGCGTGCTGCCTCAGGTTGCGTCGGTGTTTCAGCAGGCTTGCGCTTTTGGTAGCGTCAGGGGTTTACCTTATTGCCGATAATCAATGCGTGGCGAGGCGGTTGCGTGGGACTTTGCCTCGCCCGGGGGGCGCCAATGAGCTGGGTGAAGGGTACCGCTATCGTAACAGGTGCGGGTCGGGGGTTCGGTAAGGCCATCGCAACGCGCCTGGCGCGGGAAGGGTATGCGGTTGCACTTACGGCACGCACGGAATCGCAAATTACCGGGGTCGCGTCCGAGATCGCCGCGACCGGAGGGCGAGCGCTCGCCGTCGCTGGCGATGTAACGGACAGGGCGGGTGTTGCGCATGTTGTGGAGGAAGCGGAGCGGAGCCTGGGTCCGATTACGTTGCTGATCAACAATGCAGGCGTCCCCGGGCCTTTCGGACCGCTTTGGTCGATTGATCCCGATGCCTGGTGGGCGTCGCAGGCGGTGCACATCCGCGCGCCGATTCTTTTCCTCCGGTCGGTGCTGCCGGGCATGACACAACGCCGTGCCGGCCGGGTCATCATTGTCTCGGCCAAGGCGAGCCGGTTGGTCGCTCCGAACCTGTCAGCCTACTGCGTCGGCAAGATTGCCCAGACACGGATCGTGGAACAGGTTGCGGCCGAGGCGCGGGACTACGGCGTTGCCGCGTTCGCCATCGACCCCGGCTTCGTCTACACCGAGCTTGCCGCACAGACTGCGAGCTCACCCGATGCGCAGCGCTGGCTCCCCGCGATGGTGGCCCGGGTGCAGGACAAGAGCGCGGACCCGAATGCCGCGGCGGACCTGGCCAGCTGTGCGCAACGCTGTGTCGATCTGGCCTCCGGGCGTTACGATCGGCTGTCCGGGCGTTATTTCGAGATGAGCGACGACCTGGAGCAGGTGTTAGGCGCACTACCGAGGGTCTAAGACACTCGGTTCTAAGGGACACGCGAGTCCTGCGTCGAGTTGCCGACGTCTGTCTGCGGGAACGAGGCACCGGGAGCGTTTACCGGCCGAACCGGCATCTCCGCAATCGCACAGCGGGGAAAGGCGAATGCGAACGGCGTCATGAGCATCGGGTGGCCGGATGCGTTCGTCATGCCTTCTCATTACGCCCATCCCGTGACCGGAAAGCGGTAGGCTACGGGACGGGTCGCTTCGGCCCGCGGCCCGCCCGGGAAGATCAATGGTCCGCACGCGGATCTACCGTACGCTCTATTTCCAAGTGGTCGTCGCCATCATCATTGGCGTGCTGCTGGGCATTTACTACCCCCACGTGGCCGAGACGATGAAGCCGCTCGGCGATGGGTTCATCAAGCTCATCAAGATGATGATCGCGCCGATCATCTTCTGCACCGTGGTGACCGGCATTGCCGGAATGGAGAAGATGCGGGAGGTTGGCCGTACGGGCGGCCTGGCTCTGCTGTATTTCGAGGTCGTCACGACCTTCGCGCTCATCCTGGGTCTCGTAGTCGTCAATGTCCTGCGCCCCGGCGTGGGCATGAACGTCGATCCGAGCACACTCGATACTCATGCCATTGCCGAGTACGCGAAGCCTGGCGGGATGCCGGGCGCCGTGGACTTCCTGCTCGCCATCATTCCGACGACTTTCGTGGGTGCGTTTTCCGGTGGGGACGTTCTGCAGACCTTGCTGCTGGCGATTCTGTTCGGCTTTGCGCTCCACGCCGTCGGGGGGCGCGACAACATCGTCTATCAGTTTGTCGACCGCGCCTCGCAGGTGCTGTTCCGGATTGTAGGACTGATCATGCGAGTGGCACCGCTCGGCGCATTCGGTGCCATGGCCTTCACCGTCGGGAAGTACGGGGCGGCGTCACTGCTGTCGCTGGCCAAGCTCATGGGGTGTTTCTACCTGACCTGCGTGCTCTTCATTCTCGGGGTCCTCGGGCCGATTGCCCGGTTCCATGGGTTCTCGGTGGTGCGGTTCGTGCGGTACATCAAGGAGGAGCTGTTCATTGTTTTCGGGACGTCGTCCTCCGAGTCCGCGTTGCCGCGGATGATCTCGAAGCTCGAGGAGCTCGGGGTGCACAAGTCGGTGGTGGGGCTCGTGATTCCCACCGGGTACTCGTTCAATCTCGACGGGACTTCGATCTATTTGACGTTGGCGGCTGTTTATATCGCGCAGGCGACCAACACCTCGCTGGATCTATCCCACCAGGTCGGGTTGTTGCTGGTGTTGCTGCTGACATCCAAGGGGGCGGCCGGGGTGACCGGGAGCGGGTTCATTGTGCTGGCGGCTTCGCTGTCGGCGGTGGGGCATGTGCCGGTGGCGGGGCTGGCTTTGATCTTTGGCATCGATAAGTTCATGTCGGAGGCTCGGGCGCTGACCAATCTCGTGGGGAATGGGGTTGCCACGATTGTGGTTGGGAAGTGGTGTGGGGCGGTGGATGAGGGGCGGTTGCAGGCACGGTTGGCTGCGGGATCGGCCGCCGACGGATCGGCTGTGGCGGGCTCGGTTGTCGAGCGGGCGGGTGGCGAGGGCTCGGCATCGGCATCCGCATCGGCGTCGCTCTCATCGTCGTCGGAGCCTGCTGCTCCAACCGCGGTTACTGCCTCGCCGGCTCGCGCGGCTTCTCCGCACGCGAATTCCCGCGTCTAAACTCGCGCGCGAATCACCGCGCGCGGAATCCAAAACTTCCAACACTAACTTGCCGTTCGGGTGGCGCGGAGTTATGATCGCTCCTGATGTATATAGTCATCTTGAGGCTTGATGGAGGTGCGCGATGTCGCAGGTCGATAAAGAATTGACTGACAAAGCTCAGGAAGACCAGCCCGAGGAACTGCCTCCTGTGCCTGAGGGGTGGCAGCGGGAGATCCGGTGCCCGCTCACAGGGATCCGCGTCGTTAACGCGCGTCCCGGACAGCGAAAGATTACGAGCGAAGATGTCCGCAGGCTGATGGAGGAAGAAGACGAGGAGGATTTTCCGTGACCTATCTTCTGGATGTGAATGTGATGCTCTCGTTGAGATATGTCCATCACGTTCATCACGATCGGACGATTTGCTGGTTGCGCAACCTCGAGACTTGGGGGGCGCCTGCCCGGTTCGCTTCTTGCAGCACTACCGAGCTAGGCTTTGTACGCATCGCCGGCAACCGGAATAGTGGCTTGGCGGATAACGTCGCCGCGGCACAAGAAGATCTGTTGCACTTGAAGGAGGATTTTCCCTTCGTGTTCCTGACCGATCCACTGGGTGCTGACCACTTACCACTTTGGGTAGAACGATGTCGGCAAGTCACAGACGGCCACTTGCTGGCGCTGGCCAATGTGAACGGGATGAAGTTTGCTACATTGGATCGAGGGATCCCGGGCGCGCTGCTGATTCCGGAGCAGCCCAACGAGCCCATGATGGTGAGAGAGCCAACCATTCCTTATGGCGCTGGGACTCACTATTCGTCTCATGTGAACTAGCGGAGCGCGGACGCGCGTTTCAAGGGCTCCTCCATGAGTCCTTGAGCGCGCGGCGTTCACGCTGCGGGCGTACCGCGCCTTAACGGCGTTAGTCGAGAATGAACGCCGTGGCTGTTCCTTCTTTTGCCGATCTTCCCGACCGCCTATCATGACCGCTCACTCGTGGCAGCAACATGACGGCGATCTTGGGGGAAGGATATGGATGAACAGACACTGAATCGGCGGCAGATCCTCGGCGGGGTAGCGGCGGCGGGCGCGGCCGGCTTGCTGGGCGCCGGTGCTGTCGCTTCTCGCGACGCGCAGGCGGCTGACGCTCCTGATGTCGGTCCCTCGCAGGCGCCGACGATTACGGACGTCAAAGGCAAGGTCGCCTACATTACTGGCGGCTCCAGCGGCATTGGCCTCGGCATCGCTCGCGTGTTCCACGAAGCCGGCATGAAGGTCGTGATCGGCTACCTCGATGAGCAGCATATCGGCGAGGCGCTCAAACACTTCCCCGACAAGGACCCGCGCGTCCACACGATCAAGCACGATGTCATGGATCGCGACTCCTGGGAGCGCGTTGCGGACGAGATCGAGAAGAAGTTTGGCGGCCTGCAGGTGCTGGTCAACAACGCTGGCGTTGGTTTGCAAGCGCCCGCAAGCACGGGCACCTACAAGGACTGGGAATGGGGTCTCGGTGTGAACCTGTGGGGACCGATCTATGGCGTCCATACATATGTCCCACGCATGCTCGCCGCCAAGCAGGGCGCGCAGATTGTCACCACCACCTCCACCAGCGGCATTCTCCCCGGCAGCGGCGCTGGCATCTACACGGTGTCGAAGATTGCCGCGGTCGGTCTCATGGAGGAGTTGCGCTTGGAACTACGCAACACCAACATCGGGACTTCCGCGTTCATTCCCGGTCTGACCGCGACCAACATCGGCCAGAGCGAGAGCTATCGCCCTGCGACTCTCAAGAACGATGGCCCTGCTGCCGTAGCGCCCGGCGCTCAACCGCGTCGTCCCGGTCCCGGAGGCGCTGGCGGCGCTGGCACTGGCGGCCCTGGCGGGCCACCGCGCCCCCGACCGGCGGCCCCGACCTCGGGCGGCCCCGCGGCCGTGCGACCGATGGATCCGTTGGTCGCCGCGCGCTTCGTACTCAACGGCATTCTCAATAACGACCTGTACATCGTTGCCGAGCCCGAGTACCGCGCCGGCGTCGAAGCCCGCTCCAACGCTCTGCTCGAATCAATGAACCCCTTCAAGCCGCTCCCGCCTGAGTTGTACGGCCCCGGCATCTACCGTAGCCCCATCTATCAGCAGGAAATCGCGCACCGCAAAGCGACGCAGAACCGCGAGCTCGCGGGCACTTGATCACTCGGGGAGTCAGGCTTCAGCCTGGCTCCCCAGTTATAGTCCGCGGTTTGTTGCCGGCTTGCTGGGTTCCGCGTGGGTGTTGACCGACTCTCAGCGTTGGGCTCCGCGAGGTGGCTTACGTAGTGCCGTTCCAACGGGGTGGGGTTAGCCCGTCCTCGCGGATTCGAGGGGTAGACGACGTCTAACCGGTTGATTTCTCAGGAAGCGACCCCGATAGGTCGGCACTACAGGGAGGTGGTGGCGGAGACCTGGGCGGCAGTGATTTTCGGGGGCGGTTGAGGCGGCAGAGCGAGCTTGAGTTTCTCCAGCAGCAGCTGTAGTTCCGGTTCCGGGTGCGTGTAGCGCGTGAGGCTGAGCTCACGGCCATCAGTTGTCGGCACGCATACATCGATCATCTGCACGGCGGAGAACTTCTCCAACACGCTGCGGGTGGTCAGCCCCGGAGCCAGGCTTTTAAGGCGGTGACCGAGTGTTACATGCAAGCAGTAGGCGAGGAAGGCAATGAAGATATGTGCCTCGATGCGGTGCTCGCGCTGGTGGAAGATCGGCCGGATCGCCAGATCGCCCTTGAGAGTTTTGAAGGCTTCCTCGACCGCCACCAGACGCAGGTAATATTCCCACAGTTTGGCCGGATCAGACTCGGTGAGATTGGTGCGCAACAGGTAACGGCCTTCGCGTCGGCGCGCTTCACGCAATTTCCTGCGATTGAGCCAGAAGCCGAACGCAGTCCCCTGGACGGGCAGCTCCACGGTGACCAAACGCCAGGCGGCGGGAGCTTTGCTTTGAGCCGCACCAAGCTTCATCAACAGGGTCTCGTGCGTGAGCCTCATTGCCGACAGTTGTTTCAGACGAGCCCACAGCCACCTCAGTTGCCGCCGGCGCATGCCACGTTCCTTGGCGATGCGATCGCGACTCTCTGCAAACACGTACAGCTCCCGGTCCTGCGCAAGCAATTTGACGCGTACATCCTCACGCGCCTTGACCCACGGCTTCTCCAACAGCGCTCGTTCCAACACCGTCAGGCGCCCCTTCGGCGTGCCCACCAGATACTGCACCGGCGGATCCGAGGTGCGCATCTCCTGCAATACCTGCTCCGTCGGAACCCCCCGGTCGCACAGCCAAATCCGGCGTGCCTTCCCGTACTGTCCTTCGATGCGGGCCAGGAAGTCCCGCAACGTCGTGCTATCCGCCGTGTTTCCGGGCAGCACCTCGTAGGCCAGTGGAAAGCCCTCCGGCGTGATCACCAGCGCAATCACCACTTGCACGCAGTCCGGGCGATGATCGCGACTGTAACCGAACTGGCGCTTGCTCTGCTCATCCAGTGGCGGGTCGATTTCAAAGTACGATGACGTCAGGTCATACAGCAGGACATCGAAGCTGACGTTGAACAGATCCCGCCAGCGTCCCACCAGATGATCAAACAGCGCCGTCTTGTGCTCGAGCAGCAGATCGTGACAGTCATAGAGCGCGTGCTCATCGATCACCCGGTCCATGCCCAGTAAATCCGCCAACGCACTGCGCCCATACCACTCGCGGTGCAGTCGCCACTCGCTCCCGGGCGACAGCAACCGATAGACCACCAGGATCAGCAGCACATCACTCCAGCGCGTGCCCTTGCGCGATGGAGCCAGACGCTGCACCCAGAACTCATCCAGCTCCAACTCACGCCACAGTTGCAACGCCAGCCAGCAGCCACCCCACTGTCGCGGCCGCTCCAATCGCATCTGCGACAAGCGCAGACGCACCACAGACTCATCCGCCAGCACCCCTTCGCAGCGGTCTTCGGGAAACAGTGCCAACGTCCGCGGCTCTTGACTGCTCTCGTCCAATACCTCGATCGACTTACGCCAGGCCAGCTCCTGTGAGGAGTTGATCTCCCCCAGGTACAACACGTGTCGCTGAACTACACGCCCATCGCCCACGCGCTGGCTCTCCACCAGGCTGAAGTAGCGGTGTTCCTTGCCGTCTTTCTTGCGGATCTTGGCGCGCAGGTACATGGCGGGGAGCCATTATGCGCACCCTTCCCCCGGTGGCCAGTCAGTAGGTCGGCACTACAGCGACTTTCGCGCCCGAAACGCTCATAACCCCTTGATTGCCCGTCCGCCCCCGGGCACGCCGGGCTCGGAAATGGGGTCGAATCCGCGAGGACGGGCTAACTCGCTTCCGCGAGCGCGAAGACTTCTCCACTCAACACGAACGTCAGGTACTGCTCCATCGCATAGACCTCAGCCGAACTTGACGAACTGTCCCTCGTCGGCTTGCGCCGCGCCG
>Ga0070665_100003137_pt1 | contig 17792 bp, 14 predicted proteins | sample KBSS13metaG_FD_65862 | JGI IMG/M metagenome (GOLD analysis project Ga0070665, IMG submission 65862) | Switchgrass rhizosphere microbial communities from Kellogg Biological Station, Michigan, USA - KBS S1-3 metaG | ecosystem: Host-associated > Plants > Roots > Rhizosphere > Soil ...
GCCTTCGTCGCGTTGTAGACGCCCAGGTCGGGTTCGACGACCAGGCCGCCGATCGACGCCGTGTTCACCACGGCCCCGCCGTGTTCGGCCATCCACGCCTCCGCGACCAGCGCGGTCCACGCGATCGGTGCCCAGACGTTCACCTCGAAGGTCTTGGCGAACCGGCCGAGGTCCTGGGCGGTGACGGGCCCGTGGGCGGGGTTGGTGCCTGCGTTGTTGACCAGGACGTCCACCCGGCCGAACCGCTCGAGCGTCTGCTCGACGCAGGCCCGCGCTGCGATCGGATCCGAGGCGTGGGCGGCGATCCCCACCGCTGTCCCCGCGCCGGACGGCGCCGTGGCGTTGAGGCCCGCGGCGGCCTCCGCGACGGACTCGGTGCGCCGAGACGTCAGCACGACATCGGCTCCTCGCGCGCGCAGCGCGGTCGCCGTGGCGAGACCGATCCCGCGCGAAGCGCCGGTGAGGATGGCGACCCGGCCTGTCAGATCCCCGGTCACACCGGCTCCGCGTACTTCCGCAGCTCGTGGCGGGCGATGGTGCGCTTGTGCACCTCGTCCGGCCCGTCGGCGATGCGCAGCGTCCGCAGGTGCGCCCAGAACGCGGCCAGCGGCACGTCGTCGGACACCCCTGCGGCGCCGTGCACCTGGATCGCCCGGTCCACCACCCGCAGCGCCGTCGCCGGTGCGTCGACCTTGATCGCGGCGATCTCGGTGCGAGCGACGCGGTTGCCGACCTCGTCCATCATCCAGGCGGCCTTCATCGTGAGCAGCCTGCTCTTCTCGATGTCGATCCGGGCCTCGGCGATCCAGTCCTGGATGTTGGCCCGCTCGGCGATCGGGGAGCCGAAGGTGCTGCGGGACAGGGCCCGGCGGCAGAGCAGCTCCAACGCCCGTTCCGCCATGCCGATGGCGCGCATGCAGTGATGGATCCGACCCGGACCCAGCCGTGCCTGGCTGATGGCGAAGCCCTCGCCCTCACCGGCCAGCACGTCCGAGACCGGTACCCGGACGTCGGTGAAGAGGATCTCGGCGTGTCCTTCGCGGTCCTGGTAGCCGAAGACCGGGAGACCGCGGACGAGCGTCAGGCCCGGGGCGTCGATCGGAACGACCATCATCGACTGCTGCCGGTGCGGTGGTGCGTCCGGCGCGGTCTTGCCCATGACGATCAGGACCCGGCAGTTCTTGTGCAGGGCGTTGGAGGCGAACCACTTGCGCCCGTTGAGCACGTACTCGTCGCCGTCCCGCTCCATGCGCAGGGCGACGTTCGTGGCGTCCGAGCTCGCCACCGCGGGCTCGGTCATGGCGAACGCCGAGCGGATGGTCCCGTCGAGCAGCGGGGCGAGGTAGCGCTCCTTGTGCTCGGCGGTGCCGAACAGGGTGAGAACCTCCATGTTCCCGGTGTCCGGCGCGGAGCAGTTGGTGGCCTCCGGGGCCAGGCGGGGGCTGCGGCCCATGATCTCGCACAGCGGGGCGTACTCGGCGTTCGTCAGGCCCGGACCCCACTCAGGGTGCGGGTGGAAGAGGTTCCACAGGCCGCGGCGGCGCGCCTCGGCCTTGAGCTCCTCCAGGACCGGGGGGTGGAACTGGGGATCGCCCGAGGCGCGCATCTGCTCCTCGTACAGGGCCTCCGCGGGGTAGACCCGCGCGTCCATGAACTCCAGCAGGTCCTCCTGCACCCGCTTCGCGCGGTCGGACGTCTCGAACAGCGACATGGTGGTCCTCCGGGTCATTCGAATCCGAGGATGGACTTGGTCTCCAGGTATTCGGCGAAGCCTGCTGCGCCGAACTCTCGGCCGTTGCCGGATCGCCGGTATCCGCCGTAGGGCGCGCCGAAATCGGTGTCGGCGCCGTTGACGTGGACCTCGCCGGTCCGGAGCCGTCGGGCCAGCGCGCGGGCCCGCTCGGGGTCGCCGGACACCCAGGCGGACAGGCCGTAGTCGGAGTCGTCGGCGATGCGCACGGCCTCGTCCTCGTCCGCGTAGCCGATCAGGACGAGGACCGGGCCGAAGATCTCCTCTCGGGCGACAGCCATGGAGTTGTCGACGTCGGCGAACACGGTCGGGCGTACGTAGTAGCCGCTCTCCAGCCCGTCGGGGCGACCGGGGCCGCCTGCGACCATCGTGGCCCCCTCCGCGATCCCGCGGGCGATGTAGTCCTGCACCTTGTGGAACTGCGCCGCCGAGGCGAGCGGCCCCATCGCCGTCTCCTTGGCGGTCGGCGGCCCGACGACGACCGCTTCCGCGGCCGCGGCCGCCGCCTGCACGGCCTCCGCCATCCGGGCGGCCGGGACCAGCATCCGCGTCGGGGCGTTGCACGACTGACCACTGTTGGTGCACAACACACCGACGTCGCGAGCCACGAACGCGGCGAGGTCGGGACCGTCGAGCAGGATGTTCGCCGATTTGCCGCCGAGCTCCTGGGTGACCCGCTTGACGGTGGGAGCCGCGGCCCTGGCGACGTCGACCCCGGCCCGGGTGGAGCCGGTGAAGGACACCATGTCCACGTCGGGATGGGCCGCCAGCGCGCCACCGACGGTCGGACCGTCGCCGTTGACCAGGTTGAACACCCCTGCCGGGACCCCGGCCTCCTCGAGCACCTCGGCGAGCAGCAGCGCGTTGAGCGGGGCGACCTCGGACGGCTTGAGCACCATCGTGCAGCCTGTCGCCAGCGCGGCTGCGACCTTCGGGACGATCTGGTGGATCGGCCAGTTCCACGGGGTGATGAGGGCGCACACTCCGATCGGCTCGTGAACGACCAGGGTGGTGCCCTGCCGCCGCTCGAACTCGAAGTCCGCCAGGACCTTCCGAGTGGTCTCCAGGTGGACGACGCCGACCGCGGCCTGAACGTCGACGGCGAGTGCCCGCGGTGCCCCGATCTCCCGACTGATCGTCTCGCCGATCTCCTCGGCGCGCTTGGCGTAGACCTCCGTGATCCGGTCGAGCAGCGCGAGCCGCTCTGCCACGCTCGTCTGTGACCACACCGCGAACGCGCCCCGGGCGGCGGCCACGGCGGCGTCGACGTCCGCTGCCTCGCCGAGTGCGATGGTGTCGATCGTCTGCTCGGTCGCGGGGTCCACCACCGGCGATGTGCGCGAACCGGCCGGGTCCACCCACCGGCCGCCGATGTAGAACTGCCGGGCGTGTTCCATGGGTCCTTCTCCGCGTCGGGGTTGCTTGAGGTGGCGGCGCAGGGCCGCGGCGATCCGGTCGCGGTCGGCCTCGCCGGAGAGCAGGTCCACGATCGTCAGCGAGGCGTGCACGTGACCACGGGCGACGATCGTCGTGGTGGGCACGCCGGCCTCCATCAGGGCGGTGGCGCGGGCCGCCCCCTCGTCGTGGGCCGGGTCCAGCTCCCCGAGTACGACGACGGCCGGGGCCTGCCCGCCGGGCTCCGCGGCGCCTCGTCCCACCGGGTTGACCAGCAGCTGGGCCACAGGCACATCGGGGTCATCGCGGAGGGTGTGCGCGACGGCGGCGGCGACCGAGGCCCCCGCGCTCCATCCCGCCACCGCGACCCGCTGCGGGCTCCCGCCCAGCTCGGTGCATCGTTGCCGGACCCAGCGGACGGCGTCGGCGCCCTGCTCCGTGGCCTGCCGTGGATCGGCGCCGACCGGGACCGAGACCACGATCACGTCGGCCCGCCGGGCGAGGTCTCGGGCGAACGCGTCGGGTCCCGGGGCGAGCAGGTCCCAGGGCGCGGCGACCAGGTGCACGACCACGGGGTGGGGCCCGGGGGTGTCGGGGTGGTACGACCGGTGGGGGACACCGTCCTGATGCCCGTCCCGCACCTCGGCGATGCTCGGCGGTCGGCGCCGTCCGGCGGCTGCGGCGGCCAGTGCACGCCGGGCATCCGCTTCGTCGAGGAGCGGCAGGGCCCCGAGGTCGGGCTCGCCCGCCGCGTCCAGCTCGCGCAACAGAGTGGCCACGTCCGGACGCAGGGCGGCGATCACGCCGTCCGTGCAGCGCTCGCCTGCCGCGCCGGTCCGGCGGAACCCGAGATAGTCCTGTCCGGACACCGCGGCGCACAGGTCCCGGTACACCCCGACTCCACCGACATAGGGCATGAACACCCGGGGCTTGCCCGGCACGTTCGCGCCGAGGTACCAGGAGTCCGCCTGCGGGAAGAGGGTGACGTCCGCGCAGTCGTGGACGTGCTGGACCCAGCCCCGCTCGGCCGTCTCCGTCGGTTCGATCGTGGTCATCGACTCCTCGCGCAGCGCGACGAGGCAATCGGTGACCCACTCGACGTGCTGTTCGATGGCGACGATCATGTTCGACAACACCGACGGGCTGCCCGGGCCGGTGATCATGAACAGGTTCGGGAACCCCGCAGTCATCAGCCCGAGGTAGGTCCGGGGGCCGTTCTTCCAGGCATCCGACAGCGGCTGCCCTCCTCGCCCGGTGGGGTCGATCGCCAACAGTGCACCGGTCATCGCGTCGTACCCGGTGGCGAACACCAGTGTGTCGATCTCGGTCACGCCCGCGGTGGTCTCGATCCCGTGTGCGACGACCCCGGTGATCGGGGTGGTCCTGATGTCGACGAGCCGGACGTGGGGGGCGTTGAACGTCTCGTAGTACCCGGTGTCGAAGCACGGTCGCTTCGCCATGAAGGGGAAACCGCTGGGGCACAGGGACTCGGCGGTGCCCGGGTCCCGCACCGTGGTGCGGATCTTCTCCCGGACGAAGTCCGCGAGGATCGCGTTCGCACCGGCGTCGGTGAGGTGGTCGGCGAAGACCTCGTTGAGTGCCGAGATCTCGCCCGCCTGCCAGGCCGCCTCGCAGCGCTCACGGTGCTGCTCCGGTGTGAGGTCCGCCGCCCGCGCGGTCGGCGGCCGCAGCGGCACCCCGCCCGACGAGCCCCGGGCCGCCTCCCGGTATCCCTCCCGGTCCTCGGCCAGCATCCGCAGCCGGTACTCCGGGGCAGGCCCGTTGCGGGCGGGCAGCGAGAACGCCGGCGTCCGTTGGAACACCGTCAGCTCGGCCGCGTCCCGGGCCAGCTCGGGGATGACCTGGATACCCGACGACCCCGTGCCCACCACCGCGACCCGGCGCCCGGTCACGTCGAGACCCTCCTCGGGCCAGCTCGCGGTGCTGACGAGGTCGCCTGCGAAGTCCGCGAGCCCTGGGAGGTCGACGGGCTTGGGCACCGACAGCGCACCGGTGGCCATGACGACGTGCCGCGCGGCCAGGACGTCACCTCGTTCGGTGGTCACCCGCCAGACGGCGTCGGAGTCATCCCACGCCGCGCCGGTCACACGTGTGTCGAACCGGATGTCGCGGCGCAGGTCGTGACGGTCCGCGACGTGCGAGAGGTAGCGCAGGATCTCGGGCTGGGTCGCGTACTTCTCGGACCACTTCCACTCCTCCTCGAGGTCAGGGTCCCAGCTGTAGCAGTAGTCGGTGGTGGGGATGTCGCACCGCAGCCCGGGATACCGGTTCCAGTACCAGGTACCGCCGACCTCCGATCCCGCCTCCAGCCCGACCGCCGAGAACCCCTGCTCGCGCAGCCGGGCGAGGGTGTAGAGCCCGGCGAACCCCGCGCCGACGACGATCACGTCGACCTCGAGACCCGCCCGCTCCGCTGCGGGCACGGCTCGTTCCTCTGTCATGGGGCGGTTCCTCCTCGGGGATGGCCCCGGAGGACGTCCGGGGCGCGCTTCACGCTAGGTCGCGGCACGAGGTCGACGCAGTGCACCGAAGTGCATGGTTGCTGCAGGTCAGAGCCGTGTGGTGGAACGCGGCGGGCGCACACCGAGCGCGGTGACCGCGGCGGTGTCGATGGCCCTTTTCTGGATCTTGCCGGTGGTGCCGCGGGGCAGAGCGTCCACCAGGTGGTAGACGCGCGGGACCTTGTACGCGGCCACCCGCACGGCGAGCCAGTCGCGCAGTGCCTCGGGTCGCAGCTCGTGGCCCGGACGGGCCGCGACGACGGCGGCGACCTCCTCGCCGAGCCTCGGGTCCGGGATCCCGATCACGGCCGCCTCGCGCACGGCGGGGTGCTCATGGAGCACCTCCTCGATCTCGCGGGGGTAGACGTTGTAGCCACCCCGGATGACCACGTCCTTCTTGCGGTCGACGATCCGCAGATGGCCGTCCGCGTCCAGGACACCCAGGTCGCCGGTGAGCAGGATGCCGTCACGCAGCACCTCGGCGGTCGCCTCCGGGCGCCGCCAGTAGCCCCGCATCAGCACGGGACCGCCCACCGCGACCTCGCCGACCACCTCCGGCGGCAGGGCTGTCCCGTCGTCGCCGACGACACTCACCTCGAGGCCGGGCAGTGCTCGACCGACGCTTCCGGCGCGGCGTTCGTCCGCCGGTCTGCACATCGTGGCGACGCCGGTGGCCTCGCTGAGCCCGTATCCCTCCAACAACCTGCCGCCGAGTCTGCCGCACAGCCGTGCTGCGACCTCCGCAGGCAGCGGAGCGCCGCCGGACAGGACGATCCGGAGCGAACCCAGGTCCTTGCGCTCGCTCCCGCCGTCGACGGCGAGCACGTCCGTCCACATCGTCGGGACGCCGGCGAGGAGCGTGAGCCGGTGCTCGGCGGCCAGCCGCAGCAGAGCGGCGGGGTCGTAGCGCGGCAGGAGTGACAATGTGGCACCGGTCCGCAACGCACAACCCATCACGACGACCTGGCCGTAGACGTGGAACAGCGGCAGGGCGGTACCCATCCGCTCGCCGTCCCGGAGGTCCAGCGCGGTCGAGACCGCAGCGGTGGCGGCCGCGATACCGGCGTGCGTGAGCTCCGCACCCTTCGGTCGACCGGTGGTGCCCGAGGTGTAGAGCAGTACTGCGACCTCGCCCACCGGGGACTCCTCGACGGCGTGGCCGTGTTCCAGCACGCCGTCGTCGATGATCCAGAGCGGGACGTTCCGCGGCTCGGCCGCCGTGCGCAGAGTCGCCTCGACACCCGGTGCGCCCATCGCGAATCCGCAGCCGGCGTCGTCCAGGAAGTAGCCGAGCTCGGCCGCGGTGCACAGCGTGTTGACGGTGACCGCCACGCCGCCCGCCGCGAGGATCCCGTGGTAGACGACGACGAACTCCGCCGAGGTCGGCGCGACCAGGAGCACCCGGTCGCCCGCGCGCACGCCTGCGCTCCGCAGGCGGACGGCGGTGGCCGACACCAGGCCGGCCAGCTCGGCGTAGGTCCAGGATCGACCGCCGACCCGCAAGGCGCACCGGGTGGGCGCCCGCCGCGCGGTGGCGAAGAGCCCGTCGACGACGTCGGGCCGCCCGTTCACGCTCGGACGTCGACGACGAGACGCCCGCGGACCCGGCCCGCCATCACCGCGTCGCCGCGTTCCGGCGCCTCGGACAGGGGCACGACCTCGGTGATCTCCCGTAGGGCGGTGAGGTCCAGGCGTTCGGCGAGGAGTGCCCAGGCCTCCCGGCGGGCGGGTGCGGGAGCGTAGACCGAGTCGATCCCGGCAAGGGTCACCCCACGCGAGATGAAGGGGACGACGAACGCCGGGAGGTCCACGCCCATCGCCATGCCCATGGCGGCGACCGTGCCGCCGTAGCGGGTCTCGGCCAGGACGGTCGCGAGTGCCCGACTGCCGAGCGTGTCGACGGCGCCCGCCCACTTCGCGCGGCCCAGTTGGCCCGTCTCCAGCAGGTCGAGACGGTCCACCACCGTGGTGGCGCCGAGTTGCAACAGCGACTTCTCCTCCTTCTCCCGGCGCCCGGTCGACGCCACGACCTCATAGCCGAGAGCGCCGAGCAGCATCACCGCCACCGAGCCCGCACCCCCCGAGGCGCCGGTGACGAGGACCGGACCCTCACCCGGTACGACGTGATGCTCCTGCAAGGCGCGGACCGCGAGCGCCGCGGTGAACCCGGCGGTGCCGATCGCCGCGGCGGAGAAGTCGTCGATCGGCTCGGGCACCGGGGTGACCCACTCGTTCGGAACCCGCGCCCGCTCGGCGTACCCGCCGGGGTGATCCGTCCCGAGCCCGTGCCCGTTGACCGTGACCAGGAGACCCGCGGACAGGTCCGTCGCGGTGGACTCGGCGACGGTCCCCACGAGGTCGATCCCGGCCGTCATCGGGAAGCGGCGCACCAGGTCGAACCGTCCCGAGGTGATCAACCCGTCCTTGTAGTTGACGTCGGACCAGCGGACGTCGATGGTCACGTCGCCGTCGGGCAGATCGGCATCCGTGCGTTCGACCAGGCGGGTCGTGTACCCGTCCGCGCCCCGATCGACCTCCAGTGCCCTGAACTTCTGCACAGTCCATTCCCTTCGTCGGGTCCGCTCACGGTAGGAACGGTCCGTGGGTGAGCACAGTGCACCAAGGTGCATTGTCGAGGCACCGGCCCGGTTCCTACGGTCGGCACCGCCGGCAGCGGAGGCGGAGGAGGGCCGATGGACTCGTTCACGGGCAAGATCGCGGTGGTCACGGGGGGTGGCGCCGGAATGGGTGCCGAGCTCGCCCGGTTGCTCGCGGCGGAGGGCTGCGAGGTCGCGGTCTGCGACGTCTCGGCGGCCAATATCGAGGACACCCTCGCCCGGTGTCGGGCGGACGCACCGCCGGGCACCCGGGTGACGGGCTGTGTCGCGGACGTGTCCGCCGAGACCGACCTGGAGGCGTTCCGGGCCCACGTCGCCCGCGCCCATCAGACCGACCACATCGATCTGCTGTTCAACAACGCGGGAATCGGCGGCGGCGGGTACAGCTTCGTCGCCGAACCGCGGGAGCAGTGGGAGCGGGTGTTCAACGTCAACTGGGGCGGTGTCTATCTCGGCGTCCGGGTGTTCCTCCCCATGCTGTTGCGCAGTGAGCGGGCGCGGATCGTGAACACCAGCAGCGTCAACGGGTTCTGGGCGGGGCTGAGCCCCACGGAGTCGATCGTCGCGTACAGCACGGCGAAGTTCGCCGTCCGCGGGTTCAGTGAGGCGCTGATCAGCGACCTGCGCCTGCGCGCGCCGCACGTCGAGGTGTCGGTGGTGCTGCCGGGCTACGTCGGGACCTCGCTGGTCCGCAACTCGATGACCTATCTCGGGGAGAAGGACGGCCACGGCGTGGACGACGGGGTCGGCGACATCGATCGTGACTTCCGGGCGAACGCCCCCACCACGGCGGTGTCGGCGGCCGAGGACATCCTCGAGGGGGTCCGCGCCGGCCGATGGCGGATCCTGGTGGGCGAGGACGCGCGGATCCTCGACGAGGCGGTTCGTGCCGACCCGTTGGGCGTATACCAGGCCGACTTCTTCAGCCGGATGCGGGAGCGAGGCGTCTTCACCGCGATGCCCGAGCCCCCGGCCGGCGCGAAGTAGGGTCTGCCGCCATGCCGACCGCATTCGTCCACGGCAATCCTGAGACCTCGCTCGTGTGGGGACCGCTGGTGCGCGAGCTCGTCACGTACGGCACGGCCGAGCCCGTGCTGCTCTCCCCGCCCGGCTTCGGGGCCCACGTGCCACCCGGCTTCGGGAGCACGGTCGAGGAGTACCGGGCCTGGCTCGTCGACGAGCTCGAGCGCTTCGACGAGCCCGTCGACCTGGTGGGGCACGACTGGGGCGCGGGGCACCTCTACGCGGTGGCCGCGACCAGGCCGGACCTGCTCCGGTCGTGGATCGCGGACTGCGCCGGGATCATCCATCCCGACTACGAATGGCATCCGGCCGCGCAGACCTGGCAGACGCCGGGGGAGGGCGAGGCGCTCATCGCGCAGATGGTCGCGATGACGGGCGAGGACTTCGTCGCGAGCGACGACATACCCGCGGACCTCGCCCCGCAGATCGCCGCACAGTTCGACGAGGACATGGGCCGCTCGATCCTCGCCGTCTACCGCTCCGCCGCCCAGCCCTACATGCGTGAGCTCGGCGACCGCCTCGGGGCCGCACCGCGGACCCCGTCGCTGATGGTGCACGCAACGGCCGACCGCTACACGATGCCGGACCTGGCACCGGCGGTGGCGGAGCGGATGGGCAGCGAGGTGCTGGAGCTCGCCGATGCCGGGCACTGGTGGATGTGGGAGCGTCCCGCGCAGGCGGCCGCGGCGTTCGTCGACTTCTGGTCCCGGCTCGGGTGACGACCCACGACGTCAGCGAGCCGCGGGTACGTGGAACCGGGCCACGTACTCCGCGCGCGAGCGGCATCCGGTCGCTGCGAGCACCCGGCTGACGTACTTCTTGACGGTGTCCAGACTGAGGTGGAGGGTCTCCGCGATCTCGCGGTTGGCCCTGCCCTCGCCGACCAGCGCGGCTACGTCGCGGAGCCTGCCGCTGAGCACGGGCGGGGCGGTGACCTCGTCCGGAATCCTCCTGCTGATCGCCGACAGGTGTCGGGAGAGCAGGCGCAGGGAGGCCGCCGACGCGTCGTCGATCAGGCGGGGTTCGGGATCGGTCAACCCGACGAGCGCGTGTCCGCCGCGGGGGAACCTCAGGTGCATGATCGCCGAGGATCGGTAGCCCCACTGCCGCATGTGCCCGTCGATGTACTCCCTGCCCCAGGCGGGCACCGTGCGCAACCGGTCGATGTCGGAGAGCCCCTCTCGGCTCAGGATCCGGCACGACTCGTCCGAGGACAGCACGTCGATCTCGTGCCAGCGGTCCCGGTAGCCGGGCCAGCTGGTCACGCAGGACCCGCGCAGCGACGGCGTCCGGTCCGTGAAGGCGTCCTTGATCGTCTGCCCGGCGAAGCAGGTGAGGTTGCGGTAGGAGAACGCCGAGGCCAGCGAGTCCAGGACGAGTTCCTTGAACTCGGGGATGGTGCGGGCCGCGTCGCACCGCTCGAGCACCGCGAAGACGCGTTCGTACTGCGCGCGGGGCAGGGGTGCCCCCGTCGTCGGTGCCTCCATTGGCGGTGCCTCTCGCTGCGACACGGGTCGACCCCTCGGATTCAATCCGAGGGGTCGACGGACTTCAAGAGTCTGTGCGGCCGAGCCCGGCGAATGCGGGGGGCCGCTTCTCCTGGTAGCTGGTGACCCCTTCCTGAAAGTCCGGGTGGTCGAACGACAGCACCATCCGCCGGTCGGCTTCCGCAGCCGCGTCGGCGAAGGTGCTGGTCGCGGCCGCGGCGAGCTGAGCCTTGATCGCGGCCATCGCCGTCGGTGAGCAGTTCTCGGCGAGGTCCTGGGCGTATGCGACGGTGGTGTCGAGTAGCGCCTCCGGCTCGACGATCCGGTCGACCAGCCCCATCGCCTCCGCCTCGGCCCCTTGCACGACGCGGGCCGAGAGCAGCAGGTCGGTGGCCCGCGAGTGACCGACGATCCGCGGCAGCAGCCACGCCGACCCGTATTCGGCGATCAGCCCGCGGCGGGTGAACGACGAGGTGAACTTCGCCGCGGGCGTGGCGAACCGGAGGTCGCAGTAGAGCGCCTGGACGAATCCCAGCCCGGCGGCGGCGCCGTTCACGGCGGCGATCAGGGGCTTGCGGAGCAGGAGCGGCCGGTGACACGGGACCGGGCGGGTGGGTAGTCCCTTCTCGTCCGAACCGGTCAACACGTTCAGGTCGTCCATGTCGGCGCCGGCGCAGAAGCCGCGGCCCGCGCCGGTGACCACCACGGCCCGCACGCCGGGATCGGCCTCGGCCTCGTCGAGCAGTGTGAAGTACCGCTGCTCGAGGGCGGCGGTCCAGGCGTTGAGCCGGTGCGGGCGGTTGAGCGTCAGCACCAGCACGGCGCCGCGCCGTTCGGCGAGGACGGTCTCGAGTCGGGTGTCGACGGTGGTGTCGGTCATGGGGTCCTCTCGGTTCAGTCGACGAGATCGGGATCGGAGCTGCGGATCTCCTCCCAGAGCGGCTGGAAGTTGAACCAGCCTGCCCACGGGGTCCCGTTCTGTTCCGCGGTGTAGGCCGCCCACTCGTGGCGCACGTGGATCGGCGTTCCGGCGGCCATCGCCGTGAGCTGCGCCTGGCACGATCGTTCCAGGGAGAGGAACCAGAACACCGCCTCGTCGACGGTCCGGCCCACCGTGAAGAGGCCGTGGTTCTGGTGGATCGCGGCCTTGTGCGGGCCGAGACCCTCCGCGACCTGCCGACCGGCGTCGGGCTCGAGCACCACGGCGCCGCCCTGCTCGGCGACGACGGCGTGGTCCTCGTAGAAGGTGCAGGCGTCCTGGGTGAGCGGGGCCAGCGGGATGCCGAGCGAGCTGAACGCCTTGCCGTAGGGCGAGTGGGAGTGCGCCGCGGCGACGACGTCCGGCCTGGCCCGGTGGATGGCCGAGTGCAGGATGAACGCGGCCCGGTTGACCGGCTGGTCGCCGTAGACGACAGCACCGTCGTGGTCGACCAGGACGAGGTCACGGACCCGCATGTGGCGGAAGCTGCGGCCGAACGGGTTGACCCAGAAGTGGTCGGGGAACTCCGGGTCGCGGACCGTGATGTGTCCCGCCACGCCCTCGCCGAACCCGAAGCGGCCGAAGATCCGCAGCGCACCCGCGAGCTTCTGCTTGCGGTGGGTGCGTTCCTCCTCGACGGTCGCGAACGCAGGAGGCGCCGGTAGCGGCGGCAGGGGCCGGGGTGCCAGCCGGACACCGTCGACGAAGCGCTCGGTGGTGGTCATGGCCGTGTTCCTCTCTGGTCGGATCAGCCGGTGTAGAAGGGGGTGAGCCCGGTGCCCTGGGGAACACCGCTCGGGGGCACGTTCGCCGAGGTGATCAACGGTGCGTCGACGTAGAGCTGGGCGATCTTCGGCGGGGCCGCACCACCGATGATCTTCGCCAGCTCGGTGAGCACCACGTTGGACACGGCGACCATGTCGTTGACGACCGTCGCGCCCTGCGGCCCGTTCTGCCGGATGGAGTCGAGGTTGGCCTGCTCGCCATCGATCGACACCACGAACACGTCGTCGCGGCCCGCGGTCTCGATCGCGGAGACGGCGGCGTACCCGCCCTGGTCCCACGCGACGAAGATGGCGCCGAGCTGCCCGCCGCGCGGGAACTTCGTGAGGACGTCCGTCGTGGTGTTCTGGACGTCCGGCACCGACGAGTCGGCGTTGGTCTCGTGTCGGAGGAGGATGGGGGTCCCGTAGTAGTCCGCCAGGGTCCGCACGGCCAGCTCGCGCTCCCGCAGGTTGGCCAGCGGTGTGTAGCCGACGAGCACGATCCCCTTGCCGCCACCCCCCGCTGCCAGCCGTTGTTGGATGTACGTGCCGCATCGCATGCCGGAGATGAACTCGTTCGCTCCTACGTCGAACGCCAGCCCGGGGGCCGTCCCGCAGTAGAAGCCGCCGACGGGTACCCCGGCCCTCGTCGCCGCAGCCAACCCCTCACCGATGTTCACGGCTTCGATGTTGGCGACGATGATCGCCGAGAAATCGTTCTCGGCCCAGACCCGCATGGTGTCGTTGGCTCGCGCGAGGTCGAAGTCGCTGCTCACGGCCTGCAGCTCGAACTCGTGCTTCGCCGCGAGGTCGGTCATGATCTGCACACTGCGCGCCACCGTCGGTCCCTGCAGGTTGATGCCGACCACGCCGATCCGGGCGCCCTTCAGTGCGGCGAAGTCCGCGTCGGTGAACGAGGTGGCGCCCACCGGGACGGCCGATCCCGGCGTGTCCGTGCCCGAGGTGGCGCCGCCACTGACACTGCACGCCGCCAGAGCGAGTCCGGCTCCGGCCCCGGCACCTCCGTAGAGGAACGAACGCCGAGGGAGCGACCTGCCGAGGAGACTCATCGTGTACCTCCGTTGGGACGATGGACGTGCGGTGCCGAGGCCCGCGTCGGCGGAACGCTAGGACCGCCCGGAAGCGCCGGACAATGCACCAAAGTGCACCGCTACCCGCGCTCCGCCCGGAACGTCTGGGCACTTTGGTGGACTGTGCCGCCCTCGGAGCCGAACCTAGATTCACGGTTCCTGACGGACCGCCACGGCTGTCGGCCGACGAAGGAGCCGCCCGATGAACGCCTCGACACCGACCTCGAACCCGACGAGACCGGACACGACACCGCCCCGGAGTGGCCCGCCCGCCGCGGACACGGCCCTCACCGACCGCGGGATCGTCGTGCTCTCGCGTTACGGGACCCTGCTGGGCTTCGTCCTCATGATGATCGTCTTCGGTGCGGTGGCCGACTCGTTCCTCACCGGGAGCAACATCGCGAACGTGCTCAAAGCAGCGGCAGCCATGGGGGTGCTGTCGATCGGCCTCACCATCGTGCTGACGCTCGGCGACTTCGACCTGTCCATCGGCTACACCGCCACCGGCGCCGGCATGCTCGCCGCCGGTACGGCGCAGACCTGGGGAATGCTCGGCGGCACCGTCGCGGCCCTGCTGTTCGGCGCCGGAGTCGGCGTGGTCAACGGTCTGATCGTGACCAGGCTCGGAGTCTCGGCGTTCATCGCCACCCTGGGGGTGGGACAGATCATCACCGGCTGGTTGCTCGCCTACAACGGCGGCATCCAGGTCTCCGGCGACCTGCCTCCCGACTTCACGCTCCTCGGACGGGGCAGCATCGGTCCGATCCCGCTGATGGTGATCGTGTGGTTCGCCGTGGCCATCGCCGCCTTCCTGCTCATGGAGCGCACTGTGGTCGGCCGCCGGATGTACGCGGTGGGAGGCAACCCGGTCGCGGCCAGGCTCTCGGGGATCGACGGCAAGCGGGTCCGGATGCTGGCCTTCGTCCTCAGTGGTGTCCTCGCCGGGCTCGGCGGGCTCATGCTCGCCTCGAGCCTCGGCGTCGGCAACCCGACCTCCGCCGTGAGCTACCTGCTGCCTGCCTTCGCCGCGAGCTTCATCGGCGCGGCGACGTTGCGCGAGGGGCAGTTCCACGTCGGCGGCACCATCGTCGGGGTGCTGATGTTGAGCTTCCTCGCCAACGGTCTCGTCGTGACCGGGGTGGAACGGGCCTGGACGACCGCGGCGCAGGGCATCGTGCTCGTCGCGGCGGTCACGATCAGCACCTTCGCACGCAAGGTCGCCGCCCGGTGACCGGCGACGTGTGGTTGCGCGTCCGCGGGATGGCCAAGAGCTTCGCGGGCGTGCCTGCGCTGGACGGGGTCGACCTCGACATCCGAGCCGGTGAGGTGCACGGCCTCATCGGGCAGAACGGAGCGGGCAAGTCGACACTGATCAAGATCCTCGCCGGTGTGCACCGACCGGGGGCCGGGACGATCGAGATCGACGGTGTGCAACGGACCTTCCCGGACGCGGCCGCCGCCACCTCGGCCGGTATCGCGGTGCTGCACCAGGAACCTCAGGTCGTCGCCGACCTGGCGGTGTACGAGAACATCTACCTCGGGCTCGTTCCGCCCCGGTCGGGCCCGCTGATCCGGCGGGCCGCGATGCGGCGGACCTGTCGGACGATGCTGGAGAGGCTCGGGGTCTGCATCGACGTCGACCAACGGGTCTCCGCGCTGTCCGCGGCGCAGACCGCCATGGTCGGTCTCGCTCGCTGCCTGCTGCTCGGGGCCCGGCTGATCATCATGGACGAGCCGACGGCATCGCTGGGCGCCCACGAGGTCGAAGAGGTCTACCGGACCGTCGAGCGGCTGCGCGCGGAGGGACTGAGCGTGGTGTACGTGTCGCATCGACTCGATGAGATCGCGGCCCTGTGCGACCGGGCCACGGTGCTGAGGGACGGTCGGTGGGTCGGCGGGCTGGAGCACGACGAGCTGCAGGACCGGACCGCCCTCGTCCGGATGATCCTCGGGGTCGAACCCAGCCGTCTGGTCCGGGCCGAGGACCGGGAGCCGGGCGAGGTCGCGCTGGCCGCGCGCGGGCTGTGCTGGCGCAACCGGGTCGTCGACGTCGACCTGGATCTGCATCGCGGCGAGGTCACCGGGATCGCGGGTTTCGTCGGATCCGGCCGCTCGGAGCTCGCGCACCTGCTGTTCGGCGCGGCCCGACCTGACTCCGGCTCGCTCGAGATCGGGGGCGTCCCGGTCCGTCTGTCGTCGCCGCAGGAGGGGATCCGCCGCGGCGTCGCACTGCTTCCCGAGGACCGGCGCAACCAGGCGTCGGTCGGGGAGTGGACGGTGCGGGAGAATCTCACCCTCGCCGCGTTGTCGTCCTTCGCCTCAGCCGGCTTCGTCCGGCGGCGGCGCGAGCGTGAGCGCTACGCGATCGACGAGCGACGGCTCGGTATCAAGGCGGCGGGCGCCGAGAGCCGCTTCGGTCATCTCTCCGGAGGCAACCAGCAGAAGGTCGTCATCGCGAAGTGGCTGGCGACCGACGCCGAGATCATGATCTTCGACGAGCCGACCCAGGGTGTCGATGTCGGCGCCCAGGAGGAGATCCACCGCCTCGTCCGGGACATCGCGGCCGAGGGTCGCGCCGTGCTGTTCATCTCCAGCGATCTGGAGGAGACCCTGCGGGTCAGCGACCGCCTGGTCGTGATGCGCGAAGGGCGCATCGTCGCCGACCAGCGAGCTCGGACGACGACTCTGCAGGAGACTCTTGCGCTGTGCTTCGGCGCTGCGGACCCCTTAACCGACGTCGTCGGGTGACGATCGGGCGGTTGTTCGACTCGATACCCTGCCGGGTGCGAGGACCTGCTTAAGCCCGCTGATCAGCGCGGTAGCCGTTGGCGAGCAACCGTCCTCGTCGGCGCTGGGGGAGTCCGTCGATGCTACTCACTGGTCCGAACCGGTGATCGTCTCGACAGCCGTCGCTCACGGGCGACGACCTCACCGCGATCATCGGCTGGGGCGACAAGTTCGTCCGCCTGTTCGGCAACCAGGACGAGGCCGCGCGCTATCGCGAGCGACTCACGGCGGTGGTTGAGCGCTGGCGCAACCCCTACTCTCACGGCGGCTTCGAGAAGGGACACGAGGCAACCATCTACTTGCATGTGCCTGGCCTGAGCTCGGCGCTGCCTGTGGGGCTGTCGTCCATGCGAGATAGTCTGTTGTTCTCGTTCATGCCTGCCAGCGGAGCCGACGTCGCCGACGTCTTTGCGCTGTTCGATGAGCTCGACACGTGGTTCAAGTATCAGCACTCAGAGGCGATCGACTGGATCGAGTCCGGCGAGCATGTCCGTTTCGACAAGACTTTTCGCGACCGGGTTGCCGTCGCCCGCGCCGGCGGCGTGTTCGGCCAGCTACTTGACGCGACGTCGTACGAGATGGATCGGGCGGCGAATATGGACTACTGACCGTCACTCCCTCGCCATGCGCCGATCGGACGACCGCGAGTCATGGTTGGGCTGGCCCACCCGAGTCCTCCGACGTCGCGGGCCGTGATCCGCTCGTTGAACAGGGCGGCGGTCACCGTGGACTCAACCATCGGCGTGGGCGCCGGTTCAGCCCGAGAGGCGGTAGTGGCATCGGTGGGTACCGACACGGCGACCCGAGTAGGCCTCCCAGCGCCGTTCGGAAGAACGCCCAACCCGGCGGTCGGCGGTTCAGAGGCGCAGCTTAGGCGGGGTCGTTCTCGTACTCGTAGGCGTCGCAGAAGAGCTTCCCGTTGCGACCCCAGCTCTCTCGATCGACGTCGGTGAAGATGAAATTGATCGTCTCCGGCTTGCAGTCGGCGATCCGGGCGAACTCGCGGGTCAGCACCTCGGCAAGCTCGCGCTTCTGCTCCAGGGTGCGGCCGGGGAACCAGTCCACTCGGATGAAGGGCATGTCGATCTACCTCCGGGGGGTCGTGAGCCGAGGGCGGGGCCCGGCGGCGCTGAGGTCCCAGCATGTGGCTCCGTCGGCGTTTCGTACGATGCGCGCTCTGGACAAGTCGGCCGCCGAGGTTCGCCAATCCGGTGATGGCTTCAGACAGCCCGGATGACCGCCTCGACACCGGCGATGATCTCGGCGAGCTCGTGCGCGTCGCAGCTCTCTCGCAGGGCGCTTAGGTAGCGCGGGTCCTTGAACCGCATGCCACTTGCGCCTCGGACCACGGGCTCTCCCGGGGTGGCGCGGAGGCG
>Ga0070665_100003138_pt1 | contig 17792 bp, 11 predicted proteins | sample KBSS13metaG_FD_65862 | JGI IMG/M metagenome (GOLD analysis project Ga0070665, IMG submission 65862) | Switchgrass rhizosphere microbial communities from Kellogg Biological Station, Michigan, USA - KBS S1-3 metaG | ecosystem: Host-associated > Plants > Roots > Rhizosphere > Soil ...
CCGCCGGTGTAGACGAGCGTGGCGCCGAGCATGATGTTGTTCATGGCAAGCGTCATGACGATCGGCGCGATCCGCAGCTTGACGACGCCGAAGCCGTTCAGGAAGCCGGTTGCGACGCCGACGCCGATGGCGGCTGCCGCGGCAAGCGGTGCGTTGGCGTCCTGGCCCGCGCAGATGCTGGTGAAGACCACGGCCGAAGCGGTGAGCACCCAGGCGATCGACAGGTCAATGCCGCCGACCAGCATGACCAGGGTCTGCCCCAGCGCCACGATGCCGAGGAATGAGGCGAGCTTGAGCAGTTGCAGGATATTGCCTGCCGAAGCAAAGCCCGGCGCCAGCCGGTCAGCAAGGATGACAAGCCCGATCGCGAAGACAACGAGCAGTGCGGGTATCGCCGCACGCACGGCGAACACGCGCCGTGCCGGTGCGACGGCGGTGCTGGCCTGGGGGCGGTCCACCGCGCTCATCCGCGCACCAGCCCGCGGACAAAGCCGCGCGCTCCGCTGCTGCCGACCACCAGCAGCAGGATGACGCCGTCGATCAGGCTTTGGTAGAACGACGAGACGTCGGCGAAATAGAGCAGGCTCGCGGTGATCGACAGGATCAGCGCGCCCATCACGACGGCGAGCGGGGCGCCGCGGCCCCCGGTCAGTGGTATGCCGCCGATCACGACGGCGGCGATCGAGGTGAGGATGTAGCTGTCGCCCACGGTGGGCGACCCTGACGACATCGAGATCGCCATGTACATGCCGCCGCATGCCGCCAGCCCACCGCCTAGCATATAGGCTGCGATCTTGGTGCTGCGCACGCGCACCCCGCTCATCCCGGCTGCTAGCTCGTCGCCGCCGATGGCGCGCAGGCTGAGCCCGAAGCGCGTGCTCAGCAGCCAGGTAATGACAAGGCCCCAGCCGAGCAGCGCCGCCAGCCCGATATAGGGCGAAGAGAAGCCGCCGATCAGCGCCTCCTGGTAGCCGGCAGGAATGCTGCCGCCGGGGTCGGGCAACACGATCAGCGCGATGCCTTGCCAGATCGACATGGTTGCCAGCGTGACGATGATCGGCGGCAGGCCGATGCCGACCACCAGCACGCCGTTGAAAAGTCCGGCCGATAGTCCGACCGCCACCGGCAGCAGCAAACCCACCGCCGGATTGTCGGTGACGTAGAGCGCCATCACGGCGCCGGCAACGCTGGCGACCGGTCCGAGCGACAGGTCGATGCCGCGCGTCAGGATGATCAGGAACTGGCCGAGCGCGATCAAAGCGAGGGGAAGCGTGTTGACGCACAGCGAGCGCAGGTCGAAGCCTGTGAAGCGGCCTTTGAGCAGCACCAGCAAGACGAACAGCGCCACGAACACCAGCACCGACCAATTGTCGCCGATGCGAAAGCCGCGCCGCGCGGCGACCGCGGTCATGGCCGCGCTCCCGAAGCGGCAGACGGGCCCATCACGGCGGCCTGCACGATGCGGTCGACGTTGACATCGCTGCCTTCGAGTTCGGCGCTGACGCTGCCCCTCAGCATCACCAGCACGCGATGCGCGACGCCGACCAGTTCGCGCGCGTCGGTGGAATACCAGATCACGCCGACGCCTTGCCGGGCGATCTCGGCGATCACCTCGTAGATCTGCCGCTTGGTGCCGATGTCGACGCCGCGCGTCACATCGTTCAGCAACAGGATTTTCGGCTTGGCGAGCAGCCACTTTTCGATCAGCACCTTCTGCTGATTGCCGCCGCTGAGATTGCGTATGGTCTCGTTGCCGCCGCGTGTCCGGATTTGGGCCCGCGCAATCGCCTGCCTCACCAATTCGGCCTCGCCGCGCGGTTCGACCAAGCCGAACAGCGCCCGGATCGAATCGAGGATCGCCAGCGTCAGGTTCTTGCCGACGCTCTTCGACAGCAGCAGCCCTTCGGTCTTGCGCTCCTGCGGCACGTAGGCGAGGCCGGCGCGAATGGCGCGTCGCGGCGTTGGCCGTTCGAGCGGCTGGCCGGCGATCAGGATGGTGCCGCCGGTGAGATCGTGCGCGCCGAAAAACGCCTCAAGCAGATGGCCTTGCCCCTGGCCGACAAGCCCGCCGAGTCCAAGAATCTCGCCGCGCCGGAGGTTCAGGCTGACACCCCTCAGCACGCCGCTCATGAGATCGGCGGCGGCGAGCGCCACTGCCTGCTGCGCGGCCTGCTTGGCCGGGAAGGAATCCGCGATAGCTTCGCGTCCGGTCATCAGCCGTACGGCTTCGTGTTCGGAGAGTTGGGTGGTGTCGGCCACCGCCATCAGTTCGCCATTGCGCAGCACCGCCACGCGATTGCAGAAATGGACGACCTCGTCCCAGCGGTGCGAGATGAAAAGGATGATCTTGCCGTCCTGGCGCAGACGCGCGACGAGGCCGGCCAGCCATTCGACTTCGGCCGCGCCCAGCGCCGAAGTTGCCTCGTCGAGCAGCAGCACGCGCGGATTGCGTTCGACGGCGCGCACGATCTCCAGCATCTGCTGGCGGCCGAGCGGCAGGTCGCCGACGCGCGCATCAGGTGCAATGTCGAGGCCGTAGCGGGCGAGAATGGCGGCCGCGGCGTTGCGGGTGCGGCGGCGGTCGATGCTGCGCCAAGGCGTCACCGGTGCGTTGGTCAGCAACAGGTTCTGCTCGACGCTGAGGTCGCGCACCAGCGTCAGTTCCTGGAACACGCTGGCGATGCCGAGGCCCAGGGCTGCGTGGGTATTGCGCGGCGCGATCGACCGGCCGTTGAGCGACAGCTGGCCATGATCGGGGACAATGGCGCCGCTGACCATCTTGATCAGCGTCGACTTGCCGGCGCCGTTCTCGCCGACCAGGCCGAGCACCGTGCCGGGTTCGGCCTCGAGGCTGACGGACTTCACCGCCCGCGTCGCCCCGTAGGACTTGTCGATTTCTGTCAGGCGCAACATGTGCTTCGAAATTCCCGTCGCCGCAGGACCGGCGATGCCGGACAATAGCGCGGGATGCCGGAACAGGAAGCCGGCACCCCGTCTGTCGCGCCAAAACTACTTGGCGACGCCGTCCTCGATCGTCAGCCCGAGATTGGCTCCCGGTATGTCGGTGTCGGCGTCAAGCGTCGGCGACAGGTCCGGGAAGACGTTGACACCGGTTTTGAGGTCGGCGGTCGTGACCGTCGGCACCGGCACGGCTACGTGCTTGTCGGCAGGCGCCTTGCCGTCGAGGATCTCGACGGCGATTTTTAGCGCATAGGCGCCGATCACCGCCGGGTCGCCGGCGGACACGCCTTTCAAGCCCTGATCCTGGTATTTCAGCATGGCCTGGCGCCAGCCGTTCTCGCCCTGGCCGGACATGGCGATCAGCGGGCGGTTGAGGTTGATCAGCGCCTGCAGCGCACCGTAGGTGCCGTACTGGTTGAGGATGCCGTCGACCTGGGGATTGGCGGTGAGAACCTTGGTCAGTTCCTGCTGGCTGACGGCGTTGTCCCACTTGCCGTAGACCTCGCCGACCACCTTGATGTCGGGGTATTTGTCGAGCACGCCGCGCATGCCGGCGTTCATGTTGGTGTCGGCCGGGAAGCCCGAGACGCCGCGATTGATGATCACATTGCCCTTGCCGCCCAGCGTGTCGGCCAGCCACTGCGCGTGGATGCGGCCGATTTCCTTGAAGTCCACCGCCACGACATAGGCGCTGGGCGCGGTCACCGGCTGGTCGAACGCGACCACCAGGATGTTGTGCTTGGCTGCTTCCTCGAGCACCGCGTCCAGCGCGGTGTCGGACGCCGGGTTGACCAGGATGGCGTTGACGCCGTCGGAGATCATGTCCGAGATGACCGCGATCTGCTTCTGGGCGTCGGTGCCGGAATTGTTGATCGTGAGCTCGACCTTGCCCTTCAGGTTCTTGGCGGCATAGGCCTGCATGAAGTTGATCATTTCGACGCGCCACTCGTTGCCGATATACGAGTTGCTGACGGCGATCCGGTACGGGTCCGCCGCATATGCCCCGGTCGATGCCAGGATTGCCATCGCGCCGAGCGCAAGGCGTGTCACGAAATTGCGTTTCATTGTGTTCCTCCCATAGCCTTCTCCTCCGGCAGTGCGGCGGCCGCAGCCATCGTTCTGCTAATTCTAGAATTCTAGACTTCCAGAGTATTGTCAAGCGCAAGCGTGCTTGCTATTTCAAACAAAGCGCGCAGCGATTGCGCAATGTTTCGAGAGGCGGGTACCGTTGGGACTGATGGGGCAGCACAGGCAAGAGCGCGCGGGGGGCGGCCGGTTTGCGCGCCCGAAGGCTGGCCCATGTCATTGACCACCGACGCCTTCGAACGGATCCGCGACGCCATCGTCTCCGGCGGGCTGGAGTTCGGCGAGCCGCTGTCGGAAACCCAGATCGCGGTGGCGCTCGGCATGAGCAAGGCGCCGGTGCGGGCGGCCTTCATCGAGTTGCGCGACAAAGGGCTTGTCAACATCGTGCCGCAGTCCGGCACCTACGTCTTCTCGCCGACGGCCGACGACGTGAAGACGATGAGCCGGTTCCGCGCGCTGCTCGAGAACGAAGCGATGCGCGAGGCCCATCGGCAGCGGCCGGAAATCGTGCTGTCACGGCTGGACGACGCGATCGCCGCCATGCGCAAGGTGATCGCGGCCAAGGACTGGGAAGGCTATCGGCGCGCCGATAGCGCGTTCCATTTGGCCTTCCTCGAAGAATCCGGCAACCGCTATTTGTTGAAGGCTTACCATTTGACGTCGGCCGCACTCGAGGCGCTGCGTGTGCGGCTGCAGCGGGGCGTCGGCAATTTTCGCGAGCAGTCGTTCCGCGAGCACTGCGAGATCGCCGAATTGCTGCGCGCCGGCAAGGTCGACGAGGCCGCCGCGCTGCTGAACTTTCACATCCTGATCATCAACGAATCGCTGCACACCTTCCCGCTCAACCCGAACAAGGGATCGCGCAAGGACAAGGCCGACGACCGCGACTACGCCGTGGTGTTCGCCGTGGAGGCTTCACCGCGTCGCTCGGCGTAAACCGACGCACGCGGAATGCCCGTCAAGCGTCCGGCCATGCGACGACGCAAACCGCAATGGTGCGTCAAGCCCGGCTGGCGGACCGTGCGTTCGCAAGTCGGCTACAGCAGCAAATCACTCACGGTGATGGTCTTTAAGCCGCTAAGCTCGATCTGGAAGTCGGCCCTGGCATCGCCATTGATGTCGCCATAGATGATTGTCTTGTCGTTGACCGTGCCTGCCGGGTTGTAGAGGCGCTCTATAAGCTCGCCGGAGTGGCGGCTGAAGTTGCCGGTGCCGCGCCAGGTGAATGCCTGATTGCCTGCCATCGCGAGATTGGCATCGATGGCGGACAGGTTGATCTTGTCGACGCCATGCGTGAAGTCCGTGATGACATCGCGCAGACCCTGTCCGGACACGGGGCGCAAAATGCCGTTGACGAGCCCCGACTGGCCAGGCCCGGAATCAAGTATCGAGTTGAAGACGAACATGTCGGCCCCGGCGCCGCCGGTCAGCCGGTCGACCCCCAGCCCGCCGATGATGCGGTCATTGCCGCCGAGCCCGTAGATGAGATCGTTGCCCCCAAGCCCGTTGATGGTTTCGTAGTTATTGGTTCCGATCAGCCTGTCGGCAAGCGGGGTGCCGGTGAGGTTCTCGATCACGTCGCGTACCGCAATCGACAACGAAAGTTGCGCGTCCACGGCGCCGCCGATCGAGGGATCGTTGACGTTGACCGTCACGTCGAGCTTCGCGTTGGTCTCGAAGTCGAGTTTTGCGCCGGCCTTGAGGAACAGGTCGCCGCCGATCAATTGGAACAGCGCGGCGTCGGCGCCGGAAAGCGTGAGCAGATTGTTGCCGCCATCGATGTCGGTGATGACAATGTCGGCGATCTTGATCGGCAGCTTGGTCGAGGCGTTCTCGGCGATCGGCGCATGTATATTGGCGAAGCTCGCCGCTGTCGGTGCGTCGTTAACCGCACTGATGTCGATGGTGAGCGTGTTCGGCGTCGGGTCAAGGGCGCCGTCATTGTCCTGCGTCTGGAAAGCCAGTTGTGCATAGGCGGCGCCGGCGGCATTCAGCGCTCCCACGAAGGAGAGCTTGCCGGCGTCGAGGTCGGCGACCGAGATCAGCTGGTTGGCCGTGACGTCGATGCCGTCGAGCGTGAGCTTCCCGGCCCCCGGCGGCGTGACGATCCTGACTGCGGCAAACGACCCGTCGACGTCGCTGAAGCCGAAGTCGGCCCTGGTCAATGCGCGCGCGATGTCTTCAGTTGCCGTGATGTCCTTGTCGGCGCCTGACGGCGCGTCGTTGACCGCGGTGATGCCGACAGTGATGGTTGCAGTGGCACCGACGCCGCCGGCGAACCCGTCATTGACGGTTAGCGTGATATTGCGCGTCTGATTGGCGCCGCCATTGTCCGGGTCTTCGCCCGAACTGAAGGTGACTGAACGCAGAACCTGCTGGTAGTGGGCGACGGAATCGGTTCCGGTAAGGCTAAGCACGCCGCTGGCGAAGGATGCGGTGATGGCGGTGCCCGTGGTGACGGCGGCAAGGAGATCGCCCGACAGGGCAAAGCCGCCGGTGATGGCGAGGATCGCACCAGCCAGCGTGGTGCCGTCCGCATCGGCGAGCGAAACGTCAGGCAAGATCTTCACCGTCGCGCCCTCGGTGAAGGTTTTCGCATCGGTCAGGTCGGACGCCAGCGGGTTGAGCTCGGCCAGCGTGGACGGCCACTCAACGAAGTCACCTGCGTCACCTGCGTCGAAGGCCGTCGGGTTCCCAAATGCTCCCAGCCCGTCACCTGCCATGATGTTGACGGTGTCGGTTGCCCAGACCGTGTAGGCGATGTCGAGCTTGCCGTCGCCGGTGAGGTCGACGAGTTGGAGGCCGTACAGTCCGCTGCCGAGGTTAGCCGCCGTAAAGACGGGTGAGAAACTCCCCGTTCCGTCGCCCAGGAACAATGAGATGGTTTGGGCGATGTTGGCTATGGCGATGTCGACCTGGCCGTCGCCATTAACATCGCCGAGCGCCACCGTCATCGGGTGGGAGAAGCCGGCGTCGAATGTCGCGGCCGGCAAGAAGCCGCCGGCCCCATCGGCGAGCACTATGCCGATGTTGCCGGGGGATAAACTGTTGTTGGCCGAATTCGCCGTCACGAAATCCAGCCAGCCGTCGCCGTTCACATCGTAAACCGAAGTCCCGGTCGGGAAATTGCCGCCGGTGTAATGGCTCGTCTGCGGGCCGAATCCACCGCCGGCTAGGGCCAGCGATACGCTGACTGTGTTGTCGCCCTTGTCCGTGATGACCACGTCCAGCCTGCCGTCATTGTTGACGTCGGCAAGGTCGAGGTCGCTTGTCGCGCTCGACAGTGTGTCGGTGATGATTGTCGCGAAGGGCGCTGCCCCGAACCCGCCGTGCCCATCGCCCGCAAAGAGCCTGATCCTGTTCACAGTCGCTGCGGCGACGTCCAACAGACCGTCGCCATTGAGATCTCCAAGCGCCACGCGATTGATACCGGTGCCGAAGGATTGGAAAGACGCCGGCGCGCCGAACCCGCCGAACCCATCGCCGATCAGGACGGCGAACTCCTCGTTGCCGTGGTCGGCGACGACGAGGTCGGCAATCCCGTCGCCGTTGACGTCGCCGGCGTCGATGTCCCTGGGATCGTTGCCGGCTGCGAAGGCGGCGACCGGCGCGAGGAAGCCGGAGCCATCGTTCAGCAGGACGCCCAATGTGTCCTGCTTGGAGTGCAACACGACAAAGTCCAGCGCGGGGTTGAGCACGATAACCGGCGCGTCGTTCTCGGCCGTAACGCCCACTGTGAACTCGAATCCCGGCGTGTTGCGATGGTACGTGAGCACTCCCATAGCTTCGCCGACGACCAGGTCGAGGTCGCCGTCGCCGTCGAGGTCGGCGAAGGCAGGGGCGGTCTCGAGCCCGGAACCGCCGGCGGCGATCAGGACTGGCGCGGCGAAGTCGGGGGCCGTGGCCGTGCCGATGTTGCGGCTGAAGTTCAAGAAGCCCCCGTATCTCCCGACGACCAGATCGAGGTCGCCGTCGCCGTCCAGGTCGGCGAAGGCCGGCGCGTTCTCGGAGTTCAGCACTCCAGGGATAAAGTCGGCGAATGGATTCTCGGGCCCGAAGACCAACTCGAGCCGGGGGGCTGTCGCTGTGCCGGTGTTCTCGTAGAATGATAAGCCACCGCTCTCGTCTCCCACGACCAGGTCGAGGTCGCCGTCGCTGTCGAGGTCTGCTAGGACCGGCTTGCTTCGGCTGCCGATATCGATGCCGGCGAACGGATCGTCAACCCCGCTGGCAATTGTGTAGCCCGGGTCAATCGCAGTGCCCGTGTTCTCATAAAATGACAGGCCACCGCTCTCATTCCCTACTATCAGGTCGAGATCGCCATCACCGTCGATGTCGCCAAACGTGGGAGCGCTGTATGACCCGACATCAATCGTGGCGAATGGATCGTCGGCTGCGCTGACGGTCGCGAAGGTTGGTGCCGTTGTCGTGCCGTCGTTGCGGTAGAAATTCAGGGTGCCTACTCTTTCCCCGACGACCAGGTCGAGGTCGCCATCGCCATCGAGGTCAGCCAAAGCAGGGGTGCTGTATACCCCGGATACCCCGAGGTCGACGACCGCGACCGGGTTGGCGGGTCCGGTGGCTTGGGCGAAACCGGGCGCGGCCTGATGCGGCGTCGTGTTCGTGAAATAATTCAGGTTGCCGTCAAGTTCCCCGACGACCAGGTCGAGGTCGCCGTCGCCGTCAAGATCGGCGAAGATCGGCGAAGTTTCGAACCCAATAATGATGCCGGGCAACGAGTTCGTACTATCGCTCACCGCGACATAATTCGGCGCGGTTGCTGTACCGGTGTTGCGATAGTAATTTAGGCTGCCTTGATATTCCCCGACGATCAGGTCGAGGTCGCCGTCGCCGTCGAGGTCGGCGAAGGCCGGCTTGCTGACAGTCCCGACATCGATGCTGGCGAGCGGGTTCGTGGCGTCGTTGGCCGCGACATAGACATAGTCTGGCGCCGTCGCCTTGCCGTCGTTGCGGTAGTAATTCAGGGTGCCGTCGTTTTCCCCGACGACCAAATCGAAGTCGCCGTCGCCGTCGAGATCGGCCAATGCAGGCGTGCTGACAAACCCGACATTAATGCCGGCGAACGGGTTCGTGGCGTCGGTCACCGCGACATAGTCCGGCGCCGTCGGCGTGCCGTCGTTCCGATAGTAGTTCAGGGGGCCGTCACTTTCCCCCACGACAAGGTCGAGGTCGCCGTCGCCGTCGATGTCGGCGAAGGCCGGCGTGCTCGCACCAAAGGACCCGACACTGATGCCGGCGAACGGGTTCGTGGCGTCAGTTACCGCGATATATATCGGCGCCGTCGCCGTGCCGTCGTTGCGGTAGTAATTGAGGTTGCCGTCCCGTTCCCCGACGACCAGGTCGAGGTCGCCGTCGCCGTCGAGGTCGGTGAAGGCCGGCGCACTGACGTCCCCGACAAAGATACCGGCGAACGGACCCGGCACGGCGGATCCGAAGCTGGTCTGGTGGACCGCCGCCGCGCCGGCGGCATCGGTAATCCTGATCTCGAGGTCGCGGCTTGCCGTCGGCGTGTTGGAGGCGTTCGCATAGGTGAGGTTCTCAACCAGCGCCTCGATCGCAGCCGAGGTTGCCCCGGCATTGAAGATGACGGTCAGCGTGCTGCCCGCGCCGCCACTGGCGGTGCCGATCGCCACGCCGCCATACGATACAATACCCGTGCCGCTGTCGAACTGGATCAGCCCGGCGCCGGCCCCCTGGTCGCGGATCGAGGCCGTATCCTCCGCAAGCAGGCCGCTCAGCGAGAGCGTGCCGCCGTTGAAATTATTGTCGGGATCAAGAAAGGTGACGTCCGGGACAAGGAGTTGCGGAGCGGCGTTGACGGTGTTTTCGACGAAGGTGACGGCCGGTGCTAGACCGGTCAGACTAGGATTGGTATTCGGCATGACGCCCCCTCAAACACGATGATGCGCGTGCCGCCCTCTACGCAGCGCGGCATCCGGAATTATCGAGCCGTCCTTTAGGAGGTCGCCCGTTACGGCAGCGCTTGCGGGGTGGGGCACGGCGCTTGCGTAGCGTTATTTTTGCATTAGGATTTCATTAATATAAGGATTGAAGCCATTGGTGCCGGCCGAATTGACCGAATGACAGCTTTGACAAGACTATTCGTGTTCGGCGGCTTCCGGGTCGAAGGGGATGAGGGCAGGCAGGTTCCGCTCACGGGCAAGCGGGGCGCCGCCGTTATTGCATATCTCGCCCGCTGTCCGGGAATGGCGGCGTCGAGGGAAAGACTGGCAGACCTGTTGTGGAGCGAAAGCGACAACGCACGCGCGCACAACAATCTTCGGCAAGCCCTCAGCGTCCTGCGCCGCGACCTGACGCTTGCGGGCGTGGACATCATCGGGACCCGAAAGGACAGGATCGCCCTCAAGGCGGACGCCATAACGGTGGACGTCGATGACTTCGAGGCGGGACTCGCCGCCCGCTTGCCGCAGGAACTCGAAGCGGCCATCGCGCTCTATGCCGGGCCGTTTCTCGACGGCCTCTACATGGGCAGCCGCCCGTTCGACGATTGGGCCGCCTCGCAGCGCGACAGGCTTCACAACCGCACGCTAGAGGCCCTGGAAAGGCTGGCCCGCCTCGTCGACCTCGAAAGAGGACTGGTTCTTGCCGATCGTCTGGTCGCCATGGAGCCCACACGGGAAGCCTCCTATCGCCTGAAGATGGAACTGCTGGTCGCATGTGGCCGGCGCGACGAGGCGCTGCGTGCGTTCGAGACCTGCAAGGCGATGGTCAGGAAGGAGTTCGGCGCGGACGTCAGTGAGGCGACGATCGCCCTGCGGCGCTCCGCGCTACCGGCGCCGGATGCAGTGTCGAACCAGCTCCCGTCGGCAAACGGCATGCCGCAGCATCGCCAGGGGCGCTCATCCATCAGCGTCACGGAATTCATCAATTTGACCGGCGAGCGGGGTGATGACTATTTCGCCAAAGGACTCGTGCAGGACATCACCACAGAGCTCTCCGAGGTCAGCGACTATGCAGTGCTCTCGCGCTTCTCGCCGTGGGAAAAGAACGGCGCGGTCAGCGAACCCCAAAACCAAACGATACCGCGGGCACGCTATGTCCTGAGCGGCAGCGTTCAGAGATCGGGCAGCGGGCTGAGGGTGAACGTTCAGCTCGTCGAAGCCGCCTCCGGCCACAACGTCTGGGCCCAGAAGTTCGACGGCGACGCCGCCGATGCACTCGAGTTCCAGGACCGTATCGCGCGGTCGGTCGTACTGGCCGTCGCGCTCGAGCTTCAGCTGACCAACTGGAAGGTCCGGGACAAGAGCCCGCCCGGCGCGCCCGACGTGCGCAGGCTGGTGAACGAGGCGCTATCGAGATATTTCGAGATGACGCGTGACTCTCTCTCGCTCTCGATGGAACTCGCCGGGCAGGCACTGGTCATTGCGCCCGATAACGCGCGCGCAAAGCGCACGCTTTCCGTCGCGATTGCCGTTAGCCTTGCATTTGGAACGCTTCCATCGAAGCATGAGCATGTCGAACGCGCACTGCGGCTCGCGCAGGAGGCCGTGCGGGCGGTGCCGGACGACGAGATCGCCCGCGTCGTCCTTTCCTTTGCTCTCGAAGGCGCCGGCCGCATAGACGAAGCGATCGCCGAGTGCCGACACGCCATCACCCTCAACCCGAGCTATCCAAGCGCGCGTGGCGACCTGGCAGAGCTCTACGGCCTGCGTGGGCAGGTGAGCGAGGCGCTGCACGAGGCCAACGAGGCGATCCGGCTCGGAACCCACGACGTAATCGACTTCTGGCGGCACAACAGCATGGTCGTGGCACTGTTCGCCGGCGGCGACGACCGGCGCGCTCTGGAAGTGGCTCGCAAGGTGGTCAGGACGAAGCCGGGCTTCGTGCGCGGCGCGCTCTACTGGGCTGCATCGGCTTCCGCGATCGGCAACGCCGAGGAAGCGTCGCGCGCCATCCATCACTGCCTGTCGCAGCTTCCGCATCTCAACCTGGACAATGTCTCTCCCGGCTTTGTCCCGCGCTACGTCCGCGACGATCACCACGCGAGATTCCTCGATATGCTGGAACGGGCCGGCCTGCCACGCGCGTAGGGCGGTTCGGCTTCGGAAGCGATGCGGAAGCGATGCCGAATTCGGCCGAAAAGCGCTGTAGCGTCCACGCTTGCCGTTGCCTTGGCGCCAAGGACGTCGAAGAACCTTCGAGTCGTTTCCTGCTAATGCATGGCGGGACCCTTATCGGGACCGCAAGCTGCGACAACGCCATAAGCCATCGAAAAATTTGGTACGCCCAACGGGTGTGGCATTTCTCTGTGAAATCAATATCGTAGAGTGTCTACGACACGCCAGACTCCGGTTTGATCGGATTGGGCTTTTTCGCGGAATGTCTAACGCTGTGGGTTGATGTGATCGAGACGAACTCGCTTAGATCCACAGCTGCGCCGAACCAGGATGGCATTCACTCAGCAACGCATCGCCCTGCAACGCCTTAGACAAAGGGAGAGCGTACGCCGGCGCCTGCCAATGCGGCAGGCGTCGGATGGTGAACTCGGCACTCGTCAGAATTTGTAGGCTATGCCGGCCGTTATGGTCGACGTGTTGAGGCTGACGTCCCCAAGGCCACCGGCGCCATCCAGGTCCTTGCCCGGGAAGTCGTAGTACCGGTACTCGATGCGCCCGAGCCAGTTGTCGGTGAAGGCGTACTCGGCACCGGCGCCGATCGTCCACCCGGTGAAGGTCTCGTCGCCGCTCGCCGTCAGGCCGCCGCCGAAATTGACGTCGGCAGATGCCTGTGTGAACGCCACGCCGCCGGTCGCAAAGAGTAAGAAGCGGTCGACGGAGTAGCCGGCGCGGGCCCGTATCGAGGCCAGCCAGTCGGTGCCGATGTCGACGGTAAAGGGCACCAGGCCGCCAACCGCGAAGGTCTGGTCATTCCATACCCCGTTGAAGTCGCCTTCAGCGCCGAACACCCAATTTCCGTACTGCCAGTTGTAACCGATATAGCCACCGAACAGCCCGCCATTGAGATCGTCGATCCCGATAGCGCCCGGATCCACGTCGAGATTTGTCCAGACGTAGCCGCCTTGCGCACCGATATAGAAACCGGTCCAGTTGAAGACCGTGACTTCCGCCACCGGCGGCTCCTCGACGATAGCGTCCGCAGCTCTCGCCGCACTCGTTGCGAGCAGGGCCAAGGCCGACGCCGCAAGTACCATCTTCAAATTCATCGTAGCCTCCTGAGTCCGATACAGACCCCAAGGCCCCATGCGCCGCGTGAAGACAGTATATCGTAAATTGCTCAAATGGGTGTGATAATGTGGTAACATCTTCATATATATTCGATATTAGTACTCAGGTTAAGCTTTGATCGATGTTGTGAATGATATCGGCGTTAGTCTCGCGCGAAGTGCTGGAAAGCGATTCGCGGACTCGCGCCGCAGGACCAAACGAGATTGCATTAGACTCACTGGCTACCCGGTGATGCCCGCGATTTTCGTTGTTGCTAGCACCAAGCCCAATTGACGGGGTTTGCCTGAAGATCAATCATCGCTTGTGTGGGGACCGGTGGGGATAGTCATACGAACCCTTGCGACGGCAACGGGAGCGGTGAGTTCTTGACCGACGATCGAACCAGGTTGGCTGAAGTGACGTACCGGTTCGCGTTCGATGCAGCGCATCGGCCACAGCCCTTGGACGCCAACGCCGCCCGGTTGAGACTCGAGTCCGGAAACCGGGCCTTCGCCAATCTTCTCGACGCGACCGCGTTATCTCAACCCGCGAGCCTCTGCATCGATGTCGACCCCTATGATGTTGGACTAATGCCCGGGCGCAGCGCTGCACCACGCCAACAGCCCTTTGCAGCGATCGTCGGCTGCGCGGATGCACGCGTTCCCGTCGAACTGATCTTCTCGGAGGGCCCAAACGACCTGTTTGTCATCAGGATCGCCGGTAATGGTCTGGGTGACGACGTCATGGGCAGCCTCAACTATGCGGCCGACCACCTCAAGGATAGCCTGCGCACGATTGTCATCCTCGGCCATAGCCGATGCGGCGCCGTTTCAGCGGCGGTTGAGGTCCACCTGGAACCCGCCAGATACATGGCGGTCATGACGCAGAAGGAACTGCGCGGCATTTTGGACCGCACGTTGGTCGTGGTTCAGCTCGGCGTGACCTGGCTGGAGCGGGTGCATGGCGTGGAAGTCGTGCGGCGGCCGGGATATCGTGCTGCGCTCATCGAAGTCGCCATCGTGTTGAACGCGGCACTGACCGCCCATGGCGTTCGTGCGGGTCTGGGATCGGCCGCCAGCGGACTGGATGTCGTCTTTGGCGTCTATCTTCTGGAGGAGCGTCTGGTTTGGTCGCCAAGAGGCGACGATTTGGACTGGTTTCGCCTGGCGCCTGCACCGCGCGACCCGGGCGAATTCGTCATCTTGTGTGACCTCTTGGTGTCGTGCCCTCGGGTACGCGCCTTGCTCGACGGGGTTGCGATCTAACCTGCTTGCCCGGAACCCGGGCGCAACTGCACGATCTTACAGGATGTTACGTGCCTGTTGATCGAGCGATGCTGTAGGGTCGCAGACTTCACACGCCTGTGGAGTCAGGTGTGCTGGTTGCGCGCGCAATACCGGGAAGGCGGACATCGCTCGCCATGGCGAAAGGCCAGGATGCCCTCGGGCCTCAGGCGAAAACCGCTGTCGGTGATCGAGGCCAAACAGCCCAAGCGTTGTTGCCGCGATATCGATTGCTAGGTGCTCGAAATAGGGGGTGCAGTGCTCGGCAGTGAAACAAGAACCACTTAGGAGGACCTCACCGATGTTCGGAATATGCGTCGAGAGTTACAACCGTAAAACCCATAACAGGAGACCCGGCAGGACTTTCCGGGCGCAAGCGCTGAAGGGGGGGATTGCCAGAGGCACATTTGTCGCGATCGCCCTCTGCATGGCTTCCCCTGTCCCCGCCTGGTCGCAAAGTGCGGAAGAGCTGGAGAAACAGTACTCCAGGGAAAATATGCAGCAGGCGCTTCAGACGAGGGAGCACTATGATCTCTATGGCATCCATTTCGACAGCGACCAGTCAGCCTTGCAGCCTGCTGCTGGACCGCTGCTCGACGACATAGCGACTGCGCTCAAGAACTTCCCCGACTGGGGCCTCAGAATTGTCGGCCATACAGACGCGACGGGCGACCCGGCTGCCAATGAGGCCCTCTCGGTTGAGCGCGCCAACGCCATCAAGGCGGCACTTGTCGAGCGCGGGGTTCCTGCCGACAAGTTGCAGGCGGCAGGCCTCGGGGAGAGACGCCCGGTTGCCAGCAACACGACCCCTGAAGGACGCGTTCTCAACCGTCGCGTTGAGCTCGTCAGGTTCACCGATTCGCCAGAAGCAAAGAAGATGCTCAAGGCGATGTCCGACTATCTGGCAGGGCAGATGGCGATATCGTTCGGCTACGACGCCACCCTCCAGGTTGTCACCAATTCCGATCAAAAAATTGGGCTGGCCAGTTCAGGCACTGTGTCCCTCAGCCGGCCCGACAAGGTTCGCACGACCCGTTCCGGAGGGTTCGTCGATGTCGAGACCGTCTTCGACGGAAAGACGCTCACCATCCTGGGAAAGAATGCAAACAAGTATACCCAGGTCGAAATACCGGGCACGGTCGATCATCTCGTCGACGAGTTGAAGGACAAGTATGGACTGCCTTTGCCGGCCGCCGACCTGCTGATGACCAACGCGTATGACGAGCTGATGCAGGGCGTCTACGACTCCAAGGACCTGGGAAGCGGAGTCATCAATGGTGCTGAGTGCGATTCCCTCGCCTTCCGCAAGGATGACGTGGATTTCCAGATCTGGGTCGCCCAAGGGGAACAGGCCTACCCTTGCCGTCTGGTCATCACCTCCACGCAGGTTGGTGGTGGACCGGAATATAGCGTCGAGGTCAGGGACTGGAAAACCGGGGATGCGGTCGCGGTCGACGACTTTGGTTTCAAGCAGCCTGCCGAGGCCGCGAAGATCGATGTGAAAGATCTTCAGGGGAAATTCGGCGATCTGCCTGAGAATTTCGTGGTAGGAGACGCAAAATGAACGTCTGGAAACGCGCAGGGATTATCGGCCTTGCATGGGTGTCTGTACTGTGTGTCGGCGATTTCGCAAAGGATTGGGAAATTGCTTCAATTCCTGGCGTGGTCTCGTCCGCCTTTGCCCGGGTTGGTCGGCCGCTGACGCCGGTCAGCGTGGCCGGCGTTGCCCGCAGGACGACCCGGCGTTGCGCCGCCGGCGTCTACAATTGCTAGCAACACCCACCTGATGTATTGCGGCGTCAAGTTGGAAAGGGGCAGCTGACCAGGCTGCCCCAACTCGCTATCAAGGCGCCTCTCGCGTTATGCGAATTTGGCGGGCAGGCGCTCTGATGCGCGATGACCATCGACTTTGCGCGAGTGCCAAATGATGTCGGACGCGCTCGGCGCGTCCGACCGCAGCCTCCGTGGAGCGACGGTAAGGATGTTCAACCAAGGAACGTGCCGACTTTGCCGCCTTCCTGCGCGATCGCTGTAAGGCACTCGAGCCAGTCGCTACCTCGGTCTTGCTCCGGACAGTTACGGATTACGTCGCGCCTCGGCAGCCGTGAGGTCTTGCCGGTGCTCCCGAGGATCTGAACCGAGTCGGCATGATCCATCGATACGGAGAGCAGCCCCAAGGACGATTCTGTCGGCACCAGTGTCCACACGAACGCCGCGACAGCGAGACCGCTAAACATCGCAACGGGGTGGTCTCGACAACGCTGACGCGGGGTCAGATGCAAAAAAAAGGCGGAAGTCGATCGGGCATACGCACGCTCAACGCACACCATGAAACCAACCCTCAACTCGTTTATATGGCGAGCGCAGCTTCCAAGAAATACTGGTCTCCTGGCATCAGTCCAATCATGTTCGCCATAATTGGTAGCCGTGCACGAGCATCCAGGCGAATTGTAGTCGCTAGACGCAGGGACTCAATTGTACTCGTGAGCCTTGTTCTTGAGGACAATGTTGTCAGGTGAAAATTGACCTAATATGTTGTTCCGCATATTTTCATGCTGTCCGCGGGTACAATGCCTAAGCGGACAATAGACAGAGAAATGGTCTTTTCCTACTTTAGGCGCGTTCCTGTCACTGCGAATTGGCCCCGTCTACCCTCTCCGGCCAGGTTGCAAAAGGGACGTCCCAGCCTCGATGGGGCCCCCCACCCACGAGGCAATACACTGGCCGCGCCCTGTCCGCCTCCCTCAAAAGGTGGCTGGCGCGGCCATTTCCTGGCACCCAGGCATGCCGACAGATCGGCTGATAGCCAACGCTACGCTGGCCATGCGCAGGACCGGCCTGCACAAGTCGTGGGCCACCACAAGTCGTGGGCCACCCAAATCGATCTTCGCAATCACATGGCGCGGCCGCTACTCACCAGCTCGGCCACCTTCTTCGCATGGCGCACCGCGGCGCGGCCGCCGGTCGTCTTGGTAAGCAGGTCCAATGTCGCATCGCCGTCGTCGCTAACGGGCGTGAGCGCCTGGTCGATGTAGTCTTTCGCACCCGTTTCCCGCGCGAGCGCCCGCGCTGTCAGGGTCAGACGGACGATCCGGCTCACGATGACGATGTTCTTTGCGATGGTTCGCCAGGCCAGGCGCGGCCAGAAGACCTGGGCGCTTTCGCGCGGCAAGCCGGGCCGGCGCTCGGAGGGGCGGACCAGGCGCAGGACGCCGGTCTGCAGCGGGTGCATGTTCTCGAGGGGAACGGAGGTCCC
>Ga0070665_100003139_pt1 | contig 17790 bp, 16 predicted proteins | sample KBSS13metaG_FD_65862 | JGI IMG/M metagenome (GOLD analysis project Ga0070665, IMG submission 65862) | Switchgrass rhizosphere microbial communities from Kellogg Biological Station, Michigan, USA - KBS S1-3 metaG | ecosystem: Host-associated > Plants > Roots > Rhizosphere > Soil ...
GTCGGGATCAACGACCGTCTTCACCAGCGCGCCGTGCGGCGTGTGGTCGGCCGAGGGTTGACCCTGATGATTGTGATCCGCCAACGCGCCCAAATCGAACGTTGCGAACGGCGCCGTGAACGGCGACGCACCGAGCACGACCAGGGCGATGGCGATAATCCTGACGAGCCGCGCAGGCATGTCGTCGCACAGCGGTGCAAGAGGGACGCCACGTCTCGCACTTGCCGCGAGCGTATTTTTCCCATGAAAGCGCGTACGTTCAGGCAACCACCCTGGACACCTGACGACATTTTTGTGGATATATCGCCTGCTTGACCACACTAATGTCGAGGATCCGGAGAATGGACTTCGCGGCCCGGCGACGGCAGGATTGATGCCCGTGGGCGAGGGGACGACACTAGACAAATATGTCTAATTGTTTCGCGCGTTATGACAAAACCGCAGGGAATTGCTTCGTCAAGCCGTCCGGAGGAAGCTGCTAGGCTGGCTTTCATGGCACCTCGCGTCGTGCGGACGCTCGAAGCGCAGCTTCCAGGAACTCCTGTGCGGCTTATCGTGGCGGCGGCTGCACTCGTCGCCGTCGCGTCGGCCTGGTTCAATGTGGGGTTCTTCAGCCACGACGAGCATTTCCAGATCCTCGAGTTCGCCTGGTACAAGCTGGGTCGCACTCCGGGGGACGCGCTCGCGTGGGAATTCGCCGCGCGCATGCGGCCTGCTCTTCAACCCTGGCTCGCGGCCGGCCTGTTCAAGGGCCTCGAGGCGCTGGGATTGTTCACGCCGATCTTTGCGGCGTTCGTGCTCCGCGTCCTGTCTGGTCTGCTGGCGATCTGGATCTCGCTCGAGCTCTGTATCCGCACACTCCCGTCGGTGCGTGATGCGTCGCTCAGGCGGCTGCTGCTCCCCGGCATGCTCTTCCTGTGGTTTCTCCCCTATGTACACGGACGGTTCGCGTCCGAGAACTGGGGAGGCCTGCTCTTCTTCGCCGGCCTGTGCTTCGTGCTGGATGCGGAGAATGCTCCGGAGGGCCGGCGTTCAACCGTCCGCTTCGTGCTCGCCGGCCTGCTCTGGGGCGCCGCATTCTACTGCCGCTTCCAGGTCGGATTCGCCATCGCCGGCGCCGGCACGTGGCTGCTGGTTGTCGATCGCGCCCCGCTGCGCAGCATCGCCGTGCTGGCCGCGGCGTTCCTGGCGGCGTGTGCGCTCAACGTGGCGCTCGACCACTGGCTCTACGGGGAGTGGGTCTTCACGCCGTACAACTACGTCTACACGAACCTCGTCGAGGGAAAAGCGGCGACGTTTGGAACCCAGCCCTGGTGGTTCTACGTCGCGCAGATGCTGGCCCTGCTGGTGCCGCCGTTCAGCGTGCTCCTGGTCGGCCTGCTGATCGCGAGCGTCTGGCTGTGCCCGAGGCACGTCCTTGTATGGGTGGTGGTTCCTTTCCTGCTCGGGCACAACCTGCTCGGCCACAAGGAAACCCGATTCCTGGTTCCGATCACCTACGCCATCGTGCCGCTCCTCGTGCTCGGCGCCGATCGGCTGCCGGAAACGCTCCGCGCGAAGATCGCCCGTTGGCCGAACCCGCGGGCCGCGCGGGCCGCAGGCCGGGCATTCGTCGCGTTGAACCTGCTCGCTCTGGCGGTGATGATGTTCAAGCCATCGAGCGAGACGGCGATCGTGTACGAACGGTTGTACGAGGAAAGCCGGAAGGGGCCGATGGTGCTCTACACCGGATCGCTCCTGCCCTATTCCATGGCCGGCAACGCGGTCAATTTCTACCGTCCGGAAAACGTGACGGTGAAGACGCTTGGCAGTGTCTCCGATCTCAGCATGGCGATGGCCGCAACCCCCGGGCGCGTGTTCTTCTTCCAGCAGTCGCTCCAGCCGCCCGATTGGATGGCGGCCGGGCACATCGCCTGCACACCTGTGGCGCGGACGCTGCCGCTCTGGTCACGCCGATTCAACCTGAACAACTGGATGTCCAAGATGTACCAGTGGAGCGTCTTCTCGGTCACCACGGCCGAAACCGGGGGGTGTTAGCCGCAATGGGCACGCCGAGGATCGCACTCGTGACGGGCGCGGGTACCGGCATCGGCCGCGGCGTCTCGCTGGCGCTGGCCCGGGAAGGCTACTCCGTCGTGCTGGCGGGACGGCGCCGCGATCCGCTCGAGGAGACGGCATCGCAGGCGTCGGCGTTCGGAGCCACCACGCTCGTGGCCCCGACCGACATCCGCGATGACGTTGCCGTGCGGGCGATGTTCGCGCGCACGAGGGAGACGTTCGGCCGCCTCGATCTGCTGTTCAACAACGCCGGCATCGCGGTGCGCGGCGCGCCGATCGAGGAATTGACGCTGGACGAATGGCGGACCGCCGTCGACGTGAACCTCACCGGCACGTTCCTGTGCACCCGGGAAGCGGTGCGAATGATGAAGAGCCAGCAGCCGCGCGGCGGACGGATCATCAACAACGGGTCCATCTCCGCGCACACGCCGCGGCCGAACTCGGCCCCGTATACGGCGACCAAGCACGCCATCACGGGACTGACCAAATCGACCGCGCTCGACGGCCGCCCGCACGATATCGCCTGCGGACAGATCGACATCGGCAATGCCGACACGGAGCTGGCGGCCGCGATGGCCCGCGGCGTCCCTCAAAGCGACGGCCGTCTTGCGGTCGAGCCGCTCATGGACGTCGAGCACGCGGCTCAGGCCGTGGTGTACATGGCGGGGCTGCCGCTCGACGTCAACGTGCTCTTCATGACGGTGATGGCGACGAAGATGCCCTACGTCGGCCGCGGTTGAGTCTCCACGGGCGACGGCGCGTCGATGGTTCTCAGGAGCAGCTCGGCGAAGTGCTGCACCATCCAGACGATGCGCTCGAACAGGACGGTGAGCCCGAGCAGGAGCGCACGCTCCGCAGCCGTCAGCGACAGGTCCGGCGAGAGATAGCGATTGCGCACGCCGGACATCATCTCGCTCCGGTCGCCGGACAGCGAATGCAGGAATCTGGCGCGCTCGAGCTCAGGTTCTGCGGCGGTCTCGCAGGCACAGATCAGCAGGAAGTCGAGCGTTTCGATCACGTCTTCGATGAGCGGTTCCAGGCGGCCGCCCCGCCAGCGGTCGCCGAGCCTGCCCACCAGCTGGTGAAGTGAGCCCTCCAGCATTTCCAGCACCTTCTGCCGGCCCTGCACGTTTCCCAGACGGGCAGACGTCGCCTCGTCGAGCTGTTTGCTGACGAGGGCGGTCTGAAAATACTCGATGTGATGAAACAGGCGGGCGAAGCGGCGGTGCAGCGTGAGGCTGGCGGCGTCTGCCCGGGTGCCGCCAGACGTCCGCGCCATCGCCGGATACTCGCGCATGCCGGTCAGCATCCGCGCCTGCTCCTTCTCGAGCAGATCGGTGGCGGTCGCCGCGTCAGCGACCGCTTCAGGCACGGCGTACAGCGGCGTGCCGAGGTCCTCTCCCAGATCGGACGGCCACCTGCGCGCCACGAACCGTTCGAGCGGTCCGACGAACAGCGTGGCGGCGAGCGCCGTCAACCCGTTGAACGCGAAATTCGCCGTCGCGAGAGCCGTCGGCAGGCTCACGGGCAAAAGGCCGATCGCGGCATAGACACCCGGAAGATGCAGTCGCTCTTCGACGGCGAAGAGCAGGACGAAAACACCGGCGCCCGCCGTCTTGAAGAGATCCTGGAATCGCGACACCTGGCGGGATGCCCCGGACGCGCGACGCGTCAGGAGCATTCTCATCAGGGTCGACCCCAGGTTGGCGCCGTAGATCATCGCGAGCGCCGGCGGGCCGCCGACCAGCCCGGCGTTCGCCACGGCAACGGTCATCAACGCGATCGCCGTCGTCGACTGGGTGAGAAAGGACGCCAGGCATCCCAGCGTGAAGGCCATCGCCGCCGAGTCGTGCCAGGTCTGGAGAAACGCGGCGAACCACCCCGCGCTCTGCACGCCGCCGGCGGCGCTGCCCATCAGATCGCTGCCGTACAACAACAGCGCGACGCCGAGCGCCGCCGCCGCAATCGCCTTCCGGCGGAATTCGTGCGAGAGCGCGAAACCGACACCCGAGATGCCGACGGACATCAGGACCGCGACGCGGATGTTGATGGCGCCGGCAAAGACCAGCGCCGTCGTGCCCACGTTGGCAGACGCCACGATCGCGAGCGCCTGCCGCAGCGTGATCATTCCCGCGGAGGTCGTGCTGCCGACAACGGTGACGACAGCCGACGTGCTCTGGACGAGCGCGCCGGCCAGCAGGCCGACCAGGGCGCACCCGGGGATACTGCGCGTCGAGCGTTTGACGAGCGAGCGAACCGTTCGCGACGTGCTTTCCTGAAGAGCGTTGGTCAGGAGTTCCAGGCCGAGAAACGACAGGCCGACTCCGGCCACCAGCAGCGCGGGCGCATCGATCATCGCGTGTGTGGCACGGTGATGGGAGGGACGTTATGATGACACAACTTCGAGCCGGCGCAGATCGCACATTGATGTCGCGTGTATACGGAATCCGACATTCCTGTCTTCGCGTGCGTGTCCTGGCAGCTGGATAGGGAGAGCGATGACGATTCAGGAACGGTCGGTAGCCTCGGTCCCGGTTCTCGATCTCGATGGCCGCCTGTGCCTCGGTGAGGGAGACGCGCTTCTCAAAGAGACGGTGCGGAGGTTGATGCGGGACGGACACCAGCGCGTCGTGCTGAACCTCACGAACCTCTCGTATGCGGACAGCTCCGGGCTCGGCGCGTTGCTGGGAATCTTCCTCGAAGCGAAGAAACACGGCGCCGCTCTCCGGCTTCACAGCCCTTCGCGGCGGCTGCACGACCTGCTGGTCATGACCAGGCTGCGCGATGTGCTGGAGATCAGCGACTCCGAATCCCAGGCGCTCGCGGGATTCGGCGTCACTGAGGCGTCTCACTAGAAACTTCCCTCGTCGTGGGGAATTTCCCGCAGGGCCGGGACGGGTTCGAACGCCGTTCGGCTTGATTTCCGGGTTTCTGTGCCCACTTGCCGCCGATCGCCCGGGCACGGCGCATGCACCCCCATGGGGCATGGCACTCGCACACGCGCCGGCAGCTTCCTCGCAAGACGTCCACGGGCACGTCAGCCGCGGTTTCGAGCCCGTGCGGGAGGCATTCCTCAGGAACTTCGAGCGGATGGGTGAGCTGGGAGGCGCCTGCTGCGCCTACCTTCGCGGCGAGAAGATCGTCGATCTCTGGGGCGGCATCCGCAACAGGCGAACGGGCGAACCGTGGACGCACGACACCATGGTGGTGGTCCACTCAGCGACCAAAGGGCTGGCCGCCATGACCCTTGCCGTCGCACACTCCCGCGGCTGGCTCGACTTCGAAGAGCGCGTGGCCACGTACTGGCCCGAGTTCGCGCAGCACGGCAAAGAGCAGATCACCGTTCGTCAATTGCTCGCCCATCAGGCGGGACTCTTCGCCATCGAGGAACCCGTCGATCGAACGGTGGTCGCGGACCTGGACCGCCTGGCCACCGTGCTCGCTCGTCAGAAGCCCGCGTGGGAACCAGGAACGCGCCAGGCCTATCACGCGCTCACCCTTGGATTCTACGAAGGCGAGTTGCTGCGCCGCGTGGACCCGCGCCATCGCAGCCTCGGGCGGTTCTTTCAGGACGAGATCGCCACACCTCTCGGCGAGGACGTCTACATCCGGCTGCCCGAGGACATCCCGAACGGCCGGCTGGCGAGACTGTCGCCGCCCACTCCGCTTCGCATGCTGACCGGATTCCCGCTGCGATTCTGGCTGGAGACGATGAATCATCATTCCAACATCTACCGGGCGCTCGTGATCAACCCTGGGGCCGGGGTGTATCAGGACGAGGAGCGGGTGTACGCGCGCAACCTCGAAGTGCCATCCGGCGGCGGCGTCGGCACCGCGCGGGGCATCGCGCATGCGTACGGGGTTTTCGCAAACGGGGGACGGGAGCTCGGCCTGCGCCAGGAGACGCTGGACCTGCTGGCGGCCCCGGCGATTCCTCCCGCGCACGGGTTCTACGACGAGTGCATGAAGGCGGACGGCATCCAGTTTTCGCTGGGCTTCATGAAGTCGAGCGCGGCCTTGCCGTTCGGCAACACGTGCTCGTTCGGAGCCCCGGGTGCCGGTGGCTCGATGGGCTTTGCGGATCCCGCCACAGGCATTGGCTACGGCTACGTCACGAGCCAGATGGGAACGTCGCTGACCGGCGATCCTCGGGACGCTGCGCTCAGAGAGGCGCTCTACTCCGCCCTCGAGGAGTCGTGACGCGATAAAGGGGCGCCTCCCGGGTTCCTGCGCTATTGTTCTCCGCGGAGGCACGCGTGCTGGAGCCCGTCCGCTCTCTCCTCGAGCAGTCCCCGTTGCTGGCGCTGTTTGCGGCCATCGGCATCGGCTACGCCGCCGGACGAATTTCGATCGCCGGCTTCTCGCTCGATATCGGCGCCGTGTTGTTTGCGGGCCTGGCGCTCGGGGCGATCGCGCCCAAGGCTGCCCCACCCGCGCTCGTGAGCTCGATCGGCCTCGTCATGTTCCTCTACGGCATCGGCATCCAGTACGGACGGCAGTTCTTTGCGGGCCTGGGCGGCGCCGGACTGATGTGGAACGCGCTGGGCGCCGCGGGCGTGTTGTGCGCGCTGGCCGTGGCGCTGGCCGCGGGCGCGGCGTTCGGCGTGTCGCCCGCGCACACGCTCGGAATCTTCGCGGGGGCGATGACCAGCACGCCGACGTTGCAGGCCGCCATCGACGCGGTCGGTGACCGCGCGCCTGCGATCGGGTACTCGGTCGCCTATCCGATCGGCATCATCGTGCCCATCCTGTGCATCTTCGCCTTCTCGCGGCTCGTGAAAGCCCGGCTGGTGCCGGCCCCGGCGCCGCCCGCCACCGTCGAGATCGTGCTCGCCGGCGACCGAGGCGGCTCGACGCTCGCTGAGATAACGGCCGGACTGCCGCCGGGCGTGCACATCGTGACCATCCGGCAGGGGCTCACGAACAAGCTGCCCGATCCCCGGCTCCGCCTCAGCGCCGGAGACGGCCTGTTGCTGTTCGGCGAACCCGGCGCGCTCGACAAGGCGCGCGAACAGCTCGGCCAGGTCGAATCCGGGAAGGTGGCCGCCGATCGCAGCGCGCTCGACATCGGGCGATTCTTCGTCTCGCGAGCGGCGCTGGCAGGCGTCCCGATTGCCCGGCTGACGTGGCCTGGCGGTGTCGACGCGAAGATTGTCGAAGTGCGCCGCGGAGATGCGTCGCTGATCGCGGACCCGACGCTGGCGCTCGAGTACGGCGACCGGGTGTCCGTGATCGCCTCCCGTCAGGCCCTGCCGGCGTTGCGGCAGCATTTCGGCGATTCGATCAAATCCACCACCGAGGTGTCGTACGTGTCGGTCGGCTTGGGGATGTCGTTCGGCGTGCTGCTGGGACTCATCCAGGTTCCGATTCCCGGCCTCGGCCAGTTCTCTATCGGTCTGGCCGGTGGTCCGCTCGTGGTGGCGCTGATCCTCGGAAGGCTCGGCCGCACCGGTCCGCTCGCCTGGCAGATGCCCCTGCCCGCGAACCTCACATTGCGCACATTCGGCCTGACGCTGTTTCTGGCTGCGGTCGGTCTCGGGTCCGGCGCGCCGTTCGTGGACACCCTGCCCGGCGCCGGCGCGTTGTTTCTGGCGGTCGCGGCCGCCATCGTCCTGGGAGCGATGCTGGTCGGGTTCCTGGTCGGCCAGGTGCTCGGGATGGCGACCGACGATCTGCTCGGCGTCGTTTCCGGGATCACCGGCAATCCCGCCATCCTCGTCTACGCCAACAAGACGCAGCCGAGCGACCGTATAGACGCCGCGTACGCGACGATCTTCCCGTCGTTGACGATTCTCAAGATCCTCTGCGCGCAGGTGGCGCTCGCGGTGCTGCGGTAGCCGGCTCCTGGGGAGCTGGCGCGGAACCGGCCCCATGGCCGCCGGCCTACACGTCCGCCAGTCTGCAGCCGATACCATTCTTTACACGCGAAGACGCGCAGGAGCGGAGAGCTATGACCAATCCGTACGCGCCCCCGCAGGCCGCGGTCCACGATTTCGACGACATCGGCGAGGCGGCCATCGCCGCCGATCGCAGCACCCGCCTCGGCGCGTCGATTCTCGACGGCCTGATTGCCGGGGCCTTTGTCTACCTTCCCTTTCTGATAGGAGCGATGGTCGCGACGCCGGCCGCTGGCCTGGCCGGCGACGGGGGACGGGGCGCCGTTATTGTCTCGGCTGGCCTCGTACTGGGTCTCGCGGGCTTTGCCGTCTGGGCGTTTCTCAACTACAAATACGTCAAGGCAAACGGCCAGTCGATCGGCAAAAAAGCGCTCGGCATCAAGGTCGTCCGGCGCGACGGATCGCCTGCGACCGTCGGCCGCATTTTCCTGCTGCGCAACCTCGTGAACATGGCGCTCGGCCTCATCCCGCTGTACGGGCTGGTCGACTCCCTGTTCATCTTCACCGAATCGCGCCAGTGCATCCACGACAAGCTTGCCGACACCATCGTCATCAAAGCCTGAACACGCCCGTGGTCCCGGCATGCTGGACACCGCCATTACCGCAGAAACGCCCGAAGGCATTCTTCTCGAGCTGCGGCCCGCCGGACTGAGCGCCCGCTTCTGTGCGTTCGCGGTCGACTGGGGGATCCGGATAGGCATCATGTACGCCGCGGCGGTAGGCTCCGCCTTCATGGGCGGCATCGGCGTCGCTGCGTGGCTCATTCTGTTTTTTGCGCTCGAGTGGCTCTATCCGGTGGCCTTCGAGCTCACGCCGTCAGGCTCCACCCCCGGTAAACGCGCATTCGGCCTCAAGGTCGTGATGGACAACGGCCTGCCGATCACGCCGGCGGCGTCGGCCACACGCAACCTCCTCCGCGCCGCCGACTTTCTCCCGTTCGCCTACGGCTTCGCCATCGTGAGCATGCTGATGAGGCGCGACGCCAAACGCCTGGGCGATCTCGCCGCGGCGACGACCGTCGTCCACGAGAAGCGCGCCGTCCGGAAAATCGTGCTCGAGGACGTGGCGCCCGTGGTCCCGGTGAAGGTGCTGCCGCCGGAAGATCAGGCTGCCGTGATCGCGCTCGCGGTGCGCGCGCCGACGCTGACGACCGAGCGCCTCGACGAACTGGCCGCCATGGCGGCGTCGGTGTCCGGCGACGAGGGGCGCTCGGGACGGGCCGTGACGACGCGCGTCCTCGGCGTGGCCCAGTGGTTTCTGGGACGCCGATGATGACCCCTCTCAGCTTCGAACAGCTGTACGAGGACGAGTGGCGCGAGTTGGAGGCGATGCTCGACCAGGTCCTGCGCCCGAAGAGCGCCCGGGAATCACCGCCCGTGCCAGGCGCCGAGCTTGCCGCGTTGTACCGGCGCGCCTGCGAACACCTGGCGCTTGCGCGCGCGCGATCCTATCCCTCGTATCTGATCGCCCGGCTGGATCGAATCACCGGCGAGGCCCATCAGGTGATCTACTACCGCCGGGAATTCGGATTCGACCTCATCCGGCGCCTGATCAGCCACGACTTCCCCGCGGCCGTCAGGTCGCACCGATCGTACGTCCTCGTGGCCACGCTGATTTTCCTGGTTCCGACGATCATCGTCGGCGTACTCGTGTACCGGAGGCCCGAGCTGATTCTCTCGGTGGTCAGCGCCGAGACGGCGGCATCCTTTCAGGAGATGTACTCTCCGGCGGCGGACTCGATCGGGCGCACCCGTGAAGCGTCGACCGACTGGATGATGTTCGGGTTCTACGTCCGCAACAATATCGGCGTCGCCTTTCAGTGCTTCGCCGGCGGCCTGTTCGCCGGGTTGGGCACGCTGTTCTTCCTCGCATACAACGGCGCGTATTCCGGCGCGCTCGCCGGATACCTCACGGAACACGGCCTCTCCTCCACCTTCTACGGCTTCATCGTCACTCATTCGGCGTTCGAGCTGACCGCGATCGTGCTGGCCGGCGCGGCCGGTCTGCGCATCGGGCACGTGTTCGTGGCGCCGGGCCGTCTGACCCGCCTCCAGGCGCTCGTCTTCTCCGCACGGGAATCGATTGTCCTGTTGTACGGCGTCACCGGCATGCTGCTCGTGGCCGCTGCGATCGAGGCGTTCTGGTCCTCGGCCGGCTGGATCCCTCCGACGATCAAGTACGGTGTCGCGTCGCTCTGCTGGGCCGCGGTATTCGGCTACTTCCTGTTCCAGGGCCGGCGTGTTCGTTGACACGCTCTCGGTCCGGCTCCGGCCGCGCACGTCACACGAAGCCACCGATCTCGGCGTCCGCCTGTGCCAGAGCAGCGCCCGCTCCGTCTGGATCTGCTATGGCGTGGCCGCGCTGCCCGTCCTGGCGGCGGCGATGATGTCGTTCGCCGCGGCCGCCTGGCTGCCACCGCTCCTGATCTGGTGGGCGAAGCCGTGGCTCGATCGCACGATCCTCTTCGTCCTCTCGCGAGCCGCCTTCGGGCAGCAGACAGGCGTCGGCGACCTCTGGCGCGCCCGGGGGCAGGTCTGGCGGCGTCAGTTCCTGCTCACGTGGACACTGCAGCGCCTGTCGCCGTGGCGGGTGTTCACGCAGCCGATCTACCAGCTGGAAGGGTTGGACGTCAGGAAGGCGGCCGCCCGGGTTCGTCAGATCCGCAAGCCGATCGTATGGTCCGCCATCCTGACGACCAACCTGTTCGCCGCGGTCGAATGGGCGCTGACGCTGGCGGCGCTGTCGCTCATCTTCTGGTTCGCACCGTCGGGCCGGTCGCCCGACTTGACCGATCTGCTGTCGGGCGACACCAGCGGCCCGCTGCTCGCTGCCGTCGCGGCCGCCTATGCGTCCGCTGTGCTGTTCCTCGAACCGTTCTTCGTTGCCGCGGGCTTCGCCGCGTATCTCACGCGACGCGCGGAGCTCGAGGCCTGGGACATCGAGCAGGAGTTCAGGCGTGCTTTCGGGGGCTGACGTGCGTCACTGGTTCCGGGCGTTGGCCGTCGCACTCCTGGCCACGGTCGCGTTGTCGGCCGCGGCCGGGCAGGACACCCCCGTTACCGCCGGCGGCGCGCCGGCGGGGGCCCCTGGAGCAGACGACATCAGGCGCGCGCTTTCGATCGTCAAGACGGATCCGAACCTCGTTGGCGAACGCACCATCAAAGCGCTCCGGTGGAACGAATCAGCGCCTTCACGCGGGCTGACGCTGCCGGCCTGGCTGCGGGCGGTGACGACTTGGATCCGCGGATCGATTGCCTGGCTGAACGAATCCACGCGCATGCTCTGGTGGCTTGCGGCGGCCGGGCTCGCCGGCCTCCTGGTTGTCTACATCATCCGCATCATCCGCGCGGGCGGCCCATCGTCCATCCGAGGCGAAACATTCTTGCCGCCGACACATGTCCAGGATCTCGACATCCGCCCGGAGACGCTGCCGAGCGACATCGGAGCGGCAGCGCGCGCGATGTGGGATCGCGGCGAATCCAGGGCGGCGCTCGCGCTGCTCTACCGGGGCATGCTGTCTCGTCTGGCCCACGTGCACCGCGTGCCGATTCGCGACTCCAGCACGGAAGGCGACTGCCTCGCGCTGTCGGCGGATCACCTTCCGACGCCCAACTACGATTACGCGTCACGTCTCGTCAAGGTGTGGCAGCGTGCGGTGTACGGCGGCGAGCCCGTTCAGACGGCTGCAGTCCACGTGTTGTGCGTGGAATTCGGGCCGGCTCTCGATCGCACCGTGGCGCCCGGACAGGTGTCCGGAGAACCGGCATGACGAACCGGACGCGCTTGATCGCGTGGGGCTCGGCGCTGGTCGTGACGATGATGGCCGCCTGGATTGCGACGCACACGCACTGGCAGGACGTGAAGATCCCGGGGCCTCTCAAGGGCGAGGCGCTCATCAACCCGTTCTATGCCGCTCAACGATTCGCCGGCGAGCTCGGAGCCCGGGCATCCTGGGATCGCGCGTTCGCGGCCCCTTCGAACCGCGCGGTCATCGTCCTGGGCGGATGGAACTGGACGCTCGGCTCGAGCCGGCGCGATGCCCTCGAACGCTGGGTCGAGTCAGGAGGGCGCCTCGTCGTCGACTCGACCCTGTCCGAAGGCGACGACTCGTTCGAGCGCTGGTCGGGCATCGTCTACCAGCAGCGGGACGGCAACAAGGAGCCCGTCGGACGAGGACCCGATGAGGACTGCCGCATCTTCCGGGAGGAGCGCCGCGGCGAGCCGGTCTCGAACGACGGCGCCGCGGATCACAGGATTTGCGAGACCGAAGAGCTCTCGTTTCTGAAGAGCGAGCGCCCTGCCGACTGGGCCATGCGCGGTGCGACCGGCGTGCAGGCGATGCGGGTACGTGTCGGGCGCGGAAGCGTGACGGCCATCAACGCGTCGCCCTTCCAGCGGCAGCGCCTATTCGAGGGCGATCACGGCTGGCTGTTCGCCGCCGCAACCGATCTGCGCCGCGGCGACGAAGTACATTTCCTCTACGAAGGCGAACAGCCGTCGCTGCTCACGCTCATCTGGCGGCGCGGCGGGCCGGTGGTCGTGCTCTCGCTGGCCGTGATCGCGCTGCTGCTCTGGCGGGGCGGCGTCCGGTTCGGGCCGCTGGCCGCGCCGCAGCCCGCCGTTCGCCGGTCGCTCGCCGAACAGATTCGCGGCACCGGCCGGTTCGCGCTCGAGCACGGCGGCGGCGACGCCCTTCTCGGCGCTGCGCTGCGTGCGCTCGACGAAGCCGCGCTGCGGCGCATTCCGAACTACGCCACGCTGCCAACGGGAGACCGGGCGGGCGCGCTGTCGCGTCTGACCGGGCACGACAGGCACGCGCTCGGCAACGCGCTTCATGACGCCGGCCTGCGCCAGTCACACGAGCTGCGCACATCGATCGCGCTGCTCGAGGCGGTACGGCGGCACACCCTCCGCACTCGCACGAGGTCAACGCATGGAACTCCCTGACACAGATCCGATCCGCCGCGCCGCCACGATGATCGACAGCCTTCGCGGCGCGATCGCTCATGCCATGGTCGGACAGGCCGCCGTTGTCGAACAGGTACTGGTCGCGCTGGTTGCGTCCGGGCACGTGCTGATCGAAGGGGTGCCCGGCCTGGGCAAGACGCTCCTGGTCCGCGCAATGGCGCAGGCGCTTTCGCTCGCGCATTCGCGCATCCAGTTCACGCCCGACATGATGCCGTCGGATATCACCGGCCATGCCGTGCTCGATCCTTCGACGCGGGAGTTGCGGATCGTCCGCGGTCCGGTCTTCACGCACGTCCTGCTCGCAGACGAGATCAATCGCGCGCCGGCGAAGACGCAGAGCGCGCTTCTCGAAGTCATGCAGGAGTATCAGGTCACTCTCGAAGGCCAGACCCTGCGTCTGCCGAAGCCGTTCACGGTGCTGGCCACCCAGAATCCCGTTGAGACCGAAGGCACGTACCCGCTCCCGGAGGCGCAGCTCGATCGTTTCATGTTCAAGATCGAGATCGACTATCCGTCAGCCGCGGACGAAGTGGCCGTCGTCGTGCGCGCCACCGCGGATCAGGCGGGTGACGAGCTGCCGCTCGCGAATGTCGCGCCGTGCATGGACGGGAACGGCGTGCTCGAGCTGCAGCAGCTCGCGGCACGCCAGCGGGTGGACGAGCACGTGGTCGACTACGCCGTTCGCATCGCGCGTGCGACGCGGACCTACGCAGGGCTTGCGATAGGCAGCGGCTCGCGGGGCCCACTCGCGCTCGTACGCGGCGCGAGGGCCGTCGCGCTCCTGGACGGCCGGAACTACGCCACGCCCGACGATGTCAAACGCATCGCCTTGCCGGCGCTGCGCCACCGCGTGGCTCTCGCGCCCGATGCGCTGCTCGAGGGACGCACCGCCAACGATCTCCTCACGGAAGTGATCGACAGCATCCCGGCCCCACGCGCCTGAGAGCGGAACCGATGCGACCGCCCATCATCCCCGCGCGCCCGGCGATAGCCGCGCTGTCGGCGGTGGCGGTTGCCGCCCTCGTCGCGTTGCTGTTTTCATATTCCGTCACGGCCGTGTTCGAGGCCGCAATGACGGCGCTCGGCATGCTGGCTGCCGCAACCGCATGGGACTACGCACGGTCGCTGCGGGCATGGCGGCTCTCGTCGCCGACGCTGACGCGCCGGCTGCCCGTGGCGTTTTCTCTCGGGAAAAAGGCCCCGGTTGAGCTCGCGATCGAAGTCACCGGTTCACGGACCTGGCGCTGCGAGCTGTACGACTACGCCGACGCGAGCCTCGCCGTGGAGGGGCTGCCGATCCGCCTGGACCTGGCGGGCGGTACGTCGACGCAAACGCCGTACAGCGTGACGCCGACGAGGCGCGGCGAAGTCGCGTTCGCGCCGGCGGACATCCGCATCCGCTCGCGCTGGGCGCTGTGTGAGATGCTGGAGCGCATCGGATCGACCGACACGCGTCGGGTCTATCCGGACTTTGCCCCGCTGGCCCGCTACGCCTGGCTGGCCGGCGATCGGCGCCTGCAGGAAATCGGCGTCAAGACGTATCAGCTCCGCGGACAGGGCACGGACTTCAAGCAGCTGTCCGACTATCGTCTGGGCGACTCGGTCCGGCACATCGACTGGCGGGCGACGCTGAGGCTCGGCAAGCCGATCGTGCGCGAGTTCCAGGACGAACGCGACCAGTCGGTCATGCTGCTCATCGACTGCGGCCGGCGCATGCGCGCCGACGACCGGCAGGGAGCGATCGGCACGACGCATTTCGATCAGGTGCTCAACGCCGTCATTCTGCTGTCCTACGTCGCGCTCAAGCAGGGGGACGCCGTGGGCGTCATGACGTTCGGCACGCCGCCCGGCGAGGAGCGATCGTTCGCCCCGCGCAAGGGCGCGACGGCGCTGCCCGCGCTGATGGCAGAGCTCTACGGGATTCAGCCCACGCCGACGCATTCCGACTATGTGGCGGGGGCCCAGGCGCTCCTCAAGCGCAGCCCCAAGCGCGCGCTCGTCGTGGTCATCACGAACTTCCGCGACGAGAACAGCGCAGAGTTGGGACAGGCGCTGCGCCTGCTGCGGTCGCGCCATCTGGTGCTCCTGGCGAGCCTGCGCGAGCGAATCGTGGGGGAACTGATCGAACAGCCGCTCAGCACCGGCGACAACGTGATCGACGTCGCAAGCGCACACCTGTACGAACAGTCGCGGCGGGATGCGTTCAATCGACTGGCGACGCACCACGCGCTCATGGTGGATGCCGAGCCCGAACGCCTCGGTGTCAACCTGGTCAACCGGTATCACGCGGCCAAACGCGCCGGTCTCATTTAACGGGCCAGGTCACCTCTCCTAGAACTCCTGACGCGTGGGGCGGTACAGGATCTCGTTCACGTCGACGTCCTCCGGCTGGCTCATCGCGAACACGACAGCGCGCGCGAACGAGTCGGCCGGAATAGCGACCTCGTCGTAGAACTTTCGCATCGCCGCGGCGACATCCGGGTCGGTAATCGCGTCCGGCAGCTCCGTGTCGACCGCACCCGGCGAGATCACCGTCGTCCGGATGTTGTACGGCTTCACCTCCTGCCGCAGTCCCTCGGAGATCACCCGCACGGCGTGCTTCGTCGCCGAATAGACCGTGCCGCCCGGACGGACCTTGTGGCCGGCGACCGACGACACGTTGATGATGTGACCAGACTTCTGTGCCTTCATGTGCGGCAGAGCCGCCGCGATGCCGTACAGCACGCCCTTGATGTTGACGTCGACCATCCGGTCCCATTCGTCGATCTTGAGGCGCTCGAGCAGCGACTGCGGCATCAGCCCTGCGTTGTTGATCATCACGTCGATGCGCCCGTAGGCCTGCACGGCGGCATCCACCAGGGCTTTCACCTGATCGACTCGAGTGACGTCGGTCGCCACGGCCAGCGCCTTGCCGCCGCCACGCGTCAGCTCGCCCGCGAGTGCCTGGAGACGATCGACCCGCCGGGCGCCCAGCGCGACCCTTGCGCCCTCCACGGAGAGATGCCGGGCGGTCGCTTCGCCAAGTCCGCTGCTGGCGCCCGTGATGACGACGACCTTTCCAGCGATGCTATTGGCCATACTGTTCGTCGCTGACCTTCTCCAACCAGTCCACCGCTTTTCCGTCGAGCCGCTCCTGGATGGCCGTGTGCGTCATGGCCGTCGCCGGCGCGGCGCCGTGCCAGTGCTTCTCGCCCGGCGCGAACCACACGACGTCGCCGGGACGGATCTCCTCGATCGGGCCGCCCCAGCGCTGAGCCCGTCCGCTGCCCGACGTGACGATGAGGGTCTGGCCGAGCGGGTGCGTGTGCCAGGCGGTCCGGGCGCCCGGCTCGAACGTCACGCTCGCCCCGACGACGCGTGCCGGATCCGGCGCCTGAAACAGCGGATCGATGCGCACGGTGCCGGTGAAGTACTCGGCGGGACCTTTCCCGGACGGTTGTGTACCGCTTCTCTTGATGTCCATGTCCTCGTGTCCTTCTCTGCTTGTTGCTGTCCTCAGCGGCCGGTCATCTTCCCGGTTTGCCCTTCTGCATTTTCGTCTCCCGGCCTCGACTCACCACAGTACCATCGCACGAGCCCGCGCATGCCTGTGACGGTTCGTGCCCTGCTGCCGTGGATCCTTGGTACGGCTCTCGTCTTCGTCGCGCTGATCGCGCTCGAACGGGGCGTGCTGCACGCCGGCGTCCTGACGCCCTTTCGCGGGCTCGAGCCGCTCTCACCGCTCTACGCCTTCTGGGCCCCCGCATTCAGACCAGGGAGCGTCATTTTCGTGCTCCTCGTGCTGTCGCGCGTGTTCCTGGTCCCACGGCTGATCGGCCCGCGCGTTACGACCATCGGGTTCGCCGCAGGCCTGATGATCATGTCGCTCGCGCTCCCGCTGGCGCTCTTTCTCGTGCGCGACGAACCTATCGCGCTCGGCTCGCAGTTTCTCATCTACCCCGGCGAGGAGTACTTCGACGACGCGAGGCACATCGTCGACCTGAGGGCGTTCATTCGACATCACACAGAACTGGTTCCGCAACTCAGCCTGCATGGCCGGACCCATCCGCCGGGGTTCGCGGCATTCCTCGCCATCGTCGGCCGCATCGCCGGTCCTTCGCCGCTCGCGGCAGGTGTCGCCGTCCTGCTCGTGTTCGGCGCCGGGACGCTGCTCGCCTGGGCGGCGTTCACGCTCGTGCTCGACCAGCGCGCCGCACGGATCGCCGCGTTGTTGCTGCTGGCCGCACCGTCGCTCCTCGACTTCGCGTGCACGTCGATGGACACCGTCTTTTTCGCGGCCGCCTGCCTCGTTCTTCTCTTCCTTTTTCGGAGCCTCTCCGATGGGGGGCGCTTGTGGCACGGCGTGTTGACCGGGCTGGCCCTCTACGTCGCAATGTTCTGCAGTTTCTCCGCCGCGCCACTCGGGTTGTTCGTCGTGCTCTACGGCGCCTTGCTCTGGCGGGAGCAACGAACGTGGCAGGTGCCTCTTCAGCTCTCGATCGCCTTTGCGAGCTTCGTGGCAGCATACGCGGCCGTCCGATACGGCGCGGGGTTCGATCTCTGGGAGAGCTTCCGGGTCGCGAGAGTGCAGAACGACGAGATCACGGGCACGATGATCGGACGCGGCGCCGCCTGGTATTTGCCGACCACCGTCGGCAATTTCAGTGCGTTCCTGATCGGCACCGGGCTCGCCATCGTTCCGTTGTTCGCGCGCGGCGGGAGCCGCGCGGTGAAAGACCCCGGATCGCGATCGCTCTTCCTGGCCACGAGCGCGACTCTGGTCGTGATCTGCGCCGGCGGTCTTTACACGATGGAGACCGAGCGGATTCTGATGTTCGCGATGCCGTGGTTGGCGGTCTCGGCCGTGGCTGCGGGGCCCTTGTCGGAC
>Ga0070665_100003140_pt1 | contig 17787 bp, 16 predicted proteins | sample KBSS13metaG_FD_65862 | JGI IMG/M metagenome (GOLD analysis project Ga0070665, IMG submission 65862) | Switchgrass rhizosphere microbial communities from Kellogg Biological Station, Michigan, USA - KBS S1-3 metaG | ecosystem: Host-associated > Plants > Roots > Rhizosphere > Soil ...
CTTCGGGGAATGGCAGGACCCGTCGTTCCTGGAATCGATTGCGCCGCGCGCCGCACGGGTGACCGTGACGGACGGCCAGGTGACGGCCGTGACCCCGCGACTGATCGTTCGGTGACGCCTCTCGGCGCGACCGGATTCCCGGCTACGGACAGGTCGTCGGCAGACCGTTCAGCCCTTCGTGCGCGTGCTCGAACCACGCCGTGATGCCGCTTGCCGCGTAGTTCACATGCACCACGTACAGGCTGTCGTAGTCGCCAGTGACCCACGCGGGCACGGTGGTTCCACCGCCGTACTGGTTCATGATGCTCTGGACGACCTTGACGAGGTAGGCGTGCTCCCATGAGACGAACACAGTGGCGTTCGCCTTCGCGGAATTGATGAGCACCGACTGCAGGCCGCTGATGTTGTTGTAGCCGTAGTTCGTATTCACCGAGATGCCGGCGCGAATGGCCACCGGCTCGAGCGTGGCCAGCGGACGTACGTAGTAGAACGAGCCACCGGGATCCGAGATCTTCACCGTGGGGTTGGGCGCGTACCCGTAGCTCGGCATGCCGTACTGGTTGATCAGGACGTGCGGCAGCGCCAGGGCGCGATTCAGCCCCTGACACGTGAGCTGCCCGTTGCCTGCGGCAGGCTTCTCGCCATGACGGAAGAACACTATTGTTTCCTCCGCACGCGCATCAGCCGCAGCCGCGAGAGTGAGAAGGAGAAGCCAGAGCGGCCATCGTCGCGCACGCATGGGAGACCTCGCAATTGATGAGCGCCGTTCGGGACGCTTGTAAGTAGCGGGCAGACGGTGCAAATGCGCGGCCACTCGAATCGCGGCCCAGCCGAGCTGTGCGGTTGGACGAACTATTCGGTTCTGAGCGCCCCCGCCGGATCCACCGACGCGGCCCGGATCGCCGGCCGGAGGCACGCCGCCATCGCGACGATGATCAGGGCGACGGGCGCGGCAACGAAGGACGTGGGATCGAGGGGCCCGACACCGAACAGCGCTGCTTGCATGTACCGCGTCAGCGCCGCCGACGCGACCAGCCCCACAACCAAACCAATGAGCGTCACCGACAAGCCCTCCGTCACGATGAGGTAGAGCAACTGCGCGCGCGAAGCGCCGAGCGCCGCGCGGACCCCGAGCTCGCGCCGGCGTTGCGAGACGGCGTACGACAGGACGCCGTAAAGCCCAATCGAGGCCAGCAGCAGCGCCGTCCCCGCGAACGCGATCAGCACCGTCGTCGCGAACCGCGGTTGCGCAATCGTCACCGAGAGCCGGTCCGCCAGCGGCTCGATGGTCCCGACGGTCGCGGTGGGATCGGTGTCGTGAATGATCGCGCGAACCGCCGCGGCGAGCGTCGAAGGATCCACCGACGTGCGCATGACGAAATTGACCGCTCCGACAATGCGCCGATTGCCGGTGGCATGAACGAAGTACACCTCCGGTTCCGGGCGGCGATCGTTGCCGTCTTTCAGGACGGCGCCGACAATCCCGATGATCTCGGTGTCCATCGGGGGATCGCTCGGGTACAGGTTTCTGAAGCGCCGTCCGATCACGGCCGCGCGCGGGAAGTATCGCCGCACGAATTCGTCGTTGACGAGCATCGGCCGGATGCCGGCGCCGACATCTCCCTCGTTGAACAGCCGGCCCTGCTGGAGCCGAAGGCCGACGGCCTCGGCGTACCCCGGCGTCACGACGTAGGTGATCTGGCGGGCACGAATCATCCCATCGGCGCTGACGTCAGCCGGAATCGTGAAGAAGGTCATCGCCGTGTTGGGCAGGAGCGGCATCATCGTGCCGGCGCCGGCGGCGGCGACGCCAGGGAGCGAGCGTGACGCGGTCAAGACGCGGTCGATGAGGAGAGCGGCCCGGTCCGGTGACGCGCCGCGCGGCAGCATGGCGCGCGCCGTCAAGACATGGTCGGCGGTGTAGCCGGCATCGACGTGGGTCAAGCGAATCAAGCTGCGTGCGAACAGCGCCGCGCCGACGAGCAGGAGCGCGGCAAACGCAGCCTCGCTGCCGAGCAGGATGTCGCGGTACCGGCTGACGCGCCTGCCCTGTGATCCGCCACCGCTCGCCGCGCCTCCGCCGTGGAGCGATTCGAAGACATCGAGCCGCGCGCCGCGAATGGCTGGAAGGACGCCTGACACGAGCGTCGCCACAAGGGCGCTGGCCGCTGCCAGCGCCAACACGCGAACGTCGACGTGGATGTCCTCCAGGCGGGGGAATCGCGCCGGCGCCATCGCCGGCAGCACACGCACGAGGGCCCAGGTGATCCCGAGCCCGCCGATCGTGCCGAGCACGGCGAACAGCGCGGCTTCGGTGATCAATTGGCGAGCCAGCCGCTGCCGGCCGGCGCCGATCGCCGCACGGACGGCGAGCTCGCGCTCGCGGGCGACGCCGCGGGACAACAGCAGGTTCGCCACATTGGCGCAGGCGATCAACAGCAGGCAGCTCGCCGCCGCCGCGAGCACCAGCAGCGCCGGGCGGACGCTGGCGGTTTCATCCGCCAGCAGCGGCGTGGCATGCACGACCGGCGGGCCGCCCTTTCCAAAGAACAACTCGGTGGACATCGTGACCGGGACGCTGCGGGCAGCCGCCGTGCCTTCGGTCTCCGCCTGCGCGGCGGTGGCGCCAGGGACGAGGCGGCCAATCGTGCTGAGCCCGGCAGTGCGTTGGCTCAGCTTCGGGTCGGTCGAGACGCGCGGCACCACGTAGGGGAGCCAGAACCGGGCGCGCCGATCGGGAAAGGCGAAGCTGGCGGCGACGACGCCGACCACCACCCGTGGCTCGTCATCGATTCGGATCGACTGTCCGATGATCTGCGGATCCGATCCAAGCAGGTCCCGCCACATCGATTCGCCCACCAGTACGACCCGATCCGCTCCCTGCTCTGATTCCTCGACCGTGAACAATCGTCCGGCGATGACCTTGGCCCCGACCGCGCCCAGCAGCTGCGGCGATCCTTCGGCGCCGAATAGCCGGACGCTGTCGTCGTTGATCGCGACGCTGTACTCATAGGTGCCGAACCCGCCGAGCACGTCGATCGTGCGCGGGTGGTCGAGCCACGCCCAGAACGTGCGGTTGCTCAACCATCGATCGTTCGTGATCGGCGTTCCGCCGGGATGCTCTTCCCACACGCGCACCAGCCGGTCCGCGGCCGGGAAGGGGAGTGGCTTGATCAGCACGTTGTCCACGACCGAGAACACCGTGGTCGTCATCGCAATGCCAACCGCCAGGGTGACGAGCGCGGTGGCCGCGAAGGCCCGGTTGCGGGCCATGCCGCGCCCGGCGTAGCGCACGTCGTGGAACAGGTCGTCGAGCCACGGCACGCTGCGCTGGTCACGAAGGGCATCCATGGCCTGCGCGACGCCGGCGTGGCGGGCGCCGTCACCTGCCATTTCGAGATGTGACCGGAGCTCGGCCTCGAGATCCTCGTCGCTGCGCCCGCCGCGAAAGGCGGCGACTATCCGAGTGAGCCACTCACGAATCAGCAGCATGCGAGCCTCCGATCAACTCTCGCCGCGCAGCAGGAGGTGGATGAGCGACACCATCCGTTCCCAGCTGTCGCGTTCGGTCGAGAGGCGGCGACGTCCGGCGGGGGTCAGCCGGTAGGAGCGTGCCTTGCGGCTGTTCTCGGTCACGACCCACTTGCCGCGAATGAGGCCGCGCTGCTCCAGCCGCATCAGCGCCGGATAGAGGGTGCCCATGTTCAGGCGCAGGCTGCCCTGTGAGACCTGCTCGAGTCTCGCCGCAATCGCATATCCGTGAGATGGTCCGAGGGTCAGCAGCGTTTGCAGGACGATCATGTCGAGCGTGCCCTGGAGAACGTCCACGCGATCGTCGCCGGCCATGGCCGCAGTATATGCGTTTCCATTAGAAGATCAAATGGAGCGGGCTGACACGGTTTTGCGTTACGATGGAGCCAGCACGAAAGGGGCAGCACATGGCCGCGCACTGTTGGATAGCGGGTGCCCTGGTGATGGCGGTATCGTTCACGACGGTGAGCGCGCAATCTCCACCCCAGCCGCCGCCCGCGGCTGACGCCGCAACCCCCGCGATGGTTGCGCTGGTCGAAACCTGGCCCGATGGACGGACCAACTACGAGCTGACCAGCCCCCGCCGTGCGGCGATGTGGACCCCGGCCTTCCCCCGCATCGAGGGCTACACGTTGCCGCAGGGCGCCACTCCGGTGTTTGCCGTGCAATTCGTGCGCGTGCTGGTCGGCCACGACATCAACGTCGACGTGTCCGTGCTGCTCGGCTCCGCCAAGCAACCAGGGGTGCCGGTCGCGAGCGTCGTGATCTCCCCGGGCTCCAAGGTCGTCATCGACGGCTTGCGGAAGTTCGGTGTGCAACCGGTCACCTTGTCCATGGCTCAGGTCGCTCCGATGACGCCGTACCTGCCGACCGTGGTGAGCGTCTCCCCCGAGATTGAAGTCGCGAACGTCGAGCTGCTCAGTTCGCCGTACCCCGGCTATCGGATTACGCTTCGCAATCTGGGGACGAAAGGCGCCTCGAACGTGCACGTCCAGTCCTACCGCGGCGGGGAAAAAGCCTTGAGCGCGTTGAAGCGCGCCGACGATGGCCGACCGATGATGCAGCCGGGCGCCGTCTACGCGTTCGACATGAACCTCACTTCCGGCAGCGCGAACGAATTCACGACGCCCGCAACCTGGTCGCCGCGTCCCATCGATGTCATCGAATTCGATTCGGTGCGCTGGGATGACGGCACCTACACTGGCGTGCCGCCGTATCCGCAGGTCGACGCGGTGGTCGAAAGCGAGGCGGGGCAGCGGGTTCAATTACGGCGCATCGTCGAGACGCTGAGGCGGACGCTCGCAGAGAAGGGCAGCGGTCAGGAACTCCTGGCCTCGGCAAGAACCGGTATCGACCGGCTCGCCGACGCCGAGCCCGACCAGCTGGACGCTGCCAAGCTGGCGATGCAGCAGATCAAAGCGGTCGTCGCCGCGGACATCGCGCGGTTCGAGCGCGACCAGTCGACGCGCTCCACCGCCGGCGTGACGGCGTGGCTGACGTCGCTGCTCGGGCGCTACGAGGCGTGGCTGAAACGTCTGTCGCCGCCGGCACCCTAGGCGACGAGTCGAGGCCGGATCGGAAACACTCGCCAGCGCATGTAAGCGACGCAGGTCGCCATCGCCAGCAGCACGAGCGTGGTGGCGGCAGAGCTGACTTCACCGCGCGTCAGGTGAAACACGGTGGCGCAAATCATCACGATCATGATGCCGGCGGCCGCCGAGGAGACGAGCCACGGCTGAATGCGGGTGAAGCCCGGAACCGTGAGACCCACCGCCGCCAGGATCTCGGCGACTCCGAGGAAGAGCTGAAACCAGCGCGGGAGCGACGCGTTCATCTGATCGACGATCGCCGCGGGTGGAAACAGCAACAGGCCGCCGTGCGCGAAGAACGCCAGCGCGAGGACGATCTGAAGCACCCAGAGCAGGATATTCATGCGGTCCCTCCATGCGCATGCGCCAGCTCGCTCAGAACGAATGAACCGGTCGCTGCGATATTCTCGAACGCGTCGAGCGCCCTCATCAAGATACGTGTTGTCAGCTCAATGCTCCAACTCGACCGCGGTCAAACCGCGGTTGCGCGCCCACCGTCTGCTTCTCTAAGATGGCCGAAAGGGAAGCTGGAATGGCGAGGACCGCGATTATCGGCGTGACGATTGCGACGGTTCTGCTGATCGCTCAGGTCAGGGTCCGAAGAAGCGACTCCTCCAGCGAGGCCAGCGCCATTGGTGCACTGCGGGCGATTGTGACGGCGCAACTTGCCTATGCGGCAGCCAACGGCGGATACGCCATTTCACTGGACGCGCTCGCCGGGTCGTGCGAACCCGGGCAACACGGTTTCATCTCGCCTGGGCTGACGGCGGATTCGCGCGTCGGCAGCGCATACGCCATTCAGCTTCGGCCGGGAGCTCGGAAGCCGGAACAGGTTGACTGCCTCGGAAACCCGACAACCAGCGCTTATTACGCGTCGGCGGTGCCCGTACGGCAGGGCGCGACCTCAACCCGCGCGTTCGCCGTCGATCAGAACGCCGTCATCTGGTACGACACCGGAGGCGCGGCGCCGACCGTGCCATTCCGCGAGACGGCCAGCGCCAAGCCTCTCAAGTGATCGGCCGATAATGGGCTGCATGAATCGCCGAGTCTTCATCCGGGCTGCAACAGGGCTCCTCGCCGCCGCCTCTCTCGAACGTGCCGAGGCGCAGGCGCCTTTGGCAGTCAGCACGGTTCGCACCAGCATCCTGGATATCGGCTACCACGAGAGCGGCGACGCGGCCGGTTTTCCCGTCATCCTGCTCCACGGCTTTCCCGACGACGCGCACGCGTACGACGGGGTGGCGCCGCTGCTGGCCAGGGCCGGATACCGCGCGTTCGCGGTGTATCTGCGCGGGTACGGCCCCACACGGTTCCTCGACCCCGCTGTGGCGCGAACCGCGCAACAGGCGGCAATCGGGCAGGACGTGATCGACTTCGCGGACGCGCTCAAGCTGCCGCGGTTCGCCCTGGCCGGCTTCGATTGGGGCGGCCGCGCGGCGTGCGTGGCCTCAGCTCTTCACCCCGATCGGGTGCGCGCCGCCGTCCTGATCGGCGGCTACACGATTCAAAACACCGTGACGCCGGCGCGCGCCGGCGCGCCTGAGGCCGTTCGCCGGCTCTGGTATCAGTGGTATTTCAACACCGCTGCCGGCCGTGCGGGCCTCGAGCAAAACCGCCGGGGACTGTGTCAGCTGATGTGGCGCGAGTGGTCGCCGACCTGGCGGTTCGATGAGGCGACGTTCAATCTCACTGCGGCGTCGTTCGACAACCCGGACTTCGTTGACTGCGTGATTCATTCCTACCGTCACCGCAATTTCAATGCGCCAGGGGAGCTGCGGTTCGTCGAGACGGAACAGCAGCTGGCAAAGCGGCCGGCGATTCGCGTGCCGACAATCGCCATGCACGGCGGAGACGATGCGTTCGGGCGCCAGGACGCAGCCATTTCCGCGGCCGAGCGCGCCGTGTTGCCGATGATCATCGACAAGCGCATCGTGGAAGGCGCCGGACATTTCGTGCCGCACGAGAAGCCGGAAGCGGTGGCCGCGGCGCTGCTGGACCTCCTCGCCGCTACGAAATGACTGCGCCGACGCGGCGCCCCCACGCGCCGGCGACGGTGGGCGGCAGCAGCACCGCGTCCTTGCGATCGATTTCGTCGGCAATCCGCCGTTCGAGCGTGTCGATGTCCAGTTCCTCGGCAGTCGCGATACCGCGTCGGGTGATCTCGCCGGCGAGACTGCGGACCACGCCTGCGAGCAGCGCCGGCCCGGTCGGATCGCGCGGCGGGATGTACGCCTGGACGCCGAACGTCTTGACGTTCTCGAGGCCGGCCCGCGTCAGAATCGTCCCGAGCCTCGCCCCAATCATGGGAGACGCGCCTGCGGCGCTGAAGGCCTGCTTGACCCACCCGGCCCCATCATCGACCATCGCGATCGGCGGTTCGGTGCGCATCGCGCCGATGTCGAAATCGATCGCGACGAACAGGCCGTCGACGCGAAGATTCTGCAGGTGATGACGAACGGCCATCACCGGGTCCACGAGGTGGAAGAGCACGAGCCGTCCCACCACGGCATCGAAGGGCTCGTCGCTGCGCCAGGTGACGACGTCGCCTTCCACGAACGAGATGTGAGTTTCTCCAGCCGCCTCGACACGCTGCCGCGCGACGGCGAGCGGCTGAGCGGCTCGATCCACTCCCACGACCGATCCTGTCGGGCCGACCAGACCACCGGCCAGTCGGGCCACGTGGCCGAGCCCCGTGCCGAGGTCGAGCACGCGCTGGCCCGTTGAGAGCCCGGCTGCCTGGAGGAGGAGATGGGTCGCAGGGCCGATGAACGCGGCCTGTCGATCCAGTCGCGTCAGTTCATGATCATCGCTGCCGAGGACGTATTGGTTTTTTGCGGGAATGGGTTGGGAGTCCATCTCTTCTCCGAAACACGCACCGGAACGTCGTCCGACGCGCCGGGGCGGGACACGGTCGTCACTGTTGTCTGGTGATCCTCTGGCGCGCGTCATCCCATCGCCAGCTCGGCGCGTCGCCCTGCAGGTGCACACCGCCCAGCCAACGGTCAATCCCGCAGGCCTCAATCTTGTCCCGACGGCCGGCGAGCACCGCGCGACCGGTATCGGTGATCGTCATCGCCCCGCGGAGCCATCCCTTTCCCACAACTGTCCCTGGCGCGAGTGTCAGCAGGGGAGGTAAGGCGTGCGACAAGGCGTTGGCCAGCTCCGCGATCGACGTGTCGGTGACGTAGTAGGCCTCTTCGTCGTCGTGCATGCGCGGGAATGCCGCCGAGAGCTCGACGGCGCCGGCCGCGGACAGCTCCAGAAGGCGGCGTTCGGTGCGGGAGAGTCCGTCAGTGGTCCAGGGATATTCCTGGAGGAAACGGGTGATGGCGGCGGCGAGATAGGGCAGCGCCGCGGTGTCGCCGAGGCGCACTTGATTCAGGGCCTCAGGCGTCGGCGCCCGGAAGGCTTGCCACGCCACGTCCGCCAGTTCGTATTGCGCGTCGCTGATTGGTTGTCGGGTGTCGAGCAATGAGGCCAGTTCCTCTGGCGTGAGCTGACCCAGTCCCATGAAGCGGGGACGACCGGGAAACGATCCAACGCAGACCAGGCTCACCGGCGTCGCGGCAGGAAGGCGCGTTCGGCTCCAGGTCAGGAGCTGCATGAGATTCAGCTGATCGAAGAGATCGTGTTCGAACCACAAGACCAGTTCGTCGTACGACTCGTGATCGTCGATCACCGCTCGCCATTGCCGCATATCGTTCACGGGATCGGCGGACGCGTCGGTCGGCGCCGCCAGATGACGCGCACGCACGTCGATCAGCTCCGAGTCGGTCAGCCCGCCCGGAACGGGCCCGTCGTAGAGAGGATCTGCCCAGATGGAGAGCGTGCCGGGAATGCCTGCGGCGTCGATGAGGCGCGTGGTGCACGAGCCGTTGGCGACGTGGAGGAAACGGGATCTGGCGGGACGCGTCACGACTGGCTCCTCGAAGAACTTAGCACAGTCGTTTGCGCGACGCCCGCCCGCGGACGCGCGCTAGGTCAGCGAAGTCCGATCACCAGGCATGCGGCCACACCGGCGACACCGAGCGCCAGGAGAAACACGAGATCGACGTCGGGGAGAGCCCGGAAGATGAGCCGTCGCTCGACGCTGGGAGCTTTCTGCATCTGCGTCTGCCTCCGATGGGTCGGCGAGCGCAAGTCGCATTCCACACGGCTGGGGTTCGGTGTCGTCTGCCGCTAAGTCATTCATCGGCAGACCGTTCGCGCGACATCGTTGAGCCGCCTGCCGACGTGGCGGACAGACGAGGTGTCTCGCCGATTTCAAATCGGTCGTTGATGTACTGAATGTGTCAGTGGCTCGCGGACAGATTCTTCTTGAACCAGACGAACCGTAGATTTACCGTGGATTCAGTGCGCCTCTGCGCAGTGTCGCGTCGCAGGAGATAAAACTCGGAATGGATCCGGACGGTCGTCCAGAACAGTCACGGCCGTTGCCGGACACACGCCAGGAACTTGCCGGCTGGGTGCGAGACACGCTGCCGCTGCCCGAGCATCTCCACGCCCTGCTCATCGAGGCGCTGGAGAGAGTGGTGCTTCGCCAGGAGCAACTCTGGCAGGCGTCGAAACAGGATGCGATTCGCGCGCTGTCGCAGGGATTCGCCGATCAGTTGGGCCGCCTGAAGGATCAACTGGCGGCCAAAGACGCCACGGTCAGCAACATCTCGGAGTATTTCGAAAAGCTGGTCTCGAGCCTGAGCGAGAAGGCCGGCCGCGACGCCAAGACCAATCTCCTGAACCTGCCGCGCTTCGAGGAAGCGCTCACCGTCCTGCTCGCGACCGAGCGGCGCGGCCGCCGGTGCGCGGTCGGCCTGATCGATATCGCGAACTTCAAGTGGTACAACGACACCTGCGGCCACCTGGTGGGCGATCAGATCATCGAACGGGTGTCGCGTCTGATCCGCCAGCATATCCGCGCCCGCGATCTCGTCGCGAAAGAGCCGGATGCCGATTCCGGCAGCGTGCACGCGCGCTTCGGCGGCGATGAATTCTGTTTCCTGATCGGCGATCTGGAGAACGTGGATCAAGTCAGCATGATTTGCCGACGGTTCAGCGAAGCCGTGAGGGCCTGGGACTGGGCCGTGCTCCACCCACGGCTCGCCGAGCGTCCCGTGCGCGTCGACATCGGGGTCGCGTGCCTCGCGCTTGGGCCGCTGGCGGACCGCCGCTTCCTGGCGTCGCGGTTTGCGACCCGCCTCATCGAATTCGGCGACGCCGCGATGTACAAGGCGAAGGAACATGCAGACGCCGACACCCGGGTCGTCTGCCTTCAGATCGAAGGCGGTGAGCTGGTCGAGAGCCAGGTCGACGCCCCCGCCTCCAGCGACGCCGTCGCATCCCCGTTGCTCGAGGGCTTCGAGTTCCCGCGCAGCTGACGGCGCTCCACCGGAAAGTTACCCGCCTGTCACATCGACGTTATGTCGTCGATCACGACGATCGGGACCACGATCGACGCCGCTAGGCCCGACGGCACAGAAGAAACCGCGGAAGGGCTTAGCGGCTCTGGCGTTCTTCCAGGTAGGTGTATCCGTTCAGGCCGTCCTCGAAGAACTGCAGCAGGCGTCCGGACTCCTCGTAGTCCACCCGGCCCGCACGCACCGCGGTCTCGACGTCCGAGCGCAGCTTGGCCACCAGCGCCTCGGCGTTGAACCCGACGTACTTCAGGACCTCGCGGACCGTGTCGCCCTTGATCACGGCATCGAGCACGACCTCTCCGGTCGCGTTCAGGCTGACGTGCACGGTGTGGGTATCCCCGAGGAGGTTGTGGAGATCGCCCAGGATTTCCTGATAGGCGCCTACCAGGAACACGCCGAGGTAATAAGGCGCCCCGGTGAACCGGTGCAGCGGCAGCGCCCGCCTGACGCTGCGGCGATCGATGAACTGATCGACTTTGCCGTCGGAATCGCAGGTGATGTCGCCCAGCACGCCCACCCGGTCCGGCCGCTCGTTCAGCCGGTGGATCGGCATGATCGGGAAGAGCTGCTTGATGGCCCAGCTGTCGGGGACCGACTGAAAGAGCGAGAAGTTGCAGAAATAGGTGTCGGACAGCGACTCGTCGAGGCTCTGGAGGTCTTCGGGCAATTCGTCCAGCGTCTGGGTGAGCTTCCGGAGCTTCATGCAGATCGCCCAATACAGGTTCTCGGCGAGGGAGCGCTGCTCGAGCGGCAGATAGCCGCCCGAAAACAGGTTCATCGCCATATCGAGCGCCTGCTGGGCGTCGTGGTAGCTCTCCAGCGCATTCCGGGCGGTGAGGCCGTCGTGGGTCTCGATCAGGTCGATCAGCGGCTGTTCCATCTCGGGCGTCGCGGCCTTGGGCACGTACTCGTCGCCAAGCTCCGATACGTCGAGCACATTCATGACGAGGAGGCTGTGATAGGCGACGATCGCCCGGCCGCTCTCCGAAATGATGGTCGGGTGGGGGACCTTCGCCTCGTCGCACACCGTCTGCAGGTGATAGACCACGTCGTTCGCGTACTCTTGGAGCGTGTAGTTCACGCTGGATTCGAAGTTGGTCTGGGAGCCGTCGTAGTCGACCCCGAGCCCGCCGCCGACGTCCATGTAGCGCAGGCCGGCGCCGGCCTTGACGAGCTCCACGTAGACGCGCGCGGCCTCGTTGAGCGCGCCCTTGACGACCCGGATGTTCGGGATCTGGCTGCCGAGGTGAAAGTGCAGCAGCTGGAAGCAGTCGGCCATGCCGAGGACTTTCAGCTCCTCCAGGCCGCGCAGCATCTCGCCGACGGTGAGCCCGAATTTCGATCGGTAGCCGCCCGAGTTCTGCCAGCGTCCACCGCCGCGCGCCGCCAGCTTGACCCGCATGCCGATCGTCGGCCGCACCCCGACCTTCTCGGCATACTCGAGGATCAGGGCCAGCTCGGTGTATTTCTCGACCACCGGGATGATGCGGCGGCCGATCTTCTGCGCCAGCATCGCCATCTCGATGAACTCGGCGTCTTTGAAGCCGTTGCAGATGATCGGCGTGTCGTTGTCGGCCAGGGCGGCGACGACCAGCAGCTCCGGCTTCGATCCGGCCTCCAGCCCGAAACCGTACTGACGGCCGAATTCCAGCACTTCTTCGACGACCTGCCGCTGCTGGTTGACCTTGATCGGGTAGACGCAGACGTACCGGCCGGTGTACTCGTGCTGGGTGATGGCCGCCTGAAAGGCTTCCTGGATGTCCCGCAGCCGATGTTGGAGCACGTCGCGAAAGCGGATCAGCGTCGGCAGCGCGATGCCGCGCATCTGCAGCTGGTCGATGAGCTGTTTGAGATCAATCGACCGGCCCGCCTCTTTCGTCGGATGGACGTGAACGTGACCGTCCTCGCCGATCGCAAAGTACCCCTTGCCCCATCGGTCGATCTCGTACAGCTCGGAGGCATCCGCGACCTTCCACGCTTCTCCGACTTCGTGCGCGGAACGCCCTAGCTTGATGGGAACAGTCATGTGCTCACATGATACCGAGTTTTTCCGCGAAACGAATCAGGTTGGTGTGAAGAGTGCCTCAAGTTACACGTATGACGCGACGCGGGGAAGGCGTGGGGCGACCACGCCCGCTGTTGTATCCTCTTCAAACCCGGGCGGGGCCTCTCATGTTGAGGTCCGCTGCTCACACGCGAGGAGGACACATTCCTTGAAAGCGAGGTCGGCCGACCGGATCGTCCTGCTGGTCGACGACGACACGGCGGTCCGGCAGATGCTGGCGAGGGCGCTCGCCTTCGAAGCCTTCGTCGTCGTCGAAGCCGCGAACGGCCTCGAGGCGCTGGAGCAGCTGCGCCAGGGATGTGGCGCCGGCGTGATCGTGCTCGATCTGCGCATGCCGGTGATGGACGGCTGGGCGTTCCGGCGCGCGCAGCGCGCCGATCCCAAGATTGCGAAAACGCCGGTCGTCATCTTGTCCGGAGCGGACGCGCATCGGTTTGCCGAGCTCGAGGCGCTCGCGGCCTTTGAGAAGCCTGTAAGGATTTCGGAGCTGGCGGTCCGCCTGCATCAGATCTTCGAAGACGCGTAGCCGTGGAAGTCGGCGGTCAGGACGGCGTCATGCGCGCCGTAGACCTCCGCGGCCAGATCCGCCGACGCGCCGAGGACCTCGGCCGAGTAGCCGCACAGGACCGAGATCGGGTGCGAGGCCGCGTACGCGATCGACATGCGCTCGATCGCCAGCGCGGCGGCCTGCTGCCGCCTTCCGCACAGCACCGGCGCAATCTCGCCGAACACGCTGACGTGGCGCGAAGCGCCGCCGGCGCGGCAGGCCGCCTCCACGATCGGGTCGAACGTGGCGACGAACCGGACCTCGTCCGTGCCGCCGTTCACGACCAGCGCGTCGATCGCCTCGTGGGCGTCCACGGGCGAGTACCGTCCGTTCTCAATCAGCCCGGCGACGTCGACGTCGCGGGCCGCGAGCTGGGCCTGCAATTCGTCCAGGTGGGCCGGCGTGGCGATCGCCACGATCGAGTGTTCGGCCTCGAGCGCTGCGGCGAAGAAATCGGCCACCGCCGCGGCCAGCGAGCGATCCGCCCCGTACAATTGAAGATCGTGGCAGTGGCCGGCGGCACGGCGCCAGCGGGGAAGCACGCCCGCCGATGGAATGCTGGTGTGGCCGGCGAGCGAGTGCTCGAGGGCGGGGACGAGGTCCTGACGCATCCGTGGCTTCGCCACGAAGGCCGACCCGCCTCGGTTGAGCCCTTCGAGGATGTACTCGTCTTCCAGGTGCGCCGACATGAAGGCGATGCGCGGCCGCGGTCCCCGTGCGGCGATGGCCGACGCGGTCTGAAATCCGTCGAGTCCGGGCATCGCGATGTCGAGCACGACGATGTCGGGATCCAGTCGGGTGGTGGCGGCGATGGCGTCCGCGCCGCTCCCCACGGCGGCGACGACGTCGAAGCTCGGAGTCAAGACACCGAGCGCGGCCTCGAGAATCAATGGGTGGTCGTCGGCGAGGACGACTCGTGGACGGTCACCGAGATTCAAGCCGCCTATCCTAGCAGCAAGCGGCGCCGGCCTCTAACACGGCCGTTCGGATGTTTCCGCACAGTCGTCCGGCCGCGTGATCTGCGATGCTATTGTCCATGCGCCACTACCCGTCAGCCCCCCTCTTCCCCTTATGTCTTTTTGTCGGATTCGTTGCCGCAACCGGACGCGCGTCCGCGCAGGCCCCGGCCCCGGAGCCCCCTCCGCCGTGGGAGCTCAAGCTGGGAGCATCGTTTGTCGGCACCTCGGGGAACTCCGATACTTCATCGACCGGAGCGGACTTCGATGCGTACCGGCAATGGGACGTCTGGCGGCTCGAGGGAGCGGCCAGCGCCGTCCTGACCAGCCAGAACGGTGAGCAGACCGCCGAGCAGTACCTTGCCGGTATTCGCGCCAAGCGGAGTCTGACCGATCGCATCTCCGCGACCAGCGGGCTCAAGCTGCAGCGCGATCGGCTTTCCGGGCTCGACTTGCGATCGCTGCTCGATGGCGGTCTCGCCTACCTCCTCGTGAAGCGCCCCGAATGGGAACTCAACGGCCTGACGACGATGGTCTGGAGCCATGAGAATCGTACGACCGGGGAGGTGCTCGACGAAGCCCAGGCCGCGCTCCAACTCGTGAACAAGTATGTGTTCGGCTCTTCGGGTGAGACGAGCCAGCGCTTCACCTTTTATCCGAATTTCAGCAACGCCACGGCCTATCGCTCGGAAGCGGAGCTGACGGCGCAGGCCAGCATGAACAAGCGCCTGGCGTTGAAGTTCGGCTTCCTCTGGCGGTACGCCCACGATCCGGTACCCGGGTTCAAGCGCACCGACACGACGACGACGGCCTCGATAGTGGTTCGGTGGCGGGCGGATGCTCCACCACCGGCGCCGTGATGTGCGCTCGAGGGCAGGCGCGTGGGACCGAACCCACACGATAGGACAGGGAAGACCTGGGTGACCAACTGACCCCCACTGGCTACTGTGTTACGGCGGGGTCAACTCGTGCCGGTCACCCATTTTTCTTCCTCAACCTGCGCTGTTTGACAGTTCTGCCGGACCCACGGCTCTGACGATGATGCGCCCACTGTGCGCAGTGCTCCGATTTCCTCGCGAACGATTCGCGCATTCCTCACGGTCGAAGACCCGGATGCCATGGCGCATGCCATGGCAGACGGCCTCCGCGCCGAATACCTGCAGCTGGAGGCCAGGCCGTTCACCGGCAGTTGGACCACGGTGAAGCTCGCGGGCATGGTCCTGCAGTTCGGACGGGAGGACGTCGCGACCGTCAGGCGGTTGCGGGTGCCGGAGGATCGCGCCGCCGTCGTGGTTCCGATCGAGACGACGCCCCTGGCGAGGTGGAACGCGCGGCCGATCGGGTCGCACCAGCTGATTGCCTGCATGCCCGGCGCGGAGTGCTTCGCGTTCGATCCCGGAGGGACGCATTTTGCGATCGTCAGCGTTCCCTTGGCCTCGAGGACGGCAGCCGCGGTCCGCCAGGCCTGCGGCACGAGCGAAGGCTCGGCCATCGTCACGCCGCCCGAGATGGCGTCGTTGACCCTGCATCGCTTCCTCTCCGTCGCCGCCGGCCGCTTCGGGACGATGGCCGCAGGGCCGCGGCCGACGCGCGCCATCGTCGACGAAGGGGAGCAGTTGCTGGTGTCCTGTCTGGACAGTGCGTCGGCGCTGACGCCGGATGGCGACTCGTCGGCGGCGCGGAGTGAGATTGTGCGGCGGGCAGAAGAAGTCTATCGGAGTCACGTCGGAGACCAGGTGTCGATCGCGCAGCTGTCCTCGATCGTGGGCGTGAGCGAGCGGAGCCTCCGCAACGCGTTCTACGACGTCTACACCACCAGTCCCAAGCGCTATCTCAAGCTCTGGCAGCTGCACCAGGTGCGTCGCGAGCTGCGAGCGGCGCACGCCAGCGTCACCGACGTCGCCACCCTCCACGGTTTCTTCGAGCTCGGGCGGTTCGCCGGCGAATACAAGGCGCTGTTCGGCGAAGTGCCCTCGGCGACCCTTCACAAGGCGAGAGCGCGGAACGGGGCGCAAGCCGCCGGAGCCGCGTAACCCAGCCCCGCGCGATCCTTGCGGTGGCGTCGCACGCGGTCCGCAGCAAGACATCCCACCAGACAGTCGGACCCGCGGTGATCGGGAACAGGAGTGCAAAAGTTCAGGAGGCTCACGTCTGTCTCGCGGAGGCGACGAGGCCGGGCCTCCCGGCACGCACGGTTCGGCGGGGCGGCCTGCCCAGGCAGGCCGCCGATCGCCACCGAGTCGGGGCGAGGCACGAACCATTGGAGGATCGCAGCGCGGTTCGTGCCTCGCTCCGACTCTGGTGGTGTGCGCCGCGTCGCGGCGCCCGCCGAACCGTTCTCAGGCCGGGTTTCCTCCTGAACTTCTACGCTCCTGTTCAAGCCCGCCGGCCGTACGACGCACAATCGAAAACGCGCTAGCGGATCGATTTGTCCGGGCCCTCGTGCGACGGGCGCCGGATTCCCAGACGACCCATCAGCGATTGCAGCGTGGTCCGCTTGATTCCGAGGCGGGCTGCGGCGCCGCCGGGTCCACCGACCACGCCATTCGACTCGCGAAGCGCCTGCAGGATCCGGTCGCGTGTCGTGTCGTTCAGGCTGGGCTGGCGTTGACGCTTGGCCGTGCTCGAAACGCTCAGGGGCAGGTCCTGAAAAGAGACGTCAAGATCGGTGCCGGTGCTGAGAATCACGGCACGCTGGATCACGTTCTCGAGCTCGCGGATGTTGCCCGGCCATTGCCATCGGCACAGCGCATCGAGCACGTGCGCCGGAATCGCCGGCTCGGGACGGCCAAGGCGGTGCGCGTATCGCGCCGTGAAATATCGGGCCAGCGCCGGGATGTCCTGCGACCGCTCACGAAGCGGCGGCAGGCGGATCGGAAACACGCTGAGGCGGTAGTAGAGGTCGCGGCGGAACGTACCCTCCTCGACCATCGTCGCGAGGTCGCGGTTGGTGGCGGCAATGACGCGGACGTCGACGCGGCGGGTGCGCGTGCTGCCGAGACGTTCGAACTCCCGCTCCTGCAGCACGCGCAGCAGCTTGGACTGGAGCTCGAGCGCCATGTCGCCGACCTCGTCCAGGAAGAGCGTGCCCCCATCCGCCATTTCGAGCCTGCCTGGCCGGCTGGTCGCCGCGCCGGTGAACGCGCCCTTCTCGTGCCCGAACAGCTCGCTCTCAATGAGCCCGGCCGGAATGGCCGCCGCGCTGAGGCGGACGAACGAGCGCCGCTGGCGACCGCTGAGCGCGTGGACTGCGCGGGCGACGAGCTCCTTACCTGTTCCCGTTTCGCCGAGCAGCAGGACCGACGCTTCGGTGGGGGACACGGTTTTCACCGCCTTCAGCATGCGGCGCAGCGCCGGACTCGACCCGACGATCTCGCCGAATTCGCCATGGAGGCGGACTTCGTCTTCGAGGTACTCCTTCTCGCCGACCAGCCGCTCTTCGCGGTCCGCCATCGACGTGAACATCAGCGCGTTCTCGACCGCCACCGCGATCTGGGCCGAGACGTTCGCGATGAGCACGACGTCCCGCGGCTCGAACGCGTCCGGGTCCGCCCTGGCGATGTTGAGCGTGCCGAGGATCTGGCGCGACGTGACCAGCGGCACGCAGCAGAGCGACTGGGCGCCCGGCGCCGGGAATGAGAGGACCGCCTCACGCTCGAATGCGTCGATGGCATCGCGACCGAAA
>Ga0070665_100003143_pt1 | contig 17761 bp, 15 predicted proteins | sample KBSS13metaG_FD_65862 | JGI IMG/M metagenome (GOLD analysis project Ga0070665, IMG submission 65862) | Switchgrass rhizosphere microbial communities from Kellogg Biological Station, Michigan, USA - KBS S1-3 metaG | ecosystem: Host-associated > Plants > Roots > Rhizosphere > Soil ...
CGGCGGGTGGGACAGTGGCTCTGGGAAGCGCTCCCCGCCAGCCATCGCTGACCGCTGAGCGGCGGGGCGGGCCGCGAAGGCTGGCATACGGCACCAGCCCCGGGCGCGCTTCTGCCGAATTCCTTTACTGTAGTTAGCCTCCGGACAGGCACTGGCTGACACAGACCAGGGCGCCGGTGCAGTAGTCCCTGGCCGCCAGCCTGCCGCAGCAACACGACCCACCCGTACAGATTGCAATACAGGCGGACTCCGCCTTGGGGGTGATCGCGAAATTTGTCCCGAGGAGCAAAGTTAAGGCGAGCGACAGCTTGATCAGTTTGGCTTTCATGACGTGACCTCCTGGAAAATGATCCCCTTCAAAGGGAATCACTGAAACTGCACCAACGCTCAAAGATACAGGTGCAGAAGAACACGAGAGGCGAGCCAGGGCACGGAAGTGCCTCCTTCTCCCCATCGTGCCGGGAGACACACCTCACGGCCTTCCCGGTGTCACTGCCGTGTCACCAAGGGTGCGGGTTCAGAGGAAGCAGGAAGTCTGGGATGAAGGAACTGGCGTCGAGAAGCTGTCGTAAACCCTTGAGCCGAATAGCGGAAGCGAATGGGAATCGCAGGTGCCAGGGCCGGTTCTCCTGAGCCTTGGCGCCTGCGGCGACCAGAACGCGTGAAGCGCATGGGAATCGAACCCACCCCCTGTACCGCAACCGGCACGGGACAACGGTTTTGAAGACCGGTTGGTTCCCATGCCTTCCGTCCTGTATCTACTTGGTTTTTCATGGCTTAGCAGGACAGTAGGCAGGAAGGAGGAGCCCAGAGGCAGAGTCCGCTTCCTCTCCAGGCCCGTAGACGAAGAGGATTCGGAACTGGAGAGACTTCTAGCAGCCTGCAAGCAGAGCAGGAACCCGGACCTCTATGATCTGGTCGTGCTCGCACTCTACACAGGGATGCGGCAAGGGGAGTTGATGGCTATCCGCAGGTCATGGATTCGCCTCGACATGGACAGCCCCGGCATCAGCCTCCCTGCTATCACCACCAAAGGCAATGAGGATCGCTTCGTGCCTCTTGTAGGCGAAGCTCTCTCCCTGGTCAAGCGCCGCCTGTCAGTGACCTCCGATTACCTCTTCTCTCGTACCCACCCCGGTAAGCAACCTACGTTCCCACGCAAGAGTTGGGAGAGAGCACTGCAGGTTGCCAAGATTTCCGATTTCCGCTTTCACGACCTACGCCACTCCCATGCCTCCTACCTCGCCATGGAAGGTTCTACAGAGAGGGAGATCATGGGAGCCCTCGGTCATAAGTCAACTGCCATGGCTGCCGTTACTGGCCTTGCCCGGAATTTGTGGACACCTGAGATAAGGGCGAGAATGCGCCCAGGGGGTATCCATGAGCCGGAGGAAGCGGCGGGTGTTCACGCAGGAGCAGAAGTCAGCGGCAGTGGAGCACGTCAGGAGCACGGGCAAGACGGTGTACCAGGCGGCCCAGGATCTGGACCTGACAGAGACGGCGCTACGTCGTTGGATCGCTGAGGCAGAGCGACAGGCTCGTCCGGCGGCGGCAGGAGAGCTGTCGATCGAGGAGCGCGAGGAGCTTCGTCGGCTCCGTCGGGAGAACCAGCAGTTGCAGATGGAGCGGGACTTCCTAAAAAAAACCGCGGCCTTCTTCGCCAAGGAGAGCTCGTAGTGTTCGAGCTGATCCAGGCGGAGAAGGCGAGCTTTCCGGTACGGATGATGTGCGAGGTGCTGGAGGTCTCCCGTAGTGGCTACTACTCGTGGCTGGGGCGGGTACCGTCGAAGAGGTCGCAGGAAGAAACCCGGCTGAAGGCCTCCATCCAGGAGGCTCATCAGCGGGGCCGTGGCACGTACGGAAGCCCCTGAGTGACTCAGGAGCTGAAGTCGAAAGGTCTGAGGGCCGGGCGCCACCGGGTGGCCCGCTTGATGCGCGAGCAGGGCCTTCGTGGCCTGCCTCGCCGACGTGCATTCCGGGTCGCGACAACGCGGACGGACCCGTCCCTGGCCGTGGCGCCGAATACTTTGGATCGTGACTTCTCGACGACGCAACTGGACCAGGTCTGGGTCTCGGACCTCATCTACCTGGATACGCAGGAGGGCTGGCTGTATCTGGCGGCGATCCTGGACCTCGGCTCACGCCGGATCGTCGGCTGGTCGCTGAAAGACAATCTGGGCACGCAGCTACCCTTACGGGCTCTGCACATGGCTCTGGGTCATCGGGAGGCAGCGAAGCTTCACCACTCCGACCGCGGCTGCCAGTACGCGAGCACCCCCTATCGGTCGGAGCTTGCCAGGCATGGCATCGAGTGCAGCATGAGCCGACGCGGCAACTGCTGGGACAACGCCCCAATGGAAAGCTTCTTCTCGACCCTGAAGCGGGAGCTCGCTCACCGTTCTGCCTGGCAAACCCGTGCCCAAGCTCGACAGGATGTCTTCGACTACATCGAGGTCTTCTCCAATCGACAACGGCGTCACTCGGCCCTGAACTACCAAACTCCCTCGGGCTTCGAGGAGCAGCTCAGGGCCGCTTAATCAAACTGTCCACTAAATCCGGGCAAGACCAATAGTAGGCCAGAGGAGGAGAGTTAGTTTGCTAGGGATGGATGCTTTACAGGAACGGTCTAACAAAGAGGCTAAAAGTACGGGACTCATCATATCAACAGCCCTATATCTGAGCGATATATCAGGATTTATAACATCAATAGGCCGAGCAAATCCTCCTTTGATCAGATAGATTATCAGTCCGTGAGTTTTTCATGCACTATAAACTGATTCTAGGCAACACCCCCCACATCTATTCTCTCGGAACAAAGGCAGCGGCTCTTGCTAAGCTCAAATCTATGTACGAAATTCATCCAGTTCACCACTTACCAGGAAACGCTCAAGGAACTTGTCGACTTCTGTCAGTTGATAACCAATCTTCTGTTCCACGCTAAACCAATCCTGAGCCTCCAGGCGCTTCCGCATTTGTGCTATGTGCCAGTGTATTCGACGCATTGTGCCATAGACGACTCCGCCATCCTCAGAGTCCATAGCGTTGCTGATTGTGCTTTGCATAGCCGTTAGGTTCGCCGCAATCTCCCTTCGAAGCTCATCTGGCAAGCTTGACTTGCCCACTGCCACACGCAATCTCTCCAGGTAATCCCCTACGTAGCCAACTGCTCGAAATCCACGACGAGGCGACAAGCTTTCAATGGCATGACCAAACCGAATCTCGCGCCTAAACCGACCCCGGATAAGCTCTAGGTCATTCCCTTCAAAAGGAACAAAATCCAATGCCGATGTGCATTGAAGTGCATTCCTGAAACACGGATGGATTACAAACTCGCAGTCATGCGGTTGAATTGTGCGCTCATTCTTTTGATCGTAATAATAATTTGCCGACCCGCTTCGTATGACTCCGATAAGGCCGATAGAATAGTATATTGAGAGAAGAGCCTCCGCAGAAATACTCCTTCCCACTGTAGGATATCTCGAAACCAAGTCTGAGGTGATCGCGCCTAGCTTTGCCTCGAAGTTTGTGCGCCTGAAGAGGTAGCTGCCGTTAGCAAGGAGAACAAAGGTATCTGCAAGAAATGGATAGTTTACCATCCATTCATTCTGGAGGTCGATCAGCTTCCAATTAGAATACAGACCAAGTGATTGTTTCAAATCTTTTTCTGCGATTTCATCGTGACCACTAGTCTTGGCTGTATCGCGACAGGCATTGCAAAGCTGTATTAAATCGCGAGGACGCATTAAGGTCCTTGATACAAGAAAAGTTTTTATGTCTGTCTCTTCTGTTGTGGCAGGGAATAGCTCTTCCCAAAGCCTGCTTGGCGTGAATGCCTTCCCGGAGGAAGCCTGAGCCCTCGTCTCGATAAGATCAAGAAGCTTCTCTTTGTCCCAGTCAATGTGAAATTCGTCTCCCCTAAATTTATCTCGATCTCCAAACTGGAGCTTCTCGTATATATCTGTCCTGAGGAAGACTGTGCAATGTATGAAGTCGAATTCTGCTCTAATATCTTTGACAGCTTGGAGAAGGCCTACCACCATAGCATCAGATTCCCGGTCATTCGACCAGACTTTTTCTATTTGATCGACTAGGATGTGAAAAGGGGGAGAGCTTGAATCGAGTCCGAGCTTCCTTGCGGCATTAATAAGGCTGGTTTGCAAACGATCAAGCCGATCCGTTGATCTTAGGCCTGGAGCTGAGTTGTCGACCTCGGCGCTTGCCTTGAAGCCAAAGGCTTCAAGGGATACCTTTCCTTTAAGCCTCTCTATGATCTTCCAAAACCGCTCAACAATCGTAAAGTCATCAACTTCTCCATTTTCAACCAGGAAATGACGCACTCGTGCTACTTCGGGGGACATGCTATCTCCCGAAGCGATGGGTCGGCTGATTAGAAATTTTGCTATTTGTATTAAAAATACGTAACGCCAGATGAGCTGCTTTGATTGCTCTGAAGAGATACCTGGGAGCTGAAAACGTCGGATTTCTTCTGCTGAAATTTCATCTGGGGTAACGAGTGAAACACGATTCTCTTGCGTTAGGGCAGATTTTAACATTATGCAGACGGCGCTTTTCCCCGAGCCTTTCCTGCCAACTATTAAAGCTTTACGACCGCTAAGAGCCTCGTCATAAGACCGCGTACGCAGAAAACCAGCCCTGAGAAGGCCACCCTTGGCAAAATCAGACTCCGCATCGTCTTTCCCAAAGTAGAGATTGTCGAGAGAGCTCATGCTAGTCCTTTCGGTAGTCTGAGGGATAGGCTAAAGAATTCTTCTGCGGCTTGTCAAATCATACAATACAAATATTGACACCTTCAAGTGGTTTTATTTAGGGAGGATCGTCTTCCATCTTGAGGAAGTCTCTGAGCGCTTCCCTTACTACCTCTGAAGCTGGCATCTCGCGATTAAGAGCTGCTTGCTTTAGTGCCTTTCTCTCTTCTGGTGAGAGATAGATAACCACGCGGATTAGACCGCCACGTCGTACTCGGTACGAGCCGACATCTTGCAGTCTCTCCGGTGGTCAACCATGGCGGAGCACCTTGGGTTCCGCTCCGTCGCAGCTTGGCTCACCTCGCTGGCGGAGAACGGGGTCCGTGACTTCGATGAGGCAGTGTATACGATGTCTCGCCGCCGGAAAAAGCTGTATGCCATCTCGGAGGAGGAAGAGCGAGAGAAGCCGCTCAAGGTCAACGTGCGGCGAGCCTACCGGGTGGAGTTGGACCGGCTGTTTCAGCTCGCGCTCACCGTTCCCGAGCTACAGGCGAGCAACCAACGCGTCTTCATGGACAAAAGCGAGTTCAACAGGTGGCTCTTCGAGGTCATGAATACAGTGACCCTAGTGGCCTGTAACAGCTGATTCGGTACCGATCCGGTGGCTCACGTTGCGGTAAGTCCATTTCACCGGCTTGGGTACCTTGTTGTAGAGACGAATGTACCGCATCAGCTTCTGGGCCAAGTCTTTGACCGAGGTAAAGACGCCCCGAGCGATGACATCGCGCTCGATCTTGGCGAACCAGAGTTCCACCTGGTTCAACCAGGAAGAGTACGTGGGTGTGTAATGCATCTGGACATTGGGATGAGCCGCCAAAAAGTCTTTGACCTTCTGCGTCTTGTGAGCCGAGAGGTTGTCGACGATGACGTGGATCTCCCGTCCTTCCGGCTGGTGAGCAACGATGTCGGCGAGGAAAGCCACAAACTCGGCCGAAGTGTGATGGTCCGCCGTTTTGCCCAGCACTTCTCCGGTTTGCGTGTTGAACGCTGCATACAGGGACAAGGTACCGTGCCGGTAGTACTCGAAGCCATGCCGCTCGGCACGACCCGGCGACAAGGGCAAGACCGGATCGAGTCGGTCCAACGCTTGGATGGCCGTCTTCTCATCCACGCAGAACACGGCAGCGTGCTCAGGCGGGTTCAAGTACAACCCAATAACATCGGCCGCTTTCGACTCGAAGTCAGGATCATTCGAAGCCATGTAACGCTCCAGCCGATGAGGCTGGAGCCGATGCTTGGTCCAAACCCGCTGGACCATCATGTGGCTGATCCCCAAATGAGTCCCGAGCCGGCGCGTGCTCCAGTGCGTCGTACCGTCTGCTGGAGGGCGCCGCGTGGCATCCAGAATCCGGGCTTCCAGTTTAGGCGTGAGCACATCGGCTTTCTGCCCGCGGTGACGGCTAAACAGACCTGCCAGTCGCCCATTGCGGAAACGCTGGCTCCAGGTCGCGACAAAGCCTCGGCTGCAGTCCAAACGCTCCATGACTTCGTCCCAGGTCAGCCCCTCACCCAGAAGCAAGATGACGCGAGCGCGGCGTGCATCCTCAGCACGTCCCGTCCGGCTCGCTGCGCGACGACTCAGTTCCGTATACTCAGAATCCGTCAGTTTGATCGCGTTCCTCATGGACGCGATTATAGTCTATAACTGCATGTTACGGGCCACTAGTCGCTGAGCGGAGAGGGCGTATCCTGGGCTTCCTGTACGCCACCTTGGAGGAGACTTCGGCCCGGATCGTGTTTCTCGCCGTTCTTCCAGAGTACAGGCGGCGGGGGATCGGTACGGCCCTGCATCAGGAACTCAAGGCCCACATCCCCCGGGAGGTAGCCTTTGTGGGCGGGTACGCCTTGCTGGACAGCCCGGTCCTCCCTTTCCTGGAGAAGATCGGGTACATCCCCGGTAAGCAGTACCTCTGGATGGATCGCTATGCCTGACGAGAGAAGCAAAACTCTCCCCGGAAGCGCTCGGGGGCTGGTGCCTCCTGCGGTCTTCCCTGTGTCACTGCCATGTCACTGAGGACGCAGACTCGGGTGAAGAAGGTAGTCGGAAGCTGAAGAGAATCGGTGTCGATAAACTCTCGTAAATCCTTGAAATGAATGGCGGAAGCGCATGGGAATCGAACCCACCCCCCGTACCGCAACCGGCACGGGACAACGGTTTTGAAGACCGCAGAAGGCACCAGCCCCCGAGCGCTTCCGTGGAGGGGATTCTAGCCTATGCGGTCGACCGCGGCGACACATGGATCGCTAACCGAGGCTTCCGGCACCCTCTCTTTAGGATCTACGACAAAAGGAGACCGTATGACCTCTCGCTCCATCCTGTTGATCTTCGCCGCGCTTCTGCTGACCGCATCTCTCGCCGGCGTCGCCGTGTCCTCTCCGGCCGCCACGCCGGCCACCAGCGGAATCCCGGCGTTCCTGTCCCCCGCCTCGACATCGCCCGATTGCGCCAAGGGGGAGCTCGCGTTCCTCAACCCCGCGCCCTCGCAGCAGGCCGGCGGTGCTCTCTGCGGGAGTTGCAGCGAGACGCTTTGCCGGGGGTACACGACCGGCACGGTCTGCGGTTACAAGAACGGCCGGAATTCCACCTGTCAGGCGGTGTATGGAGGCACGTGCACCACGGGCGGCCTGGAGTGCAGTTGCTGGAACGGGGATCTCCCGTAACCTCCTGATCCGATTCGAAGACGAGCGGGCCCAGGGGTGCGGAATCGCCCACCCCTGGACGCCTTGCCGGATTCCAGCCTCTGAAGGGGCGGTGATACGCTTCCGGCATGAACCGCTCGATCCTGATTCTTCCCCTGCTCTTGCTCTCCGCCTGCGGCAACCGGGAGGCCGCCGCTCCTCCCGCCGTCGCCGAGACCTCCACCGCCCCACAGGCCGCTCCCGCCGCGCCGGCGACAAGCGGGGACGCTGTCAGCTCGATCTCCCCCCATGCAGGCCTCATCGATCCGGCTCCCAACTCGCAACAGGCGGCCGGGGCGGCGGGATCGATCGACTTCGATCTCCCTCAGGCTTGGCAGTCCAAGCCCCCGTCGTCGAGCATGCGCCTGGCTCAGGCCACGATCCAGGGACCCGGAGGCCCCGCCGATCTGGCGGTCTTCTTCTTCGGTCCCGGCGGCGGCGGACCGGTCGACGCCAACATCGAGCGCTGGGTAGGGCAGATGGACGGAGCGGCCAAGCCCACCCCCGAGACCTTCGAGACCAACGGCTACAAGGTCACCTGGGTGGACGTGAAGGGGACCCTGAAGCCGAGCGGGATGGGGATGGGGCCGAGCACCCCGATCTCCAACGCCCGTCTCTATGGCGCGGTGGTCGAGGGTCCGGGCGGTCCCTGGTTCTTCAAGGCCCAGGGTCCGGACTCGACGCTCGGGCCGCAACGGGACGCCTTCGTGGCCCTGCTCAAGAGCGTCCGGAAAAAGTAAGGGCGGGGGAGCCCCCGCCCTTACGGCCTTGCCGACCCGGCGAGCCCGGGATCAGCGGCCGGAGGAATCGTCGTCGTCATCTCCGTCGTGGTCGTGGCCCGGCTTGGCATCGTGCCGGCGGTCATGATCCCGGCGGTCGTGGTCCTTCCGGTCTTTCCGCTCCTGGCGCTCGATCGCCTTGCGCTCTTCCAGGGTGCGGCGCAGCTCTTCCCGCACTCCCTGCATCTCGCGTTCGACCTCCTCGCGGACCTCGCGCTGGATCTTCTCGATCTCGTCCCGGTTCTCGGCCCGGAACTGCTCGCCCATCCGGGAGCTCTCCCGCTTCATCTCGGCGCGGAGCCGTGCCATCTCCCGGCGCTGCTCCTCGGTGGGCTTCATCTTCTCGGCCATCTCCCGGGCCTGATGCCGGATCCGCTCGCGCTCCTCGGCGGTCAGCTTCCCGTCATGGCGCATCGCCTTCACCTGCTCGTCGATCTGGGCGTGGAGACGGGCCATCTCCTCCTCGGAGGGACCCATCCGCTCGCCGAGCCGATCCATCTCCTCGGTGAGCCGCTGCATCTCGGGGCTGAGAGCGTGGAGGTGGGCCGTCTTCTCGGCGAGCTCGCGGGAGAGCTTCTCGAGGCGGGGCTTGAGGTTGCGCTCGATCTCGCGGCCTCTCCGCTCCATGTCCCGGGACAGCTTCTCCTGCTCCTCCCCGCTCAACTGATGGTTCTCGGCGAGGGCCTCGAGCTGGCCGTCCAGCCCGGAGAGGGCCGCCTGGAGCGAGCCGTCCACGATCTCGTCGAGGTCTTCCGGCCCGGAGTTGTCGAAGTCGAAATCGAAGTCGAAACGGGGCTCTTCCGTGTCGTAGCTTTCGTCGTCGTCGTCAGCGTCGTCCGCCGTGGCCTTCTCGTGATCGCGGTGACGGCTCTCGTGACGCCGCTCCACCTCGGCCGCCGTGAGGCGCGTGGGCGAGTCGGTGGCGTCGTTCACGTCGATCGCGTTCGCCGTGGCGTGGGCGGCGGCCGGCGCCGCGGGTTGAGCCGGCGGCTCGGAGCGCGAGGCGGAGACCGCGGGGGCGGCGGCGGCGACCACGATCACCAGGGCGCCCATGGCGGCGGCGAGCCAGGCCCGGCGCGCCGGGTTTTCCGGCGAGCGGGTCTCGTCGAGCAGGCGGCGGATGCGCCGTCCGAGGCTGGACGGCCGGTCCGCCATGCCGGGCACCGGCAGCGCCGGAGTCCCCACCGACCAGCCGGCGACCTCGGCGAGGCAGCCGGCGAGCGAGAGCGGACGGCCGGTGCGCGCCACCGCCCACTCGTCGCTCAGCATCTCGGAGATCTCCCGCAGGCGGCGGCGGGCCACCCAGTTGAGCGGCTGGAAGAAGAGGGTGCAGGCGATCACCTGCCGGAGCACGAGCCAGAACGGATCGCGCCGCGCCAGGTGGGCGAGTTCGTGGGCGAGCATCCCTTCCTGCTGCTCGGCGGTGAGGCCGGCGAGGGCCCGCGGCGGCACGCAGATCTCGGGCCGGCGAATGCCGAGCGCCACCGGCACCGGCACCCGCGACGAGCACGAGAGACGGACGGCGCCGCCGAGCCCGGCCTCGGCGGCCAGCTCGCGGAGTTGCGCGTGGATCGTCCCCCCCACGATGCGCGGGCGGCTCCGGAGCCGCTTTCCGAGCCGCAGGAACGAGCGTCCGAACGCGGCGAGCAGGACGAGCGCGCCCAGCGCCCAGACGCCCAGGATCAGGGCGGCGGCCGAGGGGAGCGTCCGGGCCGGCGCCGGAACGGCCGTCGGGGGCGACAGATCTTCAACGCTTGCGCGCACTGCATGGGATTTCAAGGTAGGAGCGGGTATGTCCCCCACCCGGGAGGGGACGAGCCCCTCCCCTACGGTTTCATTCGTCGCGGAGTCCAGGCTCGCGGTCGCGGCCACGCCGCCGAGGTTCGCCAGCTTCCACTGGCCGGCGAGCGGCTGCCAGCCGGCGGCGAGCTGGAGCGACGCGGTGCAGAGCGCCCCCACCAGGGCGAGCTTCCAGACCGTCTCCTCCGCCGCCACGGACCACCGGGAGAGCGGCTTCGAGACCAGCCAGGCGAGGCCCAGCAGCAGGGTGCTGTGCAGCAGATAGGTCAGCATCCACGCGATAACAATCATGAGCGTTCCTCCTCGCGTCCACGGGACGCGATCAGCTCCCGGAGCTGGGCGAGCTCCCGCGCGTCGATCTCATGCTCCGACAACAGGTGATTGACCAGGGCGGTCACGTCCCCCAGGAAGAGCTGCGACGTCAGGTCGGTCACCATCGAGCGGCGGACCTGATCTTCGCTCACCAGGGGGCGATAGATAAACCGGCGGCCTTCGGCGCGGTGATCCACCACGCCTTTCTTCTCCATCTTGGTCAGCATGGTGGCGATGGTGGTCAGGGCGAGCCCGCGCTCCGCCTCGAGCGCCTCGTGGACCTCGGCCACCGTCGCCTCCTCGCGCTGCCACAGGATCCGCATGATCGCGAGCTGCAGATCTCCGAGGTGGTGTGACGTCTCTGCTGCTTCCATGATTGCTTCCTCCGCATCAACTACCAGGATAGTACTACCTGGGTCGTTGCTCGTCAAGAGGAAGGTACGGAAGAAATTGGGGAAGGTTTCACCGGCCTTGCGGGCGTAGAATTGCGGGGTCTTTCAGTGTGCCGTTGCCGGGCGACCCGGCGGAAAGGGGGCCAGATGCGGTTCAACGTATGCAAGCTCGCGCTTCTCCTGCTGCTGGCCGCGCCGGCAGCCCAGGCCCAGCTCTGGAGCGGACCCGGGGCCGTGGAGGTCCAGGCCGAGGATCAGAAGGGGCACGACCTCGCCGGCGCCCAGGTGCGGCTGGTGTACACCGCGCTCGATCCCAAGGATGGGCCGCCGGCCGTGGAGACCGACTCGCGGGGCCGCGCCAACGTGGGGGGTCTCGCCGAGGGCGCCTGGCATGTGGAGGTCAGCCACGACGGGTTCATGACCTACATGGCGGAGATCAACGTCCGCAAGGGGAAGCCCGAGCTGGTGGACGCCACCCAGTTCCGGGTTCCCGGGGGCGGGACGAGCCTGATGCGGGTCAAGATCTCGCGCGGGAGCCCGACGGCGCCTCCGTCGCGGGCCTCGGCTCGCCCACCGGATCCCTCCCCGGCGCCGGTGCCAGCGCCGCCCGCGGCTCGTCCGCAGCCCAGCCGTCCGGAGTCCAGCCGTCCCGAGCCCGTGGCCCCGCCGGCGCAACCCGCTCCCCGGCCCCAGGTCCAGCCGGCACCGGAGCCGCCCCGGCCGGCGACGCCCGCGCCGCAGCCTCCGGCACCCACTCCTCCGGCAGCCGTTCCGGCCCCACCGTCCGCCGCTCCGGCGGCCGACGCCGTCCGGGTGCGGACCGCCAAGGACCGCTCCTGTGTCGAGTGCCAGCCCGGCGAGACGGCCGTGTCCACCGAACGGGTGATCCCCCCTGGCGGCGGTCCCGGCTGCGGGGACATCGCCGCGCGGCTGAAGGGGGGCGAGGTGCCTTCCGGTCTGCCGGCGAGCTGCAACGTGCTGCGGATCACCCTGCCGGCGGGCACGCGCTACACCGCTTACCGCTACGAGGTCCAGGACGGCAGCGACTATCTCGACTGCGCCACCGGCCAGGGGTGCCCGAACAACACCGGCCGCTGGCCGATCGACCCCATCCTCATCCGCAACCCGCAGGGGACGATCATCCTCGCCCCCTTCGAGAGCGGCCCGGCCGAGCGCGAGCGGCGCGCCGTGCTGACGGTCTACTTCACGGCGGGGAAGAAGTAGTGGGGGAAGATCTGGCGAGGGGCTCGGGTTGAGCACGAAGCTGCTCTCCCGTAACGAAATTCTTCGAGCCCTGGAATCTCTTGCGGAAGAGTTGTCTCCCGAATCTCCAGTGGAGATCATTGTAGGAGGAGGCGCCGCTCTCGTTCTCCTTTACAACGCACGCGAGGCGACCAAAGATGTTGATGCCCTCGCGTTGATGGCTGTCGAGCCCGCGGCAGTTCGGGCGGCGGCGGTCAGAGTGGCTGAATCAGCGGGCCTCCCGGAAGATTGGTTGAACGAGGGTGCCAAGGGATACCTTCACGGTCTTGTACCCGGTGAGGTCCTCTTCGAAAAACTCTCGTTGACGGTGCGTGCAGTCGCCCCTCAACAACTCCTCGCAATGAAGCTCAGCGCCTGGCGAGACGATATCGATATCGCAGACGCTCGCTTGCTGCTTTCCAAGCTTGCAGGCACTAGCGAGCAAGTATGGCGGTCGGTCGAGCCGTACCTCGTCCCTGGACGGGAACTGAAAGCGCGGTATGCTTTCGACGATTTATGGGATTTGAAAAATGGACCTTCTTGACCTGGTAAACGCCCTTCTGTCCTACGACGCTCTGACGGCACGCCAGTGGCTTGCGGACGCCGAGCGGTCTGGCTTTGCCTGGTCCAAGGTACCGGCGCCATCAGGCCTCGATCCCACGGCATCCGCTCTGGCTGCCGGAGTCACCGAGCTTCTGGCGTCCCGGGCCGGCCAGTCTCCGCCCGTATGGACTGCGAAGATTCCCGCTGCTCCCCAGGGGGTGTTCCTTGTCCGCGCGGCGGAGACCATGCCTCGTCTGCGGGCTCTCTGCGAACGGGAAGGGCCTGAGCCGTTGCGGCGTCGCCGTCTCTTTGCGCCGCCCGAGTTCCTCACCCACGCCTGATGCGCCGCCAGCGCAGGCTGCTCGCGCTGATCCTTCTGGCCGGTCTCCTCGCGGGGACCGGCATCCTCCTCTACGTCGGCCATGCTCTCACCACTCCTATGCCGGCCGTGATCGGGCCGCCGCCTCCGGATCTCCAGGCCGAGACGATCGAGATTCCGAGCCCTTCCGGGAGCCGGCTGCGCGGGTGGCTCTGCCGGGTTCCGGGCTCGCGCGGGGTGGTGATCCTGATGCATGGCGTGCGCGCGAACCGGCTGAGCATGGTGGAGAGGGCGCGGCTGTTCCGTTCCAACGGCTACTCCGTCATGCTCTTCGACTTCCAGGCCCATGGCGAGAGCCCCGGGAGGCACATTACCTTCGGTTCTCTGGAGAGCCGGGACGCGCGGGCGGCGCTCGACCGGGCCCATCGCGAGTTCCCCGGACAGCCCGTAATGGCGGTGGGGACCTCGCTCGGCGGCGCCGCGGCGATCCTGGCGGACCCTCCCCTGCCGCTGCGGGCGATGATCCTGGAATCGGTCTATCCGACGATCGAGGAGGGGACAGCGAACCGGCTGCGGATCCGCTTCGGCCCCCTCGGCCCGCCGCTCGCCCCCCTGCTGCTGGCTCAGCTTCGGCCGCAACTGGGGATCTCTCCCGCCGCCCTCCGGCCCATCGACCGAATCGGGAGGGTGCAATGCCCGGTGTTCGTCCTCTCGGGAACGCGGGACGAGCACACGACGGCGGACGAGATCCGGGCGCTCTTCGCGCGGGCGGCGGAGCCCAAACAATTGTGGCTGGTACCGGGCGCGGCGCACGTGGATCTCTATCGATTCGCCGGGAAGGAGTACGAGCGGCGAGTCTTGGGATTCCTCGAGGAAGCGCTACGGTAGGGGAAATACGCCCGGCTCTTCGCGGATTCCCGTTCCCTCCTCACGAATTCTGACCCGCCCCTGGCGAGTTGCCGACCGCGGCTGGTGGATTCCGATCGGCGCGCCGGGAGATGCCACGGAGAATTCCCGAGCGCCCGATCAGAGCTCGCGAGGGCCGGAAAAGAATCCGCGGGGGGCGGTCCGGAATTCGCGAGTTCCGAAACGGCGCTCGCGAACGGCGGAGCGGAATTCGCCAGTGCGCAACCGGCATCCGCGAGGGCGCCGGCCGTTCAGGCCTTCAGCAGCGGGAGCCGCCTCCCCGTCCAATCCGGGAAGAGCTTCGCGTCGTCCTTGACCCCCAGGTGCTTGCCGGCCAGCTCGCAGAAGACGGAGCGGAAGTCGGTGGTCACCGGCAGGTCGCGCCCCTCGTAGAGGGCGCCTTCCGCGAGACCGGGGAAGGAGCCGTGGACCTTGCCGCCGTCGACGGCGTTGCCCACCACGAACAGGCAGGAACCGTGGCCGTGATCCGTGCCGCCCGAGCCGTTCTCGCGGACGGTGCGGCCGAACTCGGTCATCGTGGTCAGCACCACCCGGTCCTGAAAAGCGCCGAGATCGGTCCAGAAGGCCTGGATCGACCGCGCGAGGTCCAGCGCCTGACGGCTGAAGGACGGGGCCTGCTGGACGTGGGTGTCCCAGCCAGCGGACTCGGCGAAGGCGATCTCCAGCCCGACGTCGGATTTGATGAGCAGCGCGATCTGCCGCAGGGCGTTGCCGAGCGGCGTCTTGGGATAATCGGCCCCGTCCGCCGGCTTGTAGCGCTCGATCTCGGCCGCCGAGAGCATGTGGACCGCCCGGAAGGTCTCGCCGCCGGTGTCCCGCAGCAGCCCCGGGGAGGTCTGCTCGTAGAGCGCCTCGAAGCCGTGCCCCGCGACGGCGGCCGTGCGGTCCGCGCCCGGGAGCTGGACCTTGAAATCGGCCAGGTTGGTGACGGCGATCGCCGGCTCGCCGCCGTAGAGCGAGCGCGGCAGGGACGGCGTCATCGCGACCGCCCGGAAGGGGGAGCCCTCATGGCCGAGGAGCCCCACGGCGCGGTTGAGCCAACCATCCGGCGTCCCCTTGCGGCCGGGGGTGCCGGTCTCCATGAAGTCCTGGGCGTCGAAGTGCGAGCGCGTCGGATCGGGCGAGCCGACGGCGTGGACGATGCCGAGCCGCTTCTCCTTCCAGAGCGGCAGCAGCGGCTCGAACGCCGGATGGAGGCCGAAGCCGGTGCCGAGGTCGAGCAGCGCCCGGTCCCCCTCGGCGCGGGCGCCGCTCATGGCGAGGCGCGGGCGGAGGGTCTTCAGGAGGGTGCCGTCGATCGGCGGCACGGCGGCGAGGCCGTCCATGGCCCCGCGCTGGAAGATGGTGACCAGGATCTTGCGCCGGCGCGACGGGGTCGAGCCGGAACCCTGAGCGGCGATGGCCGCGCGGGCGAGGAATCCCGGCCCGCCGCCCACGCCCAGGGTGAAGAGGGCGATGCCCCCGGATTTGAGGAAGAGTCTACGGGTCAACATGGTGTGCTTCCTATCTTCAATAAAGTTGCTACCGTCGCTGAAACTCCGGCGACCCCAGAATCACCCCGACCACCTGCTCCAGCGGCGTGGGCGCGCGGCGGTCGACCGGTTCCTTCGGTTCGTCGCCCAGGCGCCCGCGGACCTTGATGGTCTGCGGCATCCGCGTCCCCATCTCCGGGCTGGCGTCGAGGAGATCCTCGTCCGGGTCCCCCTTCCTGGCGGTCTTGCCGGTGTCTTTCGGCGCGGCCTGATCGACCCGCTTGGCGAGGTTGGGATCGGCGACCATGGGGGTGAGGAGCTTCAGGGTGGCCGTGAGATCCCGGCCCGGCATCAGAAGGGCCGCGTAGGTGCGCAGGCCCTCCTCGCGGGATGCGGGCTCGCGCCCGGCGTTGAGGGCGGGCAGATCAAGGCTCACCCCCTTGACGCGGTTGGCGGCGAGCTGAAGGCCGAAGTTCATCCGGTTGAGCAGCGAGCCCGTGTTCACCCACGCCTCGGCGCGGTCGGGAAAGCCGGTCGGCGCCTGGTAGGCGTAGAGCGGCTGGCCCATGCGGTTGATCCACTTGAGGAGCTCGCGCGGATCGCCGACCTCGCCGCCGGTGGCCCGCAGCGCCGAGGCGGCGAGCTCGAAGGGGGACTTGATCTTGGCGCCCACGGCGTCGCGGCTCCAGAACTCGGGGGATTCGGCGATGGCGGCCACCAGCCGGCGGATGTCGCCGCTGGTCTTGAGATAGACATCGGTCAGCCGGTCCACCAGCGCCTGGGGCGGGTGATCGGAGACGAAGCGCACGGCGATCTTGGTGGCGATATGCCGGGCGGTGGCGCGGTGGGCGGCGAGCAGGTCGAGCACGGCCTCGCCGTCCTCGATCCCCCGGCCGGCCGGGAGCTTCGTCCCCAGGACGGTCTTGGCCGCCGCGTCGTGCCGGTCGGCGCGAAAGAGGAAGTCCCCCTCCTGATGGAAGCCGAGGCCGCCGGACCGCCCGGCGCGGGCGAGCCGCGTCTCGGTCGCCTCCCGGACCTTGGGCCGCACCGGCAGGATCGTCCAGCCGGTGAAGGCGCGAGCGACCTCGCCGACGTCCTGCTGGGAGTAGCCGCCGTCGACGCCGAGGGTGTGGAGCTCCATCAGCTCGCGGGCGTAGTTCTCGTTGACGCCGCGCGGCTTGGCGCGCTTCATGGGATCGGCGCCGGCGCCGAAGCGAGCCCGCCGTCCGCGGCCCATCCCCTCCGCCATCGTCGTCGGCTCGTCCTCCGCCGCCGTGGACTGGGCGTTGTCGAGATAGACCAGCATGGCCGGGCTCTTGGCCGTGGCCTCCAGGAGATCGCGAAAATTCCCCAGCGCGTGCGGGCGGATGGCGTCCCGCTCGTAGGAGAGCAGGAAGGGGCGGGCCTTGTTGTCGGTCAGCGAGACGTTGAAGTGGTTGTACCAGAAGTCGGTCATCACCTCGTCGAGCTGGTTCTCGGACTCGACGGCGCGCACCAGCTTCTGGGTCATGAGCTGGCCGAGCAGCTCTTTCTGGGGGCGGTACCCCTTGGTGGCGGCGAAGGCGACCACCTTCTCCTTGAGCGCGGAGCGCTGCGCCTCGTCCTCCTTCTTCTTGAGATCCCCCTTCCTGACGTCGTCGGGGATGACTCCGGCCTCCTTGGCCTGAATCAGGACGAGGCCCACCGGCGGATAGGTCTTGAAGATCTCGGCGGTGGACATGCCGAGGGCCGGCAGGGCGCGCAGATCCTCCTCGACCCTGCCGTCGGGGAGGTCCGCCCCGAGCTGGCGCTCCAGCCAGCGGTCGAGCCCCATCTTGACCACCGCGTCCACCTCGCCGGGACGGGGGCCGAAAGCGAAGCGGTTCAGCAGATGGGCCGCCGCCTGCTTCTCGGTCAGCCCGGCCTGCTTCCAGGGCATATGGACGGCGAGCGGCTTCTCCGGCTCTCTATAAGCCACGCCGGCCCAGGCCGCGCAGGCGGCGACGGCAGCGGCGATCAGGACGGCGGGAAGGTGAGGTTTCATGGACGGCTCCTTTGCGGGTGTGTCATCGGCTGCATTCTGGGGTGAAACCCGGGAGGGGGGGATTTCCTGCGGGTCGCGGCCTGCCGCGTCCCTGGGAGCGCCGGCGTCCCGCCGGCCTTCTAACTTTTAGTTTGGCTTTGGTTAGAAGGCCGGCGGGACGCCGGCGCTCCCAGGAGAATAAAACCCTCGCTAACTGTGTGACACTCGTAGTACACTATCCGTAGACTCAACCGGGAGTTCTGAAACGCGGGATGCCGTCCGGCATCTCCAGGGGAGAGCCTTGCTTCGATGATCGAGATCGAGGGGATCACCAAGACCTACGCGGACGGCCTGCAGGCCCTCAAGGGGGTGTCGCTGCGGCTGGACGAGGGGATGTTCGGCCTGCTCGGCCACAACGGAGCGGGCAAGACGACGTTCCTCTCGATCCTGGTGCTGGCGCTCGAGCCGACGTCGGGGCGGCGGGTCTATGACGGGCTGGACGCGGCGTCGGCGCGGGCTCGGGCCGAG
>Ga0070665_100003144_pt1 | contig 17758 bp, 10 predicted proteins | sample KBSS13metaG_FD_65862 | JGI IMG/M metagenome (GOLD analysis project Ga0070665, IMG submission 65862) | Switchgrass rhizosphere microbial communities from Kellogg Biological Station, Michigan, USA - KBS S1-3 metaG | ecosystem: Host-associated > Plants > Roots > Rhizosphere > Soil ...
GAACACACTTACGATTCCGAAGGCACTCTCCTCGAAGGAATTTCCGTCGAAGATGAATTGCCCGATGCGGGCGAACCCACCGGTGGATACCTCTGGAAGAATTTCGCGTTTCACGGCGTCACATACCGGCACTATGGCGAATACATCGTGTCGAAGTGGTGCAACGCCAAGCAGGCGAACACTTCGCCGACTGCCGGCCCGCCCAAAATCGAAGGCGTACAGTGCAAACGCACCGTCATCAAAAAAGGTGAGTCGCTCGAGCCGAATGTTGGCGATCCGCGCGGCGGCCCGAGCCCCTACGCCTGGGACATTCCCGTGCTCGCAAAAAACATCGCAGCGGAATCCGAGCTGCGCGGTCATTTCGATCCGCTGTTTCCGGATTTTGAAGTTTCCTATCCCGATCAGCTGCGCGTGGACGAATTTCTCAACGAGTTCAATCAGTTCGTCGAAAAGCGCAAAGCCGGCAGAGATGAAATGCCGCAATTCATTTTATTGCGCCTGCCCAACGATCACACGGCGGGCTTGAACAAAAATCAGCCGACTCCCTTTGCGTCCGTCGCCGATAACGATCTCGCCGTCGGTCGCGCGGTGGACACGGTTTCGCACTCGCCGTATTGGGAGGACACGGCATTCTTCATTCTGGAAGATGACGCGCAGGACGGGCCCGACCATGTTGACTCGCACCGCAGCAACGCCCTCGTCATCAGCAAGTATTCGCCGCAACCGAAGAACGACCAGGGTATGACGCATCCTTTCGTTGATCACACTTTCTACACCACGATCAACATGGTTCGTACGATGGAAGCCTTGCTCGGCGTTCCGCCGATGAACTCGAACGACGCCCGCGCCGCCGTGATGGCGCCGCTTTTCAGCGGCGACGGTACGCAAGCGCCTTTCACTGCGGACTATCGAAACCGCGACAACGGCATGATTTACAAGATGAATGAAAAAGAGTGGAAGGAAGGCGCGGTTATGGATTTTAGCCACGCCGACGCAATTGATACTGCGTTGCTGAACAAATTCTTATGGGAAGACGCTATGGGTGATAAGCCAATGTTTGTGCCTCAGCACAATGTTCTACCCGCGAGCACGGAAGAAGCGCACCAGGAACTCAAGGCCTCGCGCAAAAAGAAGGACAAGGACCTCGACTAGTTCTCTTACCTCTGCTTCGCACCGGAAAAGACTTTTGCGTCGCGCGCTGAAGGCTGGCTGGTCGTGCGCGGTCCTACTGCACAGTCAGCGTGAGATGCGCAGTTTGAACGAGGGCGCCACTTGTGGCGGTCAGGGTAATCGTGCAAGCGCCAGGCTGCCTGGCCGGTGGCACGCCCGTGCCCGTCAAAGTAACCGACTGAGGACTTCCGATCGCGTTGTCGCTAATGCTCAGCGTGGCTGCGCGAGAGCCGGTGGTTGTGGGCGCGAAGGTAACTCCAATCGAGCAGTTCCCCCCTGCGGCAAGGCTCGTTCCGCCAGTGTTTGTCTGTTGGAAATCACCGGAGTTGCAGTGGACGCCCACGAGGGGTCCGGCTCACGCTGCAAAAAGAAAAACGGAATTGTCGAGCAACGTGACTTGACGGGCGAGCGGCGCCTCGGATCACCTACCGGTTGCGGACAGGCTCGGAATGATCGCGTGCTGCGCGAGGCTAAAACGAGAAGGTGGCTTGCAGCTCGATCTTGCGGGCGGCGTACAGACCGCTGCCTGGGCCGACGGCTTGGGAGATGGCCTGGCCAAAAATCGGCGACGAAATGATGCCGATTGGGGACCCGACGTTCACATTGTTGAAGATGTTTCGCGCGTAAACTGCAAGCGTAAGGCTGTAACGCTGGCCAGAGCTTTCGCCGCCGCCAAATCCTGGCCCGCCGCCGCGATTGCCGCGTCCGCCGCCTGGACCGCCGGGCCCGCGGCCAAACGTGCCACCTTGCGGACCGCCAGCCGCCGAGTTGGCTTGGCCTTTCTTGCTGCCGAAACCGAAGGTTTTGCTCAAACGTAGGTTCAAAGCAAAACGCGCCGGACCCTGACCGCAGTATATGGGAATTACCGTCTGCCCTGCGGGCGGCTGGCAATCGAAGCTGACGCCGGGGCGAATTGTGCCAAGCGCTTCCGCATTCGCGAGCGCGGCCTGGAACTGCGTGTAGGTCGGGCGGTCGGTAAACACAGAGTCATTATTGGCATCCTGGCCGAGGGCCACGTTGAAGGGAACACCAGAGTTGGCGACCATGAAAGGACTGAGGCGGAACGCGTAGGGCAAGCTGATGGTGCCGCCTAGAAAAAATCGGTTGCGAATGTCGAAGGCGGTGCGGCCGTAGTCCAGAGCAAGGTCGTATTGGTCCGAGGGGAAGCTGGTAACCCCTGAGGTGTTGCTGCTTGCGTAGCTCAAGGTGTAGTAGCCGAAGAGAGAGAGTTTGCTGCCCATGCGGACGTTGCCGTTGACGATGAACTGGTTCTGCTTGAAGTCGCCGGAAGTGTCGTACTGATAGATGTTGTTGTCGCCGCCGAGAGGACGGTCGTTCGGATCGAAGGATGGCGGAAGAGGTGCATTGATGTTGCGCGTCATGAGGGCGTGGACACCGCGGGAATTCAGATAGGTCAGGGCAACGTTTGCGTTTCGTCCCAGCGCTTTTTCCAAGGTGAGGCCGGACTGAATGATGTAGGGCGTTTTCCAGTCGGGAGCGATCTGGTAAGCGGTCGGCGAGCTTTGCGCTGCCGCAGCAAGTTCGGCGGGAGTCGGCAGATTGGGAAAGAAGTCCGGATCCTTGACGATAAAACTTTGCTGCGTGATCCCGTTCAGCAGGAGGGCCTGCTCGATGTACTGCTGTTTCAAGCGATTGTAGAAAATGCCGAAGCCAGCGCGGAGTACCGCTTTCGGAGTGCCTTGCTTGTTTTTGCCAATACCCCACGCGAGGCCGAGGCGTGGAGCGAGCCCGCCGTCATTGGCGAGCTGATTTTGCCATTCGTAGCGCAGGCCATAGCTGGCGGTAAGATTGGGGCGAATTTTCCATTCATCTTGAAGGTAAATGCCGAGGTCGGCGTAACTGTTCTGCAGGAACGAATTGCCGATGGTTTGTGCGAACTGAACCGCACCGCCGCAGATGGGCGCGTTTGTGGACGGATCCGTTCCGCGACAGTCGGTGCGAATCTGGTCTGGCGGGAGACCAAGCGCCAAGTCCTGCTCGGTGATTTGATAGGCCGTTAGCGAATCGAACGTGAACGAACCATTGAAGCCGAGTGTTTTGTCGAACGAATCGCGATCGATGCGGGCGCGGACGCCAAACTTGATGAAGTGGTTTCCTTTGACGATGGAAGTATAGTTCTGGATTTCGTAGGCGCCGGTGGTCTGGAGCAAATTGCCGAGAGAGTTGCCACCGCCCGTGAAGGCGCCGCTCACGTTAATCGAGGGAGTCGCGTCCAAGACGGTTTGCGTGGAATTAGAGCGGACGTACTGGAAGCGGGTTTCGTTGGTCGTGTGCTCGCCGAGAATCTGTGTGTCGCTGATCTGGACGGTGTGTTCGGTATCGAGCGAATTGTAGCCTTGACTTGCCAGGGCTGCTTGTCCGACGCCTTCGTTCTTTTCGTTGTCACGGTAGTACTGATAGCGAACGGTCAGCGTGTTGGATGGTGTGAGCTGGTAGTCGAGGCGAGGAGTGAGATTCGTGCGGGTGCGCGGACTTTCGATGCCTTGCGTGAACTGGATCGGGTTGAAGTTCGCGTCGAGGGCAGGCGTGTTGATGACGGAAATCTCGGCCTGGTCGCGATGATCGATGTTGAAAAAGAATGAAGCTTTCTTGCTGAGCGGGCCGCCGATGTTGCCGTTGTAAAGGATCGAGTGGTAGCTGGGCTGTTCCGCTGCTCCGAGGAAAGGATCCTTGGCATTGAAGGCGTCGCTATTGCCGTGAATCATGAACTGGCCGTGGAATTTGTCGGTACCCGGCTTGGTGAGGATTTCGATGCGACCGTAGCCGAGCTGGTCGTACTCGGCGGAAAACGGATTTTGATTGATGCGGATTTCGCGAATCGAGGACTTTGGAGGAAGCTGACCGGCGGTGAAGCCGTCAATGTAGATTTGTCCGCCGTTGGGACCGGCGGAGGGGCCGGCGAGGGCGGTCAGCTCGTCCTGCATTTCGTCGGGATCATCGGAGAGTGCTTCCAGATCCTTCCCGGTCAGCGTGATGGAATTGGCGTTGCTGGCTCCGCTGGTATCCAGCGTCGCGGCACTCTCGGAGACTTCAACTTTTTCTTTTTGCTCTTCGATTTCGAGGTGAATGTTTAAAACGGCTGTATTGCCGGCGGCGATTGCAACATCCTTGGCTTCGAATTGAGCAAAGCCGGTGGCGAAAACCTGGACAGTATATTTTCCGGGAATGAGTGTTTTCGCTTCATAGGAGCCGTCGCGATTGGTGGTGGTGGTGATGGTCGCGCCTTGAGCGGGCAAAACGAGCACGGTGGCTCCGGCGACCGCGGCACCGGACGGGTCAACGACCTGTCCACGCAGAGAGCCGGTCTGGGTTTGCGCCGCTGCATCCGCCAGCAACAGGAAAAATAACGCGAAGCCCAACACGAAAAACTTTTCGGCGGCCCTAGGGAACAGGTTCATTCCATCTCCTGAGAAAGATTTGTTACAGCGAGTTTGACGTCTCAATTGCTGGAAGGTTCTCCGCCGCCGAGCGTCCAAGGCGAAAGAATCATGTCCTGACCACCTTTGGGCGAGGCGCGCAGGATTGGCTCGACTCCGGCCAACAGAGTTATCACTGTTGGTGGATCCTTTTCCGAACCTTGCGTGGTGACGACCATGACGGCATCGCCTTTTTGCAAATCCGCGAGAGTCGCCGCCGGCATGCGAGCGAGCATTTGCTGGAAGTCGCCGCCACCCGCGCGATTGCCTGCACCGGCGCCGGGCGCGCCTTGATCAGACGGTTGTGATGGCTGGTGCTGGGGTGGTGTTGCAGCAGTTCCATTTTGTGCAGCCGGCGCGTCTCCAGACGGCCCTTTCAGGCGCGCGGCGAGACGTTCGGCGAATTGCGGAGGCAATTTGCGCATCTGCGATTCGGCGCTGACTTTCAAGGTGACCGGAGATTTCGAACCGAGATCCTGAAGAGTCAAAGTGTTCGCAGCTGCATCGATACTGGATATCGTGCCGGCAATATTGCGAAAGGTGCCGGAGACAACTTCGGCAGCGTCAAAGCTGGCACCGTCGGCGCTGCGCGACCCACGAGCGCGCAGTTGGTCGCCCACCTGCACAGCCGAAAGCGGAGCGACTTTGGCCGCGTCGAAGCGAGTGGAATCCGATGCGTAGCGGCGCAACACGACGTCTTTGGCGAGATGCAAAACGATTTCTCTGTTGGCGGAGAGGCCGTTGGTGGTCAAAACGACAGTCTGCGCGGCGCGATCGACGGATTTGACCAAGCCGCCGACGCCGCGCTGCCATTCTCCGCGTTCTTTGCTTTGCTTTTCGGAGATTGCCGCCTTTTTCATGGCAATCAGCGAGGCGGCGCGAAGTGTTTTTCCATCTTCAGCCATCGCTCCTCGAACGAGGACACGATCGCCGGTTTGAAGATCGCCAAGAGCCAGGGGCGTGGCTTCCTTCAAATCGGTCTTCCCCGGTTCGATTTGAAGAAGCTTGGTTGCGTCTTCGATCGAAACGGCCGAAGCGGTGCCGGAATCCGACAGTACGGTCAACGATTTGCCGTTGATCACCTGGACGGTTCCGAGGACGCGCAAGGAAGAGGCCTGCTGGCCGGCTGACAGCGGAAGGGCGAGTGATGCGAAAAGGATCGGCAGGAGTACCACAGCACGAGAGCTTTTTCTTGGAATTTGAACTTCGGCTCGATTCATCGGCATATGTTGAGCCGCTCTGCCTACGGGCTGATCGCACGGCTGGAGGCACACCTCCAGAAGCGGCACTTAAGGTACGACGTCCCGTAACGGAATTTCGGTACAGGGATTTGACGGTTGGCCAGCGCGGATTCGTGTTTCGACTTGCGATTTGCCTTGCTAGACTTGGGGTTAGTTGCGTGACGGGTCTGTCTTCTGCCCAATCCAAGGGCAAGTACCAATTTAGGTAAGCGGGTGGGGACGAACATGGGGAAGCCTCGGGTTCTCTTGGCGGACGACCACACACTCGTGGTCGAGGCTTTTACCAAACTGCTGGAGCCGCAATTTGAAATTGTAGGCACGGCGGCGGATGGCCGGGCCTTGCTCGAAAAAGCCGTTCAGCTGCAACCGGATGTGGTGCTGCTGGACTTGAGCATGCCGATCCTCAACGGGTTTGAAGCCGGCGAACGACTGAAAAAGCTGGTGCCGCGCGCAAAGCTGATCGTACTAACCATGACGGAAGATGCCGAGGTCGCCGCGGATGTGCTGCGAAGTTGGGCTTCGGGATTTCTGTTGAAGAAGTCGGCGAGCGCGGAATTGGTGAAGGGGATTCAAGAAGTACTACGCGGAAAAACCTTTGTCACATCGTGCCTGACGCAGAATCTGTTGGACAAGTTTGTGCGCGATCCACAGGCGCGGAGCAAATCGCTGACACCGAGGCAGCGAGAGGTGCTGCAGTTGCTGGCCGAGGGACGGACCATGAAGGAAGCGGCCGACGTGCTAAACGTGACGCCGCGGACCGTCGCGTTCCACAAATACAAGATCATGGAAGAATTCGAGCTGAAGACGAATTCGGATCTGCTGCGGTTTGCGATGAAAGAACGGCTGATTTCACGAGTTTAGGCAGGATGTCGGCAGTAAGATTCGTTTTGCAGTATTGGGCTGCGAGAAAGATGGCACTCTGGCGGAGTGAATGATGCGACGTCTGAATCCGCTGCGATTCCTATCCCGTCCAGGGGCGTTCCTTTTCATGACGCGGTTGGACTGGTTTGCCTTGTTTCTGTCGACGGCGAGCGTGCTGCTTTTCGCAGCGTCGATGCTGATCTCCACCTCGCGCAGTCGTTCGGTCATTACGTCGCTGAGGAATGCCTCGTGGCTGCACACCAGCATCAGGGAAATGACGGTCGACACCGTGTTATTGATTTTTCTGGCGCTGGAAGTTTTCCTGCTGGTCTGGCTCTGGATGGAATTTCCCTCGCGGCGGCGAACCGAAAACGCGCTGCGAAAGATCAGCTCGCTGCAACGGGCGATTGCGAGGACGTCGGCTCGGATCGTCAGCATGCCATCCACGGAAATTGCCGGCGGCCTGCACGCGGAACTTGGCGGGATCCGCGAGATGCTGGGAGTGGACCGCATCTGCTGGTATCAGCAAAGCCTCGACGGTGGGCACTTCATGCGGCTGCAGACAGCGAGTTCCTCGCCGGACATTCCGGGGCGCGAGTCTTTCAGCGCGATCGAGCATCCGTGGATTGCACATTCAATCCAGCAGGGTGTTCCGCTGCTCGTGAAGAGCTTGGACGAAATGCCGACCGAGGCAAAAGTGGACCAGCAGAACCTGCGAGCGGCCGGAATACGGTCGCTTGCGCTGGTGCCGTCGATCGGAGGTGCCGGAACTGCAAACGCGATGATGCTGACGTCGTTCGCGAAGGAAATTGACTGGGATGCGGAAGTGGTGGCGCAACTGTCGGTGCTCGCATCAGTTTTTGCGAATGCTTACACGCGCAAGCAGGCGCAAGAAGCGGGAACCGAGAGCGAATTGCGATTCCAGCACCTGTTCCAAGAGGCGCCGATCGGTTGCTGCCTGGTAGATGCGGAAGGCCGCATCTGCACGACGAACGCTGCTTTTGCACGCATGCTGGGCTACAACCAAGAAGAACTAATCAGGAAAGGTTTTTGGGAGATCACCGAGCCGCAGGACGTGGCGCGGTCAATGGTGGGCTTTCAGGAACTGATCGCCGGTGTGCGCGATTTTTACCAGATGGAAAAACGCTATTTGAAGAAAGACGGAACGATCATTTGGGGGCGACTCACGGTTTCCGTGCTTGGAGCACGCGCTGCGCAGGGGCCGTTTGTGCTGTCGATGATCGAAGATGTTACCGAAGCCATCGGCGCTCGAGAACAACTGGAACAGGGCCGAAGAAGGTTAACGATGGCGCTGGAAGCTTCGCGCATGACGGCATGGGAATACGACCCGACCACGGAAACGATGGCGTGGGTGGATCGAAACACGCTTCGCGAGAAAGGCGGCGTACCGACCGAACCGGTACGCTTTGAGGATGTGCTGCGGCATGTACACCCCGACGAGCGGACGATGCTACTGGATCTGGCCAACCGCATCATCAACGAGGGCGGAGCGTTTAGCGCGGAGTTCCGGATGTTTGCGAAAAACGGGTCGATTCGCTGGATGCTGGGCAAGGGTGAGTTGATTCGCAAAAAAGGCGAGAGCGGACCGGGGAAGATTTCCGGGGTGACGCTGGACGTTTCGGAGCTGAAGCGTACGCAAGTAGAGTTGCAAGAGTTGGCGAAGCGATTGATGGAGGCGCATGAAGAGGAGCGCCGGCGAATCAGCCGAGAACTTCATGACGACATCGGGCAGCGCGTCGCGTTATTGGGTATTGAACTGGACTTAGTACGCCAGCTGCTTCACGAACACGACGTATTGCGCGAGCGAGTTGAGCGCGCGCAGCTGGCTACCGGCGAGTTGGGAACGGACTTGCATCAACTGTCGCACGCATTGCATTCGTCCAAGTTGAAGTATCTAGGACTGCCGGCGGCGTTGCGCGAAATCTGCACGAGAATGGCGGACAGACACGCGTTGGAGATCCAGCTAGAGTGCGACGAACAAAAGTTATCGCTGAATGAAGATGCGGCGCTGGCGCTGTTTCGCGTGGCACAAGAAGCCCTGAACAATGCGGTGCGGCACAGCCAGGCGGCCAGTGTTTGGGTAAACCTGAAACAGGCTGGCTGTGAGGTGGGACTGCTTGTACGCGACGACGGGAAAGGATTCGACCTGCAGTCGAAGTTCAGCGGGATCGGCCTGATTGGAATGAGAGAGCGAATGCGAGCGGTCGCGGGAGATTTCCAGATCATCACCGCGCCTGACGCGGGGACGGAGATTCACGCAACCGTGACGGTAACGGGAGCGACCACCGGTGAAGTTACCGTCAAACAAGTCGGTTCCGGGACAGTGCAGTAGTATTTTTATACTAGGCATGCCAAGCTGCCCGCGTTAAGTGCGCGCAAAATTGTTTCCCTTAGATGAATTGTGGCAATGCTGGTATTTTTGACAGTTACGCGTTTTTTCTGGGTTTGAGATAACACATAGCGTCGGGCGGCGGAAGTTGCGGCGCGGCGCTCAATTTAGAAAAATTGAGAAGACTTCCGCCGCCCGTCTTTTTGTTTCTACACTATTTCTCCGAATCATAACAACCGATTTACGTGTCATCGCTGAGACCCTTCCGATGGGCTTACTCGCTGTCTTGGCCCGCGTTTCCTCGATCAGCGCAGCTGGAGCGCGAGAGCGGACACCGAGGCTGGCGGAAACACATGTACGATTCGGTCGGCGGCGGGCAAGGCAGAAGTCGTGGGCATCACGGCTTCGCGGCGGTCGAAGGTATTTTTCGCGCGAAGATCGGCGTGCGATAGCGTAGTGACCGTGCCCGAGGAGAATGCGGCGCCACGTAGCACAATCTCCGCTTCGCGCGGTTCGCTTACATGTGGATTCACGACGGTAAGAAGCAGGTTCTTGCCACGGAGCGACGCCGAACCGCTCAAACCCCAGAATGTGGCAGCCTGGCCGTCGCGATCATAGTGCACTTGCGGAGCGGAAAACTCGGTGCGCAGCGATTCCCCGCCCTGATGGCCCGAGTACATTTCAAACACGCGGCCAACTGTAGTCACAACAAAGCGGTCTTCGTGTGCGAGGTACAAACTGTTCAGGCAGTTGATGAGCTGCGCGCAGTTCGCCATCGCGACTTTGCCGGCGTGGCGATTGAAAATGTCCATAGTCATTCCGCTGAAGACCGCGTCGCGCAGGGTCGGTGTTTGTTCGAGAATGTCGCCCGGTGTCGCCTCACTTCCCGGCCGGTACCAGGGTCCCCATTCATCCACAATCAGTTTGATATGGTGGTTGCGATCGAATTCAGCCATAGCCTGCCAATGGCCTTCGATTAGGCCTTCCATACGCTGACCTTCGCGAAGCAGTTCGTACCAATCAACTGGTTCGAATCGCAGCGCGTCGCCTTTTCCTTTGTCCCAATCGTTGGTTTTGCCTCGGCTTAGATTCCAAGCATAGTGATGCAGAGACATTCCGTAGATATCGCGAAGCTGGCCTGGACCTTTACGCGCGATTTCCTCGAGGAATTCGCGCGTCCAGGACCATTCCTCGCCACCGGGACCGGAAGCGACCAGAGAAAGCGGTTGGCCATAGATAGGAAGCCAGGCCGTGTAGCGGCGAAACTCCACGGCGTATTCCCTCGCCGTAAAATTGCCGCCGCAACCCCAAGATTCATTGCCCACTCCCCAGTAACGAACGTCAAAAGGTTCGGCGTAGCCTGCGGCAGCACGCTGGTCGGCAAGAGTGGTGCTGCCGGCCGGAGAGTTGCAGTATTCCACCCAATGCTGAAACTCAGCAGCGGGCAGACTGCGAAGGTTCGCCGCCAAGTACGGCTCTGTGCCAATCAGCTTACAAAAGTGGACGAACTCGTTGGTGCCAAACTCATTCGGTTCGAAACGGTGATTGGCGGGAGATTTGTCGGTGTCAGCGTTGTTCCAGAAATTTGTGCGACGCGGACGCTTCTCTTGCGGACCGATACCATCGCGCCAGTCGTAGCTATCGGCGAAGCACCCGCCGGGGTAGCGGACCACTGGCGCCTTGATCTTCTTCATGTGGTCGATGACATCTCGACGCAGCCCGTCTACGTTGGGCACTTTTGACTTCTGACCAACCCACAATCCGTCGTAGACTACTCCACCCAAGTGCTCCACGAAATGGCCGTAGATGTTTGGAGAGATGGCGCCTTGCGGTTCATCCAGCAAGATTTCGATACGCGAATCGGCGGTGGGCTCGGCTGCAGCTCTCCACAATGGAAGTGGCCTGAGACAAGCCGCGGCTGAAGTCGCCAAGGCAGTTTTCACGAATTCGCGCCGATTCTTCACGAAGCACCTCAAATTCGGGTGAACGAACATGGCAGCGGGAACCCGGTTTGTCAAACCGAGCCATTCCTTTAGGCGCCGAGGCTCGGGCTTGGGTGTACGTCAAGACGGCTGGCACACAAAGATCACCTTAGCGGTCGAAGGAAAATGTCAAATTTCCTGTATGCCGCGCTTTCGGCGTTGCTCATGCGCTAAGATACCAGTCCCACCCTCTCAGCATCGTCCCCGAGGCAAGTGGTCGAGGTCAGTTAGAATGGCGGTCAGAAACTCCAATCCCTCTTCGGGAGAACGACTGCTCCTGTTCGTATTCGGTATTCTGGCTATTCTTGTGGCGGCCCGGTGGGCCTTCTCTATTTGGCACCGCCACTAGAGATGCCAACAGCGCAACAAAGTTCTCATTTTCGGCGTCGCGATTCCCGAACCGTGCCTGAACCTATTCGCATAACGATGGTTCCTGGGCTCGCTACGTTTCAAATTAGTAAGGCTCTAACTCATTGCATTTCAAGAACTAGGCTGCCGCCGACCGGAAATATGGCACGGCCTGGCCACTCACGTGCCTCATCCATTCGATTCCCCAAACGTTAAACCGGGTCGAATCCCATGTTTTTGGTTTTGCCATTGATTGCGTGGGTGCTGCTGCTCGTCTGGGCACGTAGGTACTCGCCCGACCTGCGAACGGCCGCGCTGGTGGCTGCGGTTGGGTGGGGCACTTGCCTCGTCGCGATTACCGAAATCTTGAGCTGGTTCAATCTGGTCACACGCCTAGCAGGCGCAGTGGCGTGGCTGGCAGTCGGGGTCGCAGCATTTGTCGGCTACCGGCTCTTCGGACAGCGAGAAACACTGGAATCAAGTGAGGATGCGCCAAGCCCAGCGGGGATCGATGCCCCACTGAAAGTCTTGCTCGCCGCTTGCGGCGTGATCGCCCTGATCGTCATGGTGTTAGCGTTCGTGGCCCCACCCAGCACATGGGACGCGATGGAATATCACCTGCCTCGTGTTGCGTTCTGGATGAGCAATCACAACGTGCGTTTTTTCGCTACACCGGACTATTGCCAACTGATTTTCGGCCCCTGGGCGGAATACGCGATCATGCACTTCAATCTGCTCTGGGGCAGCGACCGGTTCGTAAACTTCGTTGAGTTCTTCGCAATGTTGGGGAGTATCGTGGGAACTTCTCTGATTGCGCGACAGCTTGGCGCGGGCCGGCGCGGGCAAGCGCTTGCAGCAATCATAGCAGCGACAATTCCCGAAGGCGTCCTCGAGGCATCAGGTCCAATGAACACCTGGGTCGTCACTTTCTGGATTGTCAGCACCGTTTATTTTCTTTTGCTCTGGAACGAACAGCCGAACTGGCTGAATGCCCTTTCGATCGGCCTATCCGCCGGAATTGCCGTGCTCACGAAAGGCACGGCCTACGTCTATTTGCCATTCATGGTACTGGCATGCTGGTGCGCCGCGTCACGCGAGGTGAAGGTTCGCTTCTTGAAGTTTGCGCCGATGTTTTTGGGGCTAATTATCGCGGTCAATGCGCCGCAGTATTACCGAGCGTATGAATTCACGGGCTCGCCGCTGGGCTTGCCCTTCGCGGATGGCGGGCCACGGCTTCACTGGATGGCAGATGCGTTTGGTCCGCAGGACATCGCGGCGAATGTGGTGCGCAACGCATCGCTTCACATCGTGACTCCGAGCGGTGCCGTGAACGAAAGAATCGATAAGACGATCAAGGCTACGATACGCGCAATCGGTAGAGATCCGGACGATCCGAAAGCTACGTGGCCCAACTCCGCGTTTGAATCGAACCATTTTTCGCTGCACGAAATTCACGCAGGCAATCCGCTGCATTTTCTTCTTGTGGCCTCCGTCCTTGTAGCGGTCTTCGCCTTTCGAAGGCGGCTTCCGCCCGTCGCGTTGTGGTATTCGCTGGGACTGATTGTCTCTTTCGTGATGTTTTGCGGGCTGTTGCGCTGGCAAACGTGGGCTAGTCGCCACCATCTTGCGGTTTTTCTGTTAGGCGCGGCGCTGGCCGGCTTGGTATTCGAGAAACTTCTATCGCAAAAGTGGGCAGCCGCAGCGGCCGCAGTTCTGGTGCTGTACGCGTTTCCTTTTGCGCTCGTAAACCGCACCCGTTCGTTGGTTCGCTGGACACCGGTTGCCGACGTCTACCATCCCAGGGATTTTCTATATTTTTCCGACATGCATGAAAAATACGCCGCCGCCAACATCGCTGCCGCGAAGGAAGTCAACCAACTAGGCTGCAATGCGGTGGCCATCGATTCCTACACGACCATCCCTGCGGGCCAGATCGTGAACAGCCCAGTTTCATTCTTCGTCTATCCGTTGCTTGCCATGATTGACGGAAATGGCAGCACGCGGAGCGTGTGGTACTCCGGCGTAGTCAACTGGTCCAGTCGATATGCAGGCACGCAGTCTCATACCGCCGCCTGTGCTGTTGTGTGCTTCGATTGTGCAAACGTCCGGGAAAAGTGGGACCAGTATCGTGCCGTGGGCGGCCGCGCAACGATTCACGACTACATTGTCGTGTTCAGCGCCAAAGGCGCGGTGCCGAACGCACCAGATGAAATTCCGACAAAAGTTTTACAAGAGGGCCCCGACCTGGGAAACCAAACGAAGTAGATTTGCGCTGGAGGTCGAAAGATGACATCCGCACCCCAACTTGAAATTCTCCTGCCGGTGCACAACGAGGCCGACAGCATCAAAGACACCATCCAGGAAATTTACGAGCAAATCTCTCCGCAAGTTTCGCTGCGATTCATCATTTGCGAGGATGGAAGCAAAGACAATACCAAGCAAATCCTGCGCGACCTTGCGAAGGCGATCCCGATGAATCTTCTGCTAAGCGACGCCCGTAAAGGTTATTCGCGGGCGGTGCGCGATGGTATGGAAATCCTGGAAGCGCCTTTTTTGCTTTGCCTCGACTCGGACGGACAGTGCGATCCGAAGGATTTTGCGGCGTTTTGGGCCGTTCGCAACGAGGCCGACGTTGTCCTTGGCTGGAGGGTGAATCGAGCCGACAACTGGATGCGCAAGGCGATGTCGGGCACGTTTTACCTCATCTACAAGCTTCTCTACGGTGTGCCGGTCCACGATCCGAGTTGCCCCTACGTTCTGTCACGCAAGGAAGTTGTGGATCGGCTGGTTGGTGAACTCGGAGCCATGCAACAGGGTTTTTGGTGGGAATACGTGGCACGGGTTTACCGACGCGGCTTCTCAATCCGCGAACTTCCCGTGAACCATCGACTGCGGTCTGCCGGAACGACCCAGGTCTACAAACTTCGTAAGTTACCAGGCATCGGATGGAGACATTTTGTTGCACTCTTTCGAATTCGGAACGAAACGCGTCGCACAGCAGCGAAGAGATCTGAAGGACCGAGACACGCCTCTTAAGGGATCACAGAGCAGCCTCAGTAGATCCGTGTATGTCAGAATTTTGCGCTGGCGCCAGGCGCTGAAATGTTAAAATTGAGGCGCACGTGCGAGGGAGCTTATGCGAAGACACCTATTCGTCTTCGCGCTCTGCATCCTGCCCTTCATCCCAGCCCAATCGGCAACTTACTATGTAGACGCGAAGAATGGCAATGACGGCAATAGCGGTACCTCACCAAGTAGCGCCTGGAAGTCATTGGAGAAAGTAAGCGGCTTCCAGTTCCAGCCGGGCGATTCGATCCTTTTCAAACGTGGCGAAACGTGGAGAGAGCAGCTGAACTTCCCGTCGTCGGGAGGTGAAGGCCGACCTATTGTTCTGGATGCCTACGGCGCCGGCGCACTGCCTGTTATCAGCGGCGCCGACGTTGTTCAGCCAAGCGCGTGGAATTCCAGTCCGAACCAAAACGTTTGGCAAGCAAACGTCACCACCGAACCCAATGTGGTGATCTTCGACGGCGCAAAAGGAAATAAACAAACGGCGCTGGATAGCTTGAAACAGCCGATGGACTGGTTCTGGAGTGCGGGAACGCTCTACGTTAATGCGGCAGCGAATCCCGGCCAGGCCTTCGCGAAATCTGGAGTCGAAGCGGGAGCGCGCATGAGCGCGATTAATCTCAGCGGCAAGAGTTACATTGCAGTGAGGAACCTTGAGGTGTCAGGAGCGAACGCTGCGCCCTACGCGTCCGGTTCCAACATTTGGGCGATTGCTGCGACGCGAAAAGGTCCACCGCCCGGCCATTTGGAAATCAGCCACTGCGTGGTGGTGAACAGCGCGGGAGACGGAATTCATCTCGAAGGGGCCTCGGGTTCCACCGTTGATGCGAACCTGGTCGCCAACAACGAGAACGTGGGCATACAAATCTATCGGAGCTTGGCCGACTTTCCCGTTTCGGACGTGGTTGTCAGCACCAACGAAGTGCACCACAACAAATTCATCGGCATCAACATGGCCGGGTGCCCCGGAGGGACCAGCTGCCGCACGGTGAAAAATGATCAGCAGATCGGCGTTACGAAAGTGCGCATAACCGGAAATCGTTCCTACAACAACGGCGCGGGAATCTACCTGCATCAAACGACGGATTCACTGGTGAGCGGAAATGTCTCTTACGCGAACCTGGACACTTCCCGAAAAGGAGAGGGCTACTGCGTTGGTCTTTCGGGTTCGAGTTCCAACATCGTGGAGAAAAACGAGTGCTACCAGGCGGCGCACGCCGGAATTGAGCTTTCGATTGACATCAGCAAGCCGGCTGTGGGTTCGAGCAACAACATCATTCGCTACAACGTGGTGCACGATAACGGTTCGAACGGGTTGATGACCGACTATCACCCGTCAGAAAATAACAAGTTTTTGTACAACATCGTGTACAACCACCCGAATGGCAGCTGTATTTTTGCCAACAACACGGGTCACATGTTTTTCAACAACACCTGCTACAACAATCGGTTCGGAATCTATCTCTACGTGAGCAAAACCACGCCAGAAACAGGAAACATTTCGATTAAGAACAACATTATTGCGGGTTCCGCGCGGCAGCACATCGTGATTGAAGCGGGAGTGCAGGGCCCGATCGGGCTAGCTAACAACGAATATTTCCCGGACGACGCGCAGAGATTCAACTTGCGTACCTCCCTTTCCGATCTCGCCGGATGGAAGGCGAAGACGGGGCAAGACACGAATTCGTTTGCTGCGGATCCGCGCTTTGCAGTGGCAGCGCCAACAGGGCCGAACGATTTCCGTTTGCAGGATGATTCGCCGGCGATCGGCAGAGGCGCGCAGACGGAGTTCACCGACAGCCTGGCTGCGGACCTAAAGTGGCCTCAGATTGTGCGGGTGGCGAAACAACAGCAACGGTGGGATTTGGGTGCGATCCAGCATGGGAATGGACCACAGGCACAGAAGTAGGAATGGCGAAGGAAAGTCCGAGAGGCGGAGACCCAGAGTTGAGAGCGAACTAGTCTAATCCGATGCTGGCAAGGCTTTTGTGATAGAGGCGACGAACGTGCGCCGGACGCATCCGAGTGAGTTTCTGCAAAATGCCCCGAACGCCGGCGCGTTGGAAAGCAACGCGAACGTCGCGCCATTGTGTGCCCATGAGATCGCGCGATATATCGCGATAAAACGTTTGGCGATAACTTCCGTCCTGAATGGCTGCCGAGATATTCCGAAAGCGGTCGACAATCGTGGCGCGTACTTGCGTAAGGGGAATGGTTCCCCAGCCGTGCTCGTCGAGATAGATTGGCCGCGCCGCAACTTCACAAACTGCGCCACTTGCATCGAGCGAAATCGCGGCGAGGATGCCCTCATGCTCGAGCGGCGAATAGAGAACGCCCGAGGATAGGCTTCCGAGTCCATAGAAGCAGTGCGCGGGAAAGGCGTTTTTTCGCTCTACTGCTTTGTAACCGCTTATTCGATGCGAGTGGCAGGCTGCAACTACATCGAAACCTATTTCTACGAGCTGTTCCATGAACTCAGCGTCTTCGGGATCTGGATAGTTCGTTCCCTCGGCTCCAGCGTGAAGAAAAGCCACGCGGCACTGAATGTTAGAGCCGGCCATGCACGCGAGGGCCTGCATAGCGCGGTCGCGCGTGGCGGGCTCTGTCCCAATGGAGTTGAGCGTCGCGGCATCAGGTAGATTTCTGGCTGCAGCCCAAACGCCGACTCGGACGTTTTCGGCAGGTTCGCAAATACACACTGAGGAAGGCTCTCTTAGTGTTCGGCCAAAACCGCAAACGGAGAATTTGCTTTGGATACTGCGGAGAGTGCGCTCTGCACCCAATTTTTCGTAATCGTAAAGGTGATTGTTCGCGATTCCGATGACAGAGGCTTTCAGCGAGTCGAGATAGTCAAGGGATTCAGTTTGGCCCGCGAAGCTGTCGCCGAGAGATGCCTTGACCTTCGGGGCGATTCCGTCGACGCCGACCGGACATTCCAGGTTGACGACGCTGAATTGGAGGTCTTCGAAGAGCGGAGCGATCCGGTTCGCCTGACCGGCCCAAGTCTCGCCGCTGGTTGGAGCCAGTCCGGAGGCAGGCAAGAAATCTCCCGCAATGCCGAAGCGGCAAACTGGTAGTCGATGTGGGTCTTTCCAAACGAGCATGATCGAGGCTTCAAGCCGGCGTCAGCGCAGGATCGAATTCCAGGGAGGATTGCGTTTCACTTCGGATGAGACCAGGCTTGCGGGCGCTCATTACCACGATCTGGCCAGGTCCCCGCTTACCCCATGAGTCTGCTGCCAAAACCGACAGATACAAGAACGGAAACAGCGGCAGTAAGGGACGGGGATGATGAAGATA
>Ga0070665_100003145_pt1 | contig 17757 bp, 14 predicted proteins | sample KBSS13metaG_FD_65862 | JGI IMG/M metagenome (GOLD analysis project Ga0070665, IMG submission 65862) | Switchgrass rhizosphere microbial communities from Kellogg Biological Station, Michigan, USA - KBS S1-3 metaG | ecosystem: Host-associated > Plants > Roots > Rhizosphere > Soil ...
GTGACGCCCGCCACAGTGACGCCCGCCACAGTGACGCCCGGTGGCGCCGAGATCGGCCAGCGTCTCGTCTCGCTCGACGCCCTGCGGGGTTTCGACATGATCTTGATCGTGGGGACCGACGATCTGGTCAAAGCGATCAGTCACGCCAGCGATGCGCCGTTTGTCAAATTCCTCGTCGAGCAATTCACCCACAAGAAGTGGGCCGGTTTTTCGTTTTACGACCTGATCTTTCCGCTGTTCGTGTTCATGACGGGCGTGTCGCTGGTGATTTCGCTCGATGCGGCGCTCGAGCGCGGCGGCGCTCGCGGCGTGATTACGCGGCTATTCCGCCGCGCCGTGGTGCTGTTTTTACTGGGAGTGTTCTACAGCGGCGGCATCTCAAAAGGCTTGGAGCAGATTCGCTGGATGGGGGTGCTACAGCGAATTGCGATTTCGTATTTCTTTGCGGCGCTCATTTATCTTGGCTGCCGGCGGAATCCCAAGCTCGTGGCCGCGGCGGTGGTGTTGATATTGCTGGCTTACTGGGCGCTATTGTCGTTCGTTCCGCTGCCAGGCGCCGAGGCGATCTCGTTTGACGCGAATTTGAACTGGGCGAACTACATCGACCTGAAGTTTTTGCCGGGCCGACTCTACAACAAAACCTGGGACCCTGAAGGCCTGTTGAGCAGCGTGCCGTCTGTGGCAAGTTGCCTGTTGGGCGTGTTGGCCGGATTGCTCTTGAAGAATCATCACGTGACGCCGGTTCGCAAGTCGCTGCTGCTGACGACTGCTGGCGCGATTCTTGTAGGCCTGGGTTTTGCCTGGGGCTGGCAGTTCCCGGTAATCAAGCAGATCTGGACGTCGTCGTACGTGCTCGTCGCAGGCGGCTACAGTCTAATGTTGCTGGGGGCATTCTACCTGGTCATCGACGTCTGGCGGTTTCGCCGCGGCATTGCTCCCCTGCTCTGGGTCGGCAGTAACGCGCTAGCGATCTATTTGATCTCCGGCACGGTCGACTTTATGGGAATCGCCAGCCGACTGATCGGCGGTGAAATTGCGGGCGCGTTCGGCCCGTGGGGCGAGGCGGTCGTGGCCGCCACGGCCCTTGCGCTCGTGATTGCGCTGGCCGGGTTCATGTACAAGAAGCGCGTCTTTATCCGCGTGTGAGGCAAGCGATATGAACGTTGACGCGTCCGGCGAGGTGAACCCACCGGAAGAAATACCACCGAAAGATACCGACCTGAATGTCAGCGGCCACTCCCAGCCCGTCGCGGTCCCGGTCTTCAATTGCATCGTCTACGTATCGCGCGATGACGCCGGTATCGTGCGGGCTCGCGTCGCCAATCTGGCGGGACTCGAATTCACGGCCGGCAGCGAACGCGAGGCGCTGGGAAAGATTGTACCTGCGTTCAAGCAACGCGTTATCGAACTGTTATCGAGCAAGACTCCGATTCCGTGGATTGAACCCCCTGCTCCGCCCGAAAGCGGCGAGCAAAAACGGTTGATTGCAGTCCATCTGTAATGGCTGGTCGCGAGCTCGCTTGAGCCCTCACCCCGGCCCTCTCCCACGGGGAGAGGGAGATTTTGCAAGCGAGAGCCAATCGATGTCCGGCGCTTCGCCGTGTTGATCTACGACTCCTAGCACCGGCGCGGTGATTCGCGCGCGCAACTCGGCCAGGTTCGACGTCGAACTCGCGTCAGGCGGGCGAACCTGGTTTAGGATCACTCCGGCCACTGGCAGCGGTTTGCGAAATTTTTCGGCGGCCAATAGCGTCGTCAGCACGCGATGGATCACGCCGATGGAATTGTCGGCCACCACGAGCAGCGGGAATCCGAGGTCAACCGCCAGGTCGATCACGTAGTCGTCCTTCTCAATCGGCGACAGCAGCCCCCCTGCCCCTTCGACGATCAAAACGTCGCTCTCTCCGCGCCAGCAATCGAGCCCGCTCCGCAGCAACTGTCGGTCGATCTGTCGCCCCTCGGCCTGCGCAGCGAGGTGTGGCGCCAGCGGCGCAACGAAGCGCTGCGGGCAGACGTCTTCCAACCGGCCGGGCCGACCGGCGGCTTCCCAGAGTTGCAGCGCGTCGTCGCTGACCAGGTCTCCTGCGACCATTCGGCAACCACTGGCGGCCGGCTTGTAGACGCCGACGCGCAAGCCCGTCGAGCGCAGCCTGCGTACAATGCTGGCGGCGACGTGTGTTTTGCCGACGTCGGTGTCGGTTCCGGTAATGAACAGTCCGGGCGGTTGGCGACTCATCCAGGTTAAGGTAACATCGCGAGACTATGAATCCTATCCATCCGAATATCGCGTCCATGCGTCCGAAACGTCCCTCGAAGGTCACGGTCGCTCTCGTGCAAATGAGCTGCGTCCCATCGCAAGAGGCCAATGTCGCCAAGGCCGAGACGCGGATTGCCGAGGCCGCCAGCGCCGGCGCGAATATCGTCTGTTTGCAGGAGTTGTTCGCCGGACAGTACCCCTGCCAGAGCGAAGATCATGTCCGCTTCGGCGACGCCGAACCGATTCCGGGCCCGATCAGCGAGCGCATCGCCGCGGCCGCCGCGCGGCATAAGGTGGCCGTTGTCGGTTCATTCTTCGAGCGGCGTGCGCCAGGCCTGTACCACAACACGGCGGTGATCTACGACGACGATGGTCGCACGGCCGGAATGTATCGCAAGATGCACATCCCGGATGATCCGCTCTACTACGAGAAATTTTATTTCACGCCCGGCGACTTGGGCTTTAACAGCTTTGCAACGAAGTACGGTCAGATCGGCACGTGCGTCTGCTGGGACCAGTGGTACCCCGAGGCGGCGCGGCTGACGGCCCTGACCGGCGCCGAGATTATCTTCTACCCGACGGCCATCGGCTGGCACCCCAGCGAAAAAGCCGAATACGGCGCCAGCCAGCACTCGGCCTGGGAAACGATGATGCGCAGCCACGCGATCGCCAACGGTGTCTTCGTCGCGGCCGCCAACCGCACGGGCGTGGAAGGGAATCTGCAGTTTTGGGGCGCTTCGTTCCTTTGCGACCCGAACGGCAATGTGCTGGCCCGCGCGAGTCATGATATGGAAGAGACGCTCATCGTGGAGTGCAATCTCGACAAGGTTGACGTCGTGCGAACGCACTGGCCGTTTTTCCGAGATCGACGAGTCGACGCCTATGGTGCGATCACCAGCCGGTATTTGGACCAGAACAAGTAGCGGCCAACGACCGACCGATGCGTTCAACGCATTGGACCAGGTGTCCGGGAGGGCGAAGCTCCCGCTGAGCCGAGACGCGCGAACGACTATGCCTTCTGCAAACGACGCGAACACTCGGCATAGACGGGAGTGCGAGGCTCCCGCCGAGCAACGAAGCGCGTTCGATTGCGCTTCAACAAGGACGAAGAACCCGCGGCTAGCGCCGTGCGGCTCACGAATACGAAGCCCGCGCCTTACTCGGCGCGTGGAAAACCCTTTGGCACTTCGTACAGCGATTGGCATTTCACAATCGCGTAGTCATCCGGAAAAGTGTGGAAGGCCTGCACCAACAGGCTGCGGCTGCGGGTTTCGACATTGATATAGCTGAGGGCGCCCAGCGCCATGCGTCCGCTGGAATTGAAATGGTGGAGCATGCCCTGGCGCTCACCGTCCAGCTTCAGCTCTTGTTGAAACGTCCAGAAGACCTCGGGGTCGACCGGTTCGAGCTGAAAGTTCACCTGGTATGAAGCGCCGCCGCGACACTCGACGCGATCGCTGCGCTCGCCTTTCAGCCGGTGCGACACCAGCCGGCGCTTTTGTGGTAGCGGATGATGCGCTGCCGTGCAGACCTCGGTCAGCACCTGGCTCCCGTAGCGCCAGGTGACCAGATGGCCGGCGCTGGTGATGCTGATCGTGGCTTCGTAGTCACCACGCTTGACCGTGCGGCTGGTGAAGACTTCGAACAATTCCGGGTGGAGTGATCTTCCAAAGAGCTGGAACACCAACTCGGCGACTTTTGGTCGAACGGAAAGCACGGTGGTGATCCCTTGGGGTACGGGGCGGACACAAAACGCGCGGACTCAAGATTCGCTGTGGGCGCCTTGTGTTCGTTGTGAATGTGCTGGCCATGGAGCCAGCGATCCATCTGCAACGTTGGCATTATAAACGGCGCTCTCGCGCGCGACAAACCTAGTTTCTTGCTGCGTGCTGGCGCTCCGTTTTTCGGTCTTGACAAACGCGCGCCTGCCGAGTCAGTTCGCGCTCGCGAGTGTTACAGCGGAGACGGATGGAGCGCGGCGAGCGTAGAATGAAGTCGCTGAAACGATTGCCGATCATCGCGGCGAGCCGCTTGCGCGGTGAAAAATCCGGCGCGAGATGAAATAGCAGTCAAGCGATCCACAGAAGTTTTTTGTCTCGAGTTGCACGGACTCGGCGTCTTGAAGAAAGTCCTATGAGTCCTCCACTGATTGAAGTGTATGACCGGCTGCTGAAGCGTTATGGACCGCAGGCGTGGTGGCCAGGGCAGACTCCCTTTGAAGTCATGGTGGGCGCCATCTTAGTGCAAAACACGAACTGGCGCAACGTGGAACGCGCCATAGAAAATCTGCGTGAAGAGGGGCTGCTGACGCCAAACGCACTGTATCAGGCGTCGTCCGGGGACCTTGAGGAATTGATTCGGCCCGCGGGTTATTTTCGGGTGAAGGCCAAGCGACTGCGTAACTTGCTCACCTGGTTGCATGATCGCTATGACGGTTCGCTGGAGGCGATGTTTGAGACGAGTGTCGATACATTGCGTGAAGAGCTGTTAGCCGTGCACGGCATCGGACCGGAGACGGCGGATGCGATTCTGCTGTACGCCGGTGGAATGCCGGTGTTCGTCGTTGACGCGTATGCGCATCGTGTCCTGGCTCGCCACGGCTGGATCGACGCCGACGCCGACTACTATCGCATCCAGGAAGTGTTCGTCGAAAGCCTGCCGGCCGACGCCGTGATGTTCAACGAGTATCACGCGCTGCTGGTGCGCGTTGGGAAGGAGCATTGCAAGCCGACGCCACTTTGCGAAGGCTGCCCGCTTTGCGAATTGCTGCCCGAGGGAGGACCCCTGGGGCGAGAAGATTTCTGATGCGCTCTGTAGGGTACGCACTCCGTGCGTACCGTCTTGATCGGCCCATTGGTACGCACGGGGCGCCTACCCTACGGCTTGGCGCCATGCGTTACTTCGTTGAAGTAGCCAGACCGTTCTCGGCGCTCGGCTCGGCGGGAGCCTCGCCCTCCCTGCACGTTCTTAAGTGGCGCATTGGTACGCACGGAGTGCGTACCCTACGGCTTTTTAGTCGCGTTGGAACGCGTGCGGAGCGCCTACCCTACGGCGCTGGATCGGGCGCTACGGTAACTGCTTCTGGTCCGCAGAGTGTGCCGGCTTCGCTTTCGACGAGCGCCTTGTAGCGATCTTGCAACTCTTGCGTGGCGACCTTGGCCAGGTTGGCCGCCAGGGCGATGTTCTCGGTCAGATGGACGAAACGCTGGCACTTGACCCAACGACGTTCGAGATCAAGCGACTTGGTTGATCGTTCCTCGATCTGATCATGCAGCTTGCTGAAGTCGCTGAACTTGGGATGCGCCTCGATCGCCGCCACAATCTGCTGGCTCTCGCGATGGATGTCCTCAGTCACTTGCGGGTGCCAAGGATTTTCGAGCTCCGGCCAACGCAGCTTCAAGGCTTCGGCGATCGCCTGGCGACTGCCGTTGTAGGCGCCCATGAGTTTCTTTTTCTCATTGTTCACGGCGCCGCGTTGTTTTTCGAGATTGGTGGCCAGCTCACGGGCCGCTTTGGTTCGTTCTGTACCCGATAGCTCGAGCACGTCCGACAAACCATGCAGCAGTGACCGCTCTACCGGCGTCGCCAATTGCTCGAGCGTGTCGTACGAGGCGTCCGACGTGACGAGGTCAGCGATGTTATCGTCCTTCGTCTTGCTCACTGCTCGCAAAAAGGCGTCTGATGTTTTGACCGGGATGTCGATCGTGTTCGACGTCAGCACGGTGTAGGCGTGCGCCTCGGCGAATGAGACTTGCCCGTCGCCGTCGTAGTCTGGTGGCGCCACGGGCTGCCCAGTGCGAGTCTGCCCGCAGATGGCAGACCAGAACGAACTGCTGTACTCCTGGTAGTTTTCTTCGTCGATGTCAGGCGTGCAGCCGGCTGCGGGGCGATTGTGGACCGTGGCGTAGAATCCACAGCGATTGGCGCCGGTGACCCCCTTCTTCGAGTCCCCTTCATTGAAGATGCAGTTGGCGAACCCGCCCGAGTAGCATTGCACCATCACCAAAACGACTCGCACCTGAGGGTCGAGCTTGTCGAGCCGTGTGACAAAGTCCTTCATGGGCCATTGCCGCTTTTGCCACATGAAGAAGTGCGGATTCTGAATGTCTTGCCCTTTGCCGCCGTGGCCGGTGAGATAGATCACCAGCCGATCACCGGCCTTGAGCGTCTTGCCGACCTCGTCGAACCAGCGATCGAGATTTTCAGGCGATGATCCACCGCGAATGCCAGAGACCTGGTGCGTGCGAAAGCTGGCGTCGAGATCGTCTTCCTTGCCAAAGAGTTGCGCGAGCAAGCGATTGACCTTCGGCACAGCGTGGGTTGGATCGACAAATTGCAGATCGCGCTGCGGCGAGTCGCCGTCGCTGAAGTAGATGTCGTGCGGCGAGCCCGTCAGATTGAGCTTGCCCAAGAGCGTCTGGAAAAAGAGGACGTTCTTTTCGAGAGAGACCTGGTTGCCATGGGGAGAGTAACCACCACCGATCGTCAGAAAATGATCGGCCGCCAAGACAGGCGAAGCCAGCGGCAACAGAAAAAGCCCAAAAGTCGCAACGCCAGACAGCCACTTCTTTGACATCGTGCGCTCCACTCGGTTCCGTTCGATCAAGACCACGGCGAAATGTTCCCTTCGTCGCGATCCCCCTCCGCATGCAGGCTACCTGTTCGATGCGTGAGGGTCAAGAAAATGCCGCGTGTGTCGCGTGGGAAAGGCGTGCCTGTGGCGCCGAACTGCCGGCTTTTTTCGGACATTCCGTGCATCGAGAGACTACTGCAGGCCGTGCAGGCTTGCCGCTCCGATATAATTGGCGCGAGATCACAATCGCCAGGTCTACCATGTCTCGTCAAAATCCAGCTCGCATAGGTCGCGGCGCCACGATCAACCCGGCCAACCGGTTCGAAGCGGTGCGCGCCGAGGCGGATCTGGAACATTTGGAACATGCGGAAGACGCATCTGTTGCGACGAGATTGGCGACCGAATACCTGCCTGACAATTCGCAGAGCGTAGTGACGGAGAACAACAGCCCCGATGTTTCGTTCCGCTACAGCTTGAACCCTTATCGCGGTTGTTCGCACGGTTGCTCGTATTGTTACGCGCGACCGACGCACGAGTACCTGGGGCTCAGCGCCGGGCTCGATTTCGAATCGAAGATCCTGGTCAAGCACGACGCGGCGAATTTATTTCGAGAGTTTCTTAGCCGGCCGAAATGGAACCCGGAGCCGATCGTCCTCTCGGGCGTGACCGATCCGTACCAACCTGGCGAGCGCGAGCTGCGCATCACTCGCGCGTGCCTGGAAGTGGCGGTCGAGGCGCGTCAGCCGATCGATATCATCACCAAGAACGCGTTGATCTTGCGCGATCTGGATCTACTAGGTGCGCTGGCGAGCAAAAATCTTATTCGAGTTGGCATGAGCGTAACAACGCTCGACCAGGAGCTCGCCCGGGTGCTCGAGCCGCGAACCAGCGCCCCGGCTGCCCGCTTGAACGCGATTCGATCGCTCTCGGCCGCAGGCGTGCCCGTGAAAGTGATGGTGGCGCCGATCATTCCCGGACTCAACGAGAGCGAGATGCCTGCAGTGCTACAGGCCGCGGCCGAGGCCGGCGCGACGTCCGCCAGCTATGTGCTACTGCGACTTCCACTGGCCGTGGCGCCGATCTTCATGGCCTGGCTGGACGAGCATCGCCCCGACAGCCGGCAGCGAATCGAAAACGCCATCCGCTCGACGCGTGGCGGCGCCCTGAACAACGCAGCCTTCGGCAGCCGGATGCGCGGCGATGGGCTGCTGGCCGAGCAGATCAACCAGATGTTCAAGACGTTCGCCGGTCGGTTTGGTTTGTCGCGCTCACTGCCCGCATTGTCGTGCGAGCATTTCCAGCCCCCCACCGCGCCCGGTGGTCAACGAACGCTATTTTGATATCGTATTTTGGACAACTTTTTAATTTCCGATCATCGCGCAGGGAGGGCGAGGCTCCCGCCGAGCCGCGAATCTCAATCCACTCGCCAACCTAAACAATTGCCTACATGGACGAACTATGAGCGGAATCAACCTGCAAGGCAGAGTCGCCCTGATCACTGGTTCGTCGCGCGGGATTGGCCGGGCGATTGCCGAACGCCTCGCCGCGGCCGGGGCGGATATCGCCGTGAATTTTACACAGGGGCGCGAGGCGGCCGCCGACGTTGTCGCGACCGTCGAGCGGCTGGGCGCCAAGGCCGTGGCGTTTCAGGCCGATGTGAGTAAGACGGCTGACGTCCGGCGACTATTCGACGAAGCCTCGGCCCAATTCGGCCACTTGGACATCGTCATCGCCGCGGCCGGGATCATCGTCCACAAGCCATTGCTCGAGACGACCGAGGAGGATTTTGATCGGCTTTTCAACATCAACGCCAAGGGCAGCTTTTTCGTGATGCAGGAAGCGGCGAAGCGTCTGGTCGACGGCGGCCGGATCATCGCGTTCTCGTCGACGCTCACCAGCCTGATGGCGCCTGGCTACTCGGCGTATAGCGGGACCAAGGGCGCAGTCGAACAGTTCGTGCGGTCGCTCGCCAAGGAACTTGGCAAGCGAAAGATCACGGTCAACGCCGTAGCGCCCGGCCCGGTCGAAACCGATATGTTGACCAAGACCGAACCTCGCGAGACCTTGCAATATTTGGCCGGCTTTTCGGCGTTCGCGCGGCTTGGCCAGCCGGACGAAATTGCAGACGTGGTCGCGTTTTTGGCGTCGGACTCCGCCCGTTGGGTCAGCGGGCAGACCGTGCGCGTCAATGGGGCCGCGATGTAGATCTTATGAGCCGCAAGGCGCGAGCCGCGGGTTTCTCTCGCATACATGCCAAATACGAACAACCCACGGCTAGCGCCGTGCGGTTGACAAAAGTGTAGGAGCATTTCAATGACTGTCGTGCCGGATCGATCGCATTTCGAGGCCGCCTACCAGGGGCGGGCCCCTTGGGATATCGACAGTGCGCAACCGGCGCTGATTGAAGTCGCCGACGATGTCACGGGGTCAATCCTCGACGCCGGTTGCGGCACGGGCGAGAACGCATTGTTCTTGGCCGCGCGCGGCCACAAGGTAACCGGGATCGACTATTTAGATGAACCGATCCGCCGCGCGAAACAGAAGGCTGCCGCTAGAAACCTGCAGGCGACATTCCTGGTGATGGATGCGTTGGCGCTAAAGGACCTGCCGGAGACTTTTGACAGCATCGTCGATTGTGGCTTGTTTCATTGTTTCGATGACGACGCGCGGCGGCGCTACGTCGCTGGGCTGGCGACTGTGCTCAAGCCTGGCGGCCGGCTGTGGCTGCTCTGCTTCAGCACCGACGAGCCAGGAACGCTGGGACCGAGAAGGATCTCCCAGCGAGAACTTCACGCTGCGTTTGCTGAAGGCTTTGCCGTCGAATCGATCGAACCAACTCGATTCAACGTCCGCGCGGATATGCCCGAGCTCGCGTTCAGTCCGGGCGGCCCCAAGGCGTGGCTGGCAGTTATCGCACGAAAATGACCGAACCGAGCATGAGACTGGACGTCACGATTGAAGTCCGGTTTCCACCTGCCCGTTCGGCACGTCGAGCGACGAATCGATTCGACCGAGCGTCGCCGGGACTGGCCGATTCCAGCGCTTCTTGGCCATCGCCGGAGTTTGCACGCGCACCGGCGCTGGACCAGAGTCGGACAAGATTCTGGCGAGCGTCAGGGTAGCGTATTCAGCGCGGAGTGCTTGAACGCCACGATCCAGCGTGGCGTGGAGTGCTGACCAGGTTGGCTCTGGCAACATCTGCGAGCAAGGTTGCTTGAGAACCAATGGTCCTTCAACTGCCTCGACGATATCCAACAGCGTGATCTTGCTTGGGTCGCGCGCTAACGTGTACCCGCCATCGACGCCACGCGTCGAGTGCAATAGGCCGTGCGTCACCAACTGACGCAGTACCTGCAACAGAAACCGTTGCGGCATCACCCCGTTCATTGCCAATTGGCTGTTCGGGATTGGAATACCGGACTGGCTGCGGGCGAGTTGCAATGTTGCGTGCAGCGCGTACTCGACTGTGCGTGAAAGTTGCATGACAAGCCTGCCGTCTGGTGATCGAGACTGGGACAACTGGGCGGACGCAATTTTTGCAGTGCGTGTTGGTCGCCGTATGTCCTCGTTGGAAAAGTCGATGGCAACTATAGGAATTAGTTCGACGTAAACGCTAGGTCAGGTTGGATTTTTATTCAATTTTGGCCCCCCCATGTGACCTCGCGATCCAGCATGTGGTTGCTGAGTGATTCGAAGCGAGTGGCAGGCAATCGTCCGGAGCCCGCGGGACTCGTTCGCCTAAGAGCGTATCGACGGTCGATTTTAGGTCCCTTGCCGCCTCGTCGCTCAGAGAGTGAGTGTAACGGACCGACTCCCCCGGTTGCGGAATCAGGCCGGTACTCGGCTTTATCTCGCGCAATTCGACGAATTTGCACTCTTCGCAGAATAGAATTTCGACAGTGATATCCCCTGCTGTCAGCCGAATGCCGCGGTCTGGCGAATAGCAATCAACTGATTCTGCATTTTGAAAAGTCTCTCGATCACTGAGTATCTTGTGCAGCTTCGCAATGGTATCCGCTGATGCGATTGACCCCTCGGCCGCCACCTGACCGTCGCCGATGTACTTCTTGGCGGGGTCACGAAGCGGGGGGGTAGCGTCCTCTTCGAATTCGTCGTACTCAAGCGAAAACACCGTTGCTTTGGGCGTTTGCAGATCTGCCAGCGGGTTCCGCACGGGCCCGTAGGGAATAAATCGCACTTCGCCGAACGCCTTGGTCAGCCGGGCGGCAGCCTCGGCGTCGAGAGAGCTATCGCAAGCAATCACGCGCAGCGAGCGGCTGGCCTTCAGCTTCAACAGGTCATCTTCCTTCCACGGAGTGGCCGAGAGATCCAGCCTTTCGAGCTTGGGCAAGCTGGCAATCGCCTCGAAACCTTTCGCGTCGAGCGGTTCTTCTGGGGCCAGGAAAAGCGTGAGCGATCGCAGATTCTGCAATTGGCCCAGCGACGCCAGGTCGACCGGCTCGCCGGCTGTGTCTTCGATCTCCAGGTTCGTCAATTTCTTCAGCGCCGCGAGTGGCTTGAGCACATCGCCGCGCAGTTCGCTGGCCAGCGTCAGGCCGGATAGCTCTGGCGACTGCGCGAGCGGCTCGATCGACGCGGCGGTGATCGTGTACCCTTCGATTCCCAGCCACTGTAGTTTCTTGGCCCCTTTCAACGCGTCGAACGACGTCAGCACCTCGTCATCAGGGCCTGCAATCCAGAGCGTGCGCAGGTTTTTGAAATCGGCCGCGCCCTTGAGTACTTCTTCGTTCGGATGATCGAGCGAGAGCGACCGTAACGAATCAATTCCCTTAACCGTTTTGAGGGCATCCTCTGCGTTTTCTTCGGACAGAATCAGCTCAGCGATTGGCGCAAAGGGCGCCAACAGCGTGGCGTCGTCCAGATCCGGCGCCAGATCGATCGCGTAGCTCAGAGAATCGTCTTTGCCGATGATTGGCCGGACGACGCCGTAATTGCGCACGATCTCGTCACGCGCGTCATTACGCGTCCACTCATCCGAGAACGCCGGTTGAGCGAACAACCAAGGAAATATCAGCGCAGCAGAAAGCAGTTTCGGCAATCGAAAACATCGCGACATAGCGAATGGGCCTTGAAAGCCGTTTCAGGCCAGCAGCGAATGGAGCACTTCACCGCCGACGTCCGTGAGGCGGAAATCGCGACCTTGGAAACGGTAGGTGAGCTTCAGGTGGTTAAGCCCCAGCAGATGCAGAATGGTCGCCTGCAAGTCATGGACGTGGACTTGTTGCTTTGGTTCGATCGGTCCGAAGCCGAGCTCGTCTGTCTCGCCGATCGTCTGGCCCGGCTTGACGCCGCCGCCGGCTAACCACATGGAATAGGCTTCGATGTGATGGTCTCGACCGAGCGAGCCGCGATCTTCGCCCATCGGCGTGCGGCCGAATTCGCCACCCCAGACAACGAGCGTGTCTTCGAGCAGTCCGCGCCGTTTGAGGTCCATGACCAGCGCCGCCGACGCGCGATCGGTCTCGCCGCAAATTTTCTCGAGTGAGCCTTCCAGGTTTTCGCTACCGCCGTGGTGGTCCCAGTCCGTATGGAAGAGCGTGACAAAGCGCACGCCCCGTTCGACCAGGCGGCGGGCCAGCAGGCAGTTGTTGGCGAACGATCCTTTGCCCGGCTCTGCGCCGTACAGCGCCAGCGTTTCGGCCGATTCGCCCGCCAGGTCGATCAATTCCGGGGCGCTCGACTGCATGCGGTACGCCATCTCATAGGCGGCAATTCGCGTGGCGATTTCGTCATCGCCGGTCGCTTCGCGATGGCGGGCGTTGAGCCGACCAATGGCGTCAAGCGTGCGACGCTGTTCGGTCTGGCTGACACCGCTGGGCGTGGCCAGATTGAGGATTGGATCGCCCGACGAACGTAACGGCACTCCCTGGTAGACGCTCGACAAGAAGGCGTTCCCCCACAGCGCCGCGCCCGAGCGCGGACCACGCGGGCCGGAATTGAGGACGACGAAGCCGGGAAGATTCTGCGATTCGCTCCCCAGGGCATACTGCACCCAACTGCCGATGCTTGGCCGGCCGAATTGCGGCGACCCGGTCTGCGTCATCAGCTTGGCAGGGCCATGGTTGAAGACCTCGGTCTTCATCGTGCGGATAATCGAAATCTGGTCGGCGATCGAGGCCGTGTGCGGTAGTAGCTCCGAGATCTCCAATCCGCTCTCACCGCGACGCGCAAAGATGCGCTTGCTGCCGAGCAAGCGGGCGTCTGGCTTCAGAAAAGCGAAACGCTTCCCTTCGGTAAATGATTTTGGCGGCGCTTGCCCATGCAGCGCCTTCAGTTTCGGCTTGTTGTCGAACAACTCCAACTGGCTGGGACCGCCGGCCATGAACAGCTGGATGACCGCCTTGGCGCGCGGACGAAAATGTGGCGGGCGCGTCGTGCTCTCTGCGGTGGGAGATTTGGCCGCGGCCGAATCGCCGGCGAGCGCCGCCAGTCCGTCACGCTCCATCATCGCCGCGAGCGCAATGCCACCCAAACTCAGCCCGCAGTCGCTAAAGAACTGCCGGCGCGATTGCAGACGCAGTTGCTGTTCGAGTTGGTTGTGTGGGTTTTGCATTCGTGTAGGTCACGCACCCCGTGCGTGACATGAATCAGGTACCAAGGTCACATTCATCGCACGCACAGCGCGCGAGCCCAACGAATCGTTATTCCCGCGTCATAAACTCATCGACATTCAGTAACGCCCGCGCCACGCTCGTCCAGGCGGCCATTGGTCGTTTATCCGCAGGCTGATCCGAGGCGGCTAGTTCATCCGCCAACAGTTCGGCCAGGCAAGCCCGCTCGTAGTCGCTCGGTTCGCGCGACAGGCAGAGTCGAAACGCGTGGCGAATGCGCGATTGCGCGTCCGTGGCCGTTGGCTCAGCGAGCACTCGCGTCGCCAGCGCTCGGGCCGCCTCGATGCATGCTTCGTCGTTCAAAAGCGTGAGGGCTTGCAGCGGTGTGTTCGCCCGATCACGCTTCGTGCAGGTCGTGGCGCCGTCCGGCGCGTCGAGCACTCGCAGAAACGGATGTGGCGTGGAGCGCCAATAGTATGTGTACATGCCGCGGCGATAGCGGTCTTCGCCTTTACTGGTCGGCCACGTTCGCACGCTGCGCGTTAGCGCCATCACGCCGTCTGGCTGGGGCGGAAAGACACTTGGCCCGCCGACTTTCTCGCAAAGCAATCCGCTGGCTGCCAGCGTCAGATCGCGTACAATTTCGGCCTCGACGCGCAACCGCTTTTGCCGAGCGAGCAGGATGTTGTCCGCGTCCTTGTGCGCCAGCTCCGGCCGCGCATGCGATGATTGTCGGTAGGTGGCCGAGGTTGCAATAAACCGGTGGAGCGATTTCATGCTCCAGCCTCGCGAGACAAACTCGCCCGCCAGGTAGTCCAGCAACTCGGGATGCGATGGCTTTGAGCCCTGCGTGCCGAAATCGTTCGATGTCTCGACCAGCCCACGGCCGAAGTATTGCTGCCAGATCCGATTGACGGTCACTCGCGCCGTGAGCGGATTGGCCGGATCGACCAGCCAGCGAGCCAGGTCAAGACGGCTCGGGTTTTTGCAATCCGCCGGTAGCGGAGGTAATACGCTGGGGACATCCGGCGCGACAACCGGTCCATTTCGCAGATACTCGCCGCGGATCAATAAATGCGTCTCGCGCGGCTTGGCGCGCTCTTTCATGACCAAGGTCGTCGGTAGCGACTTGCTCAGCTTCAATCGCTTGGCCTGCAGATCGGCCAGCGCGGCGACCAGCTTTTCACGCTCCGGATCGGTCTTGGTGTATTCGTCGAGCAGCAGCCGGCGCTGGTCCTCGCTGCGCTGTTCGGCCGGCACGCTCAGGGCTAGGCGTAACGCGTCAGAAAGTTGGATTGCGTCGCGCGGGGCGCTCGTGGCCGAAAGCCGGAAACGACCTAGCGAGTAACTGGGGTCGGCGTGGTAATGCGCGAGGTTGATCAAGAACATCCGACCGGCCGCCGGCACATCTTCTTTCGTCGCGCAGATGGCGGTGCGGTTGACATTCATCGAACCCGTCGCAGTGTTGATCGCCCAGCCGGACTTTTCGTCGCCGTCGATCAGGTTCTCGATCGGGAACTTTGCCTGCGAGTGATCCGCGCGGGCCCACTTCCATTCGACCGGCTCCGGCGGACCATTCAGCCGATCAATCACGTTCAGCGTGATTTCGCTGAGGACGAAGTTGCCGTTCGCCGCGCGGCCTGGACCGTGACTGGGGAGTGAATCGTCCGTCAGCACCTCCAGCTTCAGCGCGGTGACCGGACCGTCGGGCGCTTTGGCGACGATGCCGTATTTGTCATTGATGACCGGCTCGTTGCTGGCCAACAGCGACTTGTCTTCCAAGCGAGTCAGCACGACTTTGCCACCGGCCGTGTATTCGATTGGGTCGAGGACCGTCCACTCGACGGGCACGGCGCTGGTGACGAATTGCTTTTCCCAGTTCGCGCGGCGCTCGGTTGTTTGTTCGTCATGCTGGGCAAGCTGCGCCGCTGCGGCTTCGAGCTTTTGCTCCAGCTCCAATTGGCGATGCTGCTCCTCGGCCGATGGCACCGGCAAGGTTGGCTCGTCGGCGCCGTTTAACAGCGCGAAGACCCGATAAAAGTCTTTTTGCGAAATCGGGTCGAACTTGTGGTCATGGCAGCGGGCGCAGCCAATCGTCAGTCCCAGATACACTGTGCCTGTGGTGGCCACGCGGTCAACCACGGCCTCGACGCGAAACTCTTCGGGGTCGGTCCCGCCCTCTTCGTTGATCATCGTGTTGCGATGAAAACCAGTCGCCACGATCTGCTCGGTCGTTGCCTCGGGCAGCAAATCGCCGGCCAGTTGCTGAATCGTGAACTGGTCGAACGGCAAGTCACGATTGTGGGCGTCGATCACCCAGTCGCGATATTTCCAGATCGACCGCGGATTGTCGTTCGTGTAGCCGTTGCTGTCGGCGTAGCGAGCCAGATCCAGCCAGTGGCGCCCCCAACGCTCGCCGTAGTGTGGCGATGTGAGGAGGCGGTCGACCAGTTTTTCGTAAGCGTCGGCGCTCTTATCGGCCAGAAATGCGTCGACCTCGGCGATCGTCGGTGGCAGGCCGATCAGATCGAGCGTGGCGCGGCGAATTAACGTCACGCGGTCCGCCTCGGGCGAGGGCTCGAGCTGCTCACGCTCCAATCGCGCCAGAACGAAGTTGTCGATCGCGTTTCGCGCGCGGTCGGCGTTAGAAATCTTGGGGACGTCCGGTTTGGCGATCGGCTGAAACGACCAGTGGTCGCTCTTGGTTCGTTTTGTTCCCTCGGCCGGCTTGTCGTCCGCGGGGGCCTTCGCGCCGGCGTCGATCCAGCGCGCGATCAAGGCAATTTCGTCCTTGGTGAGCTTTTCGCCTTCCGGCGGCATCGGCATCACGTTGTCGTTGCCACCGTTGGCGGCGATGATCAGCAAGCTCTCGGCGCTCTTGCCGGCCACGATCGAAGCGCCGCTATAACCCCCAGTGAGGGCCGCGGCCACGGTGTCGAGCCGCAGGTCAGACTTCTGCTCATCCGGACCGTGGCACTTGTAGCAGTTCTTAGCCAAAACGGCCTTCACGTCGCGAGCGTAGTCGGGCGCCGGTTCTTCGGCGCTGGCGGTTGGCGTCAGCCCCGCGAAAAGGCAAGCGACGCCTGCCAGGCAAAGGAATGCTGCGATCGGAGGGCGACTTTGCCGCATGGGGATCGTTCTTCCGCCGGTGGGAGTTGGTTCACACGCTTGACGATTCGCAGCAGGCTGGCCTGGTGGGAAGTTGCAAGGCTTTGCCCTGCCTTGGGGCGTCGCCGGGGCGTATCTTTTGGCCAGCGTTGATTTTATGCGGTGGCTCAGAGAACCGCAACAATCTGCCGTTGGCGAATGCGGGTCCATGGCTCCATTTCGGGCAATTGCCGATCTCGCCAAGCCGGTGGTACGAATGCTGGGCGACTGTGCGGCCGGCTTGTGGCCCGCTAATATCTGGACGCTGAGCTACTCAGACCGCCTCCTCCCCTGCCCTTTTGCCGCTGCAAGTGAGCCACTTATGACTGAGCCTGCCGCCAAAGATCTCGACGTCAACATTCAATATTGCCGTGGTCGGCAGCAGCGGCTGCTGGAAGTGATGCGCGAAAAGAATCTCGATCTGGCGATTGTCGCCCGGCATGAGCATGTGCAATGGCTGGTGGGCCCGCGGTTCTATTGGACGTTCGAGCCGGTGGCGGCGCTCGACATCAACGGCCGCGCGACTTTGGTGGCGCCCACGGTGACATTCAAAGACGTGGCCGCCGACGAAGTCCTGAGCTATCCGTCGAACCAGTACTCGACGTTGCGGAACGACCAGCGGCAGTCGTCGTCCGAGGTGTTGCTCAAGGCGCTCAAGACTGGCAAAGCGCCGCGGCGCATTGGTGTCGAGTTTTCGTCGTTCGGGCCGCATCTGGCCGCGACCCTGGGAGCGGAGTTGATCGACATCGAGCCGGATCTGTATCGACTGCGACGTCGTAAAGACCCCGACGAGCTGGCGAAGCTGCGCAAGGCAATCGCCGGGACCGGCGCGATGTACGCGCATGCGCGTGAGATCATCGAGCCAGGGGTCAACGAGCTTGATGTGTTCAATCAACTGCAAGCGGTCTGCAATCGATCGTTCGGCGAAATGATGACCGCGACCGGCAATGACTACCAGAGTGGCTCGAAGGGCGGCCCGCCGCGCGACCGCAAGGCCGAGGCCGGCGAACTCTACATCCTAGATCTCGGCCCGGCATTCCGCGGTTATTTTGCCGACAACTGCCGCGCGATCGCCGTTGATGGCCGCCCGACCGACGATCAACTTCGCGCCTGGCAGAAGATCACCGAAGTCTTCACGCTGATCGAGCGGATGGTCAAGCCAGGGGTCCGTTGCCAGGATGTATTCAACGCGACGCAACAGTTGCTCG
>Ga0070665_100003146_pt1 | contig 17756 bp, 9 predicted proteins | sample KBSS13metaG_FD_65862 | JGI IMG/M metagenome (GOLD analysis project Ga0070665, IMG submission 65862) | Switchgrass rhizosphere microbial communities from Kellogg Biological Station, Michigan, USA - KBS S1-3 metaG | ecosystem: Host-associated > Plants > Roots > Rhizosphere > Soil ...
CGCTGCTGATGCAGCACGGCTGGATGGACGTGGCCGCGTCGTTCCAGTTCGTCGTCGACGCGCTGCCGACCGAGCGCCATGTGCTCGCGTTCGACTGGCGCGGCTTCGGGTTGTCGGACCCGACGCCGGGCGACACCTACTGGCTGCCGGACTATGTCGGCGATCTGGACGCGGCGTTCGACGCGCTGCAGCTCGCGCAGCATCCGGTCGACCTGCTCGGCCACAGCATGGGCGGCAACATCGTGATGATCTACGCCGGGTTGCGGCCCGAGCGCATCCGCAGGCTGGTCAATCTCGAAGGCTTCGGCATGCCGGTGACCAGGCCGTCGCAATCGCCGAAGCGCTATCTGCAGTGGCTCGACGAACTGAAGACGCCCGTCGAGTTGCGCGACTACGCGACGCTCGATGACGTGGCCGCCCGCCTGCGCAAGAACAACCCACTGCTGCGGCCGCAATTCGCCGCGTGGCTGGCGCAGCACTGGTCGCGCCAGCGCATGAACGCTGACGGCACGCCCGGCCGCTACGAGATTCTCGGCGACCCGCTGCACAAGCACGGCACGCCGCTGCTGTACCAGCGCGACGAGGTCCTGGAGTGCTGGAAGCTGATCACGGCCAAGCTGCTGTGGGTCGAAGGAAGCCAGACCGACCTCTCGCGCTGGTGGGGCACGCGCTACACGAAGGCCGAATTCCACGAGCGGCTGACTGTCGTGGCCGACGTGCGACGCGAAGTGCTGGCGCCGGCCGGCCACATGCTGCACCACGATCAGCCGGAGGCGCTGGCCGTCCTGCTGGAGAGTTTTCTCGCGCCCTGATGCGGGCGTAAAATTGAAGGTTTCCAAGAATCGAGAACTCTCACCATGATGGACGTCGAACACATCAATGCCATCGGCAACGCCCTGGCCGACCTGACCAAGCGCACGATCGACCTCCGGGGGTATCTTTGACTACGAACACAAGGCACTGAGACTCAACGAGGTCAACGCCGCGCTGGAGAACCCCAAGGTCTGGGACGAGCCCAAGCGCGCGCAGGAACTCGGCCGCGAGAAGCGCACGCTGGAGAACGTGGTCCAGACCATCGATCACCTGACGAGCAACCTCTCGGACAACACCGAGCTGTACGAGATGTCCAAGGCCGACGGCGACGAAGCCGGCCTGAAGGCGATCGAGGCCGAAGCCGCCGCACTCGAGAAGACGGTCGCTGAGCTCGAGTTCCGCCGCATGTTCAACAACCCGGCCGATCCGAGCAACTGCTTCATCGACATCCAGGCCGGCGCCGGCGGCACCGAGGCCTGCGACTGGGCGAGCATGCTCGAGCGCCAGTACCTGAAGTACGCCGAGCGCAAGGGCTTCAAGGCCACGCTCGAAGACGAAACACCGGGCGATGTGGCCGGCATCAAGAGCGCGACGATCAAGGTCGAAGGCGACTACGCGTTCGGCCTGCTGCGCACCGAGACCGGCGTGCATCGCCTCGTGCGCAAGAGCCCGTTCGATTCCGCGGGCGGGCGGCACACGAGCTTCGCGAGCATCTTCGTCTACCCGGAGGTCGACGACTCGATCGAGATCGAGATCAACCCGTCCGACGTGCGCACCGACACCTTCCGCGCCAGCGGCGCCGGCGGCCAGCACATCAACAAGACCGACTCGGCGGTGCGCCTCACGCACATCCCGACCGGCATCGTCGTGCAATGCCAGGACGGCCGCAGCCAGCACAGCAACCGCGATGTGGCGTGGAAGCGCCTGCGCTCGCGCCTGTACGACCACGAGATGCGCAAGCGCATGGAAGAGCAGCAGAAGCTCGAGGACAGCAAGACCGACGTCGGCTGGGGGCATCAGATCCGCAGCTACGTGCTCGATCAGAGCCGCATCAAGGACCTGCGCACCAACGTCGAGATCAGCAACACGCAGAAGGTGCTCGACGGCGATCTTGATGCGTTGATCGAGGCAAGTCTCAAGCAAGGCGTATGACCGGGAAGGCGCTCTTGTTCGACCTCGACGGCACGCTGATCGACAGCATGCCGCACCACCACAACGCGTGGGTGGAGTGGTATGCGCGGCGCGGCATGCAGATGCACGCGGACCAGTTCTTCGCCGCCACCGCAGGGCGCTCCAACGCCGAGATCCTGCGCGATCTTTTCCCGCAGCGCAGCGTCGAGGAGCACGTGGCGATGGCCGACGAGAAGGAGGCGATCTACCGCGAGTTCGCGGGGCGCTCGCTCGCACTGATCGACGGCGCCCAAGCCTTCGTCGCGCGCGCGCGTGAAGCTGGCTGCAAGCTCGCGGTGTGCACCGCGTCCACGCTGCCGAACATGGCGCTCGCGTTCGAACTGCACGGCATCGGCGACTGGATCGACACGGTCACGAGCCCCGCCGACGGCCTGCGCGGCAAGCCGCACCCGGACATTTTTCTCGAAGCCGCGCGACGCCTCGGCGTGGCGCCGCAGGAGTGCATCGTGTTCGAGGATGCGCCGCTGGGCGTCGAGGCCGCGCGCCGTGCCGGCATGAGGGCGGTCGCGCTGACGACGACGCTGCCTGCCGAAGAATTCGCATCGTTCCCGAACGTGGTCGCGATCGCTGCCGATTTCACGGCGCTCGCGCTCTCCGATCTGATTTCCACGAGTTGACGTTTCCCCAACAAGAAGGCCCACGATGATGCGCGAAGGCACCGCTCCCCTGATACGCCGCAGCGACTACGCCGCGCCGGCGTTCTGGATCCGCTCGACGGACCTGACGTTCGATCTCGATCCCGCGAAGACCATGGTCATCAACTCCATGCAGGTCGAGCGCAACACCGAGGTCCAAGCGCAGCCGTTGCGCCTGCACGGCGAGGACATCACGCTGACGCGCGTGCTCGTCAACGGCGCATCGGTCTCGTTCCGCCACGAAGACGGCATGCTCGTGATCGACGCGCTGCAGGACATTCCTCCCGGCCCTTTCACGCTCGAGATCCGCAACACCTGCGCGCCGGCCAAGAACACGATGCTGTCAGGCCTGTATACGTCGGCCAGCGGCTTCTTCACGCAGTGCGAGGCGGAAGGATTCCGCCGCATCACCTACTTCCTCGACCGGCCCGACGTGATGGCGGTCTACACGGTGACGATACGCGCGAACAAGGCCGCCTATCCGGCGCTGCTGTCCAACGGCAATCTCGTCGACAAGGGCGACCTCGACAACGGACGCCACTATGCGAAGTGGCACGACCCTTTCCCGAAGCCGAGCTACCTGTTCGCGCTGGTTGCTGCCGATCTCGTGGCGCGCCAGCAGAACATCCGCACGCGCTCCGGCAAGGATCACCTGCTCCAGATCTACGTCAAGCGCGGCGACCTGGACAAGACCGAGCACGCGATGAACTCGCTGGTCGCATCGGTCATCTGGGACGAAGCGCGCTTCAAGCTGCCGCTCGATCTGGAGCGCTTCATGATCGTCGCGGTCGAGGACTTCAACTCCGGTGCGATGGAGAACAAGGGCCTCAACATCTTCAACACCAAGTACGTGCTGGCCACACCCGCCACCGCGACCGACGACAACTACGCCGACATCGAGGCCGTCGTCGGCCACGAGTACTTCCACAACTGGACCGGCAACCGCATCACCTGCCGCGACTGGTTCCAGCTCAGCCTGAAGGAGGGCCTGACGGTCTTTCGCGACCAGGAGTTCTCGATGGACATGGCCGGCCAGGAGACATCCCGGGCCGTCAAGCGCATCGAGGACGTGCGCAAGCTGCGCGAGGTTCAGTTCCCCGAAGACGCCGGTCCGATGGCGCACCCGGTGCGACCGGACAGCTACGTCGAGATCAACAACTTCTACACCTCCACCGTCTACGAGAAGGGCGCCGAGGTCGTGCGCATGATGCACACGCTGGTCGGGCGCGAGGGCTTCGCGCGCGGCATGACGCTGTACTTCGAACGCTTCGACGGCCAGGCCGTGACCTGCGACGATTTCGCGCAGGCGATCGCCGACGCCAACCCCGAGAGCGCGCTCGCACGCTCGCTGCTGCAGTTCAAGCGCTGGTACTCGCAGGCCGGCACGCCGCGCGTGACCGCGCGCGGCCGCTACGACGCACCGACGCGCACCTACACGCTCGGCATCGAGCAGGTCGGGGCGGCGAACGGCAACGGCGCCAAGGAGCCGTATGTGATTCCGTTCGCGGTCGGGCTGATCGCGCGCGATGGCCGGGCGCTGCCGGTGCAGCTGGAGGATGCGCCGGCTAGCGGCGCCACCGAGCAGCTGCTCGTGCTCGAGGAAGCGCGCGGGTTCTATACCTTCGTCAATGTCGACACCGAGCCCGTGCCGTCGCTGCTGCGCGGTTTCTCGGCGCCGGTGATCCTGGTCGACGGACTCTCGGACGCGGATCTGCTCGTGCTGCTGCAACACGACACCGATCCGTACAACCGATGGGAAGCCGGTCAGCGGCTCGCGCTCAGCCGCCTCATCGCCGCCGCGTCGAGCGATGCGCCGCTCGAGCTCGACGCACCGTTCATCGAGGCGATGTGCGCGGTGTTGCGCCACCCGGCGCTCGACCCGGCGTTCAAGGATCTGGTACTGCGCATGCCGAGCGAATCCTACGTCGCGGAGCAGCTGTCGCCGGTCGATCCGCAGCGCATCCACACGGCACGCGAAGCGATGATCTCGCAGCTCGCGCGTGCGCTGCGCGCCGATTGGGAGTGGGCCTGGACCGCGCATCAAGTGAGCGGTGCGTACTCGCCCGATCCGGTGTCGGCGGGCAAACGGGCGCTGGCGAACCGCGCGCTGGCGATGATCTGCCGCGATGCGGTCGCATCACGCGATCCGGTGTGGCAGGGCCGCACCTACCAGCGCTTCAAGAGCGCGACCAACATGACCGACCGGCTCGGCGCGCTCAGTGCGCTGATCCATGCGCATTCAGAAGCGGCGGATGCGGCGCTCGCGCGCTTCCACGATCAGTTCCGTCATGAGGCGCTGGTCGTCGACACCTGGTTCTCGATGCAGGCAACCGCACCCGAACTGGATGGTCGCGTCTTCGCGCGCTGCAAGGAACTGCTGGCGCATCCGGACTTCACGCTGAAGAACCCGAACCGGATGCGCAGTCTGGTCGGTGCGCTGTGCGCGGCGAATCCGGCCGCCTTCCACCGCAGCGACGGCGCCGGCTATGCGCTGTGGGCCGACACACTGCTCGAGGTCGACCGGATCAACCCGCAGATCGCGGCGCGCCTGGCACGCTCGCTCGACCGTTGGGGTCAGCTCGCGGAACCATACCGCGGCCTGGCGCGCGAGGCCCTGTCACGCGTCGCCGCGAAGAGCGACCTGTCGCCGAACGTGCGCGAGGTTGTCACGAGCGCCTTGGCAAACTGACGTCTGTATCGACCACCACCGGGAGCAACGAGATGGCCACGAAGAAGAAGAAGATGAACGCGTTCTACGCCCAGTCCGGCGGCGTCACTGCCGTGATCAATGCGTCCGCCTGCGGGGTGATCGAGACGGCGCGTCGGCACAAGGATCGGATCGGCAAGGTCTATGCGGGACGCAACGGCATCATCGGCGCGCTCACCGAGGACCTGATCGACACCGGAAAGGAATCCGCCGCGATGATTGCTGCGCTGCGGTCGACGCCCTCGGGCGCGTTCGGCTCGTGCCGCTACAAGCTCAAGTCGCTCGACACGCACCGCCGCGAGTACGAGCGGCTGATCGAGGTCTTCAAGGCGCACGACATCGGCTACTTCTTCTACAACGGCGGCGGCGACTCGGCCGACACCTGCTTCAAGGTCAGCCAGCTCAGCGAGGCGATGGGCTACCCGCTGCAGGCGATCCACGTGCCCAAGACGATCGACAACGATCTGCCGATCACCGATTGCTGTCCGGGCTTCGGCTCGGTCGCCAAGTACGTTGCCGTCTCGACGCTGGAAGCCTCGTTCGACGTGCGCTCTATGGCCAAGACATCGACCAAGGTGTTCGTCGTCGAGGTGATGGGGCGGCACGCGGGCTGGATCGCGGCGGCCGGCGGCCTGGTGGAGGATCACGGCATTCCGGTGGTCGTGCTGTTCCCGGAAATCGAGTTCGACGAGAAGAAGTTTCTGGCGCGGGTCGACAAGGCGGTCAAGGAACACGGCTTCTGCACCGTCGTCGTCTCCGAGGGTTGCCATCATCCGGACGGCACGTTCCTGGCCGAACAGGGCGCGCGCGATGCGTTCGGCCACGCGCAGCTCGGCGGCGCAGCGCCGGTGGTCGCGAACATGGTCAAGCAGGCGCTGGGCTACAAGTTCCACTGGGCCGTCGCCGACTATCTGCAGCGCGCCGCGCGCCACATCGCCTCCGCGACCGATGTGAAGCAGGCTTACGAACTCGGCCGCAAAGCCGTGGAGCTGGCGCTGGCAGGGCGCAACGCCGTGATGCCGACGGTGGAGCGTGTCGCCGACAAGCCGTACAAGTACCGCATCGGCGTGGCCGAGCTGTCCAAGGTCGCGAACGTCGAGAAGTTCATGCCGCGCGACTTCATCACCAAGGACGGCTTCGGCATCACCGACAAGTGCAAGCGCTACCTGGCGCCGCTGATCCAGGGCGAGGACTACCCGAAGTACAAGGGCGGGCTGCCCGTGTATGCCACGTTGAAGAACGTCCCCGTTGCCAAGCGCCTGCCTGCGTTCGCGCTCGCGTAGTCGTCAGGCCACGCCAGTGGCGCTGGCTTCGAGGCGGAAGCCGCGCATCAATTCAGCCAGGCGCTGCACCTGTGTTTGCAGGCTCTGCGCTGCCGCCGCGCTTTGCTCGACCAGTGCCGCGTTTTGTTGCGTCACTTCGTCGAGCTCGCGCACCGCGCCGTTCACCTGACCGATGTCGTTGCGCTGGACCGACGCGGCCGACGAAATGCCTCGGATGACATCGGTCACGCGCTGCACCGAGGCGACGATCTCGTGCATCGTCGCGCCGGCATCCTGCACCAGACGCGATCCCGATGCGACCTTGTCGACCGAGTCGCCGATCAGCGTCTTGATCTCCTTGGCGGCGTCGGCGCTGCGGACCGCGAGCGAGCGGACCTCGCTGGCGACGACCGCGAAGCCGCGTCCCTGCTCGCCGGCACGCGCCGCTTCGACCGCTGCGTTTAGCGCGAGGATGTTGGTCTGGAACGCGATGCCGTCGATCACGCCGATGATGTCGGCGATCTTCTTCGAGCTCGTGTTGATGCCTTCCATCGTGCTGACGACCTCGGTCACGACCCGGCCGCCGCGCGTGGCGACATCCGTGGCCATCGCCGCGAGTTCGTTCGCGGTCTGCGCGGCGGTGGCACTCTGGTTCACTGTCGAGGTCAATTGCTCCATCGATGAAGCGGTCTGCTGCAGGCTGCTCGCTGCATGCTCGGTGCGTTGGCTCAGATCGAGATTGCCGCTGGCGATTTCGCTCGATGCGACGTCGATGCTGCTGGACGATTCGCGCACCTGCGACACCATCACGGCCAGCGAGCGCTGCATGCCCTGGAGCGACGCCATCAGGCGCCCGAATTCACCCGGATAGTGCGCCACCGCGCTTTGTGACAGATCGCCCCCTGAGACGCGCTCGGCCAGCGCAATCGCGCGATGCACCGGGCGCGTCACGCCGCGCGTCAGGCGCCAGGCGAGCAGGCCGCTGATCGGCAGCGTCGCCAGCGCCAGGCAGGCCAACGCCCACGCCGCACGCGCGCGGGAGCGGGCGGACTCCTCGAGCGACTCGCGGCTATAGCGTGCCTCCAGCTGCACCAGTTCGGCGGTGTTCTGGCGCAGGCGCGATTCGACCGGGCGCACGCGCTGCATCAAGGTCATCGAGGCCTCGACGCTGGCACCATCGGCGCCTTGCGCGGCCGCTTCCTTGATCAGCGGAATGACTTCGCGGGCTGCGACCTGGATCTTCTTGATCAGCTCGCGCTCGGCCTCGGTGGCGGTCGGATCGGCGGCGATCGAAGCGGCGACGGCGTTCTCGGCTTGCTGGTAGCGCTCGATCGCCGAGTTCATGATCTTGATCTCAGCGTCGATCGCCGAGGCCAGGCTGAGCAGCGCGACCATGCGCACCTGCGCGCCGATCAGCCCGATTTCGTTGAGCATCTCGTGGGCCTTGTCGCCCTTCGGATTGTTGACCTCGACGATGCGCGTGAACTGGGCGCCGATCCCATGCAGCTGCATCAGGCCGAGCGCCGAGGCCCCGAAGGCCAGCGCCGCGATCATCGCGAACCCTGCGCCCAGCCGCGTGCCGATCGACATTTTGGAACCAACCATGACCTCAATTCCTCCGCGCGTAGCTCGGCCGCACGCGCACATGCGTGGCGGCACTGGCTGCGATATCGGCGGGAAGATGGCGCTCCTTAGGAACGATTGGATCGATGGCGCGGCGAACCCGATATAATTTTCGGTTTGGCGCCGCGAGGCCGCCTTGCCGGTGTAGCTCAGTTGGTAGAGCAGCGCATTCGTAATGCGAAGGTCGGGAGTTCGACTCTCTTCACCGGCACCATATTGAAGCCCAGGCGGTTGGCAGTCACTAACTGGTTGCCGCCTGGGAATACCTCGGAAATCCGACTCGACGCCCTCGGCGACGATCTTGCGGCCCAGCAGACGACATCGAATTCGCAAAGCTTGAACAGCGGCGGAAACAGGATGAAGTCGGAGTCTTCCCCGACCGGGATGAACGTGGGCTGATCGTCCGCAACTCTGTACGCTCCCCACGAGCGAGCCTTCAGATCCGCCAATCCGGCGCGGTCGCTTCGTAGAGCATTGATAGGCGAGGGACGGTCCCTCCTGCGCACTGTGCGCAAATTGGCAGACCACGCACACACGGCCGATCGGTCAGACTTTGGTCGCCCTTTAGTCATTGGACCTGCATGTACACCGCCGAAGCTGCTGCGGGACCATGCTGCCATGAACTACACACCGCCTTCCAACGTCGAGCTCTTCGGACTCGCCAGATGGTCTTTCGTCTTCGCGCTGATTCGGGCAGCGTAGCCATGATGCTCGACATCGCCCAGCGCTGGCTCGAACAAGGAGCCGCCGGCTTCCAATTCGCCAGTGCCGCCGTGGTCCTGCTGCCGGGCGCGACCGCGCTGTGGCCGAGCGGTGACGCAAATGCGCAGCCATTGAAGGCCGCCGCACGCGTCGCGCTGGAACGGAAGCAAGCCGTCTTCGGCCGCCTCAGGCGAACCGCGCCGCAAGGGACGCAACAGGCAGAAACGCAGCGCGTGCTGGCCCTGCCGATACAGAGCTCCGGTCAGGTCTTGGGAGCGCTGGCCTTCAGCATGCAGCCCGTGACCGGTGGCGAGCCGAGCGACAAGGCATTGCTGGAAGCGGCCAATGCATGCGCCGCCTCGCTGGCGTCAGCCCTGACGCCTCCGCGCGCCGCGCCGCGCGATGCCGCGCAGGAGACGCTCGCGCTGCAAGCGACCCTGCTCGACGCTGCGCATGACCTCAAGCGCGCCGGAACGACCCTCGTGAGCAGCTTGGCTCAACGGCTCGGCTTCGAACGCGTCAGCATGGGCTTGATGCAGGGCGATGCAGTCGCGGTCACAGCCTTGTCGCATGCCGCCGAATTCGACGCTCGGCAACCGCTCGTACGCGCATTGGCCGAGACCATGCAGGAGGCAATGGATCAAGCCGTGTCCATCAGCTATCCGCAACCCGACCAGGCGCTGCCCCGTGTCGTGCTTGCTCACGCCGAGTTGGCCACGCTAGGCCCCGGCCGCATCGTCACCGTCCCGCTGGCGAGCGCGGGTGAGTGCATCGGGGCCCTGTGCTTCGAACGTGCTGCCGCACTGGCCGCCGACGAGCAACACCGCCTCGAAGACCTGGGACAAGCGCTCGCGCCGCTCGTCGCGCTCAAGGTGCGCGCCGAGCGTTCTTGGTATGCGCATGCACGTCAATCTGTCGGCGCGCGATGGCACACCGTTTGGCGCTGGAAGTCGCTCGCGCTGGGTGGACTGGCTCTGGCGTTGGCCGGTGCCATGGCGGTGCCGGTCGGCTACGGCGTCGGCGCGCCGGCGCGCCTCGAGGGAACGGTGCAACGCAGTCTGGCGGCTCCTGCCGACGGATTCTTGCAGGCGGTGCATGTGCGACCAGGTGATCCGATCAAGTACGGCGACGTGTTGGTCGAAATGGCTGATCAGGATCTGCTGCTCGAGCAGCAAAAACTCGAGGCGGAAGTAGCGCAGCACGAGAACAGCGCCGCGGCGGCACTGGCGCAGAGCGACCGAGCGCAGTTTGCGATGGCCCAGGCCAAAGCGGATGAGGCGCAGGCGCAGCTCGACCTGACTCGCAGCCAGCTCGAGCGCGCGCGGGTGGTGGCGCCGATCGACGGCGTAGTGATCAGCGGTGACCTGAGCCAAGCGTCGGGGGCGCCCGTCCAACGCGGCCAGGTGCTGCTGACGGTCGCCCCGCGCGAAGGTCACCGCCTGATTGTCGATGTCGACGAACGCGATATCGCAGCGGTCCGAAGCGGTCAGCGCGGGCAGCTCGCGCTGGCGGCCGCCCCGGACCAGCGCCTCGCGTTCACGGTCCAGCGGGTGATGCCGGTGGCCGCGGCAAAGCAGGGTCGCAATACCTTCGAGATCGAGGCGCGACTCGACACGCCGAATGCGAACGGCTTGCGTCCCGGCCTGCTGGGCGTGGCCAAGATCGATGTCGGCGGGCGCAGCCTGTGGACCATCGCCACGCGCCCCCTGATCGATGCGCTGCGGCTCGCCTGGTGGCGATGGAGCCCATGACATGACCGCGGCTCTGTACAGCACAGACTGGTACCGCGTGGCCGCCTTGCGGCCGCGCTTGCGTCCGCAGGTGCGCGTGCAACGCCAGTCCTGGCGCGGCCAGCGGTGGTATCTGCTCTGCGACGACACGAGCGGGCGCCAACACCTGATCAACGAAGCCGCCTACCAGTTCATCGGCCGGTGCGATGGCCGGCGCGACGTGAAGACGGTGTGGAACGCGATGCTCGCATTTCGAGGCGAGGCCGCACCGTCGCAGCCCGAGGTCGTGCAGTTGCTGGCGCAATTGGACGAGATAGACCTGCTGCAATCCGAGCGCAACGCGAACGCCGACACACTGTTCCGCCGCCGGGACGAGCACCGGCAGCGACGCCGCCGCGCGATGATCAATCCGTTTGCGTTTCGCCTGTCACTCGGAGACCCGACACGCTGGCTGCGTTGCCTCGATCCGCTGGCGCGGGCGCTGTTCACGCCGCCGATGCTGTGGGCCTGGGCCTGCCTGATGTTGGCCGGGCTGCTTTTGGCCGGCGCAAACGCGAGCGAGCTTCAGGCTTACGCGCGCGAGCGGCTGCTCAGTCCGCGTTCGCTGGCGCTGGTCTGGTTGTGCTTTCCGCTCGTCAAGGCGCTGCACGAGCTGGGGCACGCACTCGCCGTGCGTCGCTGGGGCGGCGAGGTGCGTGAGTTCGGCATCGGCCTGATGCTGCTCGTACCGGCTCCCTACGTCGATGCGTCGGCGTCTTCCGGGTTCGCGCTTCGGCACGAACGCGCGGCCGTCGCAGCCGCGGGCATTCTGGTCGAGACGGGCCTGGCAGCTCTGGCGCTGCTGTTCTGGTTGTCCGCGCAACCCGGGTTGGCGCGAGACATCGCATTCATCGTGCTGATGATCGGCAGCGTGTCGACGCTGGTGTTCAACGCCAATCCGCTCCTGCGCTACGACGGCTATCACGTGCTGTGCGACGCGCTCGACCTGCGCAACCTCGCGCCGCGCAGCCACGCCTGGTGGAGCGCAGCGCTGCGCCGGCACGTGCTCGGCGCTCCGGGCGATGGGGCGGATTCGGGTCGTGGCGAACGCAAGTGGCTCATCGCCTATGCCCCGTTGTCGCTGGCCTACCGGCTTGGCGCATCGCTGGCGTTGGTGCTGTGGCTGGGCGGCAAGGCGAGCCTGCTTGGCATCGCGGCTCTTGCCTATGTCCTGATTGCAACCCTGCTGCTGCCACTCGTGCGCCTGGCTCGTCACGCGCTCGCCGCAGCCGCACCGGGACGTGAACGCAGCCGGGTCCGGTTCGGACTGGCGATGCTGGCGCTCGCGCCCGGCCTGCTGCTGTTCGTCGCGCCCATGCCGCTAGCGACGATCGCCCCTGCCGTGGTCTGGCTGCCCGAACAGGCGCAGGTGCGGCCCGAGGTCGAGGGCGTCGTGACCAGCGTCGCGTCTCGAGACGGTGAAGTCGTTCACGAGGGCGATCTTCTGATCGTGCTCGACAACCCTCAGTTGCTCAGCGCCCATGATCGACTGGCGAGCCGACTGGACGGCTTGCGCGCCGATCACTATCGACTGCTTGCAACCGACTCGGGCGCGGCGGCCAACCTCGTGCAGCGCATCGCCGCGGTCGAAGCCGAACTCGCGCAAGCCGACGCGCGGGTCGCGTCCTTGGAGGTGCGCGCACAAGTGACCGGCACGCTCGTGATGCCGCACCAGGCTGACCTGATCGGCAGCTTCGCGAAGCGCGGCGCGACGCTCGGCCATGTGTTGGCGCCTTCCAGCCTGCGCGTGCGCGCCGCCGTCGCGCAAGACGACGCCGAGCTGGTTCGCCACCGCACACGCGGCGCGGAGGTCCGCCTGGTCGACGCTCCGACGGAGCGCGTGCCCGCCACCGTGGGACAGGACATGCCCGCAGCCTCGAACTTTCTGCCCAGCCCCGCACTGGGCGATCTTGGCGGCGGCCCGTACGCCACCGATCCCAAAGACGAGCAGGGCCGCCGCAGTCTGGAGCCGATCTTCCTGGTCGACCTCGGCGTCACCGGCGTGCCCTTGGAGCGCGCAGGCGGTCGCGCCTGGGTGCGCTTCGACCACGGCACCGAGCCGCTGGCCGTGCAAGTCGTGCGCCGCGCGACGCAGCTGTTCCTGAAGCACTTCGATCCGACGACATGAACGCGCGTGCACCGCTCCCTGTGCCCGGCCTCCTGATGGGCAGCTATCCGGAGCGTCCTGCCGCCTCCGCCGCGTCGCGCCTGCGCGCGGCGAAACTGAAGATGCCCCGCGTGAGCGAAGTACGCCGACATGAGGTCACCTTCAACGCCCTGCTCGACGAGCCGTTTGCGACCGCCTGCCGGAATGTGCGCCGTTCGCTGCTGCGCGCGGGCTTGCAACCGCAGCCCGTTGCTTCGGCACTGGCGCTGGGCTGCGTGGCGGCGCAGCGCAGGCTCGGCTTGCAGATTTTCGACAGCCAGATCACGGCCGCTGGCATCGTGCTCGGCAACCAATTGGCAGAGATGGCCACTGGCGAAGGCAAGACCTGCGCCGTCGCGCTGGCCGCCGCCGTGGCGGCGATGGCCGGCATTCCGGTGCACATCATCACTGCCAACGACTACCTGGTCACCCGCGACGCGCACCTGATGCAGCCGCTCTACGCGGCCCTGGGCCTCACGGTGGGCGCGGTGACGCAAGTGCTGGAGCCGGACGGACGTCGTCGCGAATACCGCAGCGACGTCACCTACTGCACCGCCAAGGAGCTCGTCTTCGACTACCTGCGCGATCGCCAACTGAGATCGGCAGGCGCAGGCCGCTCGGCCGGCAGCGGGGTCACGGATCCATCGATTCCCGCGCCCGTTTTGCGCGGGCTGTGCATGGCGATCCTCGACGAAGCCGACGGCATCCTGGTCGATGAGGCTCGCGTCCCTCTGGTCTTGGCGATGACGGCAGACGACTCGCACGAGCAGACCGGCCTTGCGGAGGCGCAGCGTCTCGCGCGCGGGCTGCGCGAAGGGGTGGACTTTCGGCGCGACGATGCGGCGCGCGCGTGCCTCCTCACGGCGAAGGGCCGACAGCGCGTGGAGTCGGCCGCAGCGGCACGGGAGCCTGTCTGGTACAGCCAGCTCCATCGCGAGAACGCCGTCCAGAGCGCGCTCACTGCATTGCACGCATTTCAGCTCGACCGAGACTACCTCGTGCGCGATGGCGAAGTGCTGATCATCGATCCGACCACCGGACGGATCGCGCCGGGGCGCTCGTGGTCGCTCGGTCTGCATCAGGCCATCGAGCTGAAGGAGGGTTGCGAGCCCACTGGATCGAGCGAGTCCGCCGCGCAGATCACCTACCAGCGCTTCTTCGCGCGCTACTGGCTGCTGGCGGGCGTGAGCGGCACCCTGGCGGAAGCGCGGCGCGAGCTGCGGGCCGTCTACGGTCTGGCCGTCAAGCGCGTGCCACTGCGCCAAGCGAGCCGCCGCAGGATCGGACCGACCCGCCTCTTTGCCGACTTTCACACCCTGTGGCCGGCTGTGGCCGCGCGTGCGCAGGCAATTGCGAACGACGGCCGTGCGGTGCTCGTGGGCACCGACTCGGTCGCCGATTCCGAGGCTCTATCGGCATGCATGGCTCGCGCCGGCATCGCGCATTCCTTGCTGAGCGCCAGCCACGACGTTGCCGAAGCCGCCGTGGTGGCGCGCGCCGGCCAGCGCGGCGCCATCACGGTCGCCACCAACATGGCCGGTCGCGGAACCGACATTGCATTGGGTGATGGCGTCGAGGCGCTCGGTGGCTTGCACGTCATCTGCTGTCAGCTCAACACGGCCCGTCGCATCGACCGCCAATTGGCGGGACGTTGCGCGCGACAAGGTGATCGCGGCAGCGTCGAGTCGTGGCTCGCGCTCGACGCACCGCTGTTGCGACGCGGGATGCCTGCGTGGCTGCGCCGGTTGCTGCGCCGTCGGGCGCAGGCAGTGCCGAATGCGGTCGCACGTGTGCTCGTCGCGCTGGTGCAGCGGCGTGAAGAGGGCCGGCACGCGGAGCAGCGCGCGCGAATGCTCGCACAGGACCAGGCGTTCGACCGGCGACTCTCGTTGGGTGCGTCGTCATGAATAAGGAGAAAGAACGATGAAATATCTACCGATGCGGGGGCTGTGCGCGATGCTCGCTGCGCTGGCCTTGACGCCGCCGGCCCGCGCCGCGCAACCACAGGCATGCCTGATCGAACCCCAGGCGGTCGCCGAAATCGGCTCGCCGGTGATCGGAGTCGTCGAGGCATTGCGCGTCGAGCGAGGCGACCAGGTCACCAAGGGTCAGGTTCTCGCGGTACTGCGGGCGGATGTCGAGCGCGCGGCGGTGAGCGTGGCGCACAGCAAAGTCCAGGCTGAGGCCGAAGAGCAGGCCGCTGCGACGGCCCTCGACTTCGCGCGCCAGAAGCTGCTACGCGCGCGAGACCTGTACGCGCAGAACTTCATCTCGGCCATGGCGCTCGACCAAGCACGCTCCGATGCGGAGCTTGCAGAGGGACGCCTGGCACAAACACGCGAGCAGCGCCGGGTGTGGTCGCGCGAGCGCGACCTTGCGTCCATGCAGCTCGCGCAGCGCAGCATACGCAGTCCGATCGATGGCGTGGTGGCCGAGCGTTACGTCTCGGCCGGCGAGCGCGTCGAGACCAAGCCGTTGCTGCGCATTGCACAGATCGACCCGCTGAAGGTGCAGGTCATCGTACCTGCCTCGCTCTACGGCAAGGTCGCGGTCGGAAGCGCGGTCTCCGTGACGCCTCAGCTGCCGCAGGCAACCTCGGTGAGCGCGCGCGTGACCTTGGTGGATCCGCTGATCGATGCGCCCAGCAACACGTTCCGCGTGCAGCTGGAGCTGCCGAACCCAGGCAATGCGCTGCCAGCGGGCCTGCGTTGCAAGGCGGATCTGGGCCTCGAGGCGACGGACGCGACGCCTCAGACCGTTCCCCGCGGTCAGCCGGGCAAGTCGTCGGCTGCGCGCCAGCCCGCCGGCGCGCAGAACTTCTGAACCCAGCATCCGCCATGCGTGCTCCATCGACCCGGCGTCAGCGGCTCCACGTGGAGTCGATCGAGCCGCGCATTCTGTATTCCGCTGACCCGGCATCGGCGCTGCTCCACACCGCGGTCGGCATTGGGCCTCCCGAGCAATTCATCATGGGCGAGCTGGCGCGGCAGCCGGTCGATACGTCCACCGTCGCGGCGACCGTGACGGAAACGCACCATGAACTGGCGTTCATCGATGGGCGCGTGACTGATCAGCAGCAGCTCATCGACGACATCCGTCGCGCACACGGCAATGACGACGTCGATATCGTCGTGCTCGACCCGACGCGCGATGGTATCGAGCAAATCAGCGAACGCCTGGCGCAAGAGCATGGGCTCGATGCGATGCACATCATCTCGCATGCCGAACCGGGTGTGGTGCAAATCGGCGCGACCAAGCTCGACTTCGCGACCATGCTCAATGACGCGACTGCGATATCGCGCTGGCGTTCGGCGCTGAACGACGGCGCGGACCTGCTCCTCTACGGCTGCGATCTGGCGGCGACCGACGACGGGCGTTCGCTTGTCGATGCGCTGTCCAGGCTCACGGGCGCCGATGTCGCCGCGAGTACCGACGTCACCGGTGGGGCGAGTGTCGGCGGTGACTGGGTGCTGGAATACGCCACGGGCCTGATCCAGTCCGACGCACTGGCCAGCGCGTCGGATTTGGCGGCGTGGAACGAAGGGCTCGGGCTCACCCCCGCGGGCTCCGACATCCTCGTCAATTCGACCATCACGACCGGTGCCCAAGTGACGAACTCCGGCGGCATCAATGTCAATCCGGTGCGAGCGACGGCCATCGATGGAAGCGGGAATTTCGTGGTCGTCTGGGACGATCCTGCGAACAGCGGCGACGTTTACGCACGACGCTTCAATGCCGCAGGCACGGCGCTGGGGGCACAGTTCCGTGTCAACACCACCACCAGCGCCACGCAGGACGGCGTGACCGTCGCGATGAACAGCTCCGGGGCTTTTGTCGTCGTGTGGGAGAACAACAGCGGCGGCGCCAACGGCGACGGTTCGGGCTACGGCATCTTCGCGCAGCGCTACGACGCCTCCGGAGTCGCCCAAGGCAGTAATTTCCAGATCAACAAGACGACCGCGAACGACCAGACCGACCCCAGCGTCGCGATGGACAATTCCGGCAACTTCGTCGTGTCGTGGACCAGCGTCGGCCCGGATTCCGGCACCACCAAGGGCGTGTATGCACGTCGCTTCGACGCTTCTGGCACGGCGCTGGACAGCGGCGATTTGCTGGTCAATACGACGACGGCGGGCGACCAGCAATACAGCAACGTCTCCTGCGATGCCAACGGCAACTTCGTGGTGGCCTGGAGCAGTGCCGACAGCAATGGAACGGGCGTCTACGCGCGGCTCTTCAACAGCGCAGGGGTCGCACAGAGCGCGGAGATTTCCGTCAACCTGAACACGACGGACACTCAGGACAAGCCGAGTGTCTCGATGAATGCCACAGGCGAATTCGTCGTGGCCTGGGAGAGCAACCTCCAAGATGGTGGCGGCTGGGGCTCCTACGCGCGCCTCTACAACGCAGCGGGCGTGGCGCAATCCGGTGAGATCTCGCTCAACTCCACGATTGCATCCGACCAAGACTTCCCGGTCGTCGCGATGGACAGTCACGGGAATTTCCTGGCGAGCTGGGAGAGCAATGGCCAGGACGGAAACTCTTGGGGTGTCTACAGTCGCCTGTTCGACAGAAACGGCACTGCGGTCACGGGCGAGACGCTGATCAACTCGACGACCAGCGGCACCCAGGAGTTCCCGAGCGTTGCCTGGAACGGCACGCAAGCCGTATACGTGTGGGATGGCAACGGCCCCGGCGACTCGACAGGCATATTCTTCAGAACCGCCAACGCCAGCATCCCCGGTGTCACCGTGACGCCGACCAGCGGCCTGACCACGACCGAGGCGGGTGGTACGGCGACATTCAATGTCGTGCTGATCTCCGCGCCGACAGCCAACGTCACGATCTCGATCGCCTCGAGCAATGCCGTCGAAGGCACGGTTTCAACCTCCTCGCTGACATTCACCG
>Ga0070665_100003149_pt1 | contig 17743 bp, 15 predicted proteins | sample KBSS13metaG_FD_65862 | JGI IMG/M metagenome (GOLD analysis project Ga0070665, IMG submission 65862) | Switchgrass rhizosphere microbial communities from Kellogg Biological Station, Michigan, USA - KBS S1-3 metaG | ecosystem: Host-associated > Plants > Roots > Rhizosphere > Soil ...
CCGGATCGGCACGATCTCCAGCCTGGCCGAGCTCGTGCTCCCGGCGATGGACGCGGTGCTGTCGGACGCCGGAGTCGAGCAGCACGTCGAGCACGGCGACCGGCTGGTCGAGTGGCTCGAGGAGGGGACCATCGACGCCGCGGTCCTCGCGATCGCGGGGCAGGTCGAGCTGCCGCGGACGGTCCGGCGCCACCGGATCGGGACCGACGAGCTCGTGGTCCTCCTGCCCGTCGGCGTACGCCGGCCCGCCAGCGGGTCTCGTCCGCTGCTCGACCGCGACGTGGTGTTCGCGACGTACGACGCCTCCACCTCCGCCATCCGCGACCGGCTGGTCGGGCTCGGCGCCCGCCCTCGCCGCTGCGCGACCGTCCAGACCGCGCTCGTCACGGCACGGAAGGGAGGCTGCCCGGCCGTCGTACCCCGGTCGCTCGCGCAGCCGCGCGGACGCGAGCGGGTTTCCGAGCTCCCGTGGCGGCACCGGCTCGTCCTGGACCTGCTCGTCCCACGCCGGGCCGACCCCGCGATCGTGGCCGCAGTGCCCGCCCTGCGGCGTGAGCTCGGGCTGCGTTCGAGCCGGTTCTCAGGCGCGGCTCAGGACCATTTGGCACAGTGAGACCGTGACACCCACTGCGTCGACGCCTGCGAGCACCAAGCCTCGCGTGCTCGTCGTCGACGACGACAAGGCGGTGCGCGAGTCACTGCGACGCAGCCTCGAGTTCAACGGGTATGCCGTCTCCCTCGCCGCCGACGGCGCCGAGGCGCTGGCCGGCATCGGCGGCCTGGCGCCCGGGCAGGGTCCCGACGTCGTCGTGATGGACGTGATGATGCCTCGGCTCGACGGCATCGAGACCACCAAGTCCCTGCGCAAGGCCGGCAACGACGTCCCGATCCTCGTGCTCACCGCGCGCGACGCCGTGGGCGACCGGGTCGAGGGTCTCGACGCCGGCGCCGACGACTACCTCACCAAGCCGTTCGCCCTGCAGGAGCTGTTGGCGCGGCTGCGCGCGCTGCTACGCCGCGTCGTCCCCATCGAGGGCGACGACACCGAGGTGCTCTCCTTCGCCGACCTCTCGATGGACCTCGCGACCCGCGAGGTACGCCGAGGCGCCAGGGCGATGGAGCTGACCCGCACCGAGTTCACGCTGCTGGAGATGTTCCTGCGCCGGCCGCGGCGGGTGCTCGAGCGCTCGTTCATCCTCGAGGAGGTCTGGGGCTACGACTTCCCCACGACGGCCAACTCCCTCGAGGTCTACGTCGGCTACCTCCGCCGCAAGACCGAGGCCGAGGGCGAGTCACGACTGCTCCACACCGTCCGGGGTGTCGGCTACGTCCTGAAGGAATCGTGACCACGCCGGCGACCGGACAGGCACCCGGCTCGTCGGCCTGGGACGAGCCGCGGTGGCACTACCGCCGGTCCCTGGCGAGCCGCGTCATCCTGATGACCACGATGGCGGTCTGCTTCGCCGTCGCCCTGGTCGCCCTCGGCGCCTACGTCACGGTGAAGATGTCGCTGGAGAACTCCCTCGACGACTCCCTCACCCATCGCGCGCAGCAGGCCGCGGCCCAGGCACCGAGCGACGTGTTGGAGGGCCAGCAGATCCCGGCGTACGCCGCGGGTGTCGCCGACGTACGGCTCTTCGTGCTCACGCCCGACGGAGTCGCGAGGACCATGGTCAAGAGCGACTCGCCCGTGCCGATGGGCGAGCCGGAGATCGCCGTCGCGGCCGGGCAGAGCGCGAGCAGCGTCCGGACCGTCGCCGAGGGCGGCACCGACTACCGGGTGGTCGCCGTCCCGTCCCGCACCGGTGCCTATGCCGTCGTCCTCGTGCAGAGCATGTCGACCCAGGAGAGTGTCCTGCGCCGGCTCGGTGCGGTGATGCTCCTGTTCGGGATCGCCGGCGTGATCGGCGCCGCCGCGGCCGGCTGGGCCGTCGCCCGCAACGGTCTGCGACCCGTTCGCCGACTCACCCGCAACGTGGAGCGGATCGCGCGCACCGAGAACCTCCAGCCGCTGCCGATCGAGGGCGACGACGAGGTCGCCCGCCTGGGCACCGCGTTCAACGACATGCTGGTCTCGGTCTCGGCGTCCCGCGACCGGCAACGCCGCCTGGTCGTCGACGCCGGGCACGAGCTGCGGACACCCCTCACCTCGCTGCGGACCAACCTCGACCTCCTGCTCCAGGCCGATGCGAGCGGCGGCCTCGACGACGCCGCACGACGCGAGCTCCTCGACGACGTCCGCGGCCAGATCGAGGAGATGTCGACCCTGGTCGGCGACCTCGTCGAGCTGGCTCGTGACGAGCCGCTGCGCGCCGTCGTCGAGCAGATCGACCTGGCCGAGGTCGTCGACCGCGCCGTCGCCCGGGCCCGTCGGCGCGGCACCGGACTGACCTTCGACGTCGAGACGGAGCCGTGGTGGGTGACCGGTGAGTCGGCGTCGCTCGAGCGGGCGGTGACCAACCTCCTCGACAACGCCGTGAAGTGGAGCCCGACCGACGGCACGGTCCGGATCCGGCTCAACCACGGGACTCTCACCGTCGACGACGAGGGCCCCGGCATCGCCGAGGGCGACCGGGAGCACGTCTTCGAGCGGTTCTACCGGTCGGAGGAGTCCCGCTCGATGCCCGGGTCGGGACTGGGGTTGTCGATCGTGCGGCAGGTGATCGAGCGCCACAGCGGGAACATCCGGGTCGACGAGGCCGACAACGGCGGCACGCGGATGGTGATGCAGGTCCCCGGCGCGCCGCTGCTGGCGACGTGAGTCGAGGGTCGACGGTCTTTCCTGGCGCCTGCTGGGCGCCACCTGACCGGTCCCTCCTCAGGTGTGGCTGAGGAGAGCCGCCAGAGCCATGAGGGGCACACCCCACGAAATCGCCCGAAGGGCACCCTCGAGCGGCGCGAGAAGGGTCGAGCTGTCCAGGGGGAGCACCGTTCCGTCGACCCGGCGGATGGTGCCCGCCACCTCCGAGGTGCGCCGGCGCAGGGCGCGCGAGGGGGTGCTGAGCCGCCGTTGGGCGTAGGTGAGGGCAACGGCGGCGCCCGCGGCGGCCACCGCTGCCGGTCCCCGCGAGCTGTCGAGCCCGGGCGCCTGCGCGAGATAGCCGACCAGCACCGGGAAGCCACCCCAGCCCAGTCCGAACGTGAGGTCGTTGTGAAGCCGACCGCCGGCCAGCTCCAGGTTGTACAGCACCACGAGGGCGACCCCCATCGGTACCGCGACTGCGACTGGCCAGTTCGGCCCGTCCCACCAGAAGGCACCGTAGACGCCCAGCGCCACCGCCCCCAGCAGTGCCACCGTCGCGGCCAGCACGAGCGCCCCGTCACCGAACGCTGTCCCGAGCGGGTGTCCGACCCGCTCGTCCAGGGCGTGTGCCGCGATCCCGACCGCGAGGAAGAAGGCCAGCACCGTCAGGAGGAGCGGCGTCCATCCGAGCTGAGGGGACAGCGCGGCGCCCAGCACGACGTAGCTCAGGTGCCAGAGCGTGTACGGCGGGTGGAGCAGTGTCCAGCAGTCCGCCAACCGCCCGCCCCGCCGCGCGTAGTACGCCGGCTTCTCAGTCACTCGTCCGTCGCCCGCGCATGACCAGGCCGCCACCCAGGCTCATGGTGCGTGTCCGTACGTCCTCGAAGCCGGCCTCGCGCCAGAGAGAGACGTGCCGCTCCACGGGGAACCGGCGATAGTGCTCCTCGATCGACGGTCCGAGGAACCGCCCGACGTGAGCCCACTCGCGACCTCCCGTCAGGAAGCCCGCGGCGGGAAGCACCACGCGGGTGTACAGCCGCCACGCGGGCCACCACACCGGGGCCGGCGGCACCGCGAACTCCAGGCTCGCCACGGTTCCGCCGGGTCGTACGACGCGAGCCAGCTCGCGCAGCGTTGCCGCGGGGTCCGCCACGTAGCGCAGGAGATAGGTGAACGTCAGAGCGTCGAAGGTCGCGTCGGGGAACGGCAGCTGTTCGGCGCGAGCGACCGCGAGCCGGACCCGGAGCTCTCCCGCGTCGGCGACCCGGTCGCGTCCGCGGCGCAGCATCTGCTCGGTGAGGTCGACCCCCGTGATCTGGGCATCCGTGCGCCGCGCCAGCATCAGGGCCACGCCGGCCGTGCCGGTCGCCACGTCGAGCACGGTGGTCGGCCGCCCCTCCGCGACGGCATCGACCATGGCCGTCCGCCAACGCCGGTTCTGCCCGAACGAGAGCAGCTCCTCCAGCGCGTCGTAGCGAGCCGGCAGCCCGTCGAAGAGGGCGCGGGCGAAGTCGTTGGGCTCCTCGCGCGACCGGCGCACCGTCGCGTTCCACCGTCGTGTCATGACACCTCCGCCCTCACCGTAGACCGGTCACCGTGACTTTCGGCGGGTGCCAGAGGCGGTCGGGAAACCGATCTCACACCTCGAAGCGGTAGCCCATGCCGGGTTCGGTGATCAGGTGACGCGGATGGGCGGGGTCGTCCTCGAGCTTCTTGCGCAGGCCGCCGACGTACACCCGTAGGTAGTTGGTCTCGCGGCCGTACGACGGGCCCCAGACCTCGTGCAGGAGGTCCTGCTGGGTGACCAGCCGGCCGGGCGTGCGGACCAGCATCTCGAGGAGTCCCCACTCCGTCGGCGTCAGGCGGACCACCGTGCCGGCCTTGGTCACCCGACGGGCAGGCAGGTCGATCACCAGGTCGCCGGCCTCGAGCACCGGTACGTCGGAACCGGCCCGGCGGGCCGACGCGCGGACGCGGGCCAGCAGCTCGTCCATGCCGAACGGCTTGGTCACGTAGTCGTCGGCGCCGAGGTCGAGCGCCTGGACCTTCTCGGTCGACTCGGCGCGGGCCGAGAGCACGACGACCGGGATCGTGCTCCAGGCGCGCAGCTCCCGGAGCACCTCGACGCCCGACACGTCCGGCAGCCCGAGGTCGAGCACGACGACGTCCGGCCTGTCCTCACGCAGCGCCTGCAGCGCCGACCGACCGTCCGCGACCAGCAGTGCCTCGTAACCGGCGGCCCGCAGCGCGATCCCGAGCGTCCGCCGCAGCGTCGCGTCGTCGTCGACCAGGAGGACTCTCATGAGCGTGCTCCCGGCAGGTCGAGCACCATCGTCAGGCCGCCGCCCGGCGTCTCCTCCGCCTCCAGGGTCCCGGCCTGTGCCTCCGCCAGCCCGCGGGCCACGGCGAGGCCGAGCCCGACGCCGGTGCCGACGTCCCCGTGCCGCTGGAACGGCTCGAAGATCCGGTTCCGCAGCACCGGGTCGACGCCAGGTCCGTGGTCGACCACGCACAGGCACACCCGGGCACCCCGCGCGTCGCCCTCGACCTCCACCAGCTCGCTGAACCGCAGAGCATTCGCGACCAGATTGGCGACGACCCGCTCGAGGAGGCCGGGGTCGACGAAGGCCGTGGGGAGCTCGCCGATCCGGACGCGTTCGGCGCCCTCGAGCCCGGACAGGGCACGGCGTACGACCTCGCCGAGCGGTACGTCGCGCGCGATCGGCCGGACGGCACCGGTCTCGAGCCGGCTCATGTCGAGCAGGTCGCTGACCATGGTGGTCAGCCGCGCGATCGACGACTCCATCGCCTCGAGCAGCTCGTTCCGCTCGGCAGCGTCGAGCTGGTGGTCGTGGGTCTGCAGCGTCTCGGTCGCCGAGCGCAGCCCGGCCAGCGGCGTCCGGAGGTCGTGGGAGACGGCTGCGAGCAGGGCGGTGCGGGTGCGGTTCCCCGCCTCGAGCTGCTCGGCGGCCATCGACTGCCGGGCCAGCTCCTCGCGCTCGCGCAGGACCCCGACGTGCGACGCGAACGCCGCGGCGATCGAACGCTCGCGCTCCCCGAGCGTCGCCCCCTCGAGCACCAGCCATCCGCCTGCCCCGGCCGGGACCACGACGGAGCCGGCCGCCGCCGCGGGCTCCTCCGTGACCAGCTCGGCGGAGCTCGCACCGAAGGTACGACGCGCCAGGTCGAGCAGCCGTGGGACGTCGTACTCCCCGCCCAGCACCTGCCGGTTGAGCATCGCGAGCGTGTCCGCCTCGCGCTGGGCCGTCCGCGCCTGAACCCGTCGGCGGGCGGCCGCGTCCACCACGGTCGCGACCGCGACCGCGGTGACGGCGAAGACCAGGAGCGCGCCCAGGTCGTTGCCCGACGCGACGTCGAGGGTGCGGAGGGGCGGCAGGAAGTAGTAGTTGAGCAGCAGGGCGCCGGCGATCGCGGCGACGAGCCCGGGCCAGCGACCACCGACGAGGGCGACCAGCACCGCCAGGCTCAAGAAGAGCATCGTGGCCAGCGAGACCCGCGATGATCCCGATGCGAGGTGCACCAGCCCGGTGGTCAGGACGGGCAGCACGACGATCATCACCAGCCAGCCGAGCAGCAACCGCCGCGGGCTCAGGCGACCGGCCTCGGGGCTGTCCACGGCCCCAGTGTCCACCTCGGCGCGTCAGCCCACGTGCACGTGGGGACGGCGGGCCGGGTCGGGCTCGGCACGCCGGAGCACCTCTCGGGTCACCGGAGCGACCTCACCGGAGCCGAAGAGCAGGAAACGGAGCAGCTGCTGGACCGGGTTGCCCTCGGTCCACTCGAAGTAGACGTGCGGGTTCACGCCGGTGTCGTCGCGGATCCGCAGGGCGAGCGCGGCCAGGGCGTTCGGGACGGACGACGCGCTGACCCGCATCACCCGGTAGCGCTCGTGGACGACCTCGCCGCGCACCTGGAGCCGTCCCTCGAAGTCGCTCGGGTCGACGACGGTCACCTCGACGAAGATCACGTCGGGGTCGGCCGGCAGGTCGTGGTCGCGCCGGATGCGCCGGATCTTGTCGATGTACTCGTCGAGGTCCCGGGACTCGGTCTTGTGGGCGACCAGGCGGATGGTGCGCCGGGCGCAGTCGCGCAGGAACACCTGGCTGGTCGCGTCGAAGTCGATCTCGGTGGCCCGGAGCTCGAAGACCCGCTTGATCCGCGACGCGATCGACACGAGCACGATCGCGAGGATGAAGCAGGCGCCGATCTTCACGCCGTCGGGCCGCTCGATCACGTTGCTGACGGTCGTGTAGGCGAACACCAGGGAGATCGCGGCGAAACCGTACGTCCGCTTGCGCTGGCCCGCTCGTCGGGCGGCCAGGGTCACCGCGACCCCCGCACTGGTGAACAGCACCAGGACGCCGGTCGCGTAGGCACCTCCCTGGCCGTCGACGCTGGCGTGGAAGATCCAGGTGATCAGGAACGCTGCGCCGGTGAGGATCAGCACCAGCGGCCGCACGGCACCAGCCCAGTCCGGCGACATGCCGTAGCGCGGCAGGTAGCGGGGGATCAGGTTGAGCATGCCGGCCATCGCCGAGGCGCCGGCGAACCAGAGGATCGCGATCGTCGAGGCGTCGTACGTCGTGCCGAAGACGTTGCCGAGGTACTCGTGGGCGAGGTAGGCCAGCGCGCGGCCGTTGGCCCGGCCACCCGCCTCGAACGCGGAGGGCGGGATCAGCAGGGTGGTGACGAACGAGCTGGTCACCAGGAACACGCTCATCAGCAGCGCCGCGGTGGTGAGGAGCCGCTTGGTGCCGCGGATCCGGCCGGTGGGCCGGGACTCGGTGTCGGTCGGGTCACCGTTGACGTGCGGCATCACCGCGACCCCGGTCTCGAAGCCCGACATCCCGAGGGCGAGCTTGGGGAAGACGATCAGCGACACCCCGATCATGGCCAGGGGGTTGCCGTGCTGCGTCGTGAGGGCCGCCGTCCAGTCCGGCACGAGGTGGGGGTGCGAGGCGATCTGCCAGAGGCCGACCGAGATGACCACGACGTTCAGGACGAGGTAGACGCCGACCAGCCCGACGGCCAGGCCGATGGCCTCGGTGAAGCCGCGCATGAACACCGCACCCAGCAGCGCCAGCAGGAACAGCGTGATCGCGACCTGGTGGCCGGTCAGCGTCGAGCGGAGGTTGGGGTTCTCGATCAGGTGGGCGCTGGCGTCGGCGGCCGACAGCGTCATCGTGATGATGAAGTCGGTGGCGGCGAACCCGAGCAGGGCGAGCACGAACAGCTTGCCCTTCCAGAAGCTGAGCAGTCGCTCGAGCATCGCGATCGACCCCTCGCCGTGGGGGCTCTCCTCGGCGACGCGGTGGTAGACCGGAAGCGCGCCGAGCAGGGTCAGCGCGACCAGGACCAGCGTGGCGATCGGGGAGAGCAGCCCGGCGGCGAGCGCCGCGATGCCGGGCTGGTAGCCGAGGGTCGAGAAGTAGTCGACACCGGTCAGGCACATCACCTTCCACCAGGGCTTGCCGGTGTCGGCGTGGCCGACCTCGCCCTCGCTGACCAGCCAGTCCTTCGCGCGCCGGGTCAGGGGGAGGGTGGCGCTCATCGACGGGACCGAGTGGTGCGGGTCGAGGCGAGGGCGAGGCCGACGAGGAGGGTGAGGACCGCGGTGTCGTGCACGGCGTCGTACCCGAGCACGCCGTAGCGGTGCTCGACGAAGCCGTCGACGAGCAGCCAGCCGACGAGGGCCGCGCAGATCCCGGTCGTGGTCCGGACCCCCGTGGAGGCGGCCGTCACGAGGATCGCGACCGCGCCCAGCTCGGCGTACGACGGCACGGCGGCGAGGCGGCCGACGTCCAGGACGGCCAACCCGCCCCACAGCACGACCCCGACCCGAAGGGCGGCGAAGTCCGACCACGGGATCCGGGTGGTGTCGGTGGGGGTACGTCGCGCCGACACGTGGAGGCTCACGCCCCCAGCCTGGTCCGGGACAGACGTGAACTCACAGGTCTTGACGGGATCCTGACGCCGCTGTCTCGGGGATCACCGTGACTACGCCAGCAGGTCGGCGGCGAGCCGGTGGATCAGGTCGGCGCCGTGCTGGGTCAGGATCGACTCGGCGTGGAACTGGATGCCCCGGAAGTGCGGCCCCCGCACCAGGTGCACGTCGCCCGTCGCGGGGTCGGTGTCGACCGAGACGCCGTCCGGGAGGACCGTCTGCGGCGAGACCCGGCCGACGAACGTGTTGTAGAAGCCGACCCGCTCGCGCCGCCCGTCGAGCACGACCTCGTCCTGAGTGCCCTGGAACACGATGTCCTTGTAGGCGAGCGGGATGCCGAGCCGGTCGCAGAGCACCTGGTGACCCAGGCAGACGGCGAGGAGCGGCCGGCCGGTCGCGAGAAGCCGGTCGACGGCGCGGCGGTAGGTCGCGATCTTCGGCGCTGCGCCGTCGCGCGGGTCACCGGGCCCGGGCCCGACGATCACCAGGTCGGCGTCATCGAGCGACCCGTCGGTGTACGCCGCGTGCGGCACCACGGTGCTGGTCATGCCGGCGACGCCGAGCACGTGGCGCAGCATGTTCACGAAGTCGTCCTCGCCGTCCAGGATCGCCACCCGCGTGCCGGCCAGGGCGGGGTCGGGCCGCGTGCCGGACTGGTCGGCGAGCCAGAACGACGCGAGGCGCTGGTTGCGAGCGAACAGCTCGAGCAGCACGTCCTCGTCGTTGACCAGCTCGGCCACGTTGACGTCCGGGCGCGGCGCGGGCGCGCCCAACCCGAACGCCGCCAGGATCCCGCCGGCCTTCGCATGGGTCTCGGCGACCTCGGAGGCCGGGTCGGAGTCGCGGACCAGGGTCGCGCCGGCGGTGACGGTCAGCCGGCCGTCGAGCCCGACGTCGGCCGTGCGGATCACGATCGGCGAGTCCAGGACGGGGGCGCCGTCCGCATCGCGGCCGAGGATCGCGAGCGCGGCGCCGTAGTAGCCACGGCCCTCCGTCTCGTACTGCTTGATCAGCCGGCAGGCGTTCTGCACCGGGCTGCCGGTGACGGTGGCGGCGTACATCGTGTCGCGCAGCACCTCGCGTGGGTCGCGGCTGGTGCGCCCGGCCAGGAAGTACTCGGTGTGGATCAGCCGGCTCATCGGCTTGAGGAACGGCCCGAGGACCTGGCCGCCCTTGTCGCAGACGTCGCACATCATCTTCAGCTCCTCGTCGACCACCATGAAGAGCTCGTAGATCTCCTTCTCGTCGCGCAGGAACGCCAGCAGGTCACGGCGTACGTCGGTGCGCTCGCCGCCGGCGCCGGTCAGCCGGAAGGTGCCGCTGATGGGGTTCATCCGGACGTCGTCACCGTGCACCGTCACGTGTCGCTCGGGACTCGCACCGATCAGGTAGCGGTCGCCGGTGAAGAACACGAACGTCCAGTAGGCGCCGTGCTCGCGCTGCAGCAGCCGGCGGAACACGGTGAGTGCCTTGGCGGCGTCCCAGTCGGCGACCTGTGCGCGGTAGTGGCGACCCACGACGAGGTTGGCGCCCTCGCCCTGGCCGATCTCGTCGCGGATGATCTCCTCGACCTGCTCGGCGTACGCCGCGTCGTCGATGTCGAAGCCGCCCCGGTCGGCGAGCTCGACCCCGGTGTCGTCGATCGCCTCGATCACCTCGTCGACGCTGAACTCCAGCTCGGTCTCGACGTCCACCACGACCAGGGGGGTGCCGTCGTCCTGGGCCTCGAACCCGCGCTCGCGCACCTGCCGGAACGGGACCGCGACCAGCCGGTCGGCGATGTGGCCGGCCTCGGGGACACCGTCCTCCAGCGGGATGTCGAGGAGGGACTCGACCACGTGGCGTCGGCCACCGACGAGCCCGACCGTCTCCCGGTCACCGGCCCGCGTCGAGCGCCGGATGATCGCCCACGCCTCGTGCTCCTGGAGCGCAGCGATGGCGTCCCGGGCGGTGAGGTCGGCGGTCATGCGGCGAATGTATCGAGACCCTCCGCGGTCACCTCCGGCGTCTCAGCCGCTCGGGCCGGGAGCCGAACGTCACTCAGGCCTCGCGATCGGCCTGCCTGACCAGCGCCGTCGCCGACCACACCATCTGGTCGACGGCCTCGGGCGTCTCGAGGCCGGCGACGTCGGTCAGCCAGACCAGCGACTCGATCCCGCTGACGGCGCGCACGGCGACGGCGAGGCGGTGTACGCCGTCGTCGCCGAGGCGCTCGCGCCACGGCTCCAGCGCCTCAGAGATCCAGCCGATGGCGCGGCCCTGCCGGAGCGGAAGCCGTCCGGGCTCCACGCGGTCGGTCAGGGACAGCCGGAGCATGGTGCGCTGCTGGGGCTCGGTGTCGACGATGACGGCGAGGAAGCGGCGTACGACCGCCTCCACGCGGACGACGACGTCGTCGGAGACGGACTCGCCCAGCATCGACGTCGTCTCGATCTCCGGATGGGCCGCGATCAGCAGGGCGTGCTGACTCGGGAAGTAGCGATAGGCAGTGGTCCGTGAGATGCCGGCGGCGGTCGCGGCCCCTGCGACCGTGGGGACCTCCCCACCAGCGGCGATCAGCTCCCGAGCCGCCGCGACCAGGGCGGCCCTGGTGCGCACCTTCTGCCGGGTACGGCCGACCTCCTCGTAGCTCCTTGACACAAGGCGTCATGGTACATAAGTTCCTTCATGGGACTGTAGTCCCATGAAGACAGGGGACACCATGACCACCGCCACCGCCGTCGTGCGCAACGTCGAGGACATGGAGGCGCGCTGGTTCTACGGCGGCGGCACGCATCTCTGGCTGGCCCGGGAGCACGAGACCGCGGGCGGCTTCATGCTGTTCGAGGACCTGCTGACCGCCGGCAAGACGACGCCGCTCCACACCCACCCGCACGAGGAGTCGTTCTACGTGATCGAGGGTGCGATCCGCCTGCACGTGCACGACACCGACCGCGAGCTCCGCACGGGTGGGTTCGCAGTCGTGCCTCGTGACACCCCGCACGCCTTTCTGGTCACGAGCCCGCAGGCGAGGGTGCTGTCGCTCCACACCCCGGCCGGCGGAGAGGGCTTCTTCAGAGCGGCCAGCGAGCCGGTCCAGGACGGCGGCGCGCACCCTGGGCTCGACATCGAGAAGGTGGTCGCCGCCGGCGTCGCGTCCGGGGCGATGACCGTCGTGGGTCCCCCTCCGTTCTGAGCCGCCCGGCGGCTCAGCGGACGTACTTGATCGTGCCCAGGTAGCGGAGCACGGTCTGCAGCTCGGCGACCGTGAAGCCGGTGTGGGCCTCGTCCATCTGCCGCACGATCTCGGCGTACTCCGCGTTGACCCGGTCGTTGTCGAACGGCAGCGCGTGCACCCAGATCTTGCGTCGGTCGGTCGCGTCTGGACGACGCTCGACCAGGCCCTTGGCCTCGAGCCGGTCGAGGACACGCGTCGTCGTGCTGGACGGCAGCTCGGTGAGCTGGGCGACCTGCCCGGGCGTCATCGGCTCGCCGTTGCGCAGGAGCACGCCGTAGGTCTGGAAGTCCACGACGTTCAGGCCGATCGACCGCGCGATGCGCTCGTTGGTGAGCACCGCCGACGCGATCACCTCCTGCATCACCAGCGCCAGCTGCTCACCGAGCTGTTTCCGGGTGGACATGATCCGGCACCCTCGCTACTCTCTCCGTATCGGAATTATTCCGTTTCAGAGATGTCCTGGTTCGGGACTTCTCACTTCCAAGACTACCGGACCATGAAGGAGAGAACGAGATGACCGAGAAGCGGGGGCTCGCCATGGGCGTGCTCATCTTCGCGTCGTTCATGGATCTGCTGGACGCGACGATCACGAACGTCGCGCTGCCGTCGATCCGAACCGACCTGGGCGCCAGCGGTGCCCAGCTGGAGTGGGTGGTCGGTGGCTACCTGCTCGCATTCGCAGTCCTGATGATCACCGGCGGGCGGCTGGGCGACATGTTCGGTCGCAGGCGGGTGTTCGTCGCCGGCGTCGCCGGCTTCACGGTCGGGTCGGTGATCGCCTGTGTCGCGCCGACGATCGGCGTCCTGCTGGTCGCGCGCGTCGTCCAGGGCGCGTTCGCGGCGATGATGGTGCCGCAGCTGCTGTCGTCGCTGCAGGCGCTCTACGCCCCACGCGAACGGGCCGCGATGCTCGGCGCCGTGGGTGCCGTCTCGGGGTTGTCGGCGGTGATCGGACCGGTGCTGGGTGGCTGGTTGGTGAGCAGCGACGCCTTCGGTATCGGGTGGCGCAGCATCTTCCTGATCAACCTGCCGATCGGGGTGGCGCTGGCCGCCGCAGCGATCCGCTGGGTCCCCGACACCCGCTCCGAGCACCCGCTCCGGCTCGACCCGTACGGGCTGGTGCTGGCGACGGGCGGACTGCTCGGCGTGGTGTACGCCCTGGTCGAGGGTCGGCAGCAGGACTGGGCCGCCTGGATCTGGACCGTGGGCGCCGCTGGGGTCGTGGTGCTGGCGGCGTTCGTGGTCCAGCAGGTACGCCGTGAACGCGTCACCGGCTCCGCGCTGCTGCCGATGCGGCTCTTCTCCGATCGTGGCTTCTCGGCCGGGCTGATCACGCAAGGGGCCTTCCAGGGCTCACTGGCGGGATTCGCGCTGGTGCTCACCGTGTACGTGCAGACGGGGCTCGGCTGGTCGGCCATCCACGCCGGCATGACCCTGCTGCCGTTCAGCCTCGGCGCCTTCGTCGGCACCGGGATCTCGGTGCCGCTGGGCATGAAGCTGGGCAAGGTCGTGATGGTCTCCGGAGCACTGCTGCAGTCCGCGGCGACGGTCTGGGTGCTCGCCGTCGTGCACGGTCAGGGCGACGCCCTGTCGACCTGGGACCTGGTTCCCGCGCTGGTGATCTCCGGGGTCGGGCTGGGGCTGCTGGTCGTGCCGCTGGTCGACGTCGCCCTCGCGACCATCTCCACGGCAGAGGCGGGGGCGGCTTCGGGCGCCTACGGCACTGTTCAGCAGGTCGGGGCCGCGCTCGGGATCGCGATCACCGGGACGGTGTTCTTCGACGTCGTCGGCACGTCGTACGACGCGGGGTCGCTGCGGTCGGGCCTGCTCGCCGCCTGCTGGGTCTCCGCCGGCGGCTACGCCCTGGCCGCTCTGGCGTCACTCCTGCTCCCGAGCCGGGCGCAGGTCCACGCCCATCAGGAGATCGTCGAGCGCGAGCTCGCCGAGGCCGATCCGGCCCCCGCCTGAGAACCGCTGACCCGGCAGAAGTGCCCCAGTAAAAGGCGCCGACCCGGCACAAGTGCACCGCCACTTCTGCCGGGTCGACGTCGTACGGCGGGCATCTTCTGCCGGGTCAGCGCTGCCCAGCATGCACCTTCTGCCGGGTCAGCGGATCAGGGTGAGCAGCTGGGTGGCGCGGGTGAGGACGACGTAGAGGGTCGACCGCCCGGTCGGGGACTCCGCCTCGATCGCGGCCGGGTCGACCACCACGATGCCGTCGAACTCCAGGCCCTTGGTGTCGATGCCCGTCAGCACCACGACCCGGTCGTCGCCCGCGGCGGCCGGGTTGGTCGCGTGGGGGGCGTGCTCGGCGAACTCGGGCCACGACGCCAGCCACCCTGACACCTCCGCGCGTCGGGCGAGGGGCACGACGACCGCGATCGTGCCGCCGACCTCGCCCGCGATCTCGCTCAGCTGCTCGCGGACCGTGCTCGCGAGGTCGGACCCGGCGGCGACCTCCCGCGGCGGGACTCCGGTCGACCGGACCGCCGTCGGCAGGTCGGCGTCGAGGCCGACCCGGCCGGCGTACGCCGCGGCGTACTCGTAGATCTCGGAGGAGTTCCGGTAGTTGGTCGAGAGGTGGAACTCGTGGAGCTCCTTGCCCTCGATCGCCGCGGCTCGGGCCGACGCCGACTCGGCGGGCACCGGCCACGACGACTGTGCCGCGTCGCCGACGATGGTCCAGGTTGCCGCCCGGCCACGCCGGCCGACCATCCGCCACTGCATCGGCGTGAGGTCCTGGGCCTCGTCGACCAGGACGTGGGCGTAGCGGTCGTCCTCGATCCGGTGGGTGGGCGGCATCCACGGCGCGGCGCCGGAGCCGTACTCGCGCTCGACGGCGCTGGTCAGCTCCTGGAGGTCGCCGCCCGCCCATTCGAACAGTCCGGAGTCGTCGAGCTCGTGGTCCTCCTTGGCCCGTTCGGGGACGTCGCCGAGGGCGTAGCGCAGCTCGTCGACGAGGGGGACGTCCTCGACGGCCATGTCGTCGCCCTGCCACGACTCCACCAGCAGCCGCTGCTCGTCGGGGGTCACGACGCCCTCGCCGACCCGCGCCAGGAACTCCGGGTCACGCAGCCAGCCCAGCACCTCGGGGGCGCCGAGCGGCGGCCACCAGGAGAGCGCGAAGTCGACGAAGGCCTCCGACGAGAGCATGTCGTCGTCGAACGCCTCGCGGCCGCGCTCGCGCCCACGCTCGCCGCGCACCTGGCGCCACATCACGTCGAGCAACGACGACGCGACCCGCGGCAGCTGCCGGTTGCGCTGGCCCTGGCTCATCAGCTGGCGGCGGAGCTTGCCGAGCGAGCCACGGTCGAGGTGGATCACGTCGTCGCGCCAGAAGACGCGGAACTCCTTGGGTGAGCCGGGCGCCTGCTGACGTGCCGTACGCCGCATCAGCTCGGCCATCCGGCCGGAGCCCTTCACCGCGGCGACCGCCGGTTGGTCGTGGCGCCTCGCGCGGAGCCCTCCGACGACCTCGCCGAGCGACCGCAGCGCCACGGCCGTCTCGCCGAGCGACGGCAGGACCCGCTCGATGTAGCGCATGAAGACGCCGGAGGGCCCGACGACCAGGACGCCTCCGGTCTCGTAGCGGCGGCGGTCGGTGTAGAGCAGGTACGCCGCGCGGTGCAGCGCGACAACCGTCTTGCCGGTGCCGGGTCCGCCGCTGATCGCGACGACGCCTCGGGCCGGCGCCCGGATCGCGCGGTCCTGCTCGGCCTGGATGGTGGCGACGATCGAGTGCATCGAGCGGTCGCGGGCGCGGGAGAGCTGCGCCATCAGGGCGCCCTCGCCGACGATCGGCAGGTCGGTGTCGGCATCGGCGTCCAGCAGCTCGTCCTCGACGCCGACGACCTGCGCGCCGGAGCAGCGCAGCACCCGCCGCCGGATCACGTCGTGGGGCTCGGCGGCGGTCGCCTGGTAGAACACCGCGGCTGCGGGTGCCCGCCAGTCGATCAGCAGGGAGTCGCGCTGGTCGTCGCGCAGGCCGATCCGGCCGATGTAGCGCGGCTCCGGGTCGAGCCGCGCCTGCAGGTCGAGCCGTCCGAACACCAGGCCCTCGTGGGCGGCGTCCAGCTGGGCGATCCGGCGCGCCGCCTGGAAGACCATCGCGTCGCGCTCGACCAGACCACCCTCGTGCCCGAGCGCACCGCGCCCGTGGCCCTCGCGCGCCAGTGCCTGGGCGTTGCGCGCCGACTTCTCCAGCTGCACATAGACCCGATCGACGAACGCCTGCTCAGCGGTGAGCTCAGCGGCCAGAACCTCGTCTGCCACGAAACGTTTTCTCCTCGGGTTCCCCGCGTCCGCCCCCGTGACGGCTCCAGAAAGCACAAGTCGAACATCGTATCGCGCCCGATCCGCCGGGACCTCGGGGATCGGGCAAGACCCGCGGAGGCGGATCCGCCTTGTGACAGGCTCGGCAGGTGAAGGTCTACGTCTCGGTGGACATGGAGGGCGTCGCCGGCATCTCCGACTGGGAGCAGTGCATCGCCGGCGGCGACGACTACGCGCTCGGCCGTGACCTGCTCCTGGGCGAGGTCAACGCCGCCATCGACGGCGCGGTCGAGGCCGGCGCCACCTCGATCCTGGTCAACGACAGCCACTCGGTCATGCGCAACCTGCCTCCCGGCGAGCTGGGCGGGCACGCGGCGTACCTCTCGGGGAGGTTCAAGCCGCTCTACATGATGGAGGGGCTGGACGCGTCGTACGACGTCGCGCTGCTCCTCGGCTACCACGCGGCCATGCCGACTCCCGGGATCCTGTCCCACACCTACAACCCGCGCGCGATCGCCGACGTCCTCCTCAACGACACCCTCACCGGCGAGGCCGGCATCAACGCGCTGGTCGCCCAGCACCACGGTGTGCCGATCGCGGTGATCACCGGTGACCAGTACGTCGGCCCCGAGGCCGCGCCGTTCTGTCCCCGCATCGCCGCGATCGAGGTGAAGCGCTCGGTCAGCCGGTACGCCGCCGAGCACCTGCACCCGGACATCGCCCGGCAGCGCATCCGCGAAGGTGTCGCCGTCGCCCTCTCCGGCCCGACCGCGACGCCGCCGGCGATCCGGCTCCCGGCCACCCTCGAGATCCGGCTCGTGTCGCCCGACATGGCCGAGCAGGCCACCTGGCTCCGCGGGGTCGAACGGGTCTCCTCGACGACCGTCCGGTGCGAGGACGACGACCCGCTGCGGCTCTACCGCACCTTCATGACCCTGGTGTCCCTGACCCGGAGCCTGGTCGAGACCCGCTGAACCCCGGGCGTCAGTAGTCGTCGCGGGTGTAGAAGGCCACCGCGAACGGGCCCTTGCCGTGGTCCAGATGCGCCTCGACGGCGGCGTTCGCCGGGACCCAGAGCCCGCTCAGGCCGGCCGGCCCGGTGCTGCTCTCGCCCACCTGCGTGGGGGTCCCGTGGACGGTGAACGATGCCTCGACGTTCCCCTTGACACCCCACACCATCGAAGCGACCCGGTCGACGGCCGAGCCCGGCAGCCGGCGCGGTTCGCCCCGGGACGATCTCGTCTCGGTCAGGGTCCAGGGGTGCCCGCCCAGCTCCACGGCGCTGTCGACGGTGGTGCCGACGAGGTGCTCCTGGTCGACCGGCCCGTAGACGCCGACCCCGAGGCGGAGGTGCGGGAAGTCACCGGTGACCGGGGTGGTCGACTTCGGCCCCTTGGTCAGGAGTACTCGGACCGAGACGGCGCGACCGGCCCGGCCGAGCCGCGTCGTGTATCCCCCAGCGGCGCCTGGGTCGAAGCTGGTCTGGTCGGAACAGTCGCCCGAGACGGTCGCTCGGCCGTTGACCGTGACCAGTACGGCGTACCCG
>Ga0070665_100003150_pt1 | contig 17742 bp, 16 predicted proteins | sample KBSS13metaG_FD_65862 | JGI IMG/M metagenome (GOLD analysis project Ga0070665, IMG submission 65862) | Switchgrass rhizosphere microbial communities from Kellogg Biological Station, Michigan, USA - KBS S1-3 metaG | ecosystem: Host-associated > Plants > Roots > Rhizosphere > Soil ...
GCTGCCGGGAATCCAGCTCAACACCACACCGCAGGACTACGCACCCTATGAAGCGCTGCGCATGGCGAAGTTCGAAGGCGCTTCCTGGAAGCTGATCGACGAGGCCGGAACGTCGGCATCGGCAAAATGACGGCCGCCGGCGCACGAGCTGACAATAATCGTACCTCTCGAGGGGCACCCGGTTCGGTTCGTGAAATCAGGAGCAGTTGATCCAGACGCACTTGATCGTGTGCTCCTGCCGTCATCGATCAGTACCTGTTTCTCACGCTTCTCTTTCGACGTGGGCGCGGATTGCGTTTGTCTCCGCGTCGATCCAGCCGTGCTTGCGGGCCTGCTCGATCATGTGGGTGTAGGCCGCTTCCCAGGCTGCGTCATCCGGTCGGCCCGGCAGTGCAGGGACAAGCTCGATGGACACGAGCGCGTTGCGATCATCGACGAAGGTGATGTTCTCGATCGAAGCAGGTTGGGCACCGATCTTGCCTTTCAGGACCACTTTGAAATTGCGAAAATCGCGCGGTTCTACGAGGCGTACTTCGCCTTCGGATGTACATTCCACGATCATCGCTCGATCCCTTTGCCAAGGCCGGCATTGTAGTCAGTGCGATCAGCGGGCTGATAGCGAGCGCATCTCGCCGTGAAAATTGACGAGGGGCGCGCCGTTGCCGTCCCTCGTTGCAACGATCCGCCCGATGAAGAGGCCGTGTGTGCCGACCACCTGATGCTGGTGCAACACGCATTCGAGCGCGCAGATTGATGTTCGCAACACCGGGACGTCCAGCACGCCCTGGTCCCAAGCTTCAGTCTCGAACCGGTCGACACCCTTCACGCCGCCTTGGCCGGCGAAAAGCAAAGCGAGGTCCTGTTGCGCGATACCGAGGAGGTTTACGCCAAAGCAGCCGCTGTCGAGAATCGCCCTGTGCGTTTCGGAACTGGTGTTGATGCCGACCAGCAGGCAGGGCGGGTCCATGCAAAGCGACGTGACCGAGCTGACCGTCAGGCCACGACGTCCCGTTCCCTTTCCTGTTGCCACGATGGCGACGCCGCTCGCCAGGCTTCGCATGGCGTTGCGAAATTCAGCGGCCTCGACCGAACGAAAATCAGTTATTTGAGGGTTCAATTCGCAGCCCATGGCCTTTGCCTCCGCGATAACCGTTCCGTTCCGGGCGGCTGCCTCAAGCGGAAATGGTCTCGCCGACGACCTTGCGTCCGGCAGACTGACTTGATGCCAGTTCGCGCCGGATCTCCGGAATGATGCGGCTGCCCCACAATTCGATCTGCCGCAGCATGGTGCGCTGATCGAAGTCGCCAAGCTGGGTCTGCAGCGCGACGTGGGATGGTTTGAGAATGCTGATCTCTTCAAGCATCCGATCGATCACCTGATTGACGCTGCCGACCGGCAGATTGCTGCGCATCGTCTCCAGGCTCATGTCATTCGGCCCGGCTTCCTCCTTGATCAGGTAACCGTCGTCGCTCTGGGCGCGCCGGAACTTCAGGCTTTCCGACAGCCGGCGCTGGAAGCGCGCATTGTCGAGATAGGAGTGAATTTCGTTCTCATTGTCGCTGGCGTAGGCGCAGCGCAGGAAGCCTAAATGCGTGTCGTCGATCGAACGTCCTTCCTTGTCTGCAATGCCTTCGAGCCGTTCGCGCAGCGCCTTGATGGCGTCGAGGCCGTTGAGGAGTGCGGTCACGAACAAATTGTGATTGTCGCTGATAGCGCGACCTAGCGTTTCCGGATGTCCCGAGGTCACCCAGATCGGCGGCATGGGTTTTTGCACGGTGCGGACCGCGATGGCGGTCGGTGGCATTTGCAGATGCTTGCCCGAGTAGGAGAATATCCGCTCCTTCATGCCGGCCTCGAGGACATCATAGAACTCGGCGAACAGTGCGTGCGAGTCGTTCAGGTCGACGCCGAAGCGGTCGAATTCGAACTGCTGATAGCCCGAGCCGATGCCGAGGTCGAGCCGGCCGTTCGAGACCGTGTCGGCAAAGCCGATCTCGCCCAATAGCCGTGCGGGATTGTAAAGCGGCAACACGCAGACGGCGGAGCCGAGCCGGATCCGCTTGGTCAGGCCGGCGCAATGCGCGACCATCATCAGGGGCGACGGGCACAGGCTGTAATTGTTGAAATGATGCTCGGCGTACCATGCGGTATCGAAGCCGGCGGCCTCGGCGGCAACGGTCTGTTCGACGGCATTGTGGATGACCTGCTGCGAGGTTTGGTGATAGCCGCGCTGCTGCGCCAGAATGAATACGCCGAATTCCATGGGATGCGCTCCTCGACCGTTTTGCGTTTCGGCCCCTGTGTGGCCGCTTCAGGCAAAGTTACGGGCTTGAGGTTTTTCGAACAATTGGCGTATTCTGAGCATCTCTTTTGCAGAAAATGAAAAGATCGATGAATCGCCTCCAGGCCATGGAATTGTTCGTCAGCACCGTGCGCGAGGGCAGCTTTTCCGCGGCCGGCCGCCGGGCCGGGCTCTCGCCGGCGTCGGTGTCGCGCTACATCGGCGAGCTAGAGACGCAACTCGGGGTGCAGTTGTTCAACCGTAGCACCCGTCATCTCGGATTGACCGAGGCCGGCAAGATCTTTTTCCAGCGGACCGAGCAGGTGTTGCACGGCATCGAGGATGCGGAGGCCGCGGCCCTTGCGCTGCAGAGCGCGCCGCGGGGCACGCTGCGGATCCATTCGCGAACGATGTTCGGCATCAAGGTGCTGTCGCCGCTGATGCCCGAATTCCAGAAGCTCTATCCGGAACTGAAGGTCGAACTGCGTTTGAGCGAGCGTCGGGCGCAGCTCCGGGAGGAGGAATTCGACGTCGATTTTCAGATCGCTGCGCCGAAGGACCCGGGCCTGATGCAGCGGCGATTGCTGCGGAGCGAACGGATTCTGGTGGCCGCTCCGGACTACGTCGCGCGAATGCCGAAATTGCGCCAGCCGGGCGATCTGACCGCGCATAACTGCCTGACTTACTGGATGGGCCCAGACGATGTCGTCTGGAAGTTCATGCGCAAGGGCAAGCTCAGCGAGATCGTCGTGCCGTCCACCTTCGGCAGCAACAACGGCATCATCCTGTGCGACCTTGCCGTGCAGGGGCACGGCATCGCGTTGCTCGACGACTACACGGTGGCCGGCGAGTTGAAGGCCGGAAAGCTGGTTCGTCTCATGCCCGGATTCCAGGTGACCAATTCCAGCTTTGACGAAGGCATCTATGCGACGTTCCTGGAGAGCAGCTATTTGCCGGAAAAGATCAGGGTCTTTGTCGACTACATGGCGGAGCAGGTGCCGCTGCGGGTCAAGAAAGCTGGATCGAATCGCAGATAGCTTGGGCTGACTTACCTGGCGATGAAGGTGTGGGCCGGCAGACCCTTGACACCGAGACCCTCGATCGCGAACAGGCCTCCGGCGTCCGGATGATCGTCCGACAAATTGGTGCTGCGTGAAATCGAGGTGACAAAGAGAACGTCGAGATCGGGGCCGCCGAAACTGATGCTGGTCGGGTGGCGGATCGGCATCTCGATCGTGCGCACGATTCGGCCATCGGGCGCGAACCGCGCGATGGCGCCAATGCGCACCAGTACCGACCACAGATAGCCTTCCGAATCGACGGTTGCGCCATCGAGACCCGAGTTCAGGCTATCCGTGTCGACGAAGACGCGCTTGTTCATGAGCGGGCCGTCGCGGCCATAGTCGTAGGCCCACATCAATCGTTTCGCGGAGTCCGCCAGGTAGAACGTCCGGCCGTCCGGACTGAAGCACAGCCCGTTGCTCACGCCGAGATCGGTCTCAAGCTGCTCCAGGGCGCCAGTGGCGTCGAGACGGTAGAGGCCGCCGAGCGGCCGTTCGTCCGGCGCCCTGCCGCCGTGCAGGGTGCCGGCAAGGAATCGTCCATGGGGATCCGCCTTGCCGTCATTCAACCGGAGCATCGGATGATCAAGTCCGATCGATGCGCTCCGCGTCAATGTGCGGCTGGCGAAATCGTAACGGGCAAAGCCATGGCGTAGCGCCAGGATGGCGCCACCGTCGCTCCGCAAGGCCATCGAGCCGAGGGGAGGGGGAACCTGGAATTCCTCAACCGCTTTCGTCGCAGGGGTCAGTCTGCGAATCAGTCCCGCCATGGCATCGATCCAGTAGAGCGACTGTGTGCGAACATCCCAGACCGGGCTCTCGCCGAGCTGGTCTTTTGTGGTGCCGATGCGAGTGATCACGGGAGCTGCAGTCATGGAGATGCTCGTCTGGGGTTCAATAGAGGGCGGGCTTGACCGATCGGTCGGTAAATAACTACGTTCGTTCGCAGGTGATGGCCCGTAGTTGCTTCAATATTGAGGCCGGGCCGGATTGCAGGTGTGATGGCTGAATTATCGACCACAAAGGGCGGCGTCGCAAACCAGGCCGAGGCTTCGGACCGGGTCCTGCAGATCCTCGCTGAAGCCGGGCGACTCTTCGCCAGCAAGGGATATGAGGGAACGTCGATGCGCGACATCGCGGTCGCCTGCGACATTTCCAAATCGCTGCTGTACCATCATTTCTCCAACAAGGACGAAATCTACGCACGCGTCGCCGTCGGCTCCACGCTCGAACTGTATCTGTTCGTGCGCGACCGCATCCCTGACGGGCCGCCGTCGCAGAAGATCCGCGCGTTCATGGTTGCAACGGCGGAATACTTCCGCCGCTATCGGTGGGCATGGATCGCCTCGACGACCGCGTTCTGGAACGACCCTGACCGCCTGCGGCAGAAGGAGAGGCTGACGCGGCGCGACCGGTTCGAAAACTTTCTGCGCGGCCTGATCCAGGAAGCCATCGATGCCGGCGAGATTCGAAACGTCGATGTCCCGATGGCGGGGCGCCTGATCCTGTCGTCGCTCAACTGGATGCATCGCTGGTACAATCCCAACAAATCGGCCACCCCCGAGCAGATTGCCGATATCTACTTCAACATGTTGTTCAATGGCCTGCGGAGCGGAGAACTCGCGGATCTGCCGATGGCCGACCGCCCCAAGCCGGCCCGGCGAAAATCACGCTAGTCGACGTGGATCGGGCCGGGGTGCGCCGGGTCGGGCGACAATCCTCACTCCAGCACGATATTTTGGGCCTTGATCACCGGCCCCCACAGCGCCGCATCCTTGGCCAGCTGGGCGTCGAGCCGTTCGGGCTTGCCGGTATCGACCTGCAGGCCGTCGATTTCGAGCTGTTTTGCGATCTCCGGCTTCTGCATCGCCGTGTTGGCGGCCGCATTCAGCCTCGCAATGATATCGGGCGGGGTGCCTGCCGGAGCGTGCAGCGCCGTCCAGAACGAGGCCGTCAGCTCCGGAAATCCTGATTCTGCGAATGTCGGTGTGTCGGGCAGGGTCGGCATGCGCTTGTCGGAGGAGACGGCAAGGATGCGCAGTTTGTCGGCCCTGACATGCTCGACCACCGCGGCCGGCGTTGCGAAATTGAGATCGCACTCTCCGGACAGCAATTCCATCACCGACAACGGATTGTTGCGATAGGCGACGTCGGTTACGGCAAAGCCCATCGACTTGCCCATCATGATTCCGAACAGGTGCGTGACGCTGCCGGGGCCGAGGGTCGCGTAGAACAGCGGCTTGTCGCGGGCTTTTGCGTAGGCAACGAAGCTCTTGATGTCGGTGGCCGGCATCTTCGAATTCACCGTCAGCGAGAGCGGTCCGTTGCAGAGCATCGCGACCGACGCGAAGTCCTCCAGCTTGTAAGGCAGCGCCTTGCGCAACAGCACGTTCAATGAAATCGGCCCGGTGCCTCCAGCCAGCAGGACCGATCCGTCCTTCGGCGCGCGCGCCACATATTGCGAGCCGACGATGCCGTTGGCGCCCGGCTTGTTGTCGACCAGCACCGGTTGGTCGAGCGCTTCGGACATGGCCTTTGCGATCGACCGCATCAGGCTGTCGATCGAGCCGCCGCTGGCGTAGGGCACGATGATGAAGATGGTCTGCGACGAACGCGCTTTCACGATCGAAGGGGCGGCAAAGGGTGCGGCGATTGCGCCGGCGATCAGCGTTGCGGCCTGACGGCGACTGATATCTGTCATGGCGGGTTCCTCCCAAAATCCACTTTTGTGATTGCGCAAACCTTAGATCCTGACCGATCGGTCAGTCAACTGATCTGTTGTCTGGGCTTGCAAGGCGAAAATCTTGGTGGTAGTAGCGACCCAAGCTGACCGATCGGTCAGGAGCAATCAGAAAGCCAGGAGGAAGCCAATGTCCGCCGATATCGTCAGCCTCGAAGTATCGGACTACGTCGCGCTGGTGACGCTCAACCGCCCTCCGGTGAATGCCCTCAACCGGGCGATGCGCGAGCGCATCGTCAGTGTGTTCGACGAGATTTCCGAGCGCAGCGACGTCAGGGTTGCGATTCTCACCGGAGCCGGAAAGGTGTTTTGCAGCGGCGCGGACCTGAAGGACCGTCCGGATGCAACGCAGCTCGGCGCCTTTCACAGCCATAACAGGATCACCCGCGAGACCGGCAACTGCATCCGCGAGTGCGGCAAGCCGGTGATTGCCGCGATTAACGGCGCCGCCCTCGGAGCCGGCGTCGGCCTGATGGCGTCGTGCGATATCTTCTACGCCTCCGAAGAGGCGGTGTTCGGCATGCCCGAGATCAATGTCGGGCTGGCAGGCGGCGCGGCCATGCTGAATACGCTGTTCGGGCGTTCGCTGATGCGCCGCATGTTCTTTACGGGCTACCGGGTGCCCGCGGCCGAACTGTATCGGCTGGGAATCATCGAGGCGTGCACCAGCAGCGAAAATCTCATTCCGGAAGCGATGAAGATCGCAAAGGAAATCGCCGCGAAGTCTCCGATCGCGATGGAATATGCCAAGCAGGCGGCCAACATGGTGGAGCTGATGCCGCCGCGCGACGCCTATCGCTTCGAGCAGAACATCACCATGGCGCTGTCGAAGACCGATGACGCGAAGGAAGCGCGGCAGGCGTTCCTGGAGAAGCGGGCGCCGGTGTTCAAGGGGCGCTGATGATGCGGCCGGGAGAAGGTCTCGACGCACTGATGCGGCCGCGCTCGATCGCGATCATCGGCGCGTCCCAGGATCCGACCAAGATCGGTGGCCGGCCGGTGGAGCTGCTGCGCCGCTACGGCTATGCCGGCCAGATCTATCCGGTCAACCCGAAGGCCGCGATGGTGCAGGGTCTCCAGGCCTACCCATCGGTGGCGGCGTTGCCGGAAGCGCCGGATCTGGCCATCGTCGCGGTCGAAGCCGAAAAAGCGCCGGAGGCCGTGGAGCAATGCGCGGCCCGCGGCGTGCGCAGCGTCGTCGTGTTCTCTTCCGGCTTTGCCGAACTCGGCGAAAAGGGCCGTGCCATGCAGGAGCGGCTGCGGGCGGCTGGGCAGCGGAGCGGGATGCGCGTGCTGGGCCCGAATTGCCTCGGTGCGGTGAGTATCGCCGACAAATCCATCGCCACCTTCTCGATCGTGCTCGAACACAGCCTGCCGGCGGCCGGCTCGCTCGGCATCGTCTCGCAAAGCGGTAATCTCGGCAGCTTCACGATGCGGCTCGCCAGCCAGCGCGGCATCGGCGTCAGCAGCTTCATCACCACCGGCAACGAGTGCGATATCGATATCGCCGATGGCATTGCCTGGTTCGCGCGGGATCCCGCCACCCGTGTGATCCTGTGCGCGCTGGAAACCTGCCGGGATGCCGGCCGTCTGATTTCCGCGCTGGAAGAAGCACGCGATGCGGGAAAGCCCGTCATCGCGCTGAAGATCGGCACCTCCGAGGCCGGGCAGGCTGCGGCTGCCTCCCATACCGGGGCGCTTGCCGGATCGGATGCCGTGTTCGACGCGATGTTCGCGCGCTGCGGCGCGGTGCGGGTGCATAGCATCGAGGAATTGATCGACCTCGGCCAGGCCGCATCGATCCTGTTGCCGGATCGTTTGCCCAAGGGATCGCGGGTCGCGCTGTTGGCGGCTTCCGGCGGATTTGGCGTGTTGTTGGCGGATGCGGCGCAGGCGGTGGGCCTCTCGCTGCCCGAGCTGAGCGAAGCGACGCAGCGAACCATTTTGGAACTGGTGCCGTTTGCCTCCGCGCGCAATCCGGTCGACGCCACGGCGCAAATGTCGAGCCGTCCGGATCTGTTGCAGAAGATTCTGTCGGCGGTCGTGGCCGACGATCGTTGTGATGCGGTGGTGGTGCCGCTGCCATTCTCGCTGTACATGCCGCGGTTGCGCTCGGTCTACATGGAAGCCTTGCGCTTTATCCGCAAGGAATATCCGGATCGGCCCGTGATCCTGTGCGTCGACGGGCCGGGAGATGCGCTCGCGGAACTGCACGCGTTGGGTTATCCGACCGTCTCGAGTTTCGACGGCTGTTGCGCAACGGTCGCCGCGCTGGCGAGGCTGCAGGCTGCGGCGAAACGCAAGAACGAAAGCCCGCTCGCGATCGAACGCGCATCGCCGCTTTCGCCTGACGCATTCCGCCATGAACTCGGGGCCAAGGGTGTGCTGGCGGACGCCGGCGTTCCCGTGCTCGCCGAACGGTTGGCACCGGATGCCGATGCGGCGGCGCGCGCGGCGGCCGAGATCGGATATCCAATTGTGCTCAAGATCGCCTCGCGCGATCTGCGGCACAAGACGGAAGTCGGCGGCGTGGCTCTCGGCCTTGGCTCGGAAGCCGAGGTGCGGCGGGCGTTCGCGCAGATGCTCGAGCGCGTCGCGCGCAAGGCGCCGCAGGCGGTGATCGATGGCGTGATCGTGGCGCCGATGGCCAAGGGCGTGGCTGAACTCATTCTCGGCAGCCGGATCGATCCGATCTTCGGGCCGGTGGTGATGGTCGGCCTCGGCGGCATCTTCGCGGAAATTCTGCAGGACACCGCAGTGCAGATGGCGCCGGTAAGCGAAGCGCAGGCCTTGACGATGCTGAAGTCGCTCAAGGCATTCGCGGTGCTGAACGGTGCGCGGGGTCGGCCGCGCGCCGATCTCGATGCGGCGGCGCGGGCGGTTGCCGCATTGTCGCGGTTTGCAGCCGCCCATGCCGAAGCCGTTTCCGAAATCGACATCAATCCGCTGCTCCTGAAAGCGCAGGGCGAGGGCGCCGTGGCGCTCGACGCCCTCCTGATCCCGCGTGCGGACGGCGAGAGACAGGAACGGCACTGACATCAATCGATAAAAACAGTGAAATCGGGATGGAAGGACAGGGGAGGATGCACATGAACAAGCCGGCTATCTGTTCTCTCGGGATGCTCGCGATGTTGGGGGTCATATTGCTGACCGCGGCGCCGCTATCGGCGCAGGGGATTTCGGGCGATGTGGTCAAGATAGGCATCATGAACGACCAGTCCGGCCCCTATTCGGATAATTGCGGGCCGGGTGCGGTTGCCGCGGCCCGGCTCGCGGTCAGCGATTTCGGTGGCGCGGTCAGCGGCAAGAAGATCGAGCTCGTGACAGCCGACGACCAGAACAAGCCGGACGTCGGGGTCGCCATCGCGCTGCGATGGCTCGACAATGAAGGGGTCGATGCCATCATCGGCTGCTCGGCCTCCTCGATCGCGCTCGCCGTGCAGGATCTCATGAAAAGCCGGAAGAAGCCGTATCTTCTGGCCGGGACGGCAGGATCGTTTTTCACCAACGACAAGTGTTCGCCGATGACCACGCAATGGATGGTGGACACCTATGCGCAGCCGAAAGCGACCGTGAAGGCGCTGCTGGCGCAGGGCGTGGATAGCTGGTTCTTCCTCACCGTCGATTACGCCTTCGGCAAGGTGTGGCAGGCCGACACCACGAACTTCATCAAGGCAGGTGGCGGCACCGTCGTAGGCTCCGTGCTGCATCCGCTCAATTCCTCGGATCTCTCGTCATTCCTGCTGACCGCCCAGGCGAGCGGCGCGAAGGCGATTGCGCTGGCGAACTCCGGCGCGGACTTTGCCAATTCCATCAAGCAGGCCCGCGAGTTCGGGCTGACGCAGAAGCAACTGCTCGTGCCTCTGGGGCTGATGATCAGCCAGACGCATGGAATTGGTCTCAAGGACCTGCAGAACATGCGCCTGACCACGCCGTTCTACTGGGACATGACGCCGGAGAGCCGGGCCTTCGCCAAGCGGTTTTCCGAAGCGGCCAACGGCCAGATTCTGAACGAAGCCAAGTCGGCCACCTATAGCGCCGTCACGCACTACCTCAAGGCCGTCGCCGCGGCAGATAGCGACGAGGGCGACGCGGTGATGCGCCGGATGAAGAGCACGCCGATCAACGATTTCGAGATGAAGAATGTGAGCATCCGCGCCGACGGGCAGGTGATGCGCCCGCTCTACGTGGCACGCATCAAGACGCCGGACGAGTCGAAATACGCCAACGATTATTACGAGATCACGGGGACGATCGCCGCCGAAGACGCCTGGCGACCGGTATCGGAGAGTGCGTGCGACCTTCTCAAGTCGCAGTGATGCAGCGAAAGCAGGAAATTGGACGATGACAGTGATAGAAACAGCGCCGCCTGAAGCCGTCACCGCGAAAAATTTATCCGGTGATGCCTATCGGGAGGCGATGCGTCGCTGGCTTCGCGCCAACCTGCCTGCGGACTTTCGCAGTGACAGCGCCGCGTTCTCGCCGCCGACGCTGCAACAGTCGATCGCCTGGGAGGCCGCGATGTATCGCGCGGGGCTGACGGGCGTCACATGGTCGCAAGCCTATGGCGGCCACGGCCGAAGCTTGCGCGAGCACCTGATTGCCAATCAGGAAATCGGCGCGCTCGCGATGCCGGAAAGCGTCAACTCCATCGGCAAGGAACTTGCCGGTCCCATCATCCTCGCGGTCGGCTCCGAGGAGCAGAAGCGGGGTTTCCTGCCGGCGATATTGGAGATGCGCGACATCTGGTGCCAGGGCTTTTCCGAACCTGAAGCCGGCTCTGATCTGGCGAGCCTTCGTACGCGCGCCACGCGCACCGGCGATATCTGGCGGATCAACGGTCAGAAGATCTGGACCAGCGGTGCGTACCGCTCCCAACGCTGCCTCGTCCTCGCGCGCACCGGCCCGTTGGAGGACCGGCATCGTGGCCTTGCCATGTTCGCCGTGCGGCTGGATGCCGAAGGCGTACGGGTGCGCACCATCAAATCGATCGATGGGCGCGAGAGTTTTTGTGAGGTGTTCTTCGACGAAGTCGAGGTGCTGCAGTCCGATGCGCTGGGGGCACCCGACGAAGGCTGGGCGGCCGCCATCCGCGTGCTGGAAATCGAGCGGGCGACCAACCGCATGTATCGCGCCTGGCGTTTCGAGAACGAACTGCGGCACCTGATCTCGGCCTGCAAGACCGATCCGGTGCTGGCGCAGTCTGTGACCGAAGCCCGTTACGCGGCGAAGCTCGGCGAAGTCGTCGTTGATATCGAGGTGCTGAAGGCGCACGTGGAAACCGTCGTCGATGCGCTGGTGAGCGGCGATCGGATCGGCGCCCGCGGCAGCCTCGCAAAATTGCACTGGAGCGAGGCGCATCAGCGCTTTGCGGCGTTGGCGCTGGAATTGCTCGCTCAGGCCTCGCTGCCGCTGCTCCCGGCGGTAAAGGTCGCGAAGCGGCGTTTTGAAGCGATCTACTTACAGGCGCGCGCCGAGACGATCTATGCCGGCACCACCGAGATCCAGCTCGGCATCATCGCCGATCGAATTCTGCAACTCTCGAAAGGAAAGTGATGGCGCTGACCAGCAAAGGATTGCGGCCGGCCGATTTCGCTGCGACCTCGGAGCGCGCCGTTGCGGCTTGCTCCGACTTGGGATTGCAGGAGCAGGCGAGCCTCCTTGCCAATGACGGATTGCTCGGCGTCATCGCGCACGAAGACGTCGGCGGACTGGATTTGCCGTTGGCGTTCGCCACGCCGGTGGTCGCCGCCGCAAATGCGGGATTGTTGCGCTTCCCGCTGCTGGAGACGATTTTGCTGGGCGATCTGCTGCGGCAGTCGCTGCCGCGGATGGCCGAAGCGATCGTCCGGGGCGAAGTGCTGGCAACGATTGCCTGGCAGGGCAGTGTTGTCGCGGAGCGGGAGGGAAACTCCGTCGTGCTGAACGGCTGTGTCGCCCGGGCGCCTTGCGCCGCCGAAGTCGACTACGCGCTGGTCCGCGTCGGCGCGGAAGCGGCGGCATTGATTCCGACCGACGCCAAGGGGGTTGTCGCGGAGGAGAGCGCAGGCCTCGATCTGACTTTGCCGGAACACGGGATACGACTGGTAAACGCGGCCATTCCCGACGATAGCATCTTCGACGATGTGTGGGCCCGCCTGCGCTCGGACGCCAATGTGCTGCGCGCTGCCGCGATCTTCGGATCCGCCGAGGCCTGCCTGTCGCTTGCACAGGAGCACGCCTCGACCCGGCGCCAGTTCGGCCACGCCCTGTCCTACAACCAGGCGATCCGTCATGCGCTGGCCCGCCAGAAGCTTGGGCTTGAGGGCATGCGCCACGCCATCACACGGAGCCTCGACGCGACGGCAGGCGTGCTCGAACGCGATGCGGCGTTTCTCGCCGCGTCGGCATACGGCACGTCGATCAGCGAGGGGGCGCTGCAGATCCACGGTGGCATGGGCTTCACGTGGGACGTGCCGGTGCACCGTCACCTGCGCCGGATCCGCAGCCTGCAGGCGCAAGGCGATGCCAGCGGCCTCATCGCCGCGCTCGGCCGTCGCTACGTCGCGGAGATCGCGCCGGCCGCTGAAGCGGCGGCAGCACAATAGGAGAACTGGGAATGACCGAGACTCATGACAAGGCGTTGGCAGGTCGCGTTGCGCTCGTCACCGGCTCCGGAAACGGCATCGGGCGCGCGACGGCCCTTCTGCTCGCTTCGCGCGGCGCCGTCGTCGGCGTCAACGACCTGAAGCCGGAGTTCGTCAGCGCGGTGGTGGACACGATCAAGGCAGCAGGCGGGCAGGCGATCGCCGTCCCGCAGGATGTCTCGACCCGCGACGGCATGCGGCAGGCGGTGCTTGGCCTCGCCGAACAACAGGGCCGCTTCGATATTCTCGTCAACAATGCCGCATGGGTCCGCTATCAGTCGATCGCCGAGATCGCCCCGGAAACAGTGGAGCGCATGCTCAATATCGGCTTCAAGGCAATCATCTGGGGGATGCAGGCCGCGGCTGAGGCCATGGACGCGGAGCGCGGCGGTGCGATCGTCAATGTGGCTTCGGTCGCCGGGCTCATCTCGGCCAAGAACAGCATCGTCTACAGCGGCATCAAGGCGGGCGTGATGGGCATTACGCGGGCCGCCGCAGCCGAGCTCGGCGCGCGCAAGATCAGGGTGAACGCGGTGGCGCCCTCGGCCATTCCGACCGAAGGGACGATGCGAAACCGCAATGCCGATCTCGATGCGCGCCGCATTGCGCGAACCCCGTTGGGGCGTCTCGGCACCGTCGACGACATCGCAAGGGCAATCTGCTTCCTTGCCGGCGACGACAGCGGCTTCGTGTCCGCGCAGGTGCTGACGGTCGACGGCGGCATCACCGCCACCAATATCGCCTAGTGCAGAACACAGGCGCATCGCGAGGACCGGCTGTGAGGCGAGCGGAGCGGGAAGCTGAACTGAGTGGACGCGTCGTCCTGATTACGGGGGCGGCCAGCGGAATCGGTTGGGCGGCAGCGCGGCGCTTCGCGGCACAGGGCGCGCGGGTGCTGATCGCCGACATTGACGCTGACAAGGCCGCGAGCCGCGCCGGTGAACTTGGTGCGGCACACGGCTTCTTCGCCGTGGACATGGCGCAGCCCGAGCAGGTGGCCGGGATGGTACGGCATTGCGTCAGCCATCTTGGCGGTCTCGATATCCTCGTCAACAATGCAGGCCGCACCGATACGGACGGCATTGGCGTGGTGGATCAGCCGGTTTCCGTCTTCGAAAATCTCGTGGCGGTCAATTTGCGCGGCAGCCTTGTCGCCGCGGAGCAGGCTGCAGCTGTCATGCGGGCCTCCGGTGGAGGCGCCATTGTCAACATCGCTTCCGGCGCGGCGTTGCGGCCGGTGCCGTTTCGAAACGGCTACAGCGCCTCCAAGGCGGGAGTGCTGGCGATGACACGGCATCACGCCTGCGCATGGGCGCGCGATGGCATAAGGGTCAACGCGGTCGCGCCGGGCTATACGCGCACCGAACTCGTCGAGGCGCTGATTGCGCGCGGCCGCATCGACCCGGTCGCCGTGGCCCGGCGGATCCCGCTTGGCCGCATGGCGGCACCCGAGGAAATAGCCGCAGCCATCGCCTTTCTGGCCTCGCCTCGTGCATCGTCCGTCACGGGCTCTACCTTTCTTGTTGACGGTGGATCGCAGCTCGGCGGCGGGCATGGGGCCGCCCGCGAAGCCGGCGGCAGCGCGGCGCCACCCGGGCGGCCGACCTATGTTGTCGCCGGCGCCTGCAGTTCGCTCGGCCAGGCGACGGTCCGAAGGCTCGCCGATGAAGATGCGACTGTGGCGGCGCTCGACGCTGACGGCAAGCAATTGGCGGCACTAGCCGCCGCAGTGGCCGAATGCCACGCGCTCCCCGTCGACTTTTCGGACGAGCATGCCATGGCGGAAGCGATTGCCGGTATCGCGCGCCGCTTCGGTCGCATCGACGGAGTCGTGAATGCGGTCGGCACGGATGCCGTGATCACGACCAATCGAACCGGCAATGCTGCCGATGTCGGCCGTGGCGCGCTGGCGGGCCATCTGACGGGAGCGCTCCGCATTGCGAAAGCGGCCGGACCCGTCCTGCAGCAACAAGGCTTTGGCTCGCTGCTCAACCTGACATCGATCTGCGGCGAGGTAGCGCTTGGGGGCGATGTCGAAGCCGCCGCCAGCGCCGCGGCCGTCGCGATGTTCACGCGCACGCTGGCGTGCGAATGGAGCGGGCACGGTATTCGCGTCAACGCGATCGCCGCAGGACCGATCGAGGGGACACCGTCGAGCGCCATTGGCCGGATACCGCTGGGGCGCGCGGCATCGGCGCTGGATATTGCCGAGGCCGCGGAGTTTCTGCTCAGCCGTGACGCCAGCTTCGTCACCGGTAGCGTGATCGCCGTCGACGGCGGGCTCAGCGTCTATGCGGGTCCCGATCGTACCGCTGCAGGATATTCCTGATGAATCTCACCTCCGACGAACTGGCCCTGAAGCAAGCTTTCGTCCGCGCCCGCGGTTACTGGCGGCCGTGGACGGAGGGCCTGCTGCGGCTTGATCCGGCGTTTCTTGCAACCTATGCCAGCTATGGCGGCTATCCCGCCGAAACTGGTCCGCTGTCGCGCAAGATGTGCGAATTGATCTACGTCGCCCTGGATGGATCGGCGACGCATCTGTTTCGCTCGGGGCTGGCATTGCATACGCGGCTTGCACTCGAACACGGCGCGTCGGCGCGGGAAATCGTCGACGTGTTGCGGCTCGCCACCGCGCAGGGGCTGGATGGCTGCAATGTCGGCGTCGGGATCCTGGTCGAGGAACTTGCGGCAGCAGGGCTCGATACGCTCAGGGGCGAACTGTCCGGTCGGCAGCAGGCGCTGCGCGACGCCTATGTAGCTCGATTCGGGGATTTCCCCGACTTCTGCGATCAGTGGCTGCGCCTCGATCCCGGCTATTTCGCCGTGCTGCTCGATCTTCTTGCCGGCGGGCGTGGGGCAGGCGGGCTCGATGAGCAGGCGAGTTGCCTGATTTCGATCGCCTTGAGCGCGTGCTTCACGAGCCTCAATCCGCCTGTGCTGCGCCTGCAGATCAGACGCGCCCTGCGGCTTGGCATAGACAAGAGACAGATCCTCCAGGTTCTTCAGATGACGGCTCACCTCGGCGTTCATGCCTGCGCGGTCGGTGTACCGGTCCTGTTGGAAGCAATCGACGAGAAGGCGAGCGGGACGCCGGACCAGGAGGGACAAGAATGATGATCGGCTTTGCGATCCGCAACCAGCGGGCCTTTGCTTCGGGCGCACTGTTCCTCGGCTTTGCGATCTTCTTTTACGTCGTGGCGCTCGGCTATCCCGGCGGCACGGCGGCCCGGATGGGGCCGGGCTATTTTCCCCGGCTGCTCGCGATCGTGCTCGCCGCCATCGGGCTTGCCGTGATGTTGGGTTCGATGAAGTCGACGGCGGATCTGCAGTCCTTGCACAAATGGGACTGGAAGGGCCTCGGTTGGGTCACCGGCTCGGTGGTCTTGTTCGCGCTTCTTCTCTTTCCGGCCGGGCTGATTGGCGCGCTGTTCGTCCTGATCATGGTGTCGAGCAAGGCCAGTCCCGAATTTACCTGGAAGGGCGCGCTGGCCAATGCGGCCGTGTTGATCGCGCTGTGTCTCGTGGTGTTCGTCTACGGCTTGGGGCTGCGGCTTCCGGTCTGGCCGTCGATCTTCAACTGACGGAACAGTCGCATGGACCTCTTTCACAACCTGGCGATCGGCTTCTCCACCGCGGCCCAACCGGCCAATCTGCTCTATGCCTTCTTCGGCTGCCTGTTGGGGACCTTGATCGGCGTGCTTCCCGGCCTCGGTCCGCTTGCCACCATCGCCATGCTGCTGCCGATCACTTACGCGCTGCCGCCGGACTCGGCGCTGATCATGCTCGCCGGCATCTATTATGGCGCGCAATATGGCGGCTCGACCACGGCGATCGTCGTCAACCTGCCGGGCGAGTCGTCTTCCGTCGTGACCACGATCGACGGCTATCAGATGGCGAAGCAGGGCCGAGCCGGTGTGGCGCTCGCGACCGCTGCGATCGGTTCGTTCTTCGCCGGCTGCGTGGCGACGCTGGCGCTGGCGGCTTTGGCCGTGCCGCTCACCGCGACGGCATTGCTGTTCGGACCGAAGGAGTTCTTCGCGCTCATGATTCTCGGGCTGATCCTCGCCTCGGTGCTGTCGAGCGGTCCGTTTATCGAAGGTATCGGGATGGTCGTGCTGGGCATGCTGTTGAGCCTTGTCGGCACCGATCTGAGCAGCGGAACGCAACGCTTTGCCTTCGGCATCCCGCAACTGTTCGACGGACTTGATTTCGTACCGCTCGCGATGGGGATTTTCGGTTTTGCCGAGATCGTCAAGAACCTCGAGCAGGACGACAAGCTTTCGCTGGTCACCCAGAAAATCGCCAATCTGTTTCCGACGCGCGACGATTTCCGTCGCATGATTCCGGCGATGCTGCGCGGTACCGCGCTCGGCACATTGCTCGGCGTGCTGCCGGGCGGCGGCGCGGTGCTGTCGTCCTTTGCTTCCTACACGCTTGAAAAGAAGCTGTCGAAGCATCCGGAGCAGTTCGGCAAGGGCGCGATCGAAGGCGTGGCCGGCCCGGAGTCGGCCAACAATGCCGGCGCCCAGACCTCGTTCATTCCGCTGCTGACGCTCGGTGTTCCCTCCAATGTCGTGATGGCTCTGATGGTGGGGGCCATGAACATCCATAACATCCAGCCAGGCCCCGAGGTCATGACGAAGAATCCCACCTTGTTCTGGGGCTTGATCGTCTCGATGTGGATCGGAAATCTGATGCTGCTGATCCTGAACCTTCCGCTGGTCGGATTGTGGGTCAAGCTTCTCACCATTCCCTATCGCTACCTGTTTCCGGCGATCATGGTGTTCTGTTCGATCGGCGTCTACTCGATCAACAGCGGCACGTTCGAGGTCTATGAAGCGGCCGTGTTCTGCGTGTTCGGCTACGCGCTGATCAAGCTGCAACTGCCGGCGGCGCCGCTCCTGCTCGGATTGGTGCTGGGACCGGCGATCGAGGAAAATTTCCGCCGCGCCATGGTGCTCTCGCGTGGCGACGTCAGCGTGCTCGTGACTTCGCCATTGTCGGCGAGCCTGCTCGCCGCGGCCGCCATCGCC
>Ga0070665_100003155_pt1 | contig 17730 bp, 13 predicted proteins | sample KBSS13metaG_FD_65862 | JGI IMG/M metagenome (GOLD analysis project Ga0070665, IMG submission 65862) | Switchgrass rhizosphere microbial communities from Kellogg Biological Station, Michigan, USA - KBS S1-3 metaG | ecosystem: Host-associated > Plants > Roots > Rhizosphere > Soil ...
CTCGATCGTCGCTTCGCTCACCAGCTTGTGGCCGGCCTCGACGCGCTGTTGGCGCAGCTCGGGGGAAGCGGCTAGCTCGCGCAGGGCGGCGATGGCTCGGTCGGGGTCGCCGGGGGGGATCAGGGTGACGGCGTCGCCGACCGCGGCGCCGATGCCGCCGACGTCGGTGGCGACCGCGGGAAGGGCGGCGGCGAAGGCCTCGTAGAGGACCTGGGGGAGGCCCTCGGTCCAGGAGACGTGGAGGAGGAGCTGGGCGGAGGCGTAGGTGGCGGCGAGCTGGTCGTGGGCGAGGTAGCCGCGCAGGTCGGCCCGGTCGGCGACCCCGAGGGTGGCGAGGCGCTCCCGCAGCTCGCCCTCCAGCCGGCCTTCGCCGCAGATGACGAGGCGCCAGCGACCCGGTTCGGCGCGCTCCAGCCCGGCGAGGACGTCGGCCATCAAGAGCGGGTTCTTCTCGCTGTCGAGGCGGCCGACGCTGAGCACCTCGCGGACGCCGGAGAAGTCGTCGGCGCGGTCGGCGGGGTCGACGATGTCCGCCCCGTCGACGAGCGAGACGGTCAGCTGCAGGACCCGGCGCGAGTGGCGGTAGTTGGCCGCCAGTTGCGGCCCCACGGCGATCGTCGAGCAGGTGCGTCCGAGGAGGCGGAAGCCGTGCTCGAGCAGTGCGCCGGCGAGGCCGATGAGGCGGTTGCCGGGATGGCGGTTGCGGACGTACTCCGGCAGGTCCTGCCGCACGCCGAGGACGACGTTCTTGCCGCGCGCCCGCGCCAGGGCGGCGAAGGCGAAGGCGAACGGGTGCGGCCCGAGCAGCCAGACACAATCGACCTCGTCGAGGACCCGGGAGAAGGCGCGCAGCGAGCCGACCAGCGCCTTCGCCACCGGCAGCGGCGAGCTGAGCCGGGCGTAGAAGGGAAGGGGGACGAACTCGATCCGCTCGCCCAGCGGGTAGCGCGCCCGCGAGCCCTCCTCGGTGACCCGGCCGACCACCACGCAACGGTCCAGGAAGGGCGCCAGGCGCGCGAGGAAGACCGCGAATGCACGCTCTGCGTACACTTCCGAGCCGATGCGATGGTAGGCATAATCGGTGTAGATCGCGACGCGCATTCCGGGGCGCGATCATAGACGCGAAGCGCCGGCTGGAATCCCCGCCGGGGGCACCGTCACCCGCCGTCGATCCTCGACCAAAGGTCGCGACGCTGGTGCACGTCGTCGCACCCGGTGGCGCCGAGACGATGGCGGTCGAGTCGACCACCGGGCTCGACCCGGAGCGCTGGCGGCGCCTCCTCGTGGTCGGTCGTGAGCTCGACTCGCAGGAGACCGAGGCCGCGACCGCGGAAATGCTGAACGCCGTCCGGGTGGCCGACGTCGACATGCTGCGCCTGCGTCGCGTCTCGCGCCTCGAACTATGGGCCTGGTGGCCGTTCTACCGCTTGCTGCGTCGCGGCAAGGTCGATGTCCTCCACGCCCACATGTTCGGCTCCAACGTCTGGGCCTGCGTGATCGGCAAGCTCGCGCGGGTGCCGGTGATCGTCTGCCACGAGCACATGTGGTCCTACGGCGGCTCGCGCCTGCGCAGCTTCATCGACCGCTGGTTGATCGCCCGTTTCTCCGACGCCTTCGTCGCCGTCTCCGAGGCGGGCCGCCGTTCGATGATCGAGTCCGAGGGCATCCCCGAGCGGGACGTGGTGCTGTTGCGCAACGGCGCGCCGTCGCTGCCGCGAGGGGTGCCGGGTCGGGTCCGGGAGGAGCTCGGGATCGGTCCCGACCAACCGGTCATCACGACGGTGGGGATCCTGCGCTCGGAGAAGGCCCACTCCGTCTTGGTCGAAGCCGCCGCGGAGATCGTCAAGACCGTTCCAAACCTGCGGGTGCTTCTGATCGGCGACGGCGTCGAACGGGAGAACCTGGAAGCGCTGATCGCGCGGCTCGGGTTGGGCGAGGTGGTCACCCTCCTCGGGATCCGCCGCGACATCGCCGACATCCTCGAGTCCACCGACATCGCCGTCTGCTGCTCGGACTTCGAGGGCGGACCGCTCTCGGTGATGGAGTACATGTCGGCGGAACTGCCGATCATCGCCACCGACGTCGGCGGCCTGCCGGAGCTGGTCGGGCCGGAGAACGGGATCCGCATCCCGCCCCGGGACCCGGGCGCCCTCGCCGCCGCGGCGCTGGCCCTGATCGGCGACCCGGAGCGGCGCCGCCGCCTCGGGCGGGCGGGGGCGGAGCTGCGGGAGAGCGAGTACGGCGCCGCCGTCTACATCGAGCGGCTCGAAGCCCTCTACGACCGGTTGCTCAAAGGCGCGGGAGGGCGCGACCGCCGGCCTTGATCCCGCGCCGCGCCCGCTCCGGCAGGCGGCGTAGGAGCGGCGAGGTCTTGGCCCGGAACGAGCGCATCGTGTCGGCCCGGTAGACGCCGACCCGATCGAGGGCGAAGGACGTGGGTCGGACGAGGACGCTGGAGAGCAGCGCGCCCGCCTCGTACCCCGCCGCTTCGGCAGCCTCCAGCACCCGGTAGTCGACCGCTCCATAGGGGAAGGCGATCGAGGTGCAGGGGACGCCCGTCAGCTCGCCGCACTGCTCCTTCGAGTCGACCAGCTCCCGTCGCAGGTCCTCGTCGCCGAGCTCGGGCAGTTTGGGATGGGTCAGCGTGTGCGAGCCGATCTCCCAGCCGTTGGCGGTCAGCTCGCGCAGTTCCGTCGCGGTCATCGCCTCGAGCTCGTCGCGGTTCTCGTCCTCGGCCCAGTGGTCGATCCCCGGCCACAGCAACGGCCCGCCGCCGCGCACCAGCTCGGTGGGGACGAAGACCGTCGCCGGGAAGCCGTGCTCTTCGAGGATCGGCAAGGCGAGGTCCTTGACCGATTTGTAGCCGTCGTCGAAGGTGACCGCGACGGTTCGCGCGTCGCCGCCCCGCCGGGCGATCTCGGTGAAGGTGACCCCCCGGTAGCCGCGCGCGGCGAGCGCCGCGATCTGCTCGGCGAACGCGGCGACGGTGACCGCCAGCGGTGCGTCCCAGCGGTTGCTGACCGCGTGGTAGCAGAGGATCAGAGGCTCGGGCGAAAGAAACAAAACTCTCTGCGCAACATATATCGCGTCGATGACCCCTCGCTCCTAGACTCTCGACCGAATGGCCAGGCTCATCCACCTCGCGGCCTATCCCAACACCCACGCGGGCTCGTTCATCCCCTTCGTCCGGGCGGTCCTGGCGAAGGCCGCCGAGCGGGGTTGGGACACCGCCGCCGTCTTCCCACCCGGGGTCGAGGAGAGCGAATGGCGCGCCGACCTGGAAGCGCTGGGGACCGAGCTCTACTTCGTCCCGCCGGAGCGCCGCGCCGCCACCGGCTGGCTGCGCGGGGCGCTGCGCGCCGGCGACGGCCCGGTCGCCGTCCACACCCACTTCACCGGCTATGACCTCGGCGCCGCGATCGCCGCGCGCGGGGTTCCCGACGCCCACGTCTACTGGCACGTGCACACCGTGCTCTCCGAGGCGGCAGGGACGAGGCTCGCCAACCGGGTGAAGTTCTCGCTCGTCGGGCCGCGCCTCGACGGGATCTTCACGCCGGCGGCCGACGTCGCCGCCGAGCTGGTCCGCCGCGGGGCGCCGGCGGCGAAGGTCGAGGTCGTGCCGAACGCGATCGAGACCGCCCGTTTCCCGCTGCCCGCTCCGGGCGCCAAGGCGACCGCGCGGCGCGACCTCGACCTCCCTGCCGACGCCGAGGTCCTCCTCCACTTCGGCCGCGACTGGCGGATCAAGGGGGGCGACCTCTTCCTCGACGCGCTCGCCCGGCTCCTCGCCGAAGGGCGGCCGGCGTGGGGGCTGATCAATCAGGGCGGGGAGGCGGCGGCCGCAGCGGCGGCGGCGCGTGACCTCGGCGCGCGCGTGCGGATCGTCGGCGTGCGGTCGGATCCCGCCGAGCTCTTCCACGCCGCCGACCTGCTCGTCTCCAGCAGCATCGGCGAGACGATGCCGTTCGTCGTCACCGAGGGGCTCTCCTCAGGCCTCCCGGTGGTCGCCTCCGAACTGGCCGGTCACCGTTATATGGCCGAGCGGGTCGACAACTGCGTGACCGTGCCCTCCGATCCGGCGGCGCTGGCGGCCGCCGCGGCCCGCTTCCTCGACCGCGACCCCGCCGAGACTGAAGCGGCGGCCCGGCGCGCCAACGAGTGGATCGGCGAGCACCTCGACGTCGCCGAGATCGCCGAGCTGCTGTTCGACCGCTATGCCCGCGACCTCGGCATCGTCGCCGCGTCCGAGGTGGGGACGCGATGAGCGCCGGCTCGCTCTTCGTCGCGCCCGACTCGGGCCTGCGGGCGTTCGCCGAGACGATCGCCTGGCTCTGGCGCCTCGGCCCGGTGCTGGAGAGCCCCGATCCGGCGGCCGTCGGCCTCGCCCGCCAGGAGGACGCGGCGGCCCTGCGGGCGCTGGTCGACGCCGGTGAGCTGGCCGGGGGGATCGTCTTCGCCACCCGGCCGGGCCCCGAAGAAGGGCCGACGCCGAACCGCCGCTGGGAGTACGGCAAGGCGTCCTTCGGCCCGGGGCGCACGGTCGAGGGGCAGTTCTCCCTCTTCGACGGCGCCGGGCCGATCGCGTCCTCGCTCGGCACCCACGCGGTCCGCGCCGACAACTGGCTCGTGGTCGGCGCCGACCCGCTCGCGGGGTGGGGGAGCCTGCGGGATCACTGGCTCCTGCCGGGGCTCGCCGACTTCCTGGTCGAGGTGCTCGACCGCCCGCTTCTCACCCTGCCCGCCCTGGGCTGCGTCCGCTACGACGACCTCCCCGGCAACGCCTTCCAGGCGATCCTGGGTCGCGACCATCCCGACGACAAGGTCGAGCGGCGGGTACGGGAGGTGACCGAGCACTTCGGCGCCCACGGCGCGCCGATCAGCTTCGCGGTCACGCCGCGCACGCTGGTGGACGGCGCCGAGGTCGACATCGAGTCGGTGTGGCCGCGCTCGGTCGCGGCGATCGCCGCGGGGATCGAGGCCGGTGCGATCGAGCCCGTCTGCCACGGCTACCTCCACCTCAACACGAACGACTGGGCGGCGGGGACGCCGAACCCGCGCGAGTTCCGCGACGTCGAGCGGGGGGAGGCGGAGCGCCGCGTCGCCTACGGCCTCGCCTGGTTCGAGCGCGCCCTCGGGGTGACCCCGGCCAGCTACGTCGCGCCGACCTGGTCCTACGGCCCGGGCCTGCTCGAGGTGCTGCGCGAGCGCGGGCTGCCCGCCTGGCTGCCGGTGGCGCCGGGCGCGCTCGCCGACGCCCCCTTCGGCCGCGAGACGCTGACCAGCGGGATGGAGGGGCTCGTCGGCTTCGAATACGGCCCGTTCGCGGCGATGGCGGCGGCCGGGCTCCCCGCCACCGTCGTCGTCCACGGCGGCCTCTTCGACCTGCGCGCCGGCAGCCTCCGGGATCCACGAGCCCTGGCCACCACGGCGCGGCTGGTGCGACGGCGGGATCTCTTCCGCTTCCCCTGGGTCGAGGACGTCCGCTGGATCGGCTCGCGTGAGCTGCTCGATCGGCTGCACGCCCACGACCGGGTGGGCTTCGAGGACGGGACGGTCGTGAATCCCGACGGGGCCGAGATCGTGGTTCGCGGTCGCTCCTCGGCTTGAGCGATCTCAACGGGTTACTTACTCAGTTTTAAGTAAAACCAAACGGCAGTCCAGAGCCGTTTCCGACAAACGTCCAAGGTTCCGCGAGGTCCTCTAGGGATTACGTCCACGACCGATCAGCACTCCTGATGAGACTGATCCGCGTTAATACCAGGACGATGAGTGTTCTTCTGACCTTTGCGATCTGGGCCTGGGTGGCCAGCGTGATCGCGCCCGCGGATGCCACGCCGACCACGGTCAGCTGCAACAAGATCGTCTCGCCCTCGGGCGTCGACGGTGGGCCGGGCACGGTCGCCGCGCCCTGGAAGACGGTCAACTACGCGGTCGAACACCTGAACTCCGGCGAAACCGGCTGTCTCAAGAACGGCACCTACGCCTTCCGCGAAGTCGTCTTCCGCAAGCCGAGCGTCACGCTCAGCAGCTACCCCGGCGAACGCGCCACGATGCAGGGCACGGTCAAGGTCGAAATCGGCGCCGACAACGTCACGGTCAGCAACCTGAACCTGAACGGCAAGGGCGGCGCCTCGAACATCGGCCCGTTCGTCTTCGCCAACAACACGACCTTCGAAAACGACGACGTCACCAACGAACACACCGACATCTGCTTCATGATCGGCTCGATCAGCGCCTCGGCCGGCCCGGCGACGAACACGGTGATCGCCGACAACCGCATCCACGACTGCGGCATGACCCCGTCGCGCAACCAGGACCACGGCATCTACGTCGGCAAGTCCGACGGCCTGATCGTGCGCGGGAACTGGATCTACGACAACACCGACCGCGGCATCCAGCTCTACCCCGACGCCCAGGACAGCCAGGTCTACGAAAACGTGATCACCGAAAACGGCGAGGGCGTGATCGTCTCCGACGCCTCCTCGGGCAACGTGATCCGCAACAACGTGATCACCGACTCGAAGATCCGCTGGAACATCGAAGCCAGCAACCTCTACGGGTCGGGCAACGTCGTCAAGGAAAACTGCGTCTGGGCCGGCTCCGCGGGCGGCAGCTACTACCAGCAGAACGGCGGCATCCAGCCGGCCAACGAACGCGGCCCGGGCCTGACCTCGGTGGAAAACACCGTCACCGCGCCGCAGTTCGCCAGCGCCTCGACCGCCGACTTCGCCACCGAGAGCCCCTGCCTGTCCGACACCGAAGCGCCGGCGACGACGCCGGTCGGCACCGAAACGACCACGCCGCCGCCGACGGAAGTCAACGTGACGCTGAAGCCCGGCTCCGGTCAGGCGACCGAAGGCAAGCCGGTGACGCTGGTCGGCAAGGTCTCCGGCGGCGAGATGGCGGCCGGCGGCGCCCCGGTATCGACCCCGGTGACGATCCAGGTGATGAAGAACGGGAAGTGGCACAAGGTCGCCAAAGCCAAGGTGAAGCGGAACGGCAAGTTCAAGATCCGCAAGAAGCTCGGCCGCAAGGTCACCGGCGGCAAGAAGGCCCACGTCCGCGCCAAGCTCGCGCAATACGGGCGCTCCCGCGCCGTCACGATCCGCTTCAAGTCCTAGCTAGTCGGCGAGCTTCAGGTCCGGGAACGCGGCGGCGACCTCGGGCGGCGTGCCGGGGTACCAGAAGTCGCGTCCCACGGTCGCCCGCTTGATCACCCCGAGCCGTCGGCGGACGGCCTTGACGCCGGCCTGGCCGCGACCGCCGAGCCGGTCCGCCGCGCCCTGGATCTCCGCGATCCGCGCGGCGACCAGCGGCCGCAGCTCGGGCGGCAGCTCCGGTTCGGCGGCGATCGACTCGAAGACCTGGCCGACGTTGCGGAGCATCGCCGCCTCGTCGGTGTGCATGGCTCCGCGCCGGTCGCGGACGATCGCCAGCCGGCCCGGCGCGCGCGCCGCCCGGTAGCCGCGGACGAGGAAGCGCATCCACAGCTCGTAGTCCTCGGCGGCGCGCAGGGTGCCGTCGAAGCCGCCGATCGCCTGGAAGGCCTCCCGGTTCATCGCGCCGAGGCCGAAGACGAAGTTGCGCCGCAGCAACAGGCGCAGGAACTCGGTCGGGTCGCTCGGCGGGTCGGTGGGCTCGTCCATGTGCTCGTTTGAGCTCTGCCGCCAGAAGCGGGACCGCTGGTGGTCGAGCACCCAGGCGTCGGTGTAGGCGAAGCCGACCCGCTCCTCGCTCTGTAGCGCCGCCAACATCCCCTCGAGATAGCCGGGCATCCAGAGGTCGTCGGCGTCGATCAGCGCCGCGTAGGGGGCTTCTCCGGCGCCGATGCCGACGTTGAGGGCGGCGGCCAGGCCGCTGTTCTCCTGGCGGATCAGCCGCACCCGCGGATCGGTGAAGCCCGTGACCACGGCCGCCGTCCCGTCGGTCGAGCCGTCGTCGACCACGATCAGCTCGAAGTCCTCCATGGTCTGGCCGAGCACCGAGCCGATCGCGTCGGCGATCCAGTCCTCCTCGTTGAAGGCGGAGAGGACGACGGTGAAGGCGGGGGAGCTCATCGCGGGGATCTTTCCGCTTCCGCCGGATCGTCGTCGCCGCCGCGCCGGAACCGGCGGGTGAGCCGGGCCGGGACCGCGCGCCGCGCCAGGTCCCTGGCCTCGTCGAGGTGGGCGCGCGAGAAGAGGCGCAGGAAGAGCACGTAGAGGAGGAACCCGAGCGCCGCCTCGGCAAGCAGTAGGACGATGCCGAGGACGGTCCCGCGCGAGCCCGCCTGGACGAGGCCGAACTCGAGGGCGGTGAGGATCGCGGCCATCGCGGTCGCCGCGGCGGCGGTCGGCGCCATCTCGGCGATCAGCGCCGAGGGGTGGAGCTCCAGCTGGCGGGCGACGTAGAGGAGGGCGGCCACCGCGCCGACGAGGGTGCCGAAGGTGAGGCCCGCGCAGACGCCGTAGAGCCCCGCCCAGGTGAGCGCGATCATCGCCGCCAGGGCGACGCCGAGGTTGATCCCGCGCACCCGGGTGAGCAGGTCGGGGCGGCCGTCGGCCTTCAGGATCTCCGAGGCGAACGAGATGACGATGCCGGTGGTCGTCATCCCGGAGAGGATCATCGCGGCGAATCCGGCGCTCCGCCACTCGTGCCCGAAGGCGAGTTCGGCGGCAGGCACGCCGAGCGGCACCAGGATCATCCCCATCGGCATCCCCAGCATCGCCATCCCCCGCAGCGAGCGCAGCGCGGCCGCCTTGAAGCGGTCCCGCTCGTGGGTGATCCGGGCGAAGGCGGGGAAGAGGACGTAGGCGGCCGAGTGGACGACGACGGCGCCGGCGCTGGACTCCATCCGCGCCCCGTAGCGGAACTGGCCGAGCGCGGCGGCGCCGGAGAAGCGGCCGAGCAGGACCACCGGCGCCTGCTGTTCGACGCTTTCCAGGGTGCTCGAGGCGATGCCCCAGCGGCCGTAGGCGACCAGCTCCCGCCACATCCCGAAGGACGCCTGGCGCAGCCGCGGCCGCCAGCGCAGGAGGCCCCAGGAGAGCAGGACGTCGGCCACCGCGGAGGCGTAGTAGCCGAGCAGGAGGCCCCAGACACCCATCCCGGTCGCGGTCAGGATGACCGCGACGGTGCCGAAGATGGCGATCCCGCCCGGTTCGATCACAACCCGGCGCAGGAAGGAGAATTTGCGCTGCAGGAGCGCCTCGGGGACGATCGTCAGCGAGCGCAGCAGCATCAGTCCGGAGGCCGCGGCCGCGATCTCGCCGATATGGGAGCTGTGGAAGATCAGGCCGATCAGGGGGCTGACGGCCAGCGCCCCGATCGTCAGCAGCACACCGCCGATGGTGGTCGAGACGGTGGCGGTGCTGGCCGCCTCGACGATCCGGTCCTTGCGGTGGATCAGCGCCGCCAGCATCCCCGACTCGGTGAACAGCAGGCCGACGTTGACGACGAGCGTGGCGGAGGCGAGCTCGCCGAAGTCGGCGGGGGTGGCGAGGCGGGCGAGGGCGGCGAAGAAGGCGAGCGTCAGGACCTGCGAGGCGACGTAGCCGGTGCTCGCCAGCCCGGCGCCGCGGAGCACGGTGCCGCCGAGGTCTCCCGGCTCGTGATCGGGTTCGAGCGGCGGCTCGAGCTGGCCCGTCGTCACCGTGCCGGCTCGCCTCGGCCGAGGGTCTCGGCCGTGCGGCGCTTGGCGATGGCGAGGACCGCCGGGCCGAGCCCGAGCATCAGCCAGAGCTGCTTGCTGAACATCTGCGTGATGAAGAAGTCGGCGGCGAGCAGCCCGACCATCGCGACCAGGAGGCTGCGGGCCAGCGCCTCGGCGGGGGCGTCACGCGCGCGCCGGTAGAGGCGGGCGGCGCGGGCCATGCACCAGAGCGAGAAGAAGATCAGCGTGAGGAAGAGCGCGAGGCCGACCAGCCCGAGCTCGGCCGCGGTCTGCAGGTAGGTGTTGTGGGTGACCTTGTTGCCTTCGAAGACTTCGTCGGACCGCGGCAGGGACCCCGGTTCGAGCACGTAGTGCTTGGAGCTGATCTGGAAGTTGCCCGCGCCGACGCCCTCCAAGGGGTGCGCTTCGACCATCCGTTGCGCGACCCGCCAGAGGGTGATCCGGCCTTCGGTTTCCGGCGAGGCGCCGGCGGTCTGGGTGAAGCGTTCCCGCACCGTGCTCGGCGCGAAGGTGGTCGCGTAGACGCCGCCGACGAGCGCCACCGCCACCGCCAGCAGGGTGAGCCGCCCGCGCCAGCGGCCGCCGAAGACGACCGCCGTGACCAGCATGCAGGCGATCGCCACCAGGCCGCCGCGCGAGCCGGTCAGCATCGCCGCGAGGAAGCAGAAGCCGCCCGCCCCGATGCTCGCCATGCGCAGGACGGGATCCTTGACGTTGGCGGCGATGCCGACCGACATCGCCATCCCGGCGACCAGCACGGCGGCGAGTTCGTTGGGGTCGAGGTTGGTGCCGGTGAGACGGCCTTCGGCGCCGAGCGGCACCACCGCCTGGGCGACGAAGAGGCCGTAGAGGCCGGCCGCGGTGGCGCCGGCGAGGAACCCGCCGAGCACCCAGAGGAGCTGCTTGCGGGTGCGGATCGCGGAGAAGACGATCAGCAGCAGGACCGCGTTCAGCGCGTAGCGCCAGAGCGTGCTTTTGACTTCGCCGCTGCTCTCCGCCCAGGTCGAGCTGAGGGCGATCCAGGTGAGGAAGGCGGCAAGCACCGCGGAGATCCCCGGGTAGGTGGAGAGGAAGTCGTTCTTCGCGTCCGGGTTCGAGAGGACGTAGGCCAGCCAGCCGAGCAGCAGCAGGACGCCGCCGAGCTTGCCGACGCTGAGCGCCGAGCCGAGCGCCAGCAGTTCGAGAAAGCTGAAGAAGCCGAAAAAGGCGAGGCCCGCCGCCAGGTCGACGAAGACGATCAGGACGAACGCGGAGCCGATCGCGGCGGTGATCGCCAGCTTCGGTTCGACCCCGGCGAGGGCGCCGACCAGCGCCGCGATCAGCCCCAGGCCGGCGAAGCCCAGTGCCCTCGCCGGATCGAAGCGAGCGGTCATCGGGATTGGCTCAGCGAGAGGAGCTGGGCAGCCGCAGTCGGCTCTTCGGCTTGGGCGGCGTTTTCCCGTGCGAGTGCTGTTCGGCGCCGCGCAGGTAGTAGTAGTCGCTGCCGCTCGGGCGCTTGACCGCGACGACGGCGAAGCCGAGGGGGCGGATCGCGTTCTCGGCCAGCAGTTCGCCCAGCTGCGAGAGCTTGTTGAGGTCGGTGGCGCCGAGTTTGACCACGACCAGGACCGAGTCCGAGAGGCGGGCCAGCGGCAGCGCGTCGACGACCTCGTTCAGCGGCGGGCTGTCGATGATCACGTAGTCGGCGAGCTTGCGGGCGTCCTCGACCATCTGCGCCGCGGCCGGGATCGAGAAGAGATCGGCGATCCAGCCGGCGTCGCTGTCGGCGAGGAGCAGCTGCAGGTTGGCCCCGTACTGCTCGGTCTGGACGAGCGCGTCGGCGAGGCCGACGTTCTCCAGCAGGACCCCGACGACGCCACCGCGCTTCGGCGAGAGCTTGAGCGTCTCGGCGAGCATCGGCCGGCGCAGGTCCGACTCGATCAGCAGCACCGATTTGCCGCTCAGGGCCAGCGAGGTGGCGAGGTTGACCGCGGTCGTCGTCTTCCCCTCCGAGGAGCCCGAGCCGGTGACCAGGATCACCTGGCCGGCGCGGACCGAGAGGGTCGAGCGCAGGGTGCGGTAGGCCTCCGCGGCGGCGGGGGAGAGGCGGCGCGGCGCCAGCGGCTCGCGGCTCGCCCGCGTCTCCCTCGGGATGCGGCCGAGGATCGGCAGGCCGTAGCGGCGGCGCAGCTGCGCTTCGCGGCGCAGGCGCGGATCGAGCGCCTGGGTGGCGAAGGCGAAGACGACCCCGAGGATCAGCCCGGCGACGATCCCGGCGACGATGCTGAGCGCTTTGCGCGGGGACGAGGGCGAGGTCGGCAGCGAGGCTTCCGCCTGGACCCGCAGATCCGGCGCCGGGGCGCTGGCCAGCACCTTCAGCTGGGCGATCTGGTTGGCGACCGATTCTTCGCCGAGCCCGTTGCCGGTTTCGGTCAGCTGCGATTCGAGGATCGGCAGCTGTTCGGCGATCTGTTCGTGCAGCGTGTCGGTGCGGGTCGCGACCGCCTGCTTGGCGAACGAGTTGGCGATCTTCTGCGCCATTTCGGGCGAGGTTTCGGTCGCCGTCAGGGCGACGATGTTGCTCTGCGCGACCGGCGCCGAGGAGACCTTCGACTCGAGCGCGCCGGGGCTGAGCGGGGACTTCAGTTCCTTCTTCACCGCTTCGGCGACGCCGATGTTGATCACCAGGCGCGCGGCGGTCTCGACTTCGCGGGTCGGATCGGAGGACGCGTTGATCAGCCCGAGGCTGGCGAGCACCGGGTCGTTGCCGCTGACCGGGGTGACGAGCAGGCCCGATTCGGCTTCGTAGGTCTTGGTCGCGGTGAGGACGTAGAGGATCGCGATCGCCGTCGTCACGACCGCCGTTCCGGCGATCAGCCAGAAGCGTTCCCGGATCGTTTCGACGTAGCGGGCAAGGCCCTCCTGTTCCTCGGGAGGACGCAGCCAATCGGGCGACTCAGATGCACCTGGCTCGATCACCACTGCTCCTTCGTGTTCGTGAGGCGGCATCCTGCGATTGCCGGCGATTTTGACAGCATCTTGAGTGTTCCTCCGCTACGGTGCGCCGGGTGGAAGCTCTGCGCACGCGCTCGGCGGCTTCGCTCCTTGCCCTGATCGCGTTGCTCTTCGTCTGGTGGGCTTGGAAGCAAGGCGCCTACTTCGGATCGGTCTTCTATCCCGGCGCGATCCTGGTGTTTCTGCTCGTCGCGCTGCTTCTGGTGATGGTTCCGATCCGCTTCGCCCTCTCTCTTCCTGCCAAGGTAACGCTTGGCGCGCTGGTTTTTCTTGCGGTCTTCGAGCTGGCATCGGCACTGTGGTCGCCGCTGCCTTCGATGGCGATCCGTTATGCCTGGCACGACTTCCTCTACCTGGCGCTCTTCGGCCTCGGCCTGATCGTCACCCGGCTCCTGGGCCGCCGCTCGGAGTGGTCGCTGGGGCCGGTGGCGGTGGCGGGCATCGCGGTCGGGATCGCCACCGTGATCGTCCTGGCGAGCGGCACCGACGTCACCCGTTACCTCCATGAAGACGGGACGCTGCGCTACCCGATCGGCTATCGCAACGCCAATGCCGCCTTCTGGATGATCTGCCTCTGGCCCGCGATGGCGCTGGCCTGCGGGGATTCCGACTGGCGCCTGCGGGCGCTCCTCATCGCCGGGGGCACGATGCTCCTGCAACTCGACGTCCTCTCGCAGAGCCGCGGCTCGCTGCCCGCGGCGGCGCTGGCGGCGCTGCTCTTCATCGTGTTCTCGCGCGACCGCCTGCGGGCGGCGCTGGTGATGGCCCTGGTCGCGATCCCCGCCCTGCCCGCGGTGCCGACCCTGCTCGACGTCTTCCAGTACGGCCACTACAACGCCGGGGTGATCCCGCTGCTGCGGGACTCGGCCAAGGCGATCGGCCTCACCACCGCCCTCTCGCTGGCGATCGCGCTGCTCGTGCTCGGGGTGGGGGAGCCGCGGGTCAGCCTGCCGAGCACCTTCCGCCTCTGGCTCGCCCGCGGCCTCGCCGCCGTCGCGCTGATCGTGGTGCTGGTCGGTGCCGGGGCCTTCGTCTCCCGCCACGGCGGGCCGACCGGCTTCATCGACCAGCGGATCAAGGAGTTCGACCGCGTCGGCTACCCGAACCTCGACAACCAGAGCGTCCGCTACGGCGCCAACGTCGGCTCCAACCGTCACGACTTCTGGCGTGTCTCGGTCGACGAGGGGCTCGAACATCCGCTCTCCGGCGGGGGCGGCGGCGCCTTCCAGGTCGATTACATGCAGCACCGGCGCAGCGACGAGACGCCGGAAGACCCGCACAGCGTCGAGGCCCTGATGTTCTCCGAGCTCGGCTTCCCGGGGCTGATCGCGCTGTTCGTCTTCCTGATCGGCGCGGTCGTCTGCGCGGTCCGGACCCGCCGGCTCGGCGGCGCGCACGCGATCGTCGTGACCGGCGCCATGGCCGCCGCCGCGCAGTGGTTCGCCGGCGCTTCCTGGGACTGGCTCTGGAACTACCCGGCGATCACGGCGCCGGCGATCTTCCTGCTCGGCGCCGCGGTGGCGCCCGCGCTCGGGGAGGCCGTCGGCCCGCTCCGCCGTGGCCTCGGTGCGTTCGGCGCGGCCACGCTCTTCGTCCTCACGGTCCTCGCCGTGCCGTTGTTCTTCTCCGCCCGTTATCTCTCGCGGGGCTACTCGCTGTCCGCCGACGACCCGGTCGCGGCGATCGCCTCGTTCGGCAAGGCGGCCGAGCTCAACCCGCTGGAAGTCGAATCGCTCGACGCCAAGGCCTCGCTGCAGGGTGGACGAGGGGAAACCGAAGCCGCGCTCGCCACCTTGGGCGAAGCGCGGGAGCGGGCGCCGGAAGACTTCCTCGCCCAGTTCCTGACCGCACGGGAACTGGCGGTGACGCATCCGATCGCGGCCCGCGCGGCGATCCGCCGTGCCCACGATTTGAATCCGCTCGCCGCGGAAGTGAAGGAATTGGCTCATCAGCTCTCGGAAGGGGAAAGGAAGAAGTCGAAAGGGGAAGGGAAGAAGGCCCCCTAGTCGAGATCTCCCTGCCCCCGCAGCAGTCGGTTGTGGAGTTCCTGGAGCTGCGGGCCCGGCGCCGAGCCGAGCTGTGAGGCGAGCAGAGTCCGCAGTTGGTCGAATATGTGCAGGGCCTCGGAGGTGTTGCCGGCCGCGTTCAGCGTCCGCATCAGGCTGAGGTAGCCGGATTCCCGGAACGGGGCGCGGCGGATCACTTCCCTGGCCGAACGTTCGGCCACCGCGAGCTCGGAGCCGCCGAGCCGCAGGCCCGCCCGGGCGATCGCGTCCAGCGCCCGCAGCTCCATCTCTTCCAGGTCGCTGCGCATCTCATCGACCCAGGGGGCCTGGAATCCGGCGAGGAAGGGGCGGCCGGCGATGTTGAGGACGACGTGAGCCTGCGACCACGCCTCCGGCCAGTCCGATCCCGCCAGGGCCCGTTCGGTGGCGGATTTGGCCTGGTCAGCGGCCTCGACGTCGATCCAGGCGTCGGAGGGAAGGTGGAGTTCGACCGTGTCGCGCCCGGCCAGAGCCTCGGAGCCGAGGGCGCTGCGGAGCCGTGAGAGCTGCGTGCGCAGGGCGGCGGCGGGGTCGGCGGGCCTGCCCTCGGGCCAGACCGCGACGATCATCTCGTCCCGGCTGACCGTGCGGCGCCGTTTCAGCACCAGGTAGGCCAGCAGCACGCGACCCTGCCTGCCGCGCAGCTGCGGCGTCACGTGGCGCCCGTCCAGGTCTACGCGCAGGCGGCCGCAGAGCTGGATGCGGGTCCCGCTCGTCAACGTGTCGGAATGTTTTGGCAACGCTACGGAAACGTTGTCTTCATAGTAGGGCAACACTGGGTCTCATCATCGGCAACAATGTCGAGGTCTTTAGGAGTCGACACTCAAGGTTCGGCTTTGATCGTCCGATGCGGATGTGGTGCCGTGGTCAGCGCACATAGTCACAGGCAACTCATCGAACGGGCGCAGAATCATTACGCCGAGTTCCATCCCGACCTGGGCAGGAAACCTCCTGCCCACCTGATTTTGGCTATGGCCGACCAGAAAGGACACCAATGAGCGGTTTCATCAAAAATCGACTGCGCATCCGTCGCGCGATCGTTCCGATCATTCCGGTGCTGGCCCTCGCTCTACTCGTCCCCGGTACGGCCTCGGCCGAAAATTGTTCGTCGGTCGGTAACGATCCGACTGCTGCCCAGTATTGCTCCGCCACCGGCGTGCATCCTGGCCAGGACAATGGGAACAAGGGCGCGGACGCCACGCACACCAGCCCCGTCGTCAGCGGCGCTGACGACAGCAACACCCCGACCGCCACTCCCGAAGCAGTGACCACCGAAAGTGTTGAAAGCTCGGGGAGCTCGCTCCCGTTCACCGGTCTCGACGCAGTGCTCCTCCTGGGCATCGGCGCCGCGCTGGTGGCGATGGGTTTCGTGCTCTTCCGTCTCTCGCGCTTGAGGGTGGATCCGCGGTGACTTGATGGGGGAGGACAGATCCTCGTTGCCGATCCTGTCGGCGATGCAGTTGCATCGGATCCTCGCCCTTTTTGCCTATGGGATCGCTCCGGCAGTAGCTGCCGGGGCGATCACCATCGATCACGCCGATAGCTTCGGCGCCGGCGTGATCGTCGGAGTGGCGGTGTTCCTGGTCAACCAGGGGTTGACCAGGAATCGCTATCCGCTCCACCTCATGCCGCTGGCGAGCGTGATCGTCCGCGGCCTCTCGCCGGTGATCGGCGCCGGGATCGGGATCCTCGTCCTCGATGCCGCCGGCCACTCGATCGCCGCCGAAGCGCTGGTGGCCCCGATCGTCGGCGCCTGGGCCGTCACCGCCTTCGCCGCCTTCGCCAAGGCGCCGCTGGAGTCGGCGCGGCCGATCCGGATCGCCTTGATCGGCTCGCCCTACATCGCCGTCGGGCTCGACCAGGAGCTCAAAATGGCGAAGTTCCGCAGCTACAAGGTTGTCGGCTGGATCGCCGACAAGACCGGCCCCACGACCGAGCCGGGCGACGGGCCTCGCCGCCTGGGGGCCTTGGACCAGGTTCGCCAGGTCGTCGTCACCCACCAGGTCGACCTGCTCGTGCACTCTTCCCGCCCGGCCGCCGGCGACGGCGACGCCCCGTTCCCCTCGCGCCTCGAGCTGTTCGAGCGCGTCGCCACCGACTGCCTCGACACCAAGGTCAAACTGATCGAGGTCGGCCAGCTCTACGAGGAGCTGCTCGGCCACGTGCCGCTCGGCCAGTCGAACGCCGCCTGGTTCCAGTACCTCCTGCATCCGCGCTACCGCCCGGGCTCCTCCTTCTCCAAGCGCACCTTCGACATCCTCATCGGCGGCACGATGCTGATCATGCTGAGCCCCTTCCTCGCCGCCTTCGCGCTGGCGGTCAAGCTCACCGACGGCGGCCCCGTCTTCTACCGCCAGCGGCGGGTCGGCGAGCGTGGCCGCGAGTTCGAGCTGGTCAAGCTGCGCTCGATGCGGGTCGACTCCGAGGACCGTGGTCCCGCCTGGGCCGCCGCCGACGACGACCGAATTACCAAGGTCGGCAAGCTCATGCGCCGCCTGCACGTCGACGAGATGCCGCAGCTGATCAACATCCTGCGCGGCGAGATGACCCTGGTCGGGCCGCGTCCGGAGCGCCAGGAGATCATCTCCCGGCTCGAGCGCCAGCTCGTCTACTACGACCGCCGCCATCTGGTCAAGCCCGGCCTGGCCGGGTGGGCCCAGGCCCGTTGCGGCTACGGCGGCTCCGACGAGGGCACCGGCTGGAAGCTCTGCCACGACCTCTTCTACCTAAAGCACCGCTCGATGTATTTCGATGCCCTGATCCTGATCGAGAACGTCCGCGTGTCGGTCTCCGGCAAGGTCCAGTTCGGGGTCCGCGCGCCGCAGAAAGAGTTCATCATCGGCGAGGTCGAGGTCGGCTGACCCCGACCCGCCCCGGGGCAGAGCCCTCGGTGCACCGATATCCTGGGGTCCCCCAGAACGACTTCGACAGGCAGGAGCCATGGCCGTAGACACCGCCGCGTACCGCGAAATGACCGACGAGCAGGAAGCGATCGTCGAAATGGTTCGGCAGTTCGCCGATGAGCAGATCATCCCCAAC
>Ga0070665_100003156_pt1 | contig 17729 bp, 15 predicted proteins | sample KBSS13metaG_FD_65862 | JGI IMG/M metagenome (GOLD analysis project Ga0070665, IMG submission 65862) | Switchgrass rhizosphere microbial communities from Kellogg Biological Station, Michigan, USA - KBS S1-3 metaG | ecosystem: Host-associated > Plants > Roots > Rhizosphere > Soil ...
CCCCAGTTCAGATCGGAGGCTGCAACTCGCCTCCGTGAAGTTGGAATCGCTAGTAATCGCGGATCAGCTACGCCGCGGTGAATGTGTTCCTGAGCCTTGTACACACCGCCCGTCAAGTCATGGGAGCCGGAAATGGCCGAAGCAGCCTCAATACTGAGGTTACTACGCCAGGTTCGGTGACTGGGACTAAGTCGTAACAAGGTAGCCGTAGGGGAACCTGCGGCTGGATCACCTCCTTTCTAATGGATTAATTAGAAATCTCAGAGAGCAATCTCGAAAGATAACTTGTCAGCACAGCCTCGTACGGGTTCACTCCCGTAAACTCCGGTAGCAATACCGGCGAATGGCCCCCGACTAAACACTTATCGAATCTTCAACAGATTAAAGCCCGGATCGAAAGATCCGGGCTTTTTTTCGTCCACTGTTTTGACCGTGGTTGATCGCCAGAGACTTGAGAGTCACGCAAGTTCGACTGGCGTGTTGGGGGTGATCAGCTTGCGCATCTGAAAATTCGCAAATGAAAGTCCGCCGAATAGGGCCGGCTTCGACGACTGGATTTCAAATCCCCATCGTTCGAAGAAAGGTCGTGCCGTGAGACTCACGTTTGAAAACAGTGATTCATTCTTCTGGATCAATGCCACTTCGTGAATCCGTTGCATCAACGTGGAGCCCACGCCGCGTCGTCCCATCGTCGGCGAGACGTAGAAGTGGTCGATATATCCGTTCGGTTGCACGTCTGCATACCCGACGATGGTTCCATCATGCTCGGCCACGAAGGGGCGCATCGTCTGCACCCGCCGGCTCCACTTCGCCAGATCAGGGTTCATCGATGTGGCCCAGGCCTCGAGATGTGCAGTAGAATAATCCGCCGCTGCGGTAACGTGGATCGCTGAATAAAACACCTCCCACAAAGCGTTCTCATCGCCAATTTTGAATTCACGAATCAACATGATGAACCCCGCGAAAAGGCGTCCTCTTTCAATCCTTCGACAAATCAGCATAATACATGGCCCGCCTGCATTCACGGCCCGGCCGTCAGGCGCTTTCATTCACCGAGGGTTTGTTCAATGGGTCCGACCAATGTCGCCTTGGTAAAATTGTTCCGAGCCGATCAGGATCTTCGCGAGGCCCAGGCGAAGCTTGACGCGGCCACGAAGAACGTGCGCATCCAGGATCGCCGCGTTAAAGATCTCACCGAAAAACTCAAAGCGCAACAGCAATCGCTTCGCGAAGTGCAGACTAAATCCTCGCAGTTCGAACTCGACATCAAGTCGCGCGACGAACGCATCGAAAAGCTCCGCACCCAGCAGCAGAACGCCAAAAATAACAAGGAATACCAGGCCTTCCTCATCGAGATTAACACCGAGAAGGTCGACAAGTCCAAGAGCGAAGACGAGATGCTCAAGGCCATGCAGGAAGTTGAAACCCGCAGCGCAGACGTGAAGGATCTCACCGCGCAAGTGGAATCCGATTCCGCCAAGCTCGCGACGATGCAGGCCGAGATCACCGAGACGATCAAGCAGTTGCAGGCCGAAGTCGATTCGCTCAAACCCGCTCGAGATGAAGCCGCCGCCGCGTTGCCGCAGAAGGCCCGCGACGCGTTCGAGCGCATCGTCGACAAAATGGAAGGCGAAGCCCTCGCCCCCATCAGCAAGCCCGACAAACGCCGCGAAGAATACATCTGCGGCGGCTGCCACATGGAACTGGTCGTCGACGTATACAACAAGCTGCACAGCCGCGACGAAATCGTCTTCTGCCCGAGCTGCCGCCGGATTCTTTACATCCCTGACGACCTGCCGCCCGAAGTGGCCGTGAAAAAGAAGAAGGCCGAGAAGCCCGTGAATCGCGACCTCGGCGAACGCGCCATCGGCAAGGGCCGCGCCAAAGACATCGGCGCCGCCGCCCCGCGTCAGCAATCGGCCGCTGCGGTGCTGGAATCGGTCAAGCAGGAAGAAGAGCCGCCGACCACGTCGCCGAGCGACGAAGTGCCACAGGCCCCGAGCCAGACCGAACCTGAGGCCGCCAAGGCCGAAGCGGATTCGGAGAAGACCGAATCGCAGGGGTGATCGTGCCCGCACGCATCTGCGTTGTCGGCGCGAGCGGCTGCGGAAAAACCACCCTCGCGCGGCAGCTCGCAGCTAAGCTCCAGATTCCCTACATCTGCAATGACGAACTCCTCTGGCAGCCCAACTGGGTGATTCGCTCAAAGGCCGAGTTCCACACGCTCGTTGACGCCGCAACCTCGCAGCCGTCGTGGGTGATCGACGGCAACCTCGGCGGCGATTCGGCCGATGAACTCATTCGCTCTCGCATGACTGCCGTTATCTGGCTCAACTATCCACGCCACGTGATTCTGCACCGCATCCTTCGCCGTACGATCAAACGGGTCGCGATGCGCGAGATTCTCTTCGCGGGCAATGTAGAGGGGTTTCGCCAGTCGTTCATGAGCCGCGATTCGGTCATCGTCTGGTCAATGAAGACGTATACGAGGTTGCAGACAAGGTATGGCGCTCTCTTCGAACGATTGCGGAACTCGCCGGTGCGGCTCATTCGTCACGCCACGCAGCGCGAAACCGACCGCTGGCTTCGCACTGTGAGAGCTGACGATCTCGCGCCGCGATCGGACGTTCAGGTAGTGCCGCAACTACCCATTGAGTAGGATCGGCAGTTGCTTCACGCCTCGAAATGTCAGTCCCTTCAGCCATTTCAGTTTTCCGCCGGCCAGCTTCATCTTCGGAAACCGCGTGGTCAGTGCGCGAAGGGCGATCTCCGTTTCCATCTTCGCCAGAGGCGCGCCGAGGCAGAAATGAATGCCGGTGCCGAACGAAAGATGCTTGGTTTCATCGCGGCGTTGCAGGTCAAATCGGTCGGGGTTGGCGAACTTGGCTGGATCGCGATTGGCCGAGCCGAGAACGCCGAGGATTACCTGGCCAGCGGGTAGGACCGTGCCGCTTAAGTCGATGTCTTCGCCGGCGACGCGACTGACGAACTGCACCGGGCTGTCGAATCGCAGCATTTCCTCGACGGCCGGCTCCACAAGTAACGGGTCGGCCACCACGGCGTCCCACTGGTCGCGATGCTGCATCATCGCGAGGATGCCGTTGCCGATGAGGTTCGTCGTCGTCTCATGACCGGCCGCCAGCAGCAGCACGCAGTTGGCGAAGACTTCCTCGCGCAGCAACCCGCCCGGGTGGTGCTCTGACTCGAGCAGCCGGCTAAGCAGCGTGTCGGCCGGGTGCTGTTTGAGTTTGGCGGCGACGTCGTCGAAGTAGTCGCGGATTTCTGATCGAGCCGTGCCCGCCGCCGCCTGCTGGGCGGGCGTGGCGTACAGCGACAGCGATGCGGCGAATGCGTCGCTCCAGTGCTTTATCTTCTCGTAATCCTCCGGCGGAAAGCCGAGCAACTCCGCGATCACAATCACCGGCAGCGGGTAGGCGAGATCCGCGATCACATCCATCCGGCCGGTGCCTGCCACGCGATCCAGCCGCTTGGCGGTGATCTGCTCGATGCGCGGCCGAAGGTCGGCGAGTGTGCGAGGCGTGAAGGCTCGGGTGAAAACGCCGCGAACGCGAGTGTGCTCCGGCGGGTCGAGGAATAGCATCGAGACGGTTTCGATATCCGCCCGGCCGCCGTCGTTCGATGCGCCCAGTTGCTCGCGCACCAGCCGCGGCAGTCGTTCGGCGGCGAAGGGGTCTTTCTTGAAACGCGGGTCGCGCAGGATCGTCATCACGTCGTCGTACCGGGTGGCCACCCACACGGGGGCGAGCGGATCTTTCCGCACCGGGTCGTGCTCGCGCAGCCAGCGGTACATTGCGTATGGATTGCTGGTGAATCGCGGATGGGCCAGGCTTTTGCGGGCGAAGATTGCCCATCCGACTTCGCCGAGGCGGGCCGCTCTCTGCACCGGCCACGCGAGCGTGCGGAGCACCGGCGAGCGGAAGGCGGTCCAGCCCATCACGCCGCGTTTACGCGGCATGCCCGCAGCGATCCACCGCCGCACGGCGGCGTTGGCCATTGCGGGGGTGACACGCGATTCCGCCAGCAACTTGCCAGTCGGCGATTGCGGCAAGTGCGTTAGCGCAACGACGACGTGCTCCGTGCCTACGTGTGCGTGCTTGAGTCGATCGGCCTGTCCGACGGCGACATCGAGCAGATGCAAAATCGACGCATCGAGCTTGGTGGCACGTTCACCTGTGCGGGAGGCGCCCTGGGTGGTCAGGCCATTCACGCTTTCGGCGAATGCGTCGATCGAGATGCTGCACTGCTGGAGCACAAACACGCCGGCGCACTCGCGATCACCACACATCGCCAGCACGAGGTGCTCCGCTGTCGCGGAGTCGCATCCCAACCGCCCGGCCTCTTCAAGCGCGGCCGTCAGGATGCGTTTCATTCTGGGTGGGAAGCGCGTCCACATGTTCGCATTCTAGGTTGCTGCGTTCGCCCGTGACAGACAGGAATGTCTGTCCTACCATGCGCCCGATGAAAGAAACGCTCACTCTTGAATTCGACGGCGGCTCGCGCGGTAATCCCGGGCCGGCGGGCATCGGCGTCGTCGTGCGCGCCGAAGACCGCACGCCGCTCGTCACGCTCGGCCGGTTCATCGGCCGGGCGACTAACAACGTGGCTGAGTACCGCGCGCTCATCACGGCCATGGAAGAAGCAAAGAAACTCGGCGCGAAGAAAATCATCATCCGCGGCGACAGTGAGCTGATCATCAAGCAGATGAAGGGCGAGTACCGCGTCAAACACCCGGATATGAAAATGCTGTACGAGGAAGCCCAGTCGCTGATCGCCGAGTTCGACGAAGCTAAAATCGAACACAACCTGCGACACAAAAACGAGCTGGCCGACAAGCTGGCGAACCTGGCGATGGACCGGAAGGCCGACGTACTCGAGGCCGACGATCCCTCGCCGCCGCCGGCGGATCCGACATCGAAACCGGCGTCGGCGTTCCTCAAAGCCGGCGAAAAGTTCACCTGCTCCAACTGCGGGTGCGAAATTTCCCTCGGCACGCTGCCGGGCGACGGATTTACCAAGCTCAATCCATTCGTCTGCCTCTGCGGCAACCGGATGAACCGCAAGAAATGATCCATGAGACGATTGATCCAACTATCGCTTTGCGCGGGCCTAATGATGTTCGCCGCGTCTTGCGCTTCGGACGAGACCGACTACCTCGGCTACGCCAAGAGTGCCGGTAAGCCGACCATCGGCCTTCGGCTGGAATACAAAGAGGGTAAGGTCAACGGCGGCGAATTTTCGATCCTATCGCCGCGGTTTTCTGACAACGAAGACGGCGTGAACTATCCTTTACTCGACGTGATCGACGACGGCCAGACGATCTCGTTCCGCACGATGCTGAAGAACAACGGCAAACTCATCGAGTACCGCTGGACGGCCACTGTGCTCTCTCGAAATGAGCAGTTGATCGATCTGGTGCTGACCGACGCAGGGGTGAAGGATGCGACGCCGACGCGGTTTAGGCTGTTCAAAGATTGATCACCCCTGCAGCAGGGCCTCTTCCAGATCCAGCCGGTCCTGGATTTTCCGCAACACTTCATCGCCGATATCGCCACGATCGCGCAGGCGGATGAGCGCCGCACGCTCGGCCGCGATGAGCTGGCGCTGCACGCGGTTGTGGATGTCCCACGTCGGCCGGGGCTGGTCTTCGATCATCGTGCTGACGGCACCGCCAAAGTGCAGGATGCGTTCTTCGTAAGGCACGCGCAGGCGGGCAATGATGTCGCTGTCGGCCTGCCCGGCGCGGGCAAGTTCTTCGAGCTTGCCCAGCGCGGCGCGGGCACCGCTTAATCGCGCGTAGATTTCTTCCTTCTCCTCGTTGCCGTCGGATTTGAGGCCCAGCGCGTGGATCACCATCGGCAGCGTAAGGCCCTGGCCTACCAGCGTCAGCACAATCACGCCGAAGGTGATGAAGATGATCAGGTCGCGGCCCGGGAACGGGTGCCCGGTGCCGTCGAGTGTTGCCGGAATGGCCAGCGCCGCCGCGAGGGAGACGATTCCTCGCATCGAGATCCAGCCGATGAGGAATACGCGCTGCCACGTCGGGTGCGGCTCGCGATCGCGAATATGCTTGAACAGTTTCCGAGGCAGATGGGCCGCAGGGAATACCCACAGCATTCGAACGACGATCGCCGTCAGGCAAATCGTCAGCGTGATCGCGATCAGCCCCGGCCATGATCGCCCCTGCAGTCGGTCAATCACGTCGGGTAGGGCAAGGCCGATCAGAATAAAGATGATGCTGTTCAGGAAGAAAACGAGCGTGTCGTATACCGCGTTCAGTTTCATGCGGCTCTCGGCCGACACCACGCGGGGGATCTGCCGGCTCATGTAGATGCCCGCGGTGACGGCCGCCAGCACGCCGCTCACGCCTAAATGCTCGGCCGGCAGGTACGCGGCGAACGGCGTGAGCATCGCAACCACGCTCTCGACCGCCAGGTCTTTCACACGCGGATGGAGAAACGCCGCCACCATGCCGGTAAAATACCCGACGACGACTCCGCCCACGGCCAGCTTCATGAATTCGAGGCTCGCTACGGGAAGCGAAAATCCGCCGGTCATCATCGCCGCTATGCCGAAGCGGTAAGCGACAAGCGCGGTCGCGTCGTTCACCAGGCTTTCACCTTCAAGGATGACGACGATCCGCCGCGGCACCGACAGCCGCTGCAGCACGGAGGTAGCCGCGATCGCGTCCGGCGGCGAGATGATCGCCCCCAGCAAAAAGCACGCCGGCCACGGCAGTACATCGCCGAGCAGCAAGTGCGCCACAATCGCAACGGTGATGGTCGTAAATAGAACGAGGCCGACGGAGAGCAACGCGATCGGCCGCAGGTTGAACTTGAAATCGCGCCACGAGGTTTGAATCCCCGCGTAATACAGTAGTGGCGGCAGAAAGAGCAGGAAGATCAGATCCGGCTTCACTTCAAACCGAGGCACGCCCGGCACGCGGCCGGCCACGAAACCGATCCCCAGGCCGCCGATGACAAGCAAAATGGGATAGGGGATATTCAGTCGCCTGGCCAAGAAGACCAGGACGGCGACCACGAGCATCAGCAGCAGGGTGACTTCAACCGGGTGCATCTTCACGCTTCATACCATCGGGCGAAAGATTCGCAAAATGATTCGATTTGGTAAGATCGACCGATGCCGTCCAATCCGCAGAAGCCGACACCGCTCGACTACCGAAGGCCGCAACCGCCGCCATACAGGTTTTCGACGGGCGAGAAAATCGGGATCGGAATGGGTGCCAGCGCTTTTGTCATCATCGCATTGGTGGTGTTCGTATTTATTGAAAAAATGTTTAACTGTTAGAAGGAACGTATGAACTACCGTCTTCTCGGCCGCACCGGCGTAAAAGTCACCCCGCTCTGTCTCGGCACGATGAACTTGGGCGGCCGGACCGACGCGGCGGAGTCGCACAAGATTCTCAACCAGTACATTGAGCTCGGTGGCAATTTCGTCGACACCGCCAACGTCTATAACGACGGCCGAAGCGAGGAAATCATCGGCGACTGGATGAAGTCGACCGGGCTGCGCGACCGCATCGTACTCTCGACCAAAGTGCACGGCCGGCGCACGCCGCACATTAATGATGCGGGTAACAGCCGCTGGCACATCGTGCGCGAGGTGGAAGCGTCGCTGAAACGGCTGAAGACCGAGCGGATCGATATCTACCACATCCACCGCCCGCAGGAGACGACGCCGATCGACCAAACGCTCCGCGCGATGGACGACCTCGTCCGGCAGGGGAAGGTGCTGTACCTGGCGAGCAGTTGCTTCGCGGGCTGGCAACTGGCCGAGGCGCATTACATCGCAAGGGAACTGGGCACCGCGCGGTTCGATGTTGAGCAGCCGCAGCTCAACATCATCGATCGGCGGATCGAGCAGGAAGTACTGCCGTTCTGCCGCAAGTACGAAGTGGCGACGATCTGCTGGGCGCCGCTCGCCCGCGGCCGGCTGGCAGGCACGTACACGCGCGGCGGACGAAAAATCCCCGACGGCACGTGGTACAGGGCGCAGAATAAATCCGATTTCCCCGCCAGCCAGTGGCCGCTGATGGAAGGCGTTGACGCGCTCGCCGACAAGCGGGGCGTCACCAGCAGCCAGTTCTCGATCGCGTGGTGTTTGAGCGTGCCCGGCGTGACGTGCCCGATCATCGGACCGCGTACGCTCGATCAGTTGAAGGACAATATGGGCGCCCTCAACTTCGAGCTGACGGCCGACGAGTTGAAGGCCGTCGACGCGCTCAATCCGCGCGGCGAGTTGTGTCGCGATCGGAATCTTGGCGCCGTGCCGCGATAAAAAAAGTTGCGATCGAGCGTCCAGCCGACTTCCCGCAGGTCGGCGCTCGCGTATAGTAGTGGCCATGCGTTCCGCAAGAGGCGGAAGCTCACGAAACTTTCACGGAGGAACTGATGAAACTGATCCCGTCCCTATCGCTCGCGTTGACCGGCATGATGCTTCTTGGCGGCTGTGCGGCCCAGAAGGCCGAGCACGATCGCCTCGTCAGCGAGCGAAACCAGATCCAGTCCGATCTCGATACCGAAAAGCAGCAACACGCCGCCGCCGCCACACGGGCGAGCGAGCTTGAAGCGTCACTGACGTCGACAAAGGCTGAACTCGAAAAAGCCAAGTCGGACCTCGCCGCGCAGCAAGCCGCCGCCGCAGCAGCCCAGCAGACGGCCGACGACAACCTCCGCAAGGCGAAGGTCGACACGGCGGAAGTCGAAGCAACGCTCAAGACGACCCAGAACGAGCTGGCCGCCACCAAGGCCAACATCGCCGCGCAGAGCACGACGTTGACCGAGAAGATTGTTGTGCTTCAGAAGCAGATCGAGACTTTGACGGCCGAGAAGGCCGCGATGCGGTCGGAAATGAAGAAGGCCGACCTGCCGACGACCACGCCGATGCCGTAAGGGCTTCGTCGGTCGTTAAACCGTAGTTTGTCATCCTGAGGTACTCCGAAGGATCTGGCCTCGATCGACGAGAGGTGCAGATCGTTCGGAGTGCCTCAGGATGACATTTTTTGTGGTCTGCGACGTGTCCTTTTAGTCGCTCGCCCAACTAGTGGAACTAGCCTCTACTTCCGCTCCGGCAGCGGCAGGATCACGCTGGTCGCGTCTTTGGCATTGCCGACGACCATCGGGCTATGGCCGTCCCATTTTTCTACGATCATGAGCTGGATGAGATCGGGCGTGGCCTTGAGGGCTTCGCCGCGGAGCTTGATCGCCTCGGCCTCGGCCTTGGCTTCGATCACCTTCGTATCCGCGTCGATCTTTCGCTTCTCCTGCTCGAACTTGGCCTTATTCGCGTTTTGCTCCTGCACCATCTTGGATTCGATCGCTTCTTCAAGCTGCTTGCTCAAGTCGATGTTCTCCAGAATCACGTCGGTGATTTGCACGACGGCGCCGATTTTTTTGTCGGCCGACTCGCGGGTTTTCTGCTTCACGGCCTCGCGCTGCTTCACGATCTGCTCGGCCGAGAGCAGGGCAGTCTGTTCCTTCAGTGCTTCCTGCACGCGCGGGGCGACGAGGCTGTCGAACGGGTCGCCTTGATAGTCGCGGTACACCTGCACCACCGACTGCTCGGGCACGGCGTAGATGATTTTGAGCTTGATCGACACTTGCTGCATGTCCTGCGAGTAGCACTCGGCGTTGAGCTCGCGTGTTTCCTGCTTCACGCTGACTTTCTCTACGTGCGTCACGAACGGCAGCTTCAGGCCGGGTCCGGGCGGGATGAAGTTTTCGTCGAGGTTGCCCAGCGTCACCTTCACGCCGCGCATGCCCGGCTGCACGACGTAGCAACCGGAAAAGAGCGTGAGCAGCACGATGAGCGAAGCGACGAGAAACGCGAAAATTTTAGGGGTCATTTGCATAGGTCTTAATCCGCAACGAGTTTGGCTTCAACGGCCGACGGTTCGGTTATCCACGTCACACGCGGACGCACGAAGCGAAGTGGATCATATCATGGACAGATTTTGATTCATCGAAGCGTGTGCGAGTGCGATTGGTTCGCAGAAAACGCATATATGGAGTCGGCCCGTATGTATTTTTCCCTATTGCCGGCCTGCGAGTGGAATCGGAAATAGTAGTGTCGCCTGTGGATCTGCTCACTGCGGGTGACGGGATCGGTTGAGCAGCGGTTTCGCAAAGGAGAAACCCATGGCAACTTCGACTTACAGCGTTGGAAGCAAACCCCTCGTGTCCCGCCCGATCTCGGTTTTCGGCGGACGGGTGAACGTGACTGAGGCGACGGCGAAGGCGCGGGCCGCATTCCAGTTCGGTACGCACGGGACGGTGTCGACCAGGAACCCGCACCTGGCCCTGTGGAACCCGGGCAAAAATATCAATACATGGGGCTGAACGGAGGAGCTGGGATTCGAACCCAGGAGACCATTGCTGGCCTGCCGGTTTTCAAAACCGGTGCATTCGACCACTCTGCCACTCCTCCAGAGTGCCGGGCGATGCGGGGATTCTAATCGGCGATGAATGGAGGGGCAATCGAACGGCTAGGTTCCGCGGATCGAACCTTTGGTGGCGAGGTATCGGCTGACGATCTTCGGCTTGCCGATCCGCTGCGACAGGTAGATCCCGGAGTGACCACTGAACAGGTACGCGAGGAAACACGCCGTCGCGAGATAGACGACGAATCCTGAGTGCAGCAGATCGGCCTGCCCGGCGAAGAGTTCAATCCCCATGATGGTGCACGCCAAGGGCGTGTTGGTAGCGCCGGCGAAAACGGCGACGAAACCTAATCCTGCAAATAGATCAGGCGGCGCACCGAGCAGGTGGGCCATCGTGTTGCCGAGCGCGGCCCCGATGAAAAACAGCGGCGTCACTTCGCCACCCTTAAATCCGCTGCTGAGGGTGACGGCGGTGAAGAGGATCTTCCACCACCAACTCCAGGGCGTTGCGTTGGCAAACTGAAAAATCGAGACGATGCTGACACCGCCGTGTTTCGGGTCGGGGTTCACGCCGAGTCCGAGGTAATCGGGGCCGATGAGCCAAGCCAGCAGAATGATGATCGCGCCGCCCACGGCGGGGCGGAGCAGCGGCTGCGCGATCGTGGCTTGGAACAGCCGGTGCAGGCCGTGCGTGAGCTTGGCGAACAGCACGCTAACCAGTCCGAACACTATCGCGGCAAGTGCCACTTTGCTCAGCAGCAGCCAGTTCAAGCCGGCCGTGGCGGAGGCGAGACCTTGTGGGACGATGGAGTGGATCGGGTACGTCGCGTGATGGATTCCCCACGCCGCCGTCACGTAGTCGCCCACCACGCTGGCGATCAGACAGGGGATGATCGATTGGAAATCGACGAGGCCGATCGCAAGCACTTCCACCGCGAACACCGCGCCGGCCAAGGGTGTGCCGAAGACCGCGCCGAATCCCGCCGCCACGCCGGCCATCAACAGCATGCGGGTGTCGTCGCGATCGAGCTTGAAAAATCGGCTTGCGGTGCTGGCGATGCTACCGCCCATCTGCACGGCCGTTCCTTCGCGCCCGGCCGACCCGCCGAACAGATGGGTGACGACCGTGCCGATGAGCACGAGCGGCGCCATGCGAGCCGGCACGCCGCCGCCGGGGAAGTGGATCTGCTCGATAATGAGATTGTTGCCGGCCTCGACGGATTTGCCGAAGTAGTGGTACAGCCACCCGATCGCCACGCCCGCGAGCGGCAGCAGGAAAAGTAACCATGGGATGCCCGACGCGCCCATGTCGGTCCTGCAGCGAAGGTACGTAACGCGTTCCAGCGCCCAAAGAAAGAACGCGACGGCCGACCCGATCACCGCGCCCACGGGAACGGCCAGCAGCAGCCACTTGATGGCGTAGCGGGTGAGTGCGAGCTGTTCGCGCGGATTCCATCGATACGGCATGACCGGAGTGTACCCGCAGTGGTGAACGCGTTCACCCGCGCCAATCAACATCCTGAGAGCATGCTTGTGAAGTCATTTAGTCACCAAAAGTCATAGGTTGTCATCCTGAACGTACTCGTGAAGGATCTGCGTCGTTCGTCGACCAAGCCAGATCCTTCGCGAGTACGCTCAGGATGACAGACTTGGGTCTGGTGGCTACCCACCAAGTGCCTCGCCGCCATAGAATATCGCTATGCCCGCTCGAACCGACGCCGAATCTCTCCGCCTTGCCGAAGATCACGACCGCAAGAGTAACTGGAAGCGCTGGGGCCCATACTTGGCCGAGCGGCAGTGGGCGACGGTGCGCGAGGACTACTCCGCCACAGGCGATTGCTGGGACTACTTTCCGCACGATCACGCACGCAGCCGCGCATACCGGTGGGGCGAGGACGGCCTGCTCGGATTCTGCGACCGCGAGTGCCGGCTTTGCTTCGGCCTGGCGCTGTGGAACGGCAAAGACCCGATCCTCAAGGAGCGGCTGTACGGCCTGACTAATCACGAAGGCAACCACGGCGAAGACGCGAAGGAAGCCTACTTTTATCTCGACTCCACGCCGACGCATTCGTACATGAAGGCGCTCTACAAGTACCCGCAGGCCGAGTTTCCGTACGAGCAACTGGTGACGGAAAATCAGAAACGCACACGCGAGGATCGCGAGTACGAAATCGAAGACACCGGCGTATTCGATGAAAACCGCTATTTCGACGTGACGGCCGAGTACGCCAAGACGTCGCCGGATAGCGTGCTGGTTCGCATCAGCATCGCGAACCGCGGGCCTGAGGCTGCCGAGATCACCGTGCTGCCGACGTGGTGGAACCGGAACTCGTGGCTGTGGGGCTGCACGCACGAAGGGTGCGAGCCCAAGCCGCGCATCAAGCGGGTGAACGACACGGTGCTGCAGGTCGATCACGTCACTCTAGGCCGGTTTACGTGCATGGCCGACGAGACGAATTCTCGCGACGTGCCGGAGCTGATCTTCACCGACAACATCACCAACTCGCAGAAACTGTGGGGCACGCCCAGCGATGCGAAGTACGTGAAGGACGCGTTTCACGATTACGTAGTGCACGAAAACGCCGAGGCCGTTCATCGCCAGTTCGGCACGAAGGCGGCGTGGGTGTATCGACTGAAGGTGCCGGCCGGCAAAAACGTGCAACTGCGGCTGCGGCTCGATCAAACGCCGCCGGCGGACGGGAAGGAGTTCGGGCCGGCGTTTGAGCAGGTGTTTGCCGACCGCATCAAAGAGGCCGACGAATTTTATCACCACCACATCCCGGCCAGTCTGGATCAGCACAAGCGGCAGACGATCCGCCAGGCGTACGCGGGACTGCTTTGGAGCAAACAGTTTTATCATTACGTGGTGCACGACTGGCTAAAGGGCGACGCGAATTTCCCAAAGCCGCCGCCACAGCGCAAGCATGGCCGCAACGCCGACTGGCGGTTCTTGTTCAACCGCGACGTGATCTCCATGCCCGACAAGTGGGAATATCCGTGGTATGCATCGTGGGATCTGGCGTTTCACATGATCCCGTTCTCGGCCATAGATCCGCAGTTTGCCAAGGAGCAATTGCTGCTGCTGCTGCGCGAGTGGTACATGCACCCGAACGGGCAGATCCCGGCGTACGAGTTCTCGTTTTCCGACGCCAACCCGCCCGTGCACGCATGGGCCTGCTGGCGCGTCTACAAAATGACCGCTCCGCGCGGCCAGCGCGATCGCGTCTTCCTCGCCCGTGCGTTTCAGAAGCTCATGATCAACTTCACCTGGTGGGTGAACCGAAAAGACATCAACGGCAAGAACATTTTCGCCGGCGGGTTCCTCGGGCTCGATAACATCGGCGTGTTCGACCGCAGCCAGCCCCTGCCCACCGGCGGGCAGCTCGATCAGGCCGATGGCACCGCGTGGATGGCGTTCTTCTGCCTCACCATGCTTTCCATGGCGCTCGAACTGGCGAGCGAGGACCCGGCCTACGAGGACGTGGCCAGCAAATTCTTCGAGCACTTTGTCGCCATCACCGACGCAATCAACAAAGTTGGTGAGGGCGGCCTTTGGAACGACGCCGACGGGTTTTATTACGACCAGATCCAGCTCGACGGAAAGGCCACGCCGCTGCAGATCCGGTCGTTGGTGGGGCTGATCCCCATGCTCGCGGTGGAAGTGCTGGAAGACGTGCAGGTCAACAAACTCAAGGGTTTTCAGAAACGGATGAACTGGTTCCTCGATCATCGCAAGGATTTGGCGCCGCTGATTTCGTACATGACTGAAAAAGAGGGCGACAAGAACGGCCATCATCTGCTGGCCGTGCCGTCGAAAGAGCGGCTGGTGCGGATGCTGCGGTACATGCTCGACGAGAGCGAATTCCTGTCGCCGTTCGGCGTGCGGTCGCTGTCGCGGTACCACAAGGATCAGCCGTTCATCTTTACCGCCGAGGGCAAGGACTACACCGTGAAGTACATGCCGGCCGAGTCAACGACGAGCCTTTTCGGCGGCAACAGTAACTGGCGCGGGCCGATCTGGATGCCGCTGAATTACCTGCTGATCGAGGCGATCGAGCGGTATTACCATTTCTACGGCGACACACTGAAGGTCGAATGCCCGGCCGGCTCCGGGCAGATGCTGAACCTGTCCGACGTAGCAAAACTGTTGGCGGGGCGACTGTCGTCGCTATTCACACCGCGAGATGACGGCCACCGCCCGTTCGCGGGCGATGCCGAACGATTCAAGAGCGATGCGAACTGGCAGGACCTGACGCTCTTCCACGAATACTTCGACGGCGACACCGGCCGTGGCCTGGGGGCGAGTCATCAGACGGGGTGGACGTCGCTCATCACGCGGCTGATGACGCTGGGCCGACACCGCGCGGATGAGATCTGATTGCAATCAGTACATCGCACTACACGGCACCACGATCATTCGAGTTAGCGCAATTCTTGCGCAACTAGAACGAAATGTTTTTTCCGCGATATCACCTCTTTGGCACGTCTTTCGTTATATCCATTTCAGCAAAGCCTTGGCCCCGGCGGCAACCCCGGCTGGTGAGAAATTAGGACAAGAAGCTTTGCACGTGCTGCTTTCGTACGCAGCCGACCGAGAGATTTTCGCCGCGGCGACGGAAACCCCGTCGGCCCGGCTACAAGGATTTAGCGATGTTGAAGTTGAACCTGATCGTCCGTTACGGAAAGCTGCTGGTTTGCCTGGCGATCGCCGCCGTCGTTGCGTATCGCGGGACTGTGTTTACCGATTCGAAGGGCGCGAGCATCATCCCCACGCTCATGTGCCTGTTGTTTTCGATCTCGCTCACGTTCACCGGCGTGGCGCTGTCGCAGGAACGGACGGCGTAGTCTCCCCAAGCATCGCGCCATTTGACCCGTTCCACCCCTCCGCATATATTTTCGCGATCATGCGAATCGGTTCGCTCATCACGACGACGACTACGACTACCCGCGGGTGGTGAAGGCGTCGTCTTAACTGAAAGATCGACGATCACCGCCCGGTTCATACAGAGCCGGGCGTTTTTGTTTGGCGGATCAACGAGGCGGAAATCATGGCAATTGCAATTCTCCCGGACGGCTCCAAGCGCGAACTCCCCGACGGCAGCACCGTGTATCAACTGGCCGAGTCCATCGGTCGCGGGCTGGCCAAGGCAGCGGTCGTCGGCAAGATCGATGACAAGGTCGTTGATCTCTCTGCGCCCCTCACCGGCGAGCACAAGGTCTCGATCATCACCGATAAAGACCCCATCGCACTCCAAACCCTCCGCCACAGCACCGCCCACGTGATGGCCGAGGCGATCCAGAACCTCTGGCCCGAGGCGAAGCTTGCGTACGGCCCGCCGCTGGAAAACGGGTTTTACTACGACATCGCGCTCGATAAGCCGATCTCGACCTCTGACTTTGAAAAGATCGAAGCGGAGATGAAGAAGATCGTCGCAGAGAACCGGCCGTTCACCCGTTATGAGCTGCCGACCGGCGCCGGCATGGATCGGCTGAAGAAGGAAGGCAACAAGTACAAGATCGACAACGCCGAACGCGCCATCGCCGGCGGATCCGCGTCGCTCAGTTGGTACGTTACTGGCCAGAAGGACAAGAACTGGGAAGACCTCTGCATGGGCTGCCACATCCCGGCCACCGGGAAGATCGGCGCGTTCAAGATTACCAGCGTGTCGCAATCGTACTGGCACGGCGATTCCGCGTCGGACAAGTTCCAGCGCGTGTACGGCACCGCGTTCTTCGACAAGAAACAGCTCGATGAATATTTGAAGCAAATCGACGAAGCCAAAAAGCGCGACCACCGCGTCATCGGCCCCGCGCTCGGGCTCTACACCATCGACGACGCCGTCGGCCAAGGCCTCGTGCTGTGGAAACCCAAGGGCGCGATCGTTCGCCAGGAGCTGCAGAACTTCATCAGCGAGCACCTGAAGCGGCAGGGCTACAGCCAGGTCTTCACCCCGCACATCGGCCGGCTCGGGCTGTACAAAACCAGCGGCCACTATCCGTACTACCGCGAGAGCCAGTTCCCACCGCTGGTCGATCCGGAAATGATCGACCTGCTCGCGAAGGAAGGCTGCACCTGCGGCGACCTGAGCAACCGCATGGCCGCCGGCGATATCGACGGCTATCTGCTCAAGCCGATGAACTGCCCGATGCACATCCGCATCTACGCCAGCGAGCAGCACAGCTACCGCGACCTGCCGATCCGCCTGGCCGAGTTCGGCACCGTCTACCGCTGGGAAAAGTCCGGGGAACTGGGCGGCATGACCCGCGTCCGCGGCTTCACCCAGGACGACGCGCACCTCTTCTGCACCGAAGAGCAAGTGGCCGGCGAACTGCTGAAATGCCTCGAGCTCGTGAAGATCGTCCTCAGCACGCTGGGCATGAACGAATACCGCGTCCGTGTCGGCCTGCGTGATCCCGACAGCGCCAAATACGTCGGCGCCGCTGAGCAGTGGGACCGCGCCGAGAAGGCCTGCCTCGACGCCGCGTCGTCGCTAGGCGTCAGTTTCACCAAGGAGCCCGGCGAGGCCGCGTTCTACGGCCCCAAGATCGACTTCGTCATCAAAGACGTCATCGGCCGCGAGTGGCAACTCGGCACCGTGCAGGTCGACTACCAGCTCCCGCAGCGGTTCAGCCTCACCTACGTCGGGGCCGACAACAAAACCCACGTGCCGGTGATGATCCACCGCGCCCCCTTCGGCAGCATGGAGCGTTTCATCGGCGTACTGACCGAGCATTTCGAAGGCGCTTTCCCGTTCTGGCTCGCCCCCGTGCAGGTGGCCGTCCTCTGCATCAGCGACCGGTTCAACGATTACGCGAACAAGGTGGTTGACCAACTAAAGGCCGCCGGCTTGCGCGTTGAAGCCAACCTGAGCGGCGACAAAATCGGCGCCAAGATCCGCGAGGCGACGGTGGCGAAAGTCCCGTACATGCTCGTCATCGGTGAGAAGGAAGTGGCGGACAACAAAGTGGCGGTGCGGCATCGCACCGAAGGCGACAAGGGCGCGGTAACGGCCGACGAGTTCGCGGCGATGGCCAAAGACCTTATCGCCCGCCGAGCCTGATTTTGTAGGGCGGGAGTCCCGCCGTCCGCGCGTCGATCGGCGGGATTGCCATCCCGCCGTACATGACTGGGAGATCACCTAATGCGTTCAGGCGATATTGTTGGCTACTTGGATATGTGCCAACACGTCGGCACGCAGTTGCAGCGAGGGATGAATTTCCGACTGCATGGCCATCGAAGTGTATTTCTAATGAGTGTTCGCAAGAATGCGCCGTACCAAGACCAAATCCAAGACGACGGCAAAGTGTTGAT
>Ga0070665_100003157_pt1 | contig 17727 bp, 15 predicted proteins | sample KBSS13metaG_FD_65862 | JGI IMG/M metagenome (GOLD analysis project Ga0070665, IMG submission 65862) | Switchgrass rhizosphere microbial communities from Kellogg Biological Station, Michigan, USA - KBS S1-3 metaG | ecosystem: Host-associated > Plants > Roots > Rhizosphere > Soil ...
CCGCGGCGGTGCGCGCGTTCGCGGCGTCGCATCCGTTCGTCGATCGCGATCGCCTGGGCGTCTGGGGCTGGAGCGGCGGTGGCTCGAACACACTGAACGTGATGTTCCGCTTTCCGGAGGTGTTCAAGGTCGGCGTGTCCGTCGCGCCCGTGCCCGATCAGCGTCTCTACGACACGATCTACCAGGAGCGCTACATGGGCCTGCCGCAGGACAACGTGGAGGGCTATCGCCTCGGATCGCCGATCAACTTTACCGACGGCTTGAAGGGCAAGCTGCTCGTGATCCACGGCTCCGGCGACGACAACGTCCACTACCAGGGAACCGAGCGGCTGGTGAACCGGCTCGTCGAACTGGGTAAGCCGTTCGACCTCATGGCGTACCCGAACCGCACCCACGCGATCTCGGAAGGCCCCGGCACCAGCCTGCACGTGCACACGCTGATCGCGCGCTACTTCCTCGATCATCTGCCGCCCGGCCCGCGACCCTGATGATGTTGGTCCGGCTAAAGCCGGGACACTACCGGTGCCTGTGCCTCATTTCGGTAGTGTCCGGCTTTAGCCGGACCTCGTTCATGCCCTACACCGACCCGAAGACGTTCTCTAGCGCCGAAACCACTGCGGCGCCTTCGCATCCGGCCCCGGACCGACCATCACCTCGCCATTGGGCATCGCGTCCATGCCGTGAACGCCGGTGACGTCTACATATTCGAGCACCGATCCGGTTTTGCAATCGACCTTCATCAGCCATCCTGGCGACAGGTTCGGCTCGTTGCGTGGCTGCGTCGCGAGCCACATCGCGCCTGGTTCCGCCTTCAGCGAGAACGTCTTGCCGAACGCCGACCACTCGCCGAGGTACCGGCCGTCCTGGGTGAACCGCTGCACGCGGCCGTTCTCGCGGTCGGCGACGTAAACCACGCCGTCCTGGTCGATCTGGATCGAGTGCGGCAGGCGGAACTGCCCCGGTCCCGTGCCCGGCGTGCCCCATTCACGAATCTTCTTTCCGTCTCCCGAGTATTCGAGGATCCGCGCGTTGGCGTAGCCGTCGGAGATGAAGAGGTGACCGTTGCCGGCGAACGCGATGTCGGTCGTCCCACAGAAGTTGTTCCGACAGGGCGCCGGTTGTCCGCCGACGGCGATCTCGAGCAGTTGGCGGCCCTCCGGCGTGAACTTGATCACGCGGGAACTGGCCGCATCGGTGGTCCAGACGTTGCCCTGCGGATCGATCCGGATGGCGTGGGGCATGACGAACAGCCCGGCGCCCCACGAGCGCACCACCTTGCCGTCCGCGTTCATCACCACCACCGGTTCGGCCTTGTCGCCGCGCTGCAGGATGTAGATCAGGCCGTTGCGATCCGCCGCCACCCACGACACCATTCCCATCGCCCAGCCGTCACGCGGCGGCGTGGGCCTGATCTCCGCCGGCTTCAGCGGCAGCTTCGGCGCGCGCTGGACGATCGCGCGGAGCTTGGCCGCCTGCGCAATCGCTTCCGGACTCTGAGCGTCCGGATTCTGCACGCTCGCATACAGCCCGCCCAGCAGGACCAGCAGCGACAGCCACGCCGCCGAGGCCGTCACAGCCGCACCTCGATCGGGGCGCCGGAAAACGACACTTCGCGGGTGGCGCGTGAGCCGGCGACGCGAACGCTGATCCGGCGTAAGGCCGGCGGCAACAGGCGGGATCCCTTCGCCAGTCGCAGCGTCAACACCCGCCGCGCGTCGGACCAGCGCATCTCGATGCCCATCCATGCCCCTCTGGCGTAGTCGAAGGTCTGCCCATCGTCTTCGTACAGCGTGAACGCCCCGTCGGCGCCTGGATAGACCTGAAGCGTCAGCGGACCGTCGACCGCCTCGCTGCTGTACTGCTTCACGGGACCGAGTGGCAGCACGGCACCGGCGCGGACGTAGAGCGGCAGCGTCGCCAGATCGACCGCACGGTTCACGCGCTGGCCGCCATCGTGCGCGCTCTCGTCCCAGAAGTCGTACCAGCGGCCGGCGGGAAGATAGACGTCGCGAGACGAGGCGCCCTTTTCGACGACCGGCGCCACGAGCACGTCACGTCCCCACAGGTACTCGTCGCCGCGCGCCACCGCTTCACGATCGTCTGGATAGTGCAGCCACAGCGCACGGACGATCGGCATCCCGGTGTCGTGCGCCTCCCGGACCGCGCTGTACAGGTACGGCAGCATCCGATAGCGCAACTCGAGAAAGGTCCGGCAGATCGGTTCCACTGCGGCGTTGTGCAGTTCACTGGGATCCGGATTGGCCGCGCCCGCCGTGGTGCTGACGACCTCGTCCGGCTCGAGAGACCCGGTGTTCCATCCCCACGGCAGACGCAGCTTCCACGTGCGACCATGCGATCGAAACAGCGGGCAGAATGCCGCGAACTGAAACCACCGGACGTACAGCTCGCCGGTCAGCTCCCTGGTGGGCACGAACCCGCCGATATCGGTGCCCCAGAACGGAATGCCCGACAGCGCGGTGTTGATCGCCACCGGCACATGGGTCTTCAGCGTCTCCCACGTCGAAAACACGTCGCCCGACCAGAGGAAGGCGCCATCGCGCTGCATCCCGGCGTGGCCGTTGCGGTGCAGCGCGAACACGCGCTGGTTGGGACGCCATCGCCGGCTGCCGTCCGCGTACATCCGGTTGCGCGCCCGGCGTGAGGGCGGGTCGAGGCCGTCGCCTTGATCGGGCCACCAGCCGTCGACGCCGGCGTCGAACAACGGCTTGTGCGCCGGCCAGTAGCAGCTCACCTGCCGGTCGTCGGGCCATTTGCCGTCGGGCGTGCGGCCGGTCGGCAGCGGCGGCGCCGTGCACGGGTCGGCGACCGTCCCGGTCAGCGTCTTCCCTTCGAGGACGACGTGCAGGACGACCTTGAAGTGATCGTCGTGCAACTGCTGAATCATCGCCTTCGGATCGGGGAACACCTTCGAGTTGAACGTGAACTCGCCGTTGTCGGTGTTCCAGCCGGACGGGCAGAAACCGGTGCCGAGGTAGATCATCGTGTCGCACGGCAGCTTTTTCTCGCGAAAGGTCTTCGCCTCCTGAAGCACCTCGTCGCGGCTGGCCAGCGTGCGGTGGGACTGTTGATAGCCGAACGACCAGAACGGCGGCAGCTCGGGATGGCCGGTCAGCAGCGCGTACTCGCGCAGGATCGCCGCCGGTTCGTGCGCACCGACCACGAACAGATCGAGCGGCAACGCGGCGGCAGGCGTCGACGCCGGCTCCGACACGGTGAAGCGACCGTCGATGCCGGTCAGGTCGAATGCGCCGTACGGCTGGTGCACGAACATCGCCCAGCCGCCGGTGTCGATCAACCACTGCACCGGCACGCGGCCCCCGTGCGTGCGCAGCTGATAGCCGCCCTGCCCGCTGCGGCTGCCGATCGTCGATCCCCGGCGATCGAACTGCGGCCCGCCCTCGCCGAGGCCGAGGACCGGGCTGCCCGTCAGAAGAAACGACAGCGCGCCGCTCTCCCGGTCGATCCGCAGTTGTTGCACGACACGGCCGTCTGCAGCACCGACGTCGATCTGAAGCGCGTCCGTCGCAGGGGAGGCCGGCGCGGACACCCGCACGGTGAGAGCGCCGCAGCGAACCGTGCGGGAGGGCGGCAGCGCTCGAATCAGCGCGGCCGGCGCAGGCCATGTCCGCTCGACCAGCGATCCATCCGATCGAAGCGTTGATGCGCCGCTGCCGGCCACCGCGATGGTGATGCGTGCGGTCAGCGGGCTCGCCGGCGTGATACTGAGGGCGACCGGCTGCCCGGCGATGACGATCGCAGGGCTCGCACCTTGCGCCGCCTCCGCCCTCTCCGCCGCGTCAGTCGAAGCGCGGCCAACCAGTGCGGCGCACGGCTTCAGACCTGCGGCTTCGAGCCCCGCCGCGACCGCACCGGCAGAGCCGACACGTTTGAGCAGCTCGCGCCGCGAGATCGACGTCATGCGAGCGTCAGCTGCAGGCGCGTCACCGACGCCGCCGGAAAGCGGTGCGTCAGCGACCCGGCGGTCGGGCGCACCGGCGCGTCGACAGGCGCCAGCGCCGCAGGATGCTCGAAGCTGTTGTGCGCACGCAGGTCGGTAGAAGACAGGACGGTCGCGCGCCCTTCCCTGATCGCCGCTCCCCGCACCGCGATCGCGCACTCGCGCGCGTCGGTCGCGTGCGGGTTGACGACGGTGACGGTCAGCGCCTTGTCGACGAAGTGGCCGTAGATCTCAGGAGCGATCGTGCCGATCGGTTCGTCGACCAGAATCTCGAGGCGGGAGTCGCCCGGCTGCGCGCGCAGCGCAGGCGCGTAGCGCGCGAGCAGCGAACCGGCGACAGCAACCGCAGCAGTCCCGATAACCCCCCGTCGCGTGTGCTCAGCCATTAGCCGTCCCCCCTCAGCCCTTAGCTCTTAGCCCTTAGCCATCAGCCCTTCAAGGCCTCACGCCGAAAGCGAACACGGTCCTGGACTGATAACGCTCCCCGGGGCGCAGAATCGTCGACGGAAAGCCTGGATGGTTGGGCGAATCGGGGAAATGCTGCGTCTCCAGGCAAAGCCCGTAGCGCTGCTTGTAGACGCGACCCGACTTGCCCGTCAGCGTGCCGTCCAGAAAATTGCCGGTGTAGAACTGCACGCCCGGCTCGGTAGTGGACACGTCGAGCGTGCGTCCGCTGCCCGACTCCTCGACCCTCGCCGCGTGCCGCAGCCGGCCGGATTCTCCGTTCACGACCCAGTTGTGGTCGTAGCCGTTGCCGTACTTCAACTGCGGATGATCGGCATTGATGCGCGCGCCGATCGCGGTCGGGCGCCGGAAGTCGAACGGGCTGCCTTCGACCGGCGTCAGATCGCCGGTGGGAATCAAGGTCGCGTCGACCGGCGTGAAGCGATCGGCCTCCAGCGTGAGCTGGTGATTGAGGATGTCGCCGGTTCCGGCGCCGGCGAGATTGAAGTAGCTGTGCTGGGTGAGATTGAGCGGTGTGGCCTTGTCGGTGGTCGCGAGGTAATCGACGATCAGCTCGTTGGCCGGCGTCAGCGTGTAGGTGACGCGGGCGTTGAGCGTGCCGGGATAGCCTTCGTCGCCGTCCGGGCTCGTATGCGTGAAGACGATGCCCGCCTGGCCGTCGCGGTCGAACGGCTCCGCCTCCCACACCGCCTTGTCGAACCCTTTGACGCCGCCGTGCAGGTGATTCGCGCCGTTGTTGGTCGCCAGCTGGTAGGTCTGGCCGTCGAGCGTGAACCGCCCTTTCGCGATCCGATTGCCGTATCGTCCGACGACCGCGCCGAAGTACGGCTCCACCGCCAGGTAGCCGTCGATCGCGTCGAATCCGAGAACCACGTCGTCAGACCGTCCGTTGCGATCGGGGACCTTCAGCGACACGATCGTGGCGCCGTAGGACATCGCCCGTACTTCCACGCCATGGGTGTTGGTCAAGGTGTAGAGAAAGACCTCCTGGCCGTCGACCTGACCGAAGGGCGCGCGGGTGAAGCCGCCCTGCTTGGGGAGCGCCGGTGCTGGATTGTCACGCCTCCCACAGGCGTTCACCACCAGAAGGAGCGACAGAAGAAGAGCGGTTGGTTTCGCCACGGAGCCGTATAGTATTACGCCGCAGACTCCATGGGACGACTGGACGGAAAGATTGCGTTCGTCACCGGCGGCGCCCGAGGGATCGGGCGGGGGATCGTCGAAAAGTTCGCCGCCGAAGGCGGGACGGTAACCTTCGCCGACCTGGACGAATCCGCCGGGGAGGAGACGGTCCGTGAGCTCGCGGCGGCCGGCATCGCCGCCAGCTTCTGCCGCACGAACATCACGGTCGAAGCTGAAGTGCGTCAGGCGATCGAGGCCGTGGTCGCCCGGCACGGCACCCTCGACGTGCTCGTCAATAACGCCGGCGTGAACGCCTATTTCGACGCCACCGAGATGACCGAGGCCGAATGGGATCGCGTCTTCGGCGTCGATCTCAAGGGCGCCTGGCTGTGCGCGAAGCACGCGCTGCGGCCGATGAAGCGCGCCGGCCGCGGGTCGATCGTCAACATCGCCTCGATTCACGCCTCGCTCACGATCCCGGGCATGTTCCCGTACGCCGCCGCCAAGGCGGGCCTGCTCGGCCTGACGCGCAGCCTGGCTGTCGAGTACGGGCCGCTGGGCATCCGCGTCAACGCCGTGATGCCCGGCTACACCCGGACGCGGCTGGTCGAGGAGTGGCTGCAGACGCAGCCGGATCCCGCAGCCATGGAGCGGCGGGTGCTGGAGATTCAGCCGCTGCGCAAGATGGCGACGCCGGCGGAGATCGCGAACCTGGTGGCGTTCGTCGCGTCGGACGAAGCGTCGGCCATCACCGGCGCCTCGCTCGTCGCCGACTGCGGCCTCAGCGTCATGTACGCGACCTGAGCGCTTGATGGAGTGCGTGCTCGACGCCCAGGCTGCGCTCGGCGAAGGCCCTGTCTGGGATCCGGATGCGGGGTGCCTCTACTTCGTCGACATCGAGCGCGGCCTCGTGCATCGCTACGATCCCGACACCCAGGCGTCGCGATCGCACAAGGTCGACGCGATGGCCGGCGCCGTCGCCCTGACGGTCTCAGGCGATCTCCTGCTCGCCGTCCGCGACGGCTTTGCCCGGCTCGATCCCGACTCGGGCCGGGTGCGTCCGATCGCGTGCGTCGAAGCCGATCGTCCCGACCTGCGCATGAACGACGGCGCATGCGATCCAGCGGGCCGCTTCTGGGCCGGGACGATGGCGATCGATGAACGGCACGGCGCCGGAGCGCTGTATCGGCTCGATCCGGACGGCCGGGTGCACAGGATGGTCGATGAGGTCACCATCTCGAACGGCCTCGACTGGAGCAACGACGGCCGCCTCATGTACTACGTCGACACCCCGACGCAGTCCATCGACGTCTTCGACTTCGACGTCGCGACCGGCGCGATCGCGAACCGGCGATCGCTGGCGCGCGTCCCTGGCGAGGATGGATCGCCCGACGGCCTCACCGTCGACGCCGACGGGTACCTCTGGGTGGCGCTCTGGTCGGGCGGCGCCGTGTATCGCTACGCGCCGGATGGCAGGCTCGATCGCGTCGTGACGGTGCCGGTTGCGTATCCGACGTCGTGCGCGTTTGGCGGACCGGACCTCCGCGATCTCTACATCACCACGGCGGCGAGGGCGTTGACGCCCGACGAACGGCAGGGCGAACCGCTCGCCGGCGGCCTCTTCCGGTGCCGGCCCGGCGTGCAGGGTCGCCCGGCAAACAGGTTCAGAGGGTAGCCGCGTGGACGCGGTCGCATTCGACTTCGACACGATCCCGCCCGCGCCGGATCTGCTCAAGGAAGGCAAGGTGCAGGTGCTGCTCGGTCGGAAATATTTCGGCGGGGGCAGCGAGTCGGTGCGCCTGCTGGCGCAGATCAAGGCCGGGAAGATGCCCGCCAATCCGATCATCGACTCAGGCGTCGACGTCGTGCCGGCGGCGTGTCCCACGCGCCCGGCCGCAGGTAGTGGAACCGAATCAGGTACACCTGTTCGCCGCTGCCGTGTCTGGCGATTTTCAGCAAGTCGTCCACGCTGTCGAACCCCGATTCGCGGGCCAGATCGTCGGTGATGTCGGCGACGGCTATCGGCTCAATCGAATCCACGACGATGTGGCCGTCGTCCATCCGGTAGCGGCCAGCGGCCTTGACGCGGGGGCTCTGCCAGATGCGAACGCTGCACCTGATTCTCCCGCGCCGAATGCCTTCGCGAAGGCGTTTGGTGAACACCATGAGGAACTCCGGTCACTGCCGCGTAAATTCCCAGACATTGTCCTGGTCTCGCCCGCTGCCTCTGATCTGTTCGGTCGCCCGGAGACGACGGCTGTCGATCAGCTCATAGCGCCAGGTCATGACAAAGACAGGGTCCGGTGTCCCGGTACGGAACTCGCTGACGAGACCATCTTCATCCCACGACAAGCGGGACACGTCGCTCTCGCCACTGGCCACTTCCTGACCGCCGGTCAGGAGCTCGAACGCGTACTCGAGCACCGTCTTGCCGTCGGCCATCCACGTCGCCGAACAACGGAATACCGGCTCGCGATGCTCGATGCGCATCACGGCACTCTGGATGCCGGAAGCGGCCGCGCTGAGCGTACATGCGGGCCGGTCCAGGACGTACTCACCTGTGAAATCAGGCGTCATGATGCCTCGAGCAGGGCGCGAATCCATTCGGCCTTCACGCCGTCCCTGACCGATCTGCCGGCCCCGTCCTTGTCCGACGGGCGCGCGCCGTGGCCGAGAAGCAGCCGGATGATTTCCGCCTGCTCTCCTCGCGACGCCGCGGAGCCGCTGCCGCCGCGGCCGGTGTTCTGGACCGCCAGATGAAGGGGCGTCGAGCCGCTCTTGTTCCTCCGGCGCACCTCGGCGCCGTTTGCGAGCAGAGCCCGGACAGCGGCAGTGCAACGGGTCCGCACCGCGCGATGCAGGGGCGCGACGCCGCTCTTGTCCTCGGCGTTCGGATTGGCGCCAGACGCGATCAGGAATTCGACGACGGCATATTGAGCGTCGGGATCCCACGCCGGCGACCCCGGAGCCCCGTCAGCCGCGTAGTGGAGCGGCTGGGCGCCGCGCCGGTTTCTCGCGACGACGTCCGCGCCCTTCGAGACCAGTTCCTTGGCAATGTCTATCTCGTACGCTGCCGCAGCCAGGTGCAGCGCCGTATCCCCGGCGTAGGCATAGTGGGTGATCTCCTCGAAAAAGTAGCCGCTCGCCGCTTCGCGGGTCGCGCCCACTGCGATGGCCTGTCGCGCGAGCAGCGGTGACGCTGCGAGCAGCCGCGAGGCCGCCGACCGGTCGCGCGAGGCGATCGCCCGGATCAGCGTCTGGAGCACCGGCTCTCGCCGCATTCACGTCGACTCCCGGCGCAACGGCGCCTTCGTGTATTCCACCGGCAGCGCCACAATCGGATCCGGCAACCGGACATCTGACCGCCTGCGCCCGACCATGCGAACGTAGCCGAGATAGCTCCCGCGGTCCGCCTTCACCGCCTGGATCTCCTCCTGATTGTGCGGCGCGATCACGGTGTGCCAGTCCAGCCACCGTTGCCAACCGTCCGCCATGGTATCGACGACGTCGATATCCACGACGCCGCTGCGTTCCCAGTGTCTCCGCCACCACGCCGCCGAGTGGAGGCACCACAGGTCTCGGGTCCACCAGGCGCGGAGATGCTCGGGAACAGGACCGTCGATCTCCCGCATCAGTCCGGCACCCGCAACCCCCAGCGGTCCGCCCGGCTTCACGAACCGCGCGAGATACTCGAGGTACAGATCGTCGGTCCCGTAGTAGGGATATGAATCGATGCACACGATGGCATCGAAGAACCCGGCCGCGAACGGGAGCGATCGAGCGTCGGCGTGGATCGGAAAGACGCCCTCCTCGACACCGGCATCCTGGACCCGCTGAAGCCGCTCGGAGGCGCTGTTCCACAAATCGACCGCCCAGACCTGCACGCCGAACTCGCGCCGCAGGAAGATGGACGAGGCCCCTCGGCCGCACCCGAGGTCCAACACCCGCATGCCGCGCTGCAGGTCAAGCGCTTCGGTCAACCATTCGCACAGCCACAGCGAATTGGCGCCGCCGCTGACGCTGGCCAGGATCCACTCGGGGTGATAGCCCGACGATCGAGGGAACCGCTGCGAAATGAACCGCTGGTCCATGTTCACCTGCCCGCCGGCGTGACCTATGCGCCCGCGCGCCGCTTCGCTTCCTGCATCACCGCATCCATCTCGGCGCGGTAGGTGTCGAACGTGTCGTCCACGACGTTCAACGTGGGAATCGTGGTCTCGGTGAGCGACAACGTCTGCGGATTCCAGCGACCGAACCCGGCCTCGTGCACGCCGGTGCTGCCGCGTCCCGGCGCGGGATGGCTCAGGTGCTGGAAGAACTTCGCGTGGCGCTGCACCTGGTCGACCATCAGCGTCTGCCCGAACGAGTGGTACATCGGGATGAACTCGAGCAATGCGTCGTAATGCATCTCGCCGATCGCCGGCACGCCGGGGAACCGGCGTCGCAGACCGGCGACCAGCTGGCGCGTGCCCTCGTGCATGTCGGCCTTCGGGTTGTTCACCCAGCCGCCGACGATGTCCAGGAAGTAGGCGTCGACGCCGTAGCGCTGGATCACGTCGGCGATGCGATCGCCGAGCCACGTCCGCCACGACGCCACCCCGAGATTCATGTACGACAGCCAGCCGTCCTGATGGCGATCGTTGTCCCAGTCCACCCAGTTGAGGTCCATGCGATCGCCGTCGATCTTGGAGGTGGCCGCGTCGGCGACCCGTGCGAATGCCGGCTGCTCCCGGTTGGCGGTGTTGGCGCCGAACATCGGCATCAGGCGGAAGCCGAGGGCGCGCGCCCCAACGATCAGGGCACGAAAGCCCGCCTCGCCCCCCATCCGATCCGACGGCTGGTAGAGCGGGTAGTCCCAGTAGTAGCGGCCGTCCCAGGAGGCCAGAAACACGAGCACACGGTCGGCCGGCATCCGTGTGGCCATCCATTTCAGGATGGTGAGCATCCGCGCGTAGTCGTTGAACATGTAGCCCGAGTAGTGCATCCCGTGCAGCGTGACGACGAGCGCGGTGCGGCGGAGCCACTCGGGCACGTCCGGCCGCGTGTCCCATCGCGGAATCTTGAATGCACCCGCGAGGTGCTCGTAATGGGCCTCGGCGGCCGCGGCAACGGTGGTATCGCGCGTGATCCGCCACCGCGGCGCACGAAACGACTGCGCCGGGTTCCAGCCTTCGGCCTCGACGATCGCCTCGACGCGATAGCCGGCCTCGCCCGGCTGGAAATAGAAGCGCTTGGTGCGAACACGATCGTCGAGGGACGACAGCGCCAGCACGCGCTCGTCCGACTGCACCAGGACGAGCGGCGTCGTCAGGCCGCCGTTGCCCTGGGGGCCGACGAGGTCGCCGCCGGAGAATGGGTACCCGAGCAGCACTTCGTCGTCGCGGTGATCGAAGAACGGTGCGCCGGCAGCGGACAGGCGGCCGCGGGGCACGCCGCGAAGAATCATCGCCACGGCTTTGATCGGCCGGTCCATCTGCGCGTCGGCGTCGCATTCGACGGTGGCGCCGCGTTTCATCAGCCGCGCGGTCAGGCGTCCTGGCGATCGCTGCTGCCCTCCCGCCCAGAGCAACTCCGTGCACGTGATCTCGAGGCCCTGCTCGATCGGCCGGACCGTCAGATGAGACGGCGACAGGCTGTAGGTGTTCTCGTGCGTGAACACGCGGAAGCCAAACTCGTAGCCGTCGAACGCGACCGACGGCTCGGGACAATCGAAGCTGAATTTCTGGAAGCCGCGGCCGCGCGGCGGCACGAAGACGTCGCTGGTCGAGGTCTTCGGCGTGATGGTGCCGTCCGGGGTGACCGGCCGTGAAGATGGCGCGGACTGCGCGAATGCCGGCTCACGGATCAGGGTGCCGGCCGCCAGCATGGATCCGGCGCCGGCCGCGCCGAGCTCCTTGAGCCAGGCTCGCCGCGTCAGCCGGTTGCGCCGGCGCGTCATGGGAGCACTTTGTCGTACTGACGGCGGTTGGCGTCGGTCCAGGCGGCCAGCCGCTGGCGCAGCCGGGCACAGCGATCGGGCTGTGCGGCCGCCAGATTGTCCTGCTCGGTGGGATCGCGGCTGAGATCGTACAGCTCCTCGGCGCCCTCGCGCAGATCGAAGATGTACTTCCAGTTCTCCTCGCGCACGCCGAGCGTGAAGTGATCCTCGGCGACGTAGAAATACGCCCGCGGCGTGCGCCGGGGGTCGAACAGGCTGCGCCCCTGCCAGTCGGGCGCGGCCGGGAAGCCTGCGAGATCGGCGATGGTCGGCGCCAGATCGATGTGGCTGCCGATCGTGGCCGATCGCGCGGCCGCCTTGAAGCGGCGCGGATACCAGAGCAGCAGCGGCACGTTGACGTCTTCCTCGTACACCGTTCGGCCCTGCATGTAGCTGTCGTGCGGATCGCCGAACGCCTGCCCGTGATCGCCGGTGACGACGAACAGCGTGTCCTGCTCGAGGCCGGCGCGGCGGATCGTGTCGAACAGCCGCTCGATATGGCGATCGGTCTCGTGCAGGACGTTCAGATAGCGGCCGAGATCGTAGCCGTCGACGGTCGACTCCCGCACGAACTCCAGCATGGGGACGCCGGGCGTCGGCTCGTACGGATGATGCGTTTGTTGGCTCCAGGCCATCAGGAAGAACGGCTTTGCGGGATCCTTCTCGATGAACTGAATCATGCCGTCCACCGCGCAGCGATCCTCCATGCCCCAGGACGACAGCAGGGTGGGGCACGGCAGTTGATGGTGGTCGCTCACCTCGCCGAAGCCGCGCCGATCGAGGAACGTCCGCCAGTCGGCCCAATCCAGGTCGGACGGCGTGACGAACGCGGTCCGGTAGCCGCGATCGCGAAACACCGACGCGAGTGAGGTGCCCGGCAGCCGCGGGTACTCTTCGGTCAGGTCGCTGAAATCCAGCTTCGGAAACGTCGACAGCAGGATCGAGCCGAGCGAGTTGGAGCTGCGGCCGATGTGGGCGTAGAAGTTGTCGAACACCACGCCGCGCGCCGACTCCGCCGCGAGGTTCGGGGTCGAGTCGTAGGGGCCGTGATTGAGGCCCGCCCACCGCGCCGCCACCGACTCGAGCACGAGGACGATCACGTTGGGCGGACGCCGCGCGGCGGTCAGGCGGACGCCGCGCGCCTGGCCGAGCGGCCCGCGCAGCAGCGCGTTCCGGAGCGGCTCGAAGTCCGCCATGTCGTCGGCGGTGAACGATCCCGCCATGCGAATCGCGCCGTCGCCGGCGACCGTCTGCCACCACGAGGACACGAAGACCCACGGCGCGTTACCCGCCACCTGACGATCGCGCCGCGTGCCCCAGTCTCGCGCGAACGACTGATGTCCGGCCAGCACCCACAGGACCAGCAGCGCCAACGCGGCGACGCGCGGGCGCCACCACGGACCGCGGTGCACCGGCGCCCATTTGAGCGTGGCCGCGACGAGCGCGAGGTACAACAGCGGCACGCCGGCGAGCGCCAGCAGCGTCGGCGCAGAGGTCTGCGCCGCGACCGACGAGCGCAGCATGTGCACGTCGCCGACCAGCGCCAGCAGCGGGTAGGTCAGGAACCCGCCGAACACGGAGAAGAAGAAGACGCTCGCGAGCGCGTAGAGACCGAGCGCTGCCCCGACCGCGGCGAAGACGACGGTGATCGCGGATCTGACGCGGACCCGATCCCCGGCGAGCCGGAGCGCCGCGGTTGCCGCGGCCCACAGGACGCCGACGCACAGGACGTCGACGAACGACACCGCTTCGAGGTCACGGAGGTAGTCTCCCGCGGCGTGCAGCGTGAGGGCCGCGGGCGTACCCAGGTAGTACCCCTTGATCGCCACGAGGGCCAGCGCGAGCCAGGCGGCCGTCCAGAACAGGCGGCGATGTTCCCGCATGTCAGCCTTCAGAAGTCCTTGGTCCCGGGCGGGACTGCCGGCGCCACCGACAGCACGCGCGACAACGGCAGCCGCGCGCGATCGACCGTGCGGCCCTCCTTCATCACCCCGGCGATCTTGCGGAGGTTGCTGATGTCGGCGAGCGGGTCCGCCGTCAGCAGCACCAGGTCGGCGAACTTGCCGGCCTCGATCGTGCCGAAATCCTTCAGGCCGCGCGCGGCCACCGCGCCGTTGCGGGTCGCCGAGACGATCGCCTGCGCCGGCGTCATTCCGAGCTCGACCAGCCCTTCGATCGCCATGATCGTCCCGATGCCGTGATCCTGCTCCGGCGGCTTGGGGGTCCGGGTGAACTCGGGCGCCGCGGCCCAGTAACTGTCGGTGCCCGGCGTCACCCGACAGCCGGCGCGAATCAGCTTCTGCGCGTTCGAGCGCCGCATCTCGAGATCGGCGCCGGCGTCGGCCGCTTCCTTGCGCCGCTCCGACGTCGTCTTCTCGCGCTCGGGACGCGGACCGTCCTTCTCCCGTTCGGCCTTTCCTTCGGCCTTCTTCTTTTCGGCTTCGTCCCTGCTCTTGAGGTGGCGCTTCCACGCCGGCCCGGTGATCGTGCTCCCGAGCATGGAGCAGTTCAGCCCGCGATCGACGATCGTCTTGACCAGGTCATCCGGCATCTCGCGGCCGTCGAGCAATTCGGGGTGCTGAATGCCGTCGATGCCGGCGGCGATCGACACGCGCAGGCCCTCGATGCTGGTCGAATGCGTCTCGGCCGCCCGGCCGCGCGTGTGGGCCTCCTCGACGATGACGTGCTGCGCCTCGGCCGAAAACCCGATGAACGTCGGTTCGGAGAAATGACTGGTGCCGCCGAACTTGAGAAAGTCGGGGCCCTTGTCGAGGTACGCACCGATCGCCCGCCGCAGTTCGTCCGGCGTCATCGCCATCAGTTCCTCGCCGCCGCCCTGCGCGATGAAATCGTTCATCTGCTCCTGGAACAGCGTGAGCTGGCCCATGACGCGGCTGAAGGAAAACGAATACGGGCCGCTCCAGCCGAGAATGTTGCCGGCGGCGAGGATGCGCGTGCCCGGCCGTTCGCCGCGCGCGATCTGATCGCGGACCTTCGTCAGCGGCAGCAGGGCGCCGTAGCTGTCGCGCACGGTGGTGATGCCGTAGCTCAGATCGATTTGCGCCGCCTCGAGGACGATCTCGTCCTGGCGGGGCTGGTATTTCGCCAGCGTCTCGTAGCGGTCGTTCTGGCCGCCGTAGAGCGACAAGTGGACGTTGGTGTCGATCAGGCCTGGCACGATCCACCGGCCGCGCGCGTCGATCTGCTGCGCGCCGGCGGGAATCGGCACCGCGCCGCGCGCGCCGACCGCGCTGATGCGCGCTCCGTCGATCAGGATCACGGCGTCGGCGAGCGGCGCCCCGCCGTTGCCGTCAATCACCGTGCCGCCGACGATCGCGAGGCGTGAAGCGGCCGCTTGTGCCTGGACCGGCGGACGACCGATCGTCGTCGCCAGGGCGAACACGGCTGCCGCGCAGGCGAAGGTGATGCGCGTGGTCATTTCCTGGTCGCGAGCGGCAGGTCGTCGCGATTGCCCCATTCTTCCCAGGCACCGTAGTAGTTGCGGAGCTTGTCGTAGCCGAGCAGGTGCAGCGCGAAGAGATCCACCGATGCCCGCATGCCGACCTGGCAGTAGGCAATGACCTCTTTCGACGGCACGATGCCGCGATCCTCGTAGATCTTCTTCAGTTCGTCAGCCGGCCTGAAGGTTTTCGTCTGCGGGTCGAGCAGCTCTTCCCAGTAGACCGGCACCGACGAGGGCACGAAGCCGCCGCGCTTGATGTTGCGCAGATCCTTGCCGTCAATCTCCGCCTGGGTCCGGGCGTCGATGATCGCGACCCCGGGCTTGTTGATCGCGCCGACGACGTCGCTGGCGGTGGCTACCCATGCCGGCTGCGGCCGGGCGGTGAACTTCGCGGCAGCCGGAGACGAGACCGTGGTCGAGGTCGGCCGCTGCTCCGCCGCCCACTTGGTCCAGCCGCCGTTCATCAGCGCGACGTTCGTATGGCCGTAGTAGTTGAGGATCCACCAGAGACGCGCGCCGTAGATGCCGCCGCGCTCGTCGTACACGATCACCCGCGTCGCGTCCGAGATACCGAGCTTCGCCATCATCTCCTCGAAGGCGGCTGGCGTCGGGAGAAACGTCGGCGGCGCCTTGGCGTCGCGGATCGCGACCGGCGACAGGTACACGGCGCCCGGAACGTGGGCGTCGGCGTACCCGGTCTGGCGCATGTCGACCACGCGGACGCCGTTGTCGGCGGCGTGGGCCGCCACCCAGTCGGTCTCGACGAGCTGTTCGGGATGCGCGTACGCCACGGCGAGGGCAGCCAGGATGAAAAGCATGAGCAAAGTTTAGCCCATGCCGCGCCGTTTGCCCGTACAGTGGGAGGCGTGAACGATACGACTTTGAGCGGTGTCTCGGTGCTGGTGGCCGGCGCGGGTCTGGCCGGGCTGTCGGCGGCCCGTGATCTCATCGCCCGCGGCGCCACCGTCACCGTGATCGACGTCCGCGACCGCGTCGGCGGACGCGTCTGGACCATCCGCGACGGGATGGCCGAGGGGCAACACGCCGAGGCCGGCGGCGACATGATCGACGAGGAGCAGCACGAAATCCGTAATCTGGCCGCCGAGGTCGGGCTGAAGCTGACGCGCATCCTCAAGGGGGGGTTCGGCTACGTCCGCGCCGATCAGGCCGGCCGCGCCAGGATCGTCACGCGCAACGCGAAAGGCGGCTGGGAGCGGCTCGCCGGCGAGCTGCGCGGGGTCAGCCGGCCCTACCACCTCGCCGAGCGGCGGTGGGACTCGCCGATCACCGCCGACCTCGCGCGGCGCTCGGTCGCGACCTGGCTGGATCAGGCCAAGGCCGACGCCGACCTGCGGGCGACCGCGACCGGCCTCCGCGGCTTCTTTCTCGCCGACCCCGACGAGCTGTCGCTGATCGCGCTGGTCGACCAGTTTGCCGAGAACGACGCGCCGGGGCCCGGCGCGATGTATCGCATCGAAGGCGGCAACGACCGGCTCGCGTCGGCGCTCGCCGAGCCGCTCGGCGAACGCCTCCACCTCAACACCGACGTCGTCGCCCTGTCGCATCGCGGCAAGGTGGTCCGGGTCAGCGTGAAGAACAACCGCGCGCTCGCGCAAATCAATTGCGACTACGCGATTCTTGCCCTGCCGGCGACCCTGCTGCGGCGGATTCCGATTACGCCGGCGCTGCCGGCGCAGCAGCACGAGGCGGTCGTGCGGCTGAAGTACGGCCGCGCCACCAGGACGCTGCTGCAGTTCTCGAAGCGCTTCTGGCGCGCACCCGGACGCCCGCGCGCGTTCGGCTCGCCGCTGCCGTTCGGCGCGATCTGGGACGGCAACGAAGAGCAGCGCGGCCGCGCCGGCATCCTGACGCTCCTCGCCGGCGGCGGCGCCAGCGACGCGACGCAGGCGATCGTCGCCAAGCACGGAGCCCGCGGGCTGACCGACGCGCTCGACTGGCTGGGCTCGAAGGACAGCGAGCTGCTGGCGTCCCGCCAGATCGTGTGGGAGCAGGATCCGTACGCTCGCGGCGGCTACGCCTACTTCGATCCGGGCTTCGATCCCGCTCTGCGCGCGTGGTTGTCGCGGCCTGCCGGCCGGCTGTTTTTCGCCGGCGAGCACACCAGCGTCAAGTGGCAGGGCTACATGAACGGCGCGGTCGAGAGCGGCCGCCGCGCCGCCGCAGAAGTCGCGGCGACCCACACCGCACCCGCGCAGCCCTAAGAAAAAACCGCGGTTTTTTCTTGTCTCAGCGCCGCTGGAGCGACAACACCGCCACCCCGCCGAGGACGATCGCCGAGCCGGTCCACTGCAGGACCGACAGCCGCTCGTCGAACAGCAGCACGCCCCAGATCACGGTGAACACCGGCTGACCGAGCAGGAGGACCGAGGTCTCGACGACCGGGAGCCGCGGCAGCGCCAACCCGATCAACAGCCAGCCGATCACCTGCGAGCCGATCGCCAGCAGCACCAGCCAGAGCACCGCGGTCGGCCCCGGCGTGAACGTGAAGTGCGGATCGAACACCGCCGACGCGAGTGCGCCCACGACCATCCCCAGGGTCGAATCGAGGAGCGGCCCGGCACGCGGCCCGGCCGTGCGGTTTGCGTCGCGATACAGCAGGATGAACGCCGCGTAGACCACCGCCGCGAGCAGGCCGACGATCGCGCCGGTGACCGGCTGGGCGCCGTAGGCGTCGTGACGCGCCAGCCCCGACGTCAGCAC
>Ga0070665_100003161_pt1 | contig 17720 bp, 9 predicted proteins | sample KBSS13metaG_FD_65862 | JGI IMG/M metagenome (GOLD analysis project Ga0070665, IMG submission 65862) | Switchgrass rhizosphere microbial communities from Kellogg Biological Station, Michigan, USA - KBS S1-3 metaG | ecosystem: Host-associated > Plants > Roots > Rhizosphere > Soil ...
ACGATCTCGGCTTCATCGACTTGGAGCAGAAAACCCTGCAACCCCTCGACAACCCGTTCGGCACGAGGTTGTTACCTATGTCTTAGGTACGAGGTGTTACCTATCTGTCCGGGTCGGACATCGAGGAGGGTGGCGGAGAGGGGGGGATTCGAACCCCCGATACCCTTGCAGGTACTCCGGTTTTCGAGACCGGTGCAATCAACCGCTCTGCCACCTCTCCATCCCGGTAAAATCAGCATTGCGCTGACACGGGGGGCGTTCATGCGGGAGCGTTCTTCTAGAGGGCTTGACCAATCCGCGTCAATGCCTCGGAGGCGGCTTTCACGCGATATCCGATGAAGCTACCTGGACGAGACTAAGCCGGCACGAGCACCCGTTCCACGGCCTGCACAGCCACCGGCGCCTGCCAGCGGCCCGACTCGACATCTCCGATCTGCCCGTCGATCTCGGCGATGACCCGGCGCGAGAAGGGACCGAGATGCAGGTAGAGGGCGCTGATCTTGACCAGATAGGGCAGGGCGGTCGGGTTGTGGATCAGGCCGTCCAGCAGGGTGAGCAACAGCTGCTTGCGTACGCCCCGTCCGGCGCTCGGGACTCGCCATAGTAGCCGGAAGAAGCTCTTCAGGTCGCCCGAAATCATCTTGTACGACCGGCCGCGCTTCAGCATACGGCCGACCCGGCGGATGCGGCCGAAATAGGCTGCCGGTTCGTAGATCGCCTCCAGCACCGCCTTATAGTCGCGCAGCACCTCGCGGCGCGGGCGTGCGGTGTCGAAATTCAGCCCAGCCGTGCATTGGTCGCCGGCGTTGGTCGGGTCGTTGTCGGGATGGAGGCGTCCCTCCGACAGCAGCCGCTTGGTCAGCTGTGTCGTCGGCAGCGCATAGAGCAGCCCGACCATGCAGACGGGGATGGCAGTGTCCTCGATGCATTCGATCATGCCGTTGGCGATGCTGCCCTTCTCGCTGTCGAAGCCGACGATGAAGCCGGCATTCACGAAGATGCCGGCTTGATAGATCTTTTCGATGCTCTCCTGCAGGCTGCGCCGCGTATTCTGCTTTTTCTGCGTCATGACCAGCGTGTCGGTGTCCGGACTCTCGATCCCGACGAAGAGGGCGAAGAAATTGGTCTCCGACAGCGCAATCAGCAGTTCGGGGTCGTCGGCGAGGTTGATCGAGGCCTCGGTCGAGAACTCGAACGGGAAGTCATGGCTGTTCATCCACTGCTTCAGATCCGGCAGGAATTTCCTGAGCGCCTTCTTGTTGCCGATCAGGTTGTCGTCGACGAAGTCGACATGGCCGCGATAGCCCAGCGCGTATAGGGCATCGAGCTCGGCCAGGACCTGCGCGGTAGTTTTGGTGCGCGGCACCCTGCCATACAGCTCGATGATGTCGCAGAATTCGCAATTGAACGGGCATCCGCGCGAGAATTGGACGCCGACATGCAGATAGTGCTTCAGGTTCAACAGGTCGAAGCGCGGCGTCGGGCTCTTGGTGACGTCGGTCTTACCCATCTCCGCCTTGAAGACGCCCTGTGTGTCGCCGTTCCGCCAGGCGGCGAGGAAATCGTCCATGATCTCCTCGGCCTCACCCAGGACCTGAAAGTCCGCCTCGCTGTAGAAAGACGGGCTCGACGTGACGTCCGGCCCGCCGACCACCACCGGTTTGTCGCAGGCGCGGCACATGTCGATGATGCGCAGCGCATCGTTCCGCTGCGGCAGCATGCCCCCGGTCATGACCAGGTCGGCCCAGGCCAAATCGTCATCGGCCAGGGTTTCGGTGTTGCGATTGACCAGCCGGATGTTCCAGCTTTGCGGAAGCAGGGCGGCGACCGTGATCAGGCCGAGCGGCGCCGCCGGATAGCGTGCACCGGTCAGGTCACAGGTGGCCTGGTAATTCCAGAATGAGTTTGCATTGAACTGCGGGAAGATCATCAGCACGTTGCAGCTGTCGGTCATCGATAGGACCTATCGGTTCAACAGCTGATGATGGTCGACGCAGGCGATCCCTAGGTCCGCTGTACCGGCTTGCAAAGCCCGCTTATGGCTTGGCTCGGCGTGTCAGATGACAGGCTGTGGAGGCCCTTATTATCAGTGTCGAGTTATGAGAGGGTAGGGACGTCACGCCGAACAGCACCTTATGGCATGTTTTCCAATATCTAAGCGAGTGACAAATTTCTGCCCGCTCGAGGCGGTCGAGTGGGCCTAGGATTCAGGCCAAAAAAGAGCCGCCCGGAGGCGGCTCTAAGTCTAGCTCGGAAACACCCCGAAGGGCGTCGGATATGGCGGGGAAGATGCCATGTCGTCTTATATAGCAGATAAATATCCGTCTGTATAGAGGGTGAGCGTCCGTTATGTGGGATTTCTTACGCGGACGAAGCGTGTTTTCCGGGAACCGCTTGAGTCGCAAACCGTTAGCTGAGGCAATGCATCGGCGAGCACGGCTGCCGGCGCAGGGTTAGTCGAAGGGCGCACCAAATGATGATAAAGCAGATTCTCGAAGGGGCGCGACGCTTCAAGCCCGCCCTGCCGTCCAGCCCGAATACCCAGCCCGGGGTCCAAGGACAGCGCGGCCTATGGCGATGGCTGGAATGGCCACGCTGGGTCCTCAGCCGCAAAGACAATTATCTGATCGGCATCCGGCCCCGGCGATTGCCGCGGGTCTGAGCCCTGAGGCCGGGACCTTACTGGGTCCCGGCGCCACCCGGCTTTTGGAATACCGCGCTCGATCCGGTCATACGCTCGGACTTCAGGGGCACGAAGTCGTTGGGTTTGCCGACATTGTCGACCTCCCACAGCTTGCCTTTGTCCAGATAGAGCTTCTGCATTTCGGGCAGGGTGAAGGGGCGGGAGCCGATGCGGCCGAAGATGGCGATCTGATTTCCGGTCTCGTCCACGGCACGGTCGCGGTCCAGGCCCTTGGACAGGGCCAGCGCCGGGCTCTCGGTCTTCTTCCAGGCGATCAGCTCCGGCTTGGGATCGGGGCTGAAGCCGTAGAAGCGGGGCTGCGATTCCGGCGAGGTCAGCTGGATCACCTTCAGGCCCGCCTCGCCGTCGGCGACATAGGCGTAGAGCGAGGCGTTGGTGGTGCCGACGACCACGTCATGGGCATCCTTGATCTGCCCGCCGGCATCGAACATCTGATACAGCTTCGGCTGGCGCGGCTGCTCGACATCGATGATCGCGAGACCGTCCGAACCGTCCGCCACATAGGCGAAGGTGCGGGCGATATAGATTCGCCGGGCCTGCTTCAGCGGCACCGAAGCCGGCACGATCTCCGGACGGTCCGGATTGGTGATATCGACGACCCGCAAGCCCGTTGAATCGGTCACGAACAGATAGCGGAACTGGACGGCCGTCGCCGTTGCCGTCGGCAGGTCGATTATCGACCGCACCTTCGGGTTCAGCGGATCGTTCATGTCGAGCACGACGATGCCCTTGTCGGCGGCGATATAGAAGGTCGAGCCGGCGATGGTGATGTGGCGGGCGCCGTTCAGGATGCCGCCCTCGTTCCAGGTCAGCGCGCGCTTCAGATAGTTGTTGCGCGGCTCGCCATCGGCCAGCGTGTCGACATCCACAGCGATCAGGCCTTCCTTCGAATCCGTGATGAAGGCGTAGTGGTAGATCGGATGGAACGGCTGCTCCTCGTTGTCCTTGCGCATCAGGTCACTGTCGGGGTTGCGCAGCGGGGCGATCGCCTGGTTGGTCGGCAGCGCCACGCAGGTGGCGTCGGTCGAGGCGACATGGGTGTCATGGCCCAGCGGCGAGGATGGGCCAGTGACGATCCGCTCCGAATAGCCCTTGTTGGCGATCGACGCGACGTCATAGACGCGGAACCCATCCGATCCGCCGGCGGTGAACATATACTCGCCGCGCATCTGGATGCAGCGCGTGACGTCGCCCGGATGATGATAGGCCTCCTGCAGCTCCCTCCCGCGATCCTGGTGCGCCTTGTACCAGTCGGGATAGGCATAGCGATGCAGATAGCTGCCGATGACAGCCTGAGGTTCGTCCCACTCGGTGACCCGCACGGCCTCCACACCGCTTTCTTCACCCAGCCAGGCATTGTAGCCGACGAAGTTGGGGAAGTTGGTGCCCAGCAGCAGCAGCTGCGCCATGATCGCGTTGTTGTCGTCTTTCTTCGAGACGTGGCAGTCCTCGCAGGTCTTGGTCTCCACCGTCCGTTCGGTGTGCGGATAGTGCGGCGCGAAGGCTTGGGACGAGAAGCCGGAGGCGGCGATCGGCGGCTGCTGGATGTAGATTTTCTCGCGATTGATGTTGGTCGATGACAGGATCAGCGCCGAGGAGGAGCGGATCGGCGCGATGATGCCGTTTTTCACGCTGCCGTTCTTGCCCAGGAAGAACATGTCGTCGCGTGAGACCTGCGGGTTGTAGGTTGCGAAATTCCGGCTCTCTCCGCCCTGGAAATGGTGGCGGTCCGACTTCCAGTTTGCCTCGATCGGCAGGTGGCAGCCCGAGCAGCTGGTGGTCCATGATGTGTGACAGGTGATGCACATCATGTTCTTGTCCTGATGCGCCCGGTTCGAAGCCGGGATGCTCAGACCCCATTTCAGCGACGGGTCCGCCGACATCAGCTTCGCGCGCGCCGCCTTTGGGTTGTAGCGCGGGTTGGTCGGGTCGACCGTGTCCTTGACCAGGCTGACCTTCCATTCCAGTCCCGGCGTGACCGAGGATCGTTGAATCAGCGTGTTGCCGCGCCATTCGAACCGCAGCGACCCGTCCTCGTTGCGCAGCGACGTCAGGTCGTGACCACCCGGGGGGGCAGCCGGGCCCGAGGTCTTCAGGTTCGGATACTTGTCGGCGGTGCCGTGGCAGTCGACGCACTGGATCTCGATCGCCGCGGGCACTTCGCCATAGATGAAGCCGTTGCCGTGCGCGTCCTGCGAGAAATGGCAGTCCATGCACTGCATGCCCTTTTCCATATGGATCGAGGCGAGATGCACGGCCTTGTGGAACCGGTCTGGGTCGTCCCAGCTGACCTGTTTACCCTTGGCGTCCAACAGGTTGCCCTTGCGGTCCTGCTTGAAGATGGCGCGGAAATTCCAGCCGTGGCCGTGATAGTCGGCGAACTGGGTATTCTGCAGGGTCGGGTTCAGGTCGGCAACCTTGGACAGGAAGTCGACATCGGCCCACTTGCCGCGTGGCGCGGCGCCTTCCGGATTGCGCTCGTTGACCTCGCGGATCTCCGAATCGGTCGGATATTTCTGCTTCTCCGGCCACATCTTCGGCGCGTCGGACTCATAGTCCCACATCGTGTAGCCCATGAAGGAGTTCACGAAGATGTTGGGCTGGTGCATGTGGCAGACCATGCACTGGCTGGTCGGGATCGCCCGGGTGAAGACGTGCTTCAGCGGGTGGCCGGACTCGCCGTGCGGAATCGTCGGGTCCACCGTCTGGCTGGAGCCGTCATGGCCGAACTTGGCGTACGGGCCGGAATGCAGCGGATCGCGATCGTTCGAATATATGACGTGGCAGCCGGCGCAGCCCGAATTGCGATAGTCGCCCGGCTGGTCGTTGGTGCCCAAGAACCACATCATCGGGTCATTGAGGCGGGTTTTGGTGATGTTGATGACCGCGACGGCGATCCGGTTGCCGGTGCCGGCATCGCGGTTGGAGGCATGCAGCTCGGACCGGCCGCCCTCGTCCAGCTTCTGGATGCCGCCGCTCTGGTTCGGATCGCCGATATCGGGGAACTGGGTACCGGTGACGCGGCCGCCGCGCTCGAACACGCGGAAGATGTCCGACGGCTTCATCACCTCCCACGGCGGCAGCGGCAGCAGGCTGCCCACCACGCCGTGATGCTTCATCTCGTCGGTCGGTTCGACCGGGTTGAAGATCTGTGCCGACTTGCCGTCTTCGGTATAGCCCTCGCCGACGATCGTGTGCTTCATCGGCAGGATGCCGTTGTTATAGGCGCCGGCCGCCCAGAACATCGCCGCGGTGGACATCAAGGAACGCTGGGTCGCCTTGATCTCGGCGTCATGGCAGGCGCCGCAAGCATAGTGCGCGACGCGATAGTCGGACGGATTCAGGAACCGGATGAATCGCGGGTTCTCATGGTTGAGGGCGGTATAGGAGCGTTCCGGCTTGGCGCTGTTCGGCCAACCCCAGACCTCGGGATGTTCCGGCTGCACATGGGCGGCATCCATCGCCGCCTTATAGGCCGGATCGGTGCTGCGATTGACCGCCGGCGCATGGCCCGCCAGGCCCTCGGGTGACTCGCTCTGGCTCGGCCCGAAGGTGATCGTCCCATTGGCCGGCCGGCTGATATTCGGATTGCCGCCATGGCAGTCGGCGCATCCCAGCTGGACCGCCTTGTTGCGATGCATCGTCGGCGCATCGGACTTGGTATGGCAGGTGATGCAGCCGGTGCTCTTGGCATCGGCCTCGGCCGCGGTCTGAAAGCGCGGCGCGGCCGATGTGGGCCCCCCGGCTGTAGGCCCAACGGCTGTAGGTTCAGCGCGGAGCGGGGCCGAGAGGGCGAGGCACAGAATGCCGATGGTCAAGCCGATGCGTATCATGCCGCCTCAATAGGCAAGAATGGCGCTGAGAACGACGCTGTAATAAACCTTGTCCGCGTCGGCTGAGCTGAACAGATCCTTGAAACCGTCGCCGGGGATCAGTACGGCGCCCGAGGCCCTTAGGATCACGTTCTGGGTGTCGAACGGGCGGTAATTGGCGGTGGTCGACAGGTCCCAGCCGAGATCCTTCCGGATCGGCGCCTGCTGGCGCAGGATCTCCAGGACCTTCGTATTGTTGAACCACAGATGGTTGAAGTCGGCGCTGACCCGCAGTTCTGGCAGCACGTCCACATCGGTGCCGAGGCCCACCAGCAACAGACCCGGATTGTTGAAGTTGGACTGGCCCTCGTCCTTGGACGAGCGCAGGTCGGGCAGCAGGCTGTTGGGTCCGGTCAGCTGGACGCCGCCGCCGCCGATGAAGGGGATGCCCTCGCGGATGAAGTAGCTGGCATCGGCGCCGGCGAAGAGCGGGTTCTGGTTGATCGCGTCGAATCCGCCCTCGGTGTCGCTGGTTCCGTCGCTGCCGCTGGCATAGAAGAACGAGCCGCGGATGCGGACATAATCGATGTCGATCGATGGCTCGAGCGCGATCTCGAAGGCGCGAATGTCGGCCGGCTTGCCGGTGAGCTCGTTCACACTGTCGCTGCCGATCGCATAATAGAACGAGGCGCTGAGGTTATAGCGGCCGAAATGCCCGTCGCCGTTGAGGCCGAGATAGGTGACTTGGTAATCGCGCGGCTGCTGGAAGCCGACCGCTGCGGGCCGTACGATGAAGCCGTTGGTGTCGTAATGCTGGCCGGTCTCGTGGTTCCAGTTGTGGACGACACTGAATTCGCTGGTGAAGCCGTGGACCGGCAGATCCTGCACAAACAGGTTTGCGATGACGATATTGTCGCGGCGCAGGTCCTTGCTCAGGTCGTTGAAGCCGCTGTTGGTGTCTTTCTCGATCCGCCGGAAATAGGCGATGTTGTACTGGAAGCGGTTGTTGGCGCGGTCGCCGAACAGGCGCACGCCCAGCTGGTCGTCGTTGAACAGGAAGCCGCGGAAATCGACATTCATCGGCTGGATGCCGACCCGGATCGAATCGAAATCGTACCGGTCGGACACGTTGCGGATGTGATAGTCGATGAAGGCTTCCTGGAAGCCGACGAAGCCGGAATTGCGGATGCTACCCTTGGCTGGGTTGACGTCGGTGACGCCCAGCTCCTCGACGCCCAGATGGGTGAAGCTCACCGCCGGGGTGATGGTGAACTCATACTCGGGCGGCATGAAGGTCGTGTCGCCCTTGATGATCGAGATCGTCGGGATCAGCGTCTGGACGAAGAAGGTCTGGCGGGGCTTGCCGAACTGGTCGTTGCCTTCCTGCTGGTTGGCGACCACGGTCGAGACCGGAATCGGCACGGTGCGCGGCTCGTAGACAGTGTCGCTGATCGCGCTCACCACGACATACCAGTCGTCGAAGACCGGTCGGTCGCCCTTCAGTGTGCTCTGCTGATACGGGTTCAGCGGGTTGTCTGGCACGCCCAGCGCATCGACGATGCGGGCGCGGTCGGGAACCGGCACGGCGCGGTATTCCGCATCGGGCGAGGGCGCCGACAGGCCGTTGCCGGTCTGCTCCGGCTCCGGCGCCATGATCGACGTTCCCGGCTTCTGGAATTCGTCCTGCGCCCTGGCCGAGCCTGCGGCAAGGATGGCGACCGCTGAAGCAGCGGCGAGATAGGCGTCGCGCTTCATTTGCCGATACACAGGTTTTGCGAGTTGCTGCCGACATACGGTGCGTATGGGCAGTTCACGTAGTGCGGCGCCAGGCCTCCATTGGGCGAGTGAAGCACGCTGGAGCGAATGCCGGCCGGCGCCTCGCCAATCCCTGTCTTCAATTGCTGCCCCGCATTGTAGATGCCGAGGAAACCGGTCATGTCGTCCTGGTCGACGCCATCGCCCGAGATGCCGACGCCGCCGACGAGCAGGCCGTTTCGGTATACGGGGAAACCGCCCGGGAAGATCTGCAGCCCGTTCGCCAGCACCGGTTTTTTCGTCGGCGAGGTGGGCGGCGCCGGCAGCTGGGTGCATTGCGCGGCGGTGTCGGGCACCGTGAGGGTCTTGCCTCCCAGCTTGATCGGGATACCGGCCACGAAGCCGATATGCTGAATGACGTTGTTCAGGATCAGGTTCAGCTGCAGCCCGTCGGAGAACGGCGTGGTCAGGGGCTGGCCCAGCGACAGCGGGCCGCCGGGTGTCGTGTCGATGCCGTCGGGATATGTGTCGCGGGCGATATTGCCGATGGCGCGGTCGCTCCAGGCAAAGTCGCCGGAAAAAGCCTTCCGGCCGAAGAAGGCGGTCGATGCCTTGGAGAAGCGGGCGATATCCGACACCGGCAGAACGCCGGGCACCGGCGAGCTGTTCGCCTGCGCCGACAACAGCGCCGAGTCACCATATTTGCTCGAGGCGAAGACGGCCGAGCGGGCCTTCTGCAGCGAAACGTCGATGCCGAAGACCGGGGCATCGGGGATCGTCGCGATGCCCAGGATCGTGCCGTTGGTGTCGACCACGCTGACCGTCACCGCCATCGGCGATCCGGGCGGGTTGCGGATCTGCGCCCTGGTGATGATGCCGCTGGCATAGGCCGCGCGCAGAAGCTGCAGCGCCTCGGCCTTGGTCAGCGCGCCGGGAATGCCGGCGCCGGCGGTTGCCGGGTAGCGGACGTGGCTCGTGGAGTCGACCAGCAGATAGGGCCGCTTGGTCGCGTTGATGGTGTCGGTCGTGTCCTGGACGATGCCGGACCGGGTTGTGCCGTAGCGGCTGCCGGTCCTCAGCGTCAGCGGGTGGCCCGCGACCAGCGGCTCGTAATAGCCCGCCATCGGCAGCAGCGCCCCGGCGCTCTTGGGCAGCCTGGAGAACGGCGTCGCCTTCACCGGATTTGTCTTCAGATCGCTGGCCGTCGCATCGGAGAAGCGCAGGATCAGGCCGCCGGCGGTGATCGTGTCGGCCCGGATGCCGGCCGGCGCCTGATAGCCGTGCGTGCCCGCCAGGGCTTCGATCTCGTCGGTCGAATGGTCGTTGTCGTAGATATTCTCGTCGACCCGGTACGGACCCTCCGCCTTGACGCCGAGACCGCCGACCAGCTCTCCGTTCTTATAAAGCGGCAGGCCGCCCGGATCGCCGGCGAGGCCCAGCGGCGACCGGTGCGGGCCCTGGGTCAGCGACGATGTCGTGTTGTTGAACCGGACCATCAGGTCGGAGCAGGGCAGCGAGCTGAACTGCACGCCATAGAGCGGGCCGGACGGGGCCCCGTTCGTGCCCGGATTGAAATGATCCTGGACGATCTGGCTCGCCGTCCGTGTCGAGAAGGCGTTGCCGTTCGAGGTCGACAGATAGGCCGCCGTGATCGCCTTGGCGAGGGCCTCCATCTCGGTCGGCACGATATTGTAGGTCGTGCCCTGGATAGTGATCTTCGACGCGCCGGAGAGCCCGTCGGTCAGCACCTTCGCGTTCGTGCCTTTGGGATTGCTCTCGACCGGCAGTGCCGTCGGGGCGCCGGTCATGCGATAGACCGCCAGCACCGCACCCAGCCGGTCCACGACCGCGATCGTCGCCGGCCTGTGACGGGCCTGCGCCTCCTGGACGACCTGGCCGATGATCCTGCCGACATCGGTCGTGGTCAGGAATTGCTTGCCGATGCCGGTCTTGGCCACCAGGAGGGGCCCTTCGGCCCTGGCAGGGGCCGAAGACAAGCCGAGAGCCATGGCTCCCGCCATCGCCAGCCCGGCAAGTCGTTGGCCGGCGAATCGGTGGCCGGTCAGCCGGTGGCCCGGGATCCTTGCGGACCGGACCCTATGCATAGTCATTTACCAGTCTCCATCGCCGCTGCTGCTGCGCGAAGGTTGCTCCCTTCGACTGGGTGTTCTGGATTGTGGAAGATGTGGCAGTCGACGCAGCGCGAAGCGATCCGCTGCGGCGCGCCACCCTGGCCGGCATGGCATCCCTTGCAGGTGTCGATCCCGGGGATCAGCGCCTGGACCCCGCCGTCGCTCGTCTCGGCGGCATGGCAGCCCCGGCAGGTCATCGTGTTGTGCTTGTCGTGCCGGAACTGCGCCTTGGGCAGGAACCGGTCGGGCACAAAGACCGGCAGCACCTTCCAGGCCGACGGATCGGCGCCGGCCGCCGGCGGCTCGGTCACGTGGCATTGGCCGCAGGCGCTGCGCGCGATCGAGGACATCATCGCATTGGCGGTCTGGGCCGACACCATCTCCTTGCCGGTCGGGTCGGGCGGCGGCAGTTCCTTGCCTGGCTTTTCGAAGATGTCGCTGCGCGGCGTCGGGAAGGTCTCGCCCCGCAGCGCGGCTTCGGAATAATAGCCGCGCAGACGGTTGGCGACATCCTCCGCATGGCCATGCGGCAGACGCCACTCCGGATGCAGCGGCTCGAACTGCAGCAGATGGCACTCGGCGCAATTCTGCTCGTAGTTTACCCGCTTGAAGATCATCCCGCCGGGCGCCGCCTCGTGGCAGGTGGCGCAGGTCTCCTCACCTGCTTTCGCGGCCTTTTCGTTGACCTTGTCCAGCTTCAGATGGGTCTTGTGGGTGAACTTGATGTGGCTGTTGTCGACCGCGGCCTTGTCGTCCAGGTCGAAGCGCGCGAACGTCATCTTCTCCGGGTCCTGGACCAGCGACACCCGGAAATCCGGATGGTTGGTGCCGAAATCGGTCACGTCGCGCAGCTTGGTCTGCGGTGCGCTGTTCTTGATGCTGCCGTGGCAGGAGCCGCAGTCCGACTGGTCGTCCTTGGTCGCCAGCGTCTGTCCCTTATGCTCGTGATGGCAGGACTCGCAGCGTTCCTTGGTCAGGTCGACATTGGGCGCGATATGCGGGTCGGCATGCTGGCCGATGCCGGCATGGCAGGCCAGGCACGAGCTCGAGCGCACGGGCACGAACGGGCTCTCGTGGCAGCTTTTGCAGTTGGTACCGAAGGCCTTATGGGCGCTTGAAATCTCGCCGACATTCCAGGCGATGGCGGACTGGAACATGTTGCTGTGGACCGAGAGCGCCTGTTCTTCCCGCCCGGCCTTGGTGGTCCAGCTGTCGCCCAGATGCGCGGAGCCGAAGATCACCGGGATGATGAAGAACAGCGCAAAGACGACGACCGACAGCACGAAGGCATAGAGCCGCACGTTCGGTAGTTGGACGTCGAACAGCGACATATAGGACCTGGCCTGCGTCGCCTCGTCGAAGGCGCCTTCCTCGGCGGCGGTCACGGTCACGACATGGTCGGCCAGCCCCATCGGGTCGGCTTCCATGAGCGCGAACAGATAGGCGCCGATGCGGACCGTGTCGCCCGGCCGCAGCGTGACCCGCGCGGTCTCGGCGCCGTCCTTCTTCACGGTGGCGCCGGCCAGCGCCTCGACGGTCAGATACTGCCCGTCCTCGCGGATGACCGCATGAAACCAGCGCAGTCCCGGCCGCTTCAGCTGCAGCCCGGCGTCGGGCGAACGCCCGATCGTCACCTCCGGCTCGGCCACCAGACGGTCCAGCCTGGGGTCGATCGAGGCGCCGACGCGCGGTATGAAGCGGAAGAGCGTCGACATGGGCTACCGGTAGTAGAAGACCGCGATGACGTGGATCGTGAGCGCGACCACCAGGGCGATCGTCAGCGGCACGTGAATCGCGCGCCACAGCAGCAGCCGCGCCCGATAGCGCCAGTCCCGCCGCATCTTCACGATGATCGTCGCGCGCTTGGTCAGGGCCTGCACCAGCGGCAGCACCTCGGCCGGCAGAAAGTTGCCGGGGCCGCCGACGGGTCCCCCGACCTCATCCCGCAGCCGCGTGATCGCCTGGCCGGTGGCGCCCTCCAGCGGGTTGACCGCCCTGCCGAACAGCCCCTCGGCCCAGGTGAACTTGCCGCCGAAATCCTCGGTCGCCTTGATCACCAGCGCCGCGGTTTCGTCGTCGAAATTCAGCGCCAGGTCGCGGCATTGCTGGTCCAGCCCGGCCAGCTCGGCCGACATCGACTTCAGGGTCGCGCCCGACCGGTTGGCGGTCATCAGCGCCGGATAGCGCAGGAAGACATAGGCGCCGAAGATGCCGCTCAATATCACCAGCGTCATCAGCACGAAGGCCAGCGTGTGCAGGTTCCAGTGGAAGCGGAAGCCGGTATGCAAGGTCGCGACGACGATCAGTGCCAGGCCGAGATAGACATGGGCCGACAGCCAGCCCTCCAGCGGCCCCTGCCCGCCATAGCGGCGGCGGCGGATGCCGAACCAGGCCAGCCAGCCGATCAGCGCGAAGCCGACCGTGCCGTAGGTGTAGCCCAGCCACGAGCCGCCGTTGGGGATGCCGCTCGGGTGGTGGATCCAATAGCCCAGGATCGCCACCGCCGACACGGCCAGTGCAACGAGGCCGAAATAGCCGCCGCGCCAGACCAGGAACGAGCGGTGGATCGAGGGGGCTTCGGTGGCTGAGTGCGTGTTTATGATCGCCCCCGACCGTCACGGAGCCACGACATATAGGTTTCCGGCGCGACCCGGATCGCGGCGCCGGTCGGGCAGGCGGCGACGCAGGCCGGCGATCCACCGGTGTCCTTGCACAGGTCGCACTTCACCGCCTTGGTCACATGCGGCGCATTCGGGTCGTGGTGGACATGCTTCGGTTTGGTCAGGCCGACCGCGTTGGTCAGCCAGCCCAGCCAACCCTGCGGCTCCATTTGGCCCGAGGTCGGATCGACCATGCTGATCACGCCGTACGGGCAGTTATTGTGGCAGTTGGCGCAGCCGATGCAGGTCTGCTGGTTGATGAACACCTCGCCGGTCGGGGCGCGGGTGATCGCGTCGACCGGGCAGTCGCTCATGCAGTGCGGATTCTCGCAATGGCGGCAGGCGACCGGCAGCAGCACCGACATGGCGCGCTGGCCGGCGTCGCGATTGACCCGGCTGATGCCGTCATGGGTCGAGGCGCAGGCCGTTTCGCAGTTGCCGCAGCGCGTGCACAGGCCCTCGTCGATGATGAAGGCGTTGGTCGCCTCGCCGACGCCCTGATTGACCAAGAAGGACGCGACGGCAACCTCCTCGCCGCCGGTGCTTTCCGGCTGGCCGGCGCGGGCCAGCGCGCTGCGCACCGTCTGGTCGAGCTGATTCTGCACGGCCGATTCGAAGATGTCGCGCAGCTCCGGCATGCGGTCCATGCTGCCGCGCACGATCTCGGCCGGAATGCGCACCGCCTCCGACGCCACCGTGGCGCGGATCGTCGCTGCCCGGCGGGCATCGTCGTCCAGCAGGCCGCGTTCGCCGAACAGGCTGCCGGCGGCGATGTAGTTCAGCGCGACCTCGCGGCCGTTATCGACGCGCGACACCGTCGCCGAACCCGTGCGCAGGATATAGATCGCATCGACCGGGTCGCCTTCGGCGATGATCGTCTCGAACGCCTTGTAGCGCTTCAGCTCGGCGCCGGCGATCACGTCCTCGATCTCGCTGATCGGCCGGTCGCGCGCCAGCGCGGTATGGATGATGCGGCGCATGGCGACGCGGTCCAGCTCGGCCTTGATCGCTTGGACGGAATTCTGCAGGCGCCGCATCGAACGGCGCGGAATCTCGACCATCACCGATGGCGCGCCGGCCATCACGGTGGCGGTGCGCCGCCGGCCTGAGATCAGGCCCAGCTCGCCGAAGAATTCAGCCTCGCCGATGCGGATGGCCAGATCGGGACGCAATTCGTTAACCATCACCAGGGCCGAGCCCTCGGCCACGTTCCAGAGCGAATTGGTATAGTCGCCGCGCCGGAACACAGTGTCGCCCTGGTTGAAGCGCTGGATCGCGCTCTCCAGCATCACCTCGCGCAGCTGCAGCATGGTGAGGCCGGCCAGAACCGGCACATGCTCGCGCAGATAGGTCAGCACGTCGTTGACCGCGGCGCCCGGGAAGGCGCCCTCGAACCGCTGCCGCAGCAGGTCCTCATCGGCCGGCGGCACCGGATCTCCGGCCATCCGGCGGATGATCTCGTGCCCCTGGTTCACCGCCTGCTTGATCAGCGTGAAGCCGGCCAGCGCGCCGATAATATAGAGGCCGGGAACGTTGCACTCATAGGTCTCGGTCAGTTCCGGCACCGCGGCCGGGTCCTTGCTCGGGAAGACGATCCCGGCGTCTTCCAGGAACTTGCGCGGCGGGACCGCGCCCAGGCGGGCGATGATCCGGTCGACCGGAACGATCGCCTGGCCCTCGGCCGTATCCAGGACCAGCGCCCCGTCGTCGATGCGCGCCGGCGCCGAATTGGCATATGCGCGGATCGTTCCGGACCGGATCGCCTTTTCGATCAAGGCGACGTTGCCGGGTTTGGCGCGGGAGAAGTCGGGCTGCCGGTTGATGATGCTGACTTCGTTGTGCGAGGCCAGTGCGAACGCGTTTTCGATACCGGCATCACCGGCGCCGATGACGGCGATGCGTTCGTTCTGATAGGCGTCGGGATCGTCCAGCTGATACTGCACCCAGGGCCGGTCGGCGCCCGGAACCGGCACCTTGCGCAGGTTGCCCTGCAGGCCGATCGCCAGAATGATCTCGTCGGCGGTGATGACTTCGTTGCCGGGCAGGGTCAGCTCGAAAGCGCCGCGCTGCCCCGTCAGCTTCATCACCTCGGCGTTCAGCCGGATATTGGCGCCCGACTTGGCGGCCGCCGCGTCCCAGTCGGCCAGGATGCCTTCGCGGAAGCCTTCGTCGAAGGGCAGGCTGCCCTGCAGCGGCAGGCGCATCGGGTGCGCCATGACCTTCTTGCCCTTCTGGTACTTGAAGATCGTGTCGGACAGGTGGTTCGTCCGCTCCAGCAGGATATGCGACAGGCCCTGTTCTGCGGCGGTGATCGCCGCCGACAGCCCGCCGGGACCCGACCCGATGATCGCAACCTGATAATGCTCGGTCATCGCGCGCTCATCCTTGTGAACAGGAGTCGCATGATCAGGGCATCACTTTGGCAACGGCCTGGGCGGCCGCGGCGAACTTCACCGGGTCGTAACTGTCCTCCTTCTGTAGGGCTCCGTAGCACTGGTTCAGCGCCGTCTTCAGTGCGCCGTAGCTGCCGGCGTCGACCATTCCTTCGGCGTTCAGCGTGTAGATGATCGAGGCGAAGGCCATCGTCGCCTGCTCGGCCCCGGCATAGTCGCTGGTGTCGCCGGTGGTGCTGGCCCGCACGACGGCCATCGCCATGTCGTGCATGTCCGCCTTGGTGAACTGGTGCGTCGCCAGAGCGTCGCCGATCTTGGACGCAACCGAAGCGAGGTTGCGCGCGGTCTCCGCCGGGCTGCCGGCGCCGGCCGACAGGGCCTGGTGCAGCGCCCGGATGTCGGCGTCCAGCGACTTGGCCAGGTCCGGCGTCACCTTGCCGGCGATGGCGCGCAGCATGATCGCATTGGCGTCGTTGAAGTGCGGGATGCCCGGCCCCAGGCCCGTGGAGGCCCGCTTCTGCCAGCGCAGGCTGCTCGTCGGATGATGGCAGGAGTCGCAATCGAAATAGACCAGCTCGGGGAACACGCCCTGGTGCTTGTCCTCGGAGATGCTCTTGGCCAGCTTCTCCAGCGCCATGGCCTGGCCGACGGCCCAGAACTGGGCGCCCTGATAGACGGTTTTGCGCTTCTTGTAGATGTCGTCGATGACGAAGTGGGCCGGCTGAATCTGGGTGAAGGTCTGCAGCTCGAACGGCAGGCGGGGGTGGCCCGCGCCCATGATCCGGTGGGTGATGTAGTGGGTGTCGTCGCCCAGATGGCACTGCAGGCACAATTTGGCGCGGTCGACCGGGCGGTCGGTGGGATACAGCCCCTCGTTCTTCACCAGGTCGGCATGGGTCATCTTGCCGGTGACGTGGTCGCCCAGCCAGCGCTGCGCGCCGCCGTGACAGACCTCGCAGCCGACGCCGTCGGAGATCTTGAACTGCACGCCCTGCTGCTCGGCCGGCACATTGTCGGCATGGCAGCTCAGGCATTCCTTGGCCTCAGTCGGCTTGATGCCCAGATTGGTGCCGATCCGCTTGCCCAGCTCGCCTTCCAGAACGGTATAGGCCTTGGCGTGCTTATCGTGCACCTGCCAGGTCAGGTATTCGTTCTGCAGAACGCCGTTCTTTTTGGTGGTGGAGGCGGCGCCATGGCATGGGCCGCCGGCGCACGTCGCCACGCCGAGATGTATGTCGGCGGTCGCGGTTGCTGGCGTCGTCTGGGCCCGTCCCATCCCCGACAAGCCCACCAACAGAATCACAAGCAGCGACAGTGAGTACCGGCTACGCGGTCGACTCATTCTCTTCCCCGCGCAGTGAAGATTGAGTTCGGTCCTGTCTGCGCGACTTCGCCACGGCATTTGCCGGAGTCTTAGTTTTGCTGACGGGCGGACAATAAAATACATTTGCGATGTGTGTCTATAAATAATGTTTCAAAGCGCGATAAAAATGTGTGCACTCAATGCGTTCGCGCCGGGATATCGATATTGATAAATATCCGCGGCAATATGCTCGCCCACCCATTTTCACCGTTCACGGCGGAGGATACGCGACGGAGAAAATATCGGATTACGGGAAAATTTTAACTGACCTCGGGGGCAATCATGGACTTGACCGAACGGCTGGCCGCGATCGAGGAGATCAAGGCGCTGAAGGCGCGATACTTCCGCTGCATGGACGAAAAAGACTGGCCCGGGCTGCAGGCCGTGTTCGCCCCCGACGTGGTCTGCGATTTCCGGGATTCGACCGGCACGCGCGACGAAAGCCTGCTCACTCACGGCGCGGCTCTCTATGTGAAGAATCTCGCTCCGATTCTTCAGAACATCGTTACCACCCATCACGGCCATATGCCGGAAATCGAGATCACCTCTCCCAGGACGGCGAAAGGCATCTGGGCGATGGAGGACCTGCTGTGGGTGCAGGATGGCGCGCCGGTCCCCTACAAGACCATGCGCGGCTTCGGGCACTATCACGAGACCTATGAAAAGCGGAACGGCGCTTGGGAGATCAAGACGATCCGGCTCAGCCGCCTGCGCGTCGACCTCACTTGAGGGCCCCTACCTGAGCGCTAAGTACCAGGCCCGCCGCTCCGGCGGCAGGCGTTCGATCGCATAGCGCAGCGTGGTGCGCGCGATGCCGGGCGTGCGGGCGATCAGCCAGTCCTCGACCGCTTTCTGGTCGCGCTTCATCGCCTCGCGCAGCATCCAGCCGCAGGCCTTGTGC